>Ga0181344_1000016_pt1 | contig 94098 bp, 88 predicted proteins | sample Su13VDMLBDD_FD_130098 | JGI IMG/M metagenome (GOLD analysis project Ga0181344, IMG submission 130098) | Freshwater viral communities from Lake Michigan, USA - Su13.VD.MLB.D.D | ecosystem: Environmental > Aquatic > Freshwater > Lake | place: USA: Michigan | collected 2013-07-15
CGCTCTCGGAGTGCCAGAGGATGCGGTCTACCCATATCATCCCTCCATCTGTCATGCAGGCAGGGAATCACAGATCAAGCCACAGGGGTATCCTGAATCGGGAATGGCGCAACGTGCTCTAGGGCAGCCTTGTTCCGGTCCGGCTGCCTGCCCGGCCCCGGAACCGGCGGGGCCTGAAGAAAGCCGAAGCTGACGCAGCCGCTCTTGCCGTTTGGCGCATCGCGCCGCCGATGCGCCAGGAACAGACGCTTCAGGCATCCCCTGCGCGGGATGCCGGGGCGGGGCGGCGTTGGCGCCCTGCCCGCCGGGACGACGAGGCACGAAAGGCCGCAAGGCGTCATCCCGCCCTTGGTCAGGCCGCGGCCCGCCAGCTTGTCCCCACCGGAAAAGCGCGGCGCATGGCGCGGCGAGGACAGCCGCGATGGATGTTTCAGCCCGAACCCGCCGTCATGGGATCCGCGACGCGACGGGCGCCAGCCCCGGTCCCACCGCGTTCATCACGTGTTCGTGCGTCCGCAGGGATGCGGCCTGAATGGCGGGCGCCGCCCCGTCAGGTCATCGCGCGGCCCCGGCCTTGGGCGCCGCCTGCGGCACGCGGTCCAGCATGGGGGTGAAGATCGCGTCGATCATGCTGCGGAAGGGATCGGGGGTCAGGCCCGCGCCCACCAGCGCCTCGTCGGCGCTTGCCAGCAGGGCGCGGCAGCGGCGCAGCGCCTCGTCGGCGCCGTAAACGGCCAGATAGGTTTCCTTGCCGGCATCCTGGCGGCAATCCTTGCCCGTCGCGGCGCTGTCGGACAGCATGTCGATCAGGTCGTCGGCGATCTGGAAGGCCTGTCCCAGATCCTCGCCAAAGCGGCGCAGCAGGCTGCGCTTGTCGTCCTCGCGCCCGCCCAGGATCGCCCCGGCCTCGACCGCGGCGCAAAGCAGCGCGCCGGTCTTCAGCGCATTGATGCGGGTGATCCGGCCAAGCGCGTCGCCCCCGTTGTCGGCGTCGGAAAAGCCGTTCAGGTCCAGTTCCTGCCCCGCGACCAGCCCCTGCCAGCCCATCACGCCCGACAGGATCGCGACCAGGGCGCCGCGCTGGCGGTCGTCCATCCCCTCCAGCCCGTTGGCGATCGAGATCGCATGGTTCAGCAGCCCGATGGCCGTCAGGATCGCCGTCGCCTCGCCAAAGCGGGCATGGGTCGTGGGCCTGCCCCGGCGCAGCAGGGCGTTGTCCATGGCCGGCAGGTCGTCCACGATCAGGGAGGCGGTATGGACCATCTCCAGCGCCACGGCCATGTCCAGCACGGCATCGCTGTCGGCGGCGTCGCCTGCCACCAGATGCAGCAGATAGGGCCGCAGCCGCTTGCCGCTGGACATGGCGTCGCGCGCCGCCTCGGCCAGGCGGGCGGGGGTGGGGGACAATTGCGACAGGTGGCGCGCGATGCGCAGGTCAAGCTGGCGCACGAAGCCTGCCTGGGCATCTGGATGGCGGGATGCGGCGTTCACCTTGTCTATTGCCTGCTGGTGCATGAGACTGGTCCTTCAGGGCTGGCGTTGCGGCCCGACAGGGACAACGCGAAACGACGAGGGCTGCCGCAGATGACCCACCCCGATCCGTCACTTGGGAAAGACGACACTTCCGATCTCACACTCACCTCTCGCAAGGAACAGCATCTGGATGTCGTGCTTGCCGGGCAGGCAGGCGCGACGGTGACGACCGGGCTGGAGTCGGTCGCATTCGAACACGTCGCCCTGCCCGAAGTTTCATGGCATGACGTCGATTTGTCCACCGAATTTCTGGGACACCGGATCGGCGCGCCGGTGATGATCGGGTCGATGACCGGCGGCCCGAGCCGCGCGGGCGCGATCAACCGCACGCTGGCGCAGGTCTGCCAGGGGTTGCGCCTGCCCCTGGCGGTCGGCTCGCAGCGCGTGATGATCGAGGGGGGCGCGGCGGCCGGGCTGGACCGCAGCCTGCGCAGCCTCGCCCCCGACATTCCCATCCTGGCCAATTTCGGCGCGGCGCAGCTGAACCGGGGCTTTGGACGCGACCAGGCCCTGCGCGCCGTCGAGGCCATCGGCGCCAATGCCCTGATCCTGCACCTGAACCCCCTCCAAGAGGCCGTCCAGGCCGAGGGCGACCGCGACTGGCGCGGCCTGACCGCCAAGATCGGCGCCTTGGCGCGCGGCCTGCCGGTGCCCGTGGTGGTGAAAGAGGTCGGCGCGGGCCTGTCCGGCACCGTTGTCGCCCGGCTGGCCGCCGAGGGCGTGACGATCTTCGACGTGGCGGGCGCGGGCGGCACCGACTGGGCGCGGGTCGAGGCGGCGCGCGCGCCCGACCGCGCCTCGGCCCAGGTCGCCGCCTGCTTTGCCGGCTGGGGCATCCCCACGGCCGACGCGATCCGCGCCGCCCGCCGGGCCGCGCCGCGGGCCACGATCATCGGCTCGGGGGGGATCGTCACGGGCCTGGACGCGGCCCGGGCGATCCGGTTGGGCGCGGATCTGGTGTCGCTGGCCGGGGCGGTGCTGGCCTCGGCCCTGGGAGGGCCCGAGGCGCTGGAACGCCAGCTGGACGTGGTTCTGAAACAGCTTCGCACCGCCTGCTTCTGCACCGGCAGCGCGGATCTGACCGCCTTGCGGCGCGCGGCCCTGGTCAGCCGCGACCCGGCGGCCACATCCGCGACCACACCCCGTCCCGCCGGATAAGCGCGTGTTGCAGGGCGGCCCCCGCATGCACCGCCAGCACCGCGATCAGCAGAAAGGCGGCGGCCTGATGCAGGGCCGAGGCCGCGTCCGCAAGACGCTCGGACCTGCCGATCCAGGGGCCGAAACCCAGCCTGTCCAAAAGCTCGACCGGATAGCCGCCGGCGCGGACCCGGACAAAGCCGCTGACCGGCATCACCACCAGCAGGCCATACAGCATTCCGTGCGACAGCGCCGCCGCGCGCCGCTGCCATCGCGGGATGCTGTCCGGCAAGGGCGGCGGGCGATGCGTCAGGCGATAGATCACCCGCACCAGGATCACCGGGATCAGCAGCGCGCCGAGGTTCTTGTGTAGGACGAACAGCGCGTCCTGCACGGGCCTCGGCAGCCCTTCCTGCACCATCACCAGCCCTGCGGGAATCATCGCCAGAACGGCGGCGGCCACGATCCAATGCAGCCATCGGGCGGTCGGTCGGTAACCTTGCAGGCGGTCTGGCATCGCGCGAAATCCCCCCCGGCGATGCTAGCGGACGCGCAAGGTTTTGAACAGGAGCGCAAAATCCCGTCTTGACGCGTCTTGCGGCTGGCCTAGGCTTCACTCATGCGCGACCGTTCTCCGATCTCCGCCAGGCCGCTTGCGCCGCCCCCCGCCCGGGCGGCGGGTCTTCCGATCACCCGGCGCGGCGTCATGGCCGGGCTGGCGGGCCTTGCCGCCTGCCGCGCCCCCGCCGCATGGGCGCAGACCCCTGTCGGACTGCAACTGTCCTGGCTGCATTCGGTCCAGTTCGCGGGCAGCTATCTTGCGCTGCGCAACGGCTGGTGGCGGGACGCGGGGCTGGAGGTGTCGCTGCTGCAAGGCGGCCCGAACGCCCCGGTTGAGCCGCCGGTGGTCGCGGGCAACGCGCTGGTCGGGATCTCGGCCGCCGATTATGCCGCCGCGGCGGTGGCGCAGGGGGCGCCCTTCAGGATCATCGGCGTGGCGATGCAGAAGAACCCGTTCGTGATCGCCTCGCTGCCCGGCAACCCGATCGGCACGCCGGCCGATCTGCCGGGCAAGCGCATCGGCATGGCGGTGGCGAACACGCCCGTGCTGCAAGCCCTGTGCCGCCTGAACGATGTCGATGTCAACGCGGTCCGTATCGTGCCCACCCAGTATTCCGCCCAACCCCTGATCGCGGGCGAGGTCGACGGCCTGCTGTGCTGGGAAACCGACCTGCCCGTCGCCATGGCGATCCAGGGGATCGCGGCGCGAACGATGCTGATGGCCGATCACGGCTATGCGCTGCATTCGCAGACCTATGTCGCCACCACCGACAGCCTGTCCCGCCGCCGCAAGGATCTGGTCGCGCTGATGGCGGGCGAGGTCCGGGGCTGGAACGCCTATCGCGCCGACACGGATGCGGCGGCGGACCTGACGGTTGCGATGTTTCCCGATGCCGGGCTGGATCCGGCGGTGCAGCGGCTGCAAGCCGAACGGCAGGTGCCGCTGATGTTTTCGCCCCTGACGGATGCGCATGGCTTCGGCTGGTGGACCGACGAAGGGATCGAGGCGAACATCCGCACCCTTGCCCTGCTGGGCCGGACGGTCACGCCCGACCTGTGGGACCGATCCATCCTTGACGAAATCCATGCCGGATAGACCGCCCGTTCCGATCACCTGCGCGGGCCTGACCAGGATCCATGACAATGGCGTCGCCACGCTTGATCCCCTGGATCTGACCTTTGCGCCGGGCCGCACAACGGCGCTGATCGGGCCGTCGGGCTGCGGGAAATCGACGCTGCTGCGCCTGATCGCCGGGCTGGACCGGCCCTCGGCGGGCGAGGTGCTGATCGGCGGGCTGCCGCCCGCCCGCCAGGCCGCGCGCGGCGCGATCGCGATGGCCTTCCAAGACCCCTCGCTGCTGCCCTGGCTGACGCTGCGCCGGAACATCGCGCTGGCCCGCAAGCTCGCGCGCCGGCCCGCCGATCCCCGGCTGGTGGACGAACTGATCGGGCTGGTCGGGCTTGAAGGTTTCCAGGAAACCCGCCCCGCCGCATTGTCGGGCGGAATGCGCCAGCGCGCCGCCATCGCCCGCGCCCTGGCGACCCGGCCGCAGGTGCTGCTGCTGGACGAACCCTTCGGCGCGGTGGACGAGCTGACCCGCCGCCAGCTGGCCCGCGACCTGCCGCCGTTGTGGCATCCGCTCGGCACGACCACGCTTCTGGTCACCCATTCCGTGGACGAGGCCGTGCTGCTGTCCGACCGCATCGTCGTGCTGTCGCCCCGCCCCGCGCGCGTGGTGGCGGACCTGGCCGTGCCCCTGCCCCACCCCCGCCTGCCGCAGGTCGCCGACACCGCAGCCTTCCGGCGCATCGCCGCGCAGGCGCTGGCGGCGCTGGCGCAAGGCGTGGCCGACAGCCCGGCGCTGGCCGCGCAATGACCGCGCTTGCCCGCCGGGCGGGACCGCCGGTGCTGTTTCTGGCCTTGTGGCAGCTGGCGGCAGCCGCGGCGGCGGGGCGGTTCCTGCTGGCCGGGCCGGGCGCGGTGGGGGGCTGGCTTGCGGACAACCCGGGGCTGGTCGGGCGCGCGCTGTCCGCCACGCTGGCGAATGCCGCCTGGGGCTTTCTGGCCGGAAACCTGGCCGCCGTCGGGATCGCCGCCGCGGCGATGCTGTGGCCGCGCGCGCTGAACCTGCTGAGCGGGCTTGCGCTGGTGGTCTTCTGCCTGCCGCTGGTCGCCACCGGCCCGATCCTGCGGGTGATGATGGGCCCGGGCGACGGCCCGCAGATCGTGCTGGCGGCGCTGGCCGTCTACTATACGACGCTGGTTCCGCTGCTGGCGGGGATGCGGGCCGCGCCCGCGGTCTGGTTCGACCTGGTGGCGCTTTACGGCCGGGGACGGCTGGCCGCGCTGATCCATGTCCGCGCCCGGGCTTGCCTGCCCTATCTTCTGGCGGGGTTGCAGATCGCGGCCCCGGCCGCCTTCCTGGGCGCCATGGTGGGCGAGTTCACAGGGGCCGAGCGCGGCCTGGGCGTGCTGACCATCCGCTTTACCCGCGACCTGAACGTGCCCGCCTTGTGGGCCGTGGCCACCGTCGCGGCAGCCGTCTCGATCGTCGCCTATCTTGGCATCGGCGCGCTTGGCCGCCGCTTCCTTCTGGAACGCCCGCCCGTGATCCTGGCGCCGCCGCGCTTGTCCCGGGGATCGGCGGCCCGCCGCCTGGGCGGCGCCCTGACGCTGACGGCGGCGGTGTTGATCCTGTGGTGGGGCGGGGCTTGGGCCTTCGGACTGAACCCGTTCTTCGCCAAGCGCCCGCCCGACCTGCTGGCGGCGCTGACCGTCGCCCCCGAGGCCGCCGCCGCCCGGCAGGCGCTGTTGGAGGCGGCGGGCCAGACGGCGGTTCTTGCCTTGCCCGGCTATCTGGCGGGGCTGGCGCTTGGCGCGGGGATCGCGGTCATGCTGTCGCTGGTCCCGGTGCTGTCGGGGCTGGTGACGCCGCTTGCCGTCGCGCTGCGGTCGGTGCCCATCGTCGCCACCGCGCCGCTGGTCGTGCTGCTGCTGGGCCGGGGCGCCGCGGGCACCATCGCGCTGGTGGCGCTGATGGTGTTCTTTCCGACCTTTGTCGCCTGCCAGCACGGCCTGCGCCAGGCGCCCGGCCAGATCCTCGACATCCTGCGCGGCTATGCCGCCGGACGGCTGGCGCAGCTGGTCCATGTCCGCATCCCCGCGATGCTGCCCGCCTTTTTCGCATCCGCCCGGATGGGCGTGCCCGCCGCCATTCTGGCCGTCACCGTGGCCGAGTGGCTGGCGACCGGGCGCGGGCTTGGCAACCTGATGACGCTGTCGGCATCGCTGTCGGACTACACGATGCTGTGGCTGACGGTGGCGCTGGTCACGGGGGCCTCGGTCTTGTGCTACGCCGCCGTCGCCTTTGTCGAACGGCGCGTGCTGCGCGTCTTCGCGCCCGAGCAGGTGGACCGATGACCCCCTGCCCCGCCGCCTTCGCCATTCCCGGCGACATCGCCACCCTGACCGGCGGCTATCTCTACGAACGCCGCCTGCTGGAGGGGCTGCGCCGGATCGGCCACGACATGGCCCACCTGCAACTGCCCGCCAGCTTTCCCGACCCCTCGGCCCGCGACATGGCGACGGCGGTCGGGGCGCTGGCCGCCCTGCCCCCCGACCGGCCGCTGATCCTGGACGGCCTTGTCTTCGGGGCCATCGACACCGCGGGCCTGGCCCGGGTCCGCGCGCCGGTGGTGGCCATGGTCCATCATCCGCTGGCCAGCGAAAGCGGGCTGGACCCGGCCCGGCGCGACCATCTGTTCCGCACCGAGCGCGACAATCTGCGGCTGGTCCGGCACGTCCTGGTGCCAAGCCCGCACACCCGGCGCATCCTGATCGAGCGTTACGACGTCGCGTCCGCCCGCATCACCGTCGCCCGCCCCGGGGTGGACCGTCCCCGCCTGCCCGCCGCGCCGGCGTCGCCCCCGCTGATCCTGTCCGTGGGCATCCTGCATCCCCGCAAGGGCCACGACATCCTGATCGACGCGCTGTCGCGCCTTATGGATCTGGATTGGCAGGCGGTGATCGCCGGCAATTCCTGGGACGCCGTTCATGCCGACGCCCTGACGCGCCAGGTGGCGGCAAGCCCCGCCGCACCGCGCATCGCGCTGGCCGGGCAGGTCGCCCCCGGCGCGCTGGAACGGTTGTATTCGCAGGCCGCCGTTTTCGCGCTGGCGACCCGATATGAAGGCCACGGCCTTGTCTTCGACGAGGCCATGGTGCGCGGCCTGCCGGTCGTCAGCTGCGCCACGGGCGCGGTTCCCGACACCGTTCCCCCCGCCGCGGGCCTTCTGGTGCCGCCTGACGATCCCGAGGGATTCGCCGCCGCGCTGCGCAGGGTGCTGGAGGATGGCGCGCTGCGCCGCGCCCTGGCCGATGCCGCCATGGATGCGGGACGCGCCCTGCCGGGATGGGATCACACGGCTGCCGTGGTCAGCGCGGTTCTGGCAAAGGCGCGGCCCTGACGGGACCGGCGCCCGCGGTTTCATGGCGCCGATCATCCCCGGCCCTTTTCCCGTGGCCCTGTTTTCAGCGGAGAATAGGACCAAGGACGGGCGCCGGACCCATTGATCTTCCTGACGCCGCCACACCCGGGCCGGTGAAACGCATGGATTTCCTTGCCCCGCCCGGTCATGGACGCCCGTTCAACCGCACTGGATGGTTGCTGAAGGTCGGTCCTGCGGCCTCGGCGCGGGGAAAAAGGCCCGCGCCGGTGCGCGGGCCTTGCCGGTTCAGGCCGCCGCCCGTTCGGCGGCGGCGTTGATGACAGCCTCGGCCAGGCTCGTCAGCTTCTCGTCCGTGGCCGATTCCTCTTGCAGGGTCTGATCCAGCAGCGATACGGCCTCGTCCATGCCCAGTTGCTGCGCCCAGGCCTTCAGCGTGCCGTAGCGGGTGATCTCGTAATGCTCGACCGCCTGGGCGGCGGCCAGAAGGCCCGCGTCCAGCGCCGGGCTGCCCTTGAACTCCTCGGCGATGTCCTCGGCTTCGGAGATGATGCCTTCGATGGCGTCGCAGGTCTTGCCGCGCGGGCGCTTGCCGATCAGTTCGAAGACCTGGGACAGGCGCTCGACCTGGCCCTGGGTTTCCTCCTCGTGCATCTTGAAGGCGGCCTTCAGATCCTCGCTCTGAGCGGCGCGGGCCATCTTGCGCAGCGATTGGAGGATCTTGCGCTCGGCGTAGTAGATGTCCTTCAGCGTTTCGTGAAACAGCGTGTCCAGCGTCTTGTCGGCCATGGATAAGCTCCTCGTGTCTTTCGGTGCGCCGCATCGGGTCGCGGCGCGGGACGCCCTTCCAACCATTCGCGGGCGGGTCCGTTCCCTTGGCCAGGCAACGCGATGACATTTATCAATCAGGGGAACCTGTCATCACCGGAACCACGGCATCGTCACAAGCCGGGCAGGCTCAGGGACAGCTGGCGCGCCTCGGGTTCGGCACCGGCCCCGGTCTCCAGCGAGGACAGGGTGACGCCCAGCAGGCGCACGCCCTTGCCGACGGGAAACAGCGGGTGCAGCAACTGAACGGCCACCGCCTCCAGATCGCGGGCGTTTCGGACCGGGCCGGGCAGCGTCCTGCTGCGGGTGATCTGCTGGAAATCGGCGTATTTCACCTTCACCGTCACCGTGCGGCCCGTCAGCCGCTTGCCTTCGCAATGCCCCCACACCTTGCCGGCCAGAAACGCGATCTCGCGCCGCGCGTCGTCGAACCCGTGGATGTCGGCGGCAAAGGTGTCCTCGGCTCCCACCGACTTGCGGATCCTGTGCGGCTCGACCGGGCGATGGTCGATGCCCCGAGAGATGCGGTGATACCACGCCCCCGCCTTGCCGAAATGATGGCGCAGGAAGTCCGGGGACCGGGCGCGCAGATCGGCGCCGGTGACGATGCCCAGCCGTTCCATCTTGGCCGCCGTGGCGGGGCCGATGCCGTGGAACTTCTTGACCGGCAGCGCGGCCACGAATTCCGGGCCGCGCGCCGGGGTGATGACCGCCTGGCCGTTGGGCTTGTTCAGGTCGCTTGCCAGCTTCGCCAGGAACTTGTTGTAGGAAATCCCGGCGGACGCGTTCAGCCCCGTCACCTGCCGGATCCGGTCGCGGATCATCAGCGCGATGGTGGTGGCGACCGGAATGTCCTGCTTGTTCCGGGTCACGTCCAGATAGGCCTCGTCCAGCGACAAGGGCTCGATCAGGTCGGTGTGTTCGGCAAAGACCTCTCGGATGCGGGCGGACACGGCGCGGTACACCTCGAACCGGGGGCGGACGAAGATCAGGTCGGGGCAGCGGCGGCGCGCCGTGACCGAGGGCATGGCCGAGCGGACGCCGAAGGCCCGCGCCTCGTAGCTGGCGGCGGCCACCACGCCGCGTGCGGCCGATCCGCCGACCGCCACGGGCTTGCCGCGCAGGTCGGGATTGTCGCGCTGTTCGACGGACGCATAAAAGGCGTCCATGTCCACATGGATGATCTTGCGCAGGGCCGGTTCTTCGGCGCGATCCTCTTGGTTCTCGGGTTCCGCCATGTCGGGCCTTCCATCCTGCCATCGGCCAGCGGGATCCATCCTATCCGACCGCGGTTCGGAAACAAAGACGGAACATCGCCCGGCGCCTGCAACCAGCCGCAATGCCAGAAGTTTCCCCCGAAACGGCAAAGGAAACACGGGCATGACTTTTGGGACACAGCCGGGCAAGGGCGGCAAGATCGACAAGGGGCTGATCTATGGCCCCCCGGGCGAGCGGACGGTTCATCTGTGCATCGACATGCAGCGCATGTTCGACAAGGGTTCGCCCTGGGCGGTGGAATGGCTGCGCCGGGTTCTGCCGCAGGTCTGCCAGGTGGTCGAGCGCTGGCCCGCGCAAACGGTCTTCACCCGCTTCATCCCGCCCGAGACGCTGGACGACGCCCCCGGCACCTGGCGCCGCTATTACGAGAAATGGCCGCAGATGCTGCGCCAGTCCATCGACCCGGACTGGCTGCGGCTGCTGCCCGAGCTTGAGCTGCACCTGCCCGCCGCGCGGATCTTCGACAAGCCGGTCTATTCGCCCTGGATGGACGGCCGGCTGCACCGGATGCTGCAAGAGGACGGCATCGACACCTTGGTCATGACCGGGGGCGAAACGGATGTCTGCCTGCTGGCCGCGGTGATCGGGGCGGTGGATCTGGGCTATCGCGTCATTCTCGTGTCGGACGCGCTGTGCTCATCGACCGACGAGACCCATGACGCCACGATGGAAGTTTATGCCTACCGCTTCGGCCGGCAGATCGAGATCATTGAGACGGACAAGCTGCTGACGGCCCCGGCATAGGGAACGACCGGTTTTCGCGCATGTGCCGAAGCCCGGTCCGGCGCGGGCCGCCGGTTTCGCCGCACCGTGACCCGGATGCGTGAACGGTCGGGTGAAGAAGGTCCAAGCACCCCTTCGGGCGGGCATGGGGAAGGGACTGTCCGGGACGGCGCCCGTTCCCGTCCGTTCGGGAGCGCGAACGGCGCCCCCCGCCGCCTTGCCGACCCGCCGCCTTGCCGAACGGCCGTCTTGCCGAACGGCCGGCCGCCTAGGGCTGCCGGCACTCGAAGCGTTCGGACAGATCGCGGAACACCTGGGCGATGGCCAGTTCGACCTCCAGCCCCTCGACGATGACGGCGCCGGGATCTTCCTGGCCGTCATGCATGACCTGGCGTTCCGCCAGCCAGTCGCACAGCGCCGCCCGGCCTTCCGCGTTCAAAAGACCGGGCAGCGCCTCGATCAGCTTGCCATAGGCGATCAGCCTGGCGTCGGCCGTGTCCGCCATGGTCTCAGTACCCGCCCGGGGGATCGCTGGCCGGAAAGGATTCGTCCAGGGTCTCGTCCACGCGGTCCCAGTGGCGCGGGGGCGCGGCCATTTCCCGCGGTCCCGCAGGACGGACGTAACGGTAATCTTTTTCCTCGTCGCGGCTGGACAGGGCCTTGCCGATCAGCCCCCCCACCATCATCAGCGCGCCGCCCGCAATCAGGATGTCGCAATTTCGCATGGTCTTGCTCCGATCTTGTCGGGGTCAAACGATGCCGCGCGGGGACTTGTTCCCCGCCGCCGGTCCGCAGATCAGGCCGCGGAATTTTTCCGACTGATAAACAGCAAGGTGGAAACCCATTGCCGCGATGGCGGTTCTGCAAGGGCATCCCGCCCGCCGGACCGGGCGGCCATTCACCAGAAATCAAGAGGCCGCAGATGCGCGACTATCCCAAGCCACCGTTTCCCAGGCAGCAGCAGGAACTGCCCGGCAGCTTCCAGAAGATGGATCCCAAGCCCGACCATGGCGAGGAAAGCTGGCGCGGCGCGAACCGGCTGGAGGGGATGAAGGCCCTGATCACCGGGGGCGACAGCGGCATCGGCCGCGCGGTCGCCATCGCCTATGCGCGCGAAGGGGCGGACGTGGCGCTGTCCTATCTGGACGAAACCGAGGACGCGCAATCCACCGCGCAACTGATCCGGGACGCCGGGCGCGAATGCCTTACCTTCGCGGGCGACATCTCGGACCCGGAACACTGCCGCAGGATCGTCGCCGAGACGGCGCAAAAGTTCGGCCGCATCGACATCCTGGTCAACAACGCCGCCCACCAGGAAACCTTTCACACCATTGAGGAGATCCCGGACGAGGAATGGCAATACACCTTTGCCACCAACATCCACGCGATGTTCTACCTGACCAAGGCCGCCGTGCCGCACATGAAGCCGGGGTCCGCGATCATCAACACGGCGTCCATCAACGCCGACGATCCCAGTCCGAACCTGCTGGCCTATGCGACCACCAAGGGCGCGATCCAGAACTTCACCATGGGCCTTGCGCAGATGCTGGCCGAACGCGGCATCCGCGCCAACGTGGTGGCCCCCGGCCCCGTCTGGACCCCGCTGATCCCCGCCAGCATGGAGCCCGAGAAGGTGTCCAAGTTCGGCGAGAACTATCCCATGAAGCGTCCCGCCCAGCCGGTCGAGCTGGCTTCGGCCTATGTGATGCTGGCCGAACCGATGTCCAGCTATGTTTCGGGCGCGACGATCGCCGTGACCGGCGGCAAGCCGATGATCTGACAAGGGTGGAGAGGACATGACGCGACACTGGGGCGGGCGCTGGTCCGGGGACGGCTGGACGGCGCGGATCTGGGCACCGGACGCCGGGCAGGTCGGATTGGTCCTGGACGGGCAGCACCATCCGATGGCGCGCCGGGCGGACGGCTTCTGGTCGGTCACAATCCCGGCGCGGGCGGGGAACGAATACCTGTTCCGCATCGACGGGCAGGACATCCCCGACCCGGCCTCGCGCCTGCAAGCGGGCGACGTGCATGCGCCCTCGGTGGTGACGCGCCCCGTCGACCCTGCCGGGCAGAAGCCCTGGCAGGGCCGGGACTGGGCCGAGGCGGTGATCTATGAATTGCACCTGGGCACCTTCACGCCCGAAGGCACGCTGGCCGCGGCCGCCGAAAGGCTGGCGGATCTGGCCGGCCTTGGCATCACCGCCATCGAGATCATGCCCATCGGCCAATGGTCGGGCGACCGTGGCTGGGGCTATGACGGCGTGTTGCCCTATGCGTTGCACCCGGCCTATGGAAGCCCCGAAGACCTGCACCGGTTTGTGGATCACGCCCATTCGCTGGGGCTGATGGTCATCCTGGATCTGGTGATGAACCATTTCGGCCCCGAAGGCGCCTATCTGCACCACGCGGCGCCCCGGTTCTTTGACGAAAGCCGCCACACGCCCTGGGGCGCGGCCATCGACTTTTCGCAACCCGCCGTGCGCGAATACTGGATCCAGTGCGCGGAACACTGGATCGGGGAATACCAGATGGACGGGCTGCGGCTGGATGCCGTCCACCAGATCACCGGGCCCGGCGCGGATGACTTCATGCGCGAATTCGCGCAGCGCGTCCGCGCCGTGGACCCCGCGCGCCGCATTCACCTGATCGTCGAGGACGAGCGGAACGAGGCGTTCCTGCGCGAGAACGGCTACGACGCCAGCTGGAACGACGATTTCCACCACGCGGTCCATTGCCGGCTGACCGGGGAATCCGACAGCTATTACGCCAGCTTCTCGCATGATCCGGTGGGCGACCTGTGCCTCGCCTTGCAGCGCGGCCACATCGAGGAAGGCCAGCCCCGCCCCGGCCGGGACACCCCACGAGGAGAGCCTTGCGGCCATCTGCCGCCCACGGGCTTTGTCAACTCGGTCCAGACCCACGACCAGGTGGGCAACCGCGCCAAGGGCGAACGGCTGCTGTCGCTGGCCGACCCCAGGGGGGTGCGCGCGGCTTATGCCCTGCTGCTGGTCGCGCCCTATATCCCGATGATCTTCATGGGCGAGGAACGCGGCGCCACTACCCCCTTCCTGTTCTTCGCCGACTATGCCGGCGACCTGGCCGAGGCCGTGCGCAAGGGCCGCGCGGCGGAATTCGCGGGCATCGCCAGCCTGGGCGACGAGGTGCCCGACCCCCTGTCGCCCGACACCTTCCAGCAGTCCAAGCTGGACTGGTCCGATACCGACGCGGCCCGCGGCTGGCTGGACCTGACGCGCCGGGCGCTGGCATTCCGCGCGGATCACGTGGTGCCGCTGCTGAAATCCGGGCGCAGCGCCCCGGCCGAAGTGGCGCGCATCGGCGCGGACTCGCTGGCCGCGACGTGGCATTTCAACGGCGGCGCGCTGCGCCTGTGGCTGAGCCTGGGCCAGGTTGAACCGGATCTGAAACCGCCGCAGGATGAAGCCTTCTCCGTTGGCCGTGTCGGCCTTGATCCCTTTGCCCTTTCTGTCACCACAAGGCCAAAATGACCCCTGACATTCCGACCGCGACCTATCGGCTTCAACTTCGCGAAGGCGTTGACTTCGCGCGGGTCCGCAACCTGCTTCCGTATCTTGCGGACCTCGGGATCTCGCATCTGTATCTGTCGCCGATCTTCACCGCTTCGACGGGATCGACGCATGGCTACGACATCATCGACCCGACGCGGATCGACCCTGCCCTGGGCGGGCGCGAAGGGTTCGAGGCGCTGGCCCGCGCCGCGCGGGCGCGGGGCCTGGGCATCATCCTGGACATCGTGCCGAACCACACGGCCTTCACGCTGGAAAATCCCTGGCTGCTGGACGTGCTGAAGCAGGGGCAAAGCAGCCCCTATGCCCGACATTTCGACATCGACTGGAACGCGGGGCCGCTGGTGCTGCCCTTTCTGCCGGAACCCTTCGAGAAGATGCTGTCGGACGGCGCCTTCAGCGCATCCGACGGCTTCTGGCGCTTCGGCGACGTGTCCGTGCCGCTGGCCGACGCCGACGCGGCAACCGGCGACCTGCGCGCCCTGCACGACGCGCAGCATTGGCGGCTGGTGCATTACGACCAGGAACGCGACGGCATCACCCATCGGCGCTTCTTCAACGTCACAAGCCTGATCGGCATGCGTGTCGAGGACCGGCAGGTCTTCGAGGACACGCACGGCCTGATCTTCGATCTGGTCCGTTCGGGGCTGGTCCAGGGCCTGCGGGTCGATCACATCGACGGGCTGGCCGATCCGCAGACCTATCTGGACTGGCTGCACGAGGCCCTGCCCGACACGCCCGTCTGGGTGGAAAAGATCCTGGTGGGCGACGAGACCCTGCCCCCCGAATGGGAAACGGTGGGCACCACGGGATACGAGGCCGCGCGCCTGATCGCCCGGCTGCTGACCGATCCCGCGGGGATCGAGGAACTGGACGCCACCTGGCGCAAGGCGACCGGCATCGACACGGATTTCCGGGCCGAGCTTCGCCGGGCCAAGCTGGACGTGCTGGACAACGAACTGGCCGCCGAACGGCGTCAGTTGCGCGACATGGCCGCCGTCGCCGTCAAGGGCTCGCCGGTGGCCGAGCCGGGACCGGAATCGCTGCGCGAGGCGATCACGGCGCTGCTGGTCGCCATGCCGCGATACCGCAGCTATGTCACCGACACCGCCCGTCCCACCGACCGCGCGCTGTTGCGCGCCATCGCCGACGACGCGGCGCAAGGGCTGCGCAGCCGCGCGGTTGTCGATCTGCTGGTCGATCTGATGCTGGACCCCCGGACGGACGAGGCCCGCGCGCTGGTCCGCCGGTTCCAGCAGGTATCCGGCGCGCTGCTTGCCAAGGCGCAGGAGGACACGGCGGGCTTCCGCTGGACGCGCTACCTGCCCGCGAACGAGGTCGGCGCCGAACCCGACGAACCCGTCGTCACGGCCGAGGAAGCCGATGCCTTTCTGGCCCGCCGCCGCGCGTCGGACATGACGCTGGTTTCCACCCACGACACCAAGCGGTCGGGCGATTCCCGGATGCGGCTGGTGGCGGTCAGCCACCTGCCCCGGGCCTTTGCGGCGCTTTACGACGCGGCGGGGGCCCTGCCCTCGGCCCCGGCGGTGGAGCCGCGCTGGCGCTGGTACATCGTCCAATCGGCCCTGGCGATCTGGAACGGCGATGCGCAGGCCGGCGCGGACCGGCTGAACCGCCATATCGAAAAGGCCATGCGCGAGGCCAAGCTGACCAGCTTCTGGTCCAATCCCGACCAGCAGGCCGAGGCCGCGGCCCATGCCTTTGCCCGCGACCTGCTGGACGCCTGGCAGCGCAAGCCCGATCCCGCCCTGCAATCCCTGCTGGACCGCGGCGAGGCGCTGGCCTTCGCGCAGTTGGCCTTGCAGATGCTGATGCCGGGGTTTCCCGACATCTATCGCGGCGACGAGGCCGGGCTTCTGGCGCTGACCGATCCCGACAACCGCCTGCCCGTGGATTGGGACGCGCTGTCGGCCCGGCCCGATCCCGACGCCAAGCTGCATTGGACGCGGGCGCTTTTGTCGCTGCGCCGAAGCCACGGCGATTTCCTGAAGGACGCCGATGCGCAGGTCCGCATGGACGGAAGCGGCCTTCGGCTTGTCCGCAGCATTGGCGACCGGCATCTTGCGATGGCGTTTTCATCCAAGCCCCCGGCGCGTGACGGAGGGGATCTGGCGCGTGCCTTTGCGGATGGCAGTCACGTCCGGGTGACGCTCAACCCGGTCAGGACTCTGGATAATTTTTGAAAGGATCAGGAACAATCCGACGCTGCGTTGGTTGCTGGAACGTGTCGGCCTCGGGCCGGCCGCACCTCCCTCGAAAAGGATCGTCCCGGTGACCGACCAGCAGCCTTCGTTGTCCAGACCGACGCGCCCCGATCCCGGCGTCGCCACCATCCTTCTTGCGGGCGGCAAGGGCACCCGGCTGCATGACCTGACCGCCGCCGAAAGCAAGCCCGCCGTGCCCTTCGCGGGCCGCAACCGGATCGTGGACTTCGCCATGGCGAACGTGGTGCGGTCGGGTCTGGACAGGCTGCTCGTGGCCACGCAATTCGCGCCCGCGACGCTGAACCACCATCTGCCCGCCCGCTGGGGCGGGCATTTTCCGCAGGGCGGGATGCTGCTGCGCGACGGGCGCGACCGTTACCTGGGCACCGCGGACGCGGTGCGCCAGAACTGGCGGCAGGTCGGAGAGTGGGGATCCGACCAGGTGCTGGTGCTGGCGGCGGACCACATCTACGACATGGATTACGCCGGGCTGATCGCGGCGCATCGCGCCTCGGGGGCCGCCGTCACGGTGGCGGTGGACGTGGTGCCCCGGACCCAGGCCTGCGGCTTTGGCGTGATGCAGACCGGCGACGGCGGGCGCATCCTGTCATTTCTGGAAAAACCCGCCGACCCGCCAGCCATTCCGGGCGAACCCGATCGGGCGATGGTGTCCATGGGCATCTATGTGTTCGACGCGGCCTGGCTCAAGAACGCGCTGTTCGGTCCCAACATCGAAGCACTCGACTTCGGGCACGAGATCATCCCCGCCGCCGTCGCGCAGGGGCTGGCCATGGCCTATCGCCTGCCCGCCGGTCCGACTGGCCTGCCTTATTGGCGCGACGTGGGCACGCTGGACGCCCTGCGCCAGGCGCATCTGGATTTCGTGACAGCCAGGCCGGCCCGGCTGCCGCGCATTTCTCCCGCGTCGGAATGGCATCTGGGGCGCGGCAGCGTGATGATGCCGGGCGCGGCGGTGCCGCCCTCGGCCCGGCTGACCTGCGCCATCGTCGCGCCCGGCACCCGCGTCCCGCATGGGCTGGTCGTGGGCGAAGACCCCGACGAGGACGCCCGCTGGTTCCGCCGCGAAGGGCGCACGGTGCTGATCACGCAAGCCATGCTGAACCGGCGCGAGGCCCTGCGCATTCCCGCCATCCTGCCTGCGCGCCAGGGCGTCGCCCTGCATCCGCGCGATGTCGCCTGAAACCGGATTGACCATGAACGACATGAAGCAAACTCCCTCCTTCGATCAAAGTGTCATGCGCCCCGACATCCTGGGCGCGGAATTCCTGGGCGAAGGCACGAACTTCGCCCTGTTCTCGGACCACGCCACCCGGGTCGAGCTTTGCCTGTTCGACGATTCGGGCCAGCACGAGCTGCACCGCCTGGAGCTGCCCGAGATGGAGGGCGGGATCTGGTTCGGTTATCTGCCCGGCATCGGTCCAGGTCAGGTTTACGGCTATCGCGTGCACGGTCCCTACGAACCCGAACAAGGCCACCGCTTCAATCCCAACAAGCTGCTGCTGGACCCTTATGCCCGCGAATTGCGCGGCCAGATCCGGTGGGACGACGCGCTGCACGGCTATCAGGTGGGCGAGGACGACCTGAGCTTCGACACCCGCGACAGCGCGCCTTTCATGCCCAAGGCGGTGGTGGTGGACGCCAAGTTCGACTGGGACACCGACCGCGCGATCCGCAAGCCCTGGCAGAACACCGTGATCTACGAAGCCCATGTCAAGGGCCTGACCCAGATGCATCCGGGCGTTCCCGAAGCCGACCGCGGCACCTTTCGCGGCCTTGGCAGCGATGCCGTGATCGAGCATCTCCAGCGCATCGGCGTCACCGCGGTCGAGCTGCTGCCGATCCACGCCTTCGCCAATGACCGCTTCCTGGTGGAACGGGGGCTGTCTAATTATTGGGGCTATTCCACCCTGTCCTTCTTCGCCCCCCATGCCCCTTATCTCAAGTCCGGCCAGATCCGCGAGGTCAAGGAGGCGATCCGCAAGCTGCACAAGGCCGGGATCGAGGTGATCCTGGACGTGGTCTACAACCACACGGCGGAAGGCAATGAGCTGGGCCAGACCATGTCGCTGCGCGGCATCGACAACGCGTCCTATTACCTGCTGTCGCCCGACAACCCCCGGCACGGCTTCGACACCACCGGCACCGGCAACACGCTGAACGTGGCCCACCCGATGGTGCTGCGCATGGTCATGGACTCGTTGCGCTACTGGGTCGAGGCGATGCATGTGGACGGCTTCCGCTTCGACCTGGCCTCGACCCTGGGGCGCGAGCCGCAGGGGTTCGAACGCGACGGGTCGTTCTTCAACGCCATCCGCCAGGATCCGGTGCTGTCGGGCGTCAAGCTGATCGCCGAGCCCTGGGACATCGGCGAGGGCGGCTATCAGGTGGGCGGCTATCGCTGGCCCTTCCGCGAATGGAACGACAAGTTCCGCGACGACACCCGCGCCTTCTGGCGCCGCGATCCGGGGCTGGTGCCGGCCATGGCGGAACGCCTGGCGGGGTCGCCCGTGCAGTTCAACCACAGCCATCGGCCCGCGACCTCCTCCGTGAACTTCGTGGCGGCCCATGACGGCTTCACCCTGTGGGACACGGTCAGCTTCAACGACAAGCACAACGACGCCAACGGCGAGGAAAACCGCGACGGCCACGACCACAACCTGTCCGACAACATGGGGGCCGAGGGCGCGACCGACGATCCGGGCATCATCGCGGCGCGCATCCGCCGCGTCCGCGCCATGCTGGCAACCGTTCTGCTGAGCCAGGGCGTGCCGATGATCCTTGCGGGCGACGATTTCGGCAACACCCAGGACGGCAACAACAACGCCTATTGCCAGGACAACGCGATCAGCTGGCTGGAATGGGACAAGGCGCGGGACGAGGTGCGGGCGGCCGTTCAGGCGCTGTCCGCCTTCCGTCAGGAGGTGTCGCTGTCCCAATCCCGCTTCGGCGTCGCCCCCGCCGATGCGGACGACCGCCACCCCGTCATCGAATGGCTGCATCCGCGCGGCGGCGCGATGGAGGAAGGCGACTGGCAGGACGGAGAATTGCGGTGCTTCGGGCTACGGCAGGCCTTGCCTGGCGGCGCGAATGTGGTGATCGTGGTCAATGCGGGCGAGGACGCCGAATTCGCCCTGCCCGAGGGCGAATGGACGCTGCGCATCGACACCTCGGCGGAGGAGGTCGCGCAGGACCGTCCCGTCAGCGGCACCCTGCCGGTGCCGTGGCAAACCGTTATGGCGTTTGTGCGTTGATCGAGACACCGCATTCGTAAACCAGAGGAGAGAACCATGGATCATGACCACCAGGAGCGGATCAGGCAGCGCGCCCACGAGATCTGGGAAAGCGAGGGCCGCCCCGAGGGCCGCGATGCCGAACACTGGAACCGCGCCGAGGAAGAACTGAAGAACCGGACGGGCGACGATCAGCCCGCCGGGGACGCGGAGTCCCAACCAGCGCGCGCGGCCCGGTCCGGCCGATCCGCCAAAGCGCCCGGCACGGGCCGAAAGACCAAGGCCTCGTCGCCGTCGGACGAGCCGGCCAAGCCCAAGCGCACCCGCAAGACGGCCAAGGCCTCGGACGAGACGGCCGAGCCGCAGGCGGAATCGACGCCTTACCTGAACGACGGGCCGTAACGCCCCGGATCACCGGCGCCGGTCCGACGCGCTATTCGGCTGCCCGTGCTTTCTCAAGCTCGGGCAGGAAGCGGTTCGCGTAATCCTCGCGCACCAGCGGCCCGGCGAAACGGTAAAGGATCCTGCCCTCGCCATCGACGATAAAGGTCTCGGGCGGGGCGGTCACGCCCCAGTCGATGGCGCCTCGCCCCTTGGGATCGGTCGCGATCGCCGCGAAAGGGTCGCCATCTTGCTCAAGGAACGATAGGGCGTTCGCATCCGTGTCGCGCAGGTCGATGCCGTAAACCGGCATCTGCTTGGCCAGTTCCACAAGCGTCGGATGCTCGGCCCGGCAGGGCGGACACCAGCTGGCCCAGAAGTTCACCAGCTTGACGCCCGGCTGGCGCAGCATCGCGTCGGTCAGTTGCGTCTTGCCGGGCAGCGTCGTTTGCGGAACGGCGGGCGCTTCGCGGCCCACCATGGCCGAAGGCAGTCCGGTCGGATCGTCCCGCCCCATGCCCCACAGGAACATCCCCGCCAGGGCGGCGAAGGCCAACGGCGGCAGCGCGACGAGGGGCGAGATTCTAGCCATGTCTTTCCTGCTTTTCCAACGCGCGGCGGGCACGGGCATTGGCCGCCAGCGTTTGCCAGATCAGCCCGCCCAACAGCGCCAGCGAGACGCCATAGGCCCCCAGAACGGCGCCCGCGTATTTCCCAAGCTCGATCATGCGCGCATCTCTCTGGCTTGCAGCGCGGCCAGACGGCGCCTGCGGATTTCGGTGCGGGTGCGGACCAGCAGCAGCGACAGGAACAGCAGCCCGAAGCCCAGCATGGTCAGGTAAAGCGGATACCGGTAAACCGCGCTCATCCGTTCGCCTGACTGGACGGACAGGCTGGCCCCCTGGTGCAGGCCCTGGTTCCAGAAAAGCACGGCATAACGCGACAACAGCGCGAAAACCGACCCCACCAGGCACAGCACGGCGGTCAGGTCGGCGGCGCTGTCGGGATCCTCGACGGCGGACCACAGCGCCATGTAGCCGATATAGAACAGCAGCAGGATCAGGAAGCTGGTCAGCCGCGGATCCCATTCCCACCAGGTGCCCCACATCGGCTGGCCCCAGACTGCGCCGGTGATCAGCCCGATCACCGTCATCACCGCGCCGACGGGGGCGGCGGCCTTGGCGGCAAGCGCGCTGACATGGTGGCGGCGGATCAGCCAGATCAGGCTTGCCGCCAGCATCATCACCCAGATGTTGATGGCCATCATCGCGGCGGGCACATGCAGGAAGACGATCTTGACCGTCGATCCCTGCCGGTAATCCTCGGGCGTGAGGAAGCCCCAGACCAGGCCCGCGACGGTGCAGACGGCGGCGCCCGCCACGGTCCATGGCAGGATCGCGCCCGACATGCGCATGAACTTGACGGGGTTGGCGTATTCCCAGATCGACATGTTCGTTCCCTAGCGCCGGCTCGGGCGCGGCTCAAGCCCGCCTCACCGCAGATTGACCCGCAGCGCGGCGGCTGCGGCAAAAGGTATCACGGCCAGCACCCCCGCCGTGATGCCCGCCAGAAACAGCAGCGGCGTGCCCGTGTACCCGGCCTCTTGCCCGCGCCGGATCATCTCGGTCCCGAAGATCAGGGTCGGGATGTAAAGCGGCAGAACCAGCAGCGACAACAGCAGCCCGCCGCGCCGCAGGCCGACGGTGACGGCGGCGCCGAAGGCGCCCAGCATCGACAGCGCCGGCGTGCCCAGCAGCAGCGAGGCCAGCAGCGCGGGAATGGCCGCGCCCGGCAGGTGCAGCAGGATCCCGAACAAGGGCGCGGCGGCGACCAGCGGCAGGCCGGTGGTGATCCAATGCGCCAGCGCCTTGACCGCCACCGCCCCTTCCAGCGGCAGCGGCGATGTCGCCAGCAGGTCCAGGCTGCCGTCCTCGTGGTCCAGGGCGAAGATGCGGTCCAGCGACAGCAGGCAGGCCAGCAGCGCGCCCAGCCACAGGATGCCCGCCGCGACTGGCCGCAGCGCCGCGGTGTCCGGGCCGACTCCGAAAGGAACAAGCGCGCAAAGGATCAGGAAAAAGGCCACGCCCAGGCCGAAGCCCCCGCCCGCGCGCACGGCCAGCCGCAGGTCGCGCCGCAGCAGGGCGATCACGCGAAAGCCTCGTTGAAGCCGGCAGGCCGCGCGGCAAGGGCGGGCCTGGCCTTGAAGGGCGTCAGATCCAGCACCCGCGCGTCCAGTTCCAGGTCGATATGGGTGGCGATCAGCGCCGCCCCTCCCCCCGACAGATGCCCGCGCACCATGTCGGCAAAGCGCGCGACCGATGCCGCGTCCAGCGACACGGTCGGCTCGTCCAGCACCCACAGGGGACGGCGCGCGACCAGCAGGCGGGCCAGGCCCAGGCGGCGCTTCTGCCCCGCCGACAGCGCCGCTGCGGGACGGTCGGCCAGCGCCGTCAGGTCCATGGCCTCCATCGCGCCTGCCACATCGCCGCCGCCGAAGACCTCGGCCCAGAAAACCAGGTTCTCGGCGACGCTCAGCGCGCCCTTCAGACCGTCGGCATGGGCGGCATAGGCGACCGCGTCGTCCGGCATGTCGATGCGTCCCGCCACGGGGGGCTGCAAGCCCGCGACCGTGCGCAGCAGCGTCGTCTTGCCGATGCCGTTCGGGCCGCGCAGGATCAGCGCCTGTCCGGCGGCCAGCGCGAAGGACACCCCCTCGACCGTCCGCAGACCGCCGCGCGCGACGGCAAGGTCGTGAACGGCAAGCAGGCTCACAGGGGCAGAAGCGCGCAGGCGACGCGCCGCCCTTCCGAGATCGTGACGTTATAGGTCCGCGCCGCCGTCGGAGATGCCATGGATTCGACCGCCACCCCCGCATCGCGCAGGGCGGCGACCAGATCGGCGGGGGCATGGGCGACATCCGCCCCCATGCCGATGAATAGCACATCCACCTGGCCCGCCAGCGCCAGCAGCGGCGCACGGTCGTCCAGGCCCGCCCAGGCGGCACCGCCTTGCGCCGTCACCAGCACCGCGCCGTGGACGACCCGTCCACTGATGCGGAAAAAGCCGGGGCCATAGCCATCGAAGGCCGCCGCCCCGCCGAACTGGGTGGGCGTCAGCTTCATCAGGGACGTTCCGCGTTCTCAAAGGGCGACGCGGCCAGCTTCGGATCCTTCTTGGACCAGTCGCGCTTCACGCCCAGCCACAGCACGATGTTCTTGGCGACATAGATCGTCGAATAGCAGCCGACGATCACCCCGAACAGCATCGCGATCACGAAGTCGCGGATCACGTCGCCGCCGAAGATCAGCATGGCGGTCAGCGCGATGCCGGTCGTCACGGCGGTCATCACCGTGCGCGACAGGGTTTCGTTGGTGGTGAGGTTCATCAGCTCGATCAGGGGGCGGGTCTTGTACTTCATCAGGTTTTCCCGCAGCCGGTCGAAGACAACGACCGTGTCGTTGCAGGAAAAGCCCAGCGTCGTCAGCAGCGCCGCGATGGTGGTCAGGTCGAACTTCAGCTGGAACAGCGCGAACAGGCCCACCGTCAGCAGCACGTCGTGGATCAGCGACACCACGCAGCCGATGGCGAACTGCCATTCGAAGCGCAGCCAGATATAGGCCATGATGCCAAGACAAGCCGCGCCAACCGCGTAGATCGCCGACTTGATCAGTTCGGAGGACACTTTCGGACCGACGGATTCCACCGAGGCAAAGGTGATCTGCGGATCGACCTGCCGCAAGGCGGACTCAATCCGGTTCAGTTGCTCGGGACCGACAGAGGCGGTGTCGTCCGTGGTGCCGATGCGGATCATGGCGACGTGGCGGTCGGCGCCGAAGCTGGGGTCGAAGACCTCGGTGATGGCCAGGTCGCTGAAGCCCAGGTCGTCAAGGGCGTCGCGGTAATCGCCCACCTCGAAGGCGGTCGGACTTTCGGTGCGGATGGTGGTGCCGCCCTTGAAGTCGATGCCGAAGTTCAGGCCCATCGTGGCGATCAGAACCAGCGACAGCGCCATGGCCGCCATTGACGCGCCAAAGGTCAGCCACTGCCAGCGGAAGAAATCGATCCGGGTGTTGTCGGGGACGAGTTTCAGACGGAATGCCATGTCGGTCCCCTCACAGGATCAGTTCTTTGGGCTTGCGCCATTCCAGCCACCAGATGATCATCAGCCGCGTCAGATAGATCGCCGTGAAGACCGAGGTGACAAGACCGATGGTCAGCGTGACGGCAAAGCCCTTGACCGGGCCGGACCCCAGAAAGAACATCACCGCCGCCGCGATGAAGGAGGTGACGTTGGCGTCGATGATCGCGCTCATCGCCTCGTCGAAGCCGTCGCTGATGGCTTTGGCCACGCGCTTGCCCGCGCGCAGTTCCTCGCGGATGCGTTCATAGATGATGACGTTGGCGTCCACCGCCGTGCCGACGGTCAGCACGATCCCGGCGATGCCCGGCAGGGTCAGCGTGGCGCCCATGACCGACATCACCGACAGGATCAGGATCACGTTGGCGATGACCGAGATCGAGGCGAAGGCCCCGAACAGCCCATAGCTGGCGATCATGTAGGCCACCACCGCGGCGGTGGCGATCACGGACGACAGGCGCCCCGCGTCGATGCTGTCCTGGCCCAGTTCCGGGCCAATGGTGCGTTCCTCGAGAAAGTCCAGTTGCGCGGGCAGCGCCCCGGCGCGCAGCAGAACCGCCAGCTGGTTCGCCTCGTCGAAGTCCATGGACCCCGAGATCTGCCCCGACCCGGTGGTGATCGCCTGCCGGATCACCGGGGCCGAGATGACCTTGTTGTCCAGCACGATCGCGAAAGGCTGGCCGATATTGGCGCTGGTATAGGCGCCGAACTTCCGCGCGCCCGTCGGGTTGAAGCGGAAATCGACCGCCGGCATGCCGTTCTGGTCGGTCGAGGGAACGGCGTCCGTCAGTTCCTCGCCGGTGACGACCGGGCTTTCCTCCAGCGTGTAATACAGCCCCTCCTGATCGGCGGCCGGCAGGATCACCTGCCCCGGCCCGGGCCGGGCATCCGGGTTGGTGCCGGTCGCCACAACCGAATTGAAGGTCAGCTTGGCGGTGGTGCCGATCAGCGCCTTCAATTCCTCGGCCGAGCCGATGCCGGGCACCTGGATCAGGATGCGGTCGGCGCCCTGGCGCACGATGGTGGGTTCGCGGGTGCCCACCTCGTCCACGCGGCGGCGGATGATTTCCACGCTTTGCTGGACGGTGCGGTCGTCGGTCGCGGCCTTTTCGGCGTCCGAAAGCTGGATGGTCAGGGTGTTGCCCTGCGCCTGGATCGCCAGGCTTTGCTGGCCCGCGCCGGTCAGGGTGGTCACGGGATTGGAAAAGCCGCGCACGATCTCGGTTGCGCGGGTCATCCCTTGGGGATTCTCGATCTCGATCTTCAGCGTGCCTTCGGGCGACGGCAGGCGGCGGATCGCGCCAAGGGTCGCGCGTTCATCGGCCAGCGCCCGGCGCAGTTCGGGCCACAGCGCGTCCATCCGGGCCTTGTAGACATCGGCCACGCGGACCTCGCCCAGAAGATGCGCGCCGCCGCGCAGGTCGAGGCCGAGCGCCACCACCGACGAGGGCAGCCAGCCGGGCCAGCCGTCGCGGGCGGCGGCCAGTTCGGGCGTCTCGACCCCGGTCCGCGCGATCTCGGCCACGGCGTCGTTGTGGGATTCGACACGGCTGTAGAACAGGTTGGGCACGGCAAAGCCGATGCCGATGATGCAGAGCCCGATGATCAGGATGCGTTTCCAACGGTCGATCTGTAGCATCTTTGCCGAAGCCCTTGAGTTTTCTTTGAAAGCCGCGTCAGCCGTTTGCGGCGACCGGCTCGGTCCGGGACAGGACTTGCGACACCGTGCCGCGCACCACGCGGACCTTGACGCCGGTGGCGATCTCGACCTCGAGTTCCTCGTCGCGGACCGAGGACACCTTGCCGATGATGCCGCCCTGCGTGACCACCTGATCGCCTTTTTTCAGCGCCGCGACCATCTCGCGGTGCTGTTTGACGCGCTTTTGCTGCGGACGGATCATCAGGAAATACATGATCGCGAAGATCAGGATCAGCGGGATGAACTGCATCAGGGCCGCGCCGGCGGGTGCATCGGCGGCGGCCTGGGCATAGGCGGGGGTGACGAACATGGGTTGTCCTTTCGGCTGTCACGGCGGCTGGCAGGATGGTTGGCCCGCCCGGATTGGCGCGCAACCTATCCCCGCCGCCCCTGCTTGGCAAGAAAGGCCGGGCCGCTGCGGGGACACGGCCGCAAACAGGATCGTGAGCGTCGGCCCAGGCCCGCTACAGCACGACCGGCAGCATCGACAGCACCAGCAGCCCGGCCATGCCCGCGTTGAAGGCCCGCAGCCGGGCCGGGCGGGCCAGCAGTCCCCGCAAGCCCTGCCCCGCGGCGGCCCAGGCCGCGACCACCGGCAGGTTCACCACCGCAAACACCGCCGCCACCACCAGCGGACCGCCGGCCCCGGCGGCATAGGCCGACAGCGCGCCAAGCGCCATCGCCCAGGCCTTGGGGTTGACCCACTGGAACGCCGCCGCGCCCAGAAAGCCCAGCGGACGGCCCGGCGGCTCGGCCTGGGACGGCGGCGCGGCGGTGGCGATCTTCCAGGCCAGCCACAGCACATAGGCCAGGCTCAGCCATTTCAGCGCCCCGGCCAGCACGGCGCTGCCCATGACGATCCGGTCCAGTCCCATCCCCAGGACCGCCACCATGGCGCCAAAGCCCAGCGACACGCCCAGCATGTGCGGCACCGTCCGCCGCAGGCCGAAATTCGCGCCCGAGGCCATCAGCATCATGTTGTTCGGCCCCGGCGTGGCCGAGGTGACAAGGGAAAAGCCCGTCAGGGCCAGCAGGATGTCGGCAGTCATCGGATTTCCATGATCGCGGCCCTATCGCGCCACGGGCTGCGCGCGTTCGACCAGCCGCGCGAAGAAGCTGGCCCCGATGGGCGAAACACTGTCGTTGAAGTCATAGGCCGGGTGATGGACGCTGGCCGTGTCGCCCTGGCCGATGAACAGATAGCAGCCGGGCCGCGCGTCCAGCATGTAGCTGAAATCCTCGGCCCCCATCTCGCGCCCCGCCTCGCCCGAGATGTTGTCGGACCCGACGATCTCCTGCGCGACCTGCACAGCAAAGGCGGTCTGGTCGGGGTCGTTGACGGTGGCGGGATAGCCCTCGGCATAGTCCAGCCGGATCGTCACGTCGAAGGCTGCGGCCTGCCCTTCGCAGATCTGCGTCATGCGGCGGCGCACCATGTCGCGCACATGGGGGGCGAAGGTGCGCACCGTGCCGCAGACATAGGCGGTGTCCGGCACGATGTTGTCGGCGCTGCCCGCGTGGATCTGCGTGACCGACAGGGCAAGGTCGTCCAGCGCGTAATGGTTGCGGCTGGAAATCGTCTGGATCGCATTCACCACCCCCACCGCGGCCACGATGGGATCGGCGGTCAGGTGCGGCATGGCGCCATGCCCGCCCCGGCCCTGGACGTGGATTTCAAAGGTATCCACGGCCGCCATGATCGGTCCGGGCGTGGTGTTCATCAGCCCCACGGGCAGGCCGGGGCTGTTGTGCATGGCGAAAACCCGGGTGATGCCGAAGCGGTCCATCATGCCGTCGCGGACCATCGCCTCGCCGCCCCCGCCGTTTTCCTCGGCCGGCTGGAAGATCAGCGCGACGCGGCCCGCGAAATTGCGCGTTTCCGCCAGATAGCGCGCGGCGCCCAGCAGCATGGTCGTGTGCCCGTCATGCCCGCAGGCATGCATCCGGCCCGGCACGGTCGAGGCATGGTCAAGCCCCGTCGCCTCCTCGATCGGCAGGGCGTCCATGTCGGCGCGCAGCCCGATGGTGGGGCCCGGCCCCTGCCCTTCGATAATGGCGACAAGGCCGGATTGGCCGATGCCGTCGTGAATCTCGTCCACGCCGAAGTCGCGCAGGCGTTCCGCCACAAAGGCGGCGGTGCCGTAGCAGTCGAAGCCCAGTTCCGGGTGCCGGTGCAGGTGGCGGCGCCAGGCGGTCATGTCGTCGGAAAATTCGGCGATGCGGTTCAGGACGGGCATGTGGACTAACGACCTTGGCTGTGGCAATGCCCCATCAGGACAGAAGCGAGGGGAAATCGCAATGACCGAAGCCAGCCGCCGCGACCCCGGGGCCGAGATCGCCCGCCTGATCGACATCATGGCGCAGTTGCGCGATCCGCAGACGGGCTGCCCCTGGGACATCGAGCAGGATTTCGCCTCGATCGCGCCCTACACGATCGAGGAAGCGCACGAGGTCGCCGACGCGATCGACCGGCAGGCCTGGAGCGAATTGCCGGGCGAGTTGGGCGACCTTCTGTTGCAGGTGGTGTTCCATGCCCAGATGGCGCGCGAGGCGGAGATGTTCGATTTCGCCGATTGCGCCGCCGCGATCTCGGACAAGCTGGTTTTCCGCCATCCCCATGTCTTCGGGGATGAAAGCCGGGACAAGTCGGCCGAACAGCAGGTCAAGGACTGGGAAGCCATCAAGGCCGTCGAACGCGCGGGCAAGGCCGAGCGCGGCGCGCTGGACGGCGTGGCCCTGGGGCTGCCGGCGCTCACGCGCGCGGTCAAGCTGCAAAACCGCGCCGCCCGCGTGGGTTTCGACTGGCCCCATGCGGGCGAGGTTCTGGACAAGATCGCCGAGGAGACCGCCGAACTGGTCGAGGCGCGCGACAGCCTGGGGCCGGAGGCGCTGGAAGAGGAGTTCGGCGACCTTTTGTTCGCGATGGCGAACCTGGCCCGGCATCTGAAGGTCGATCCCGAACAGGCCCTGCGCCGCGCCAATGCCAAGTTCACCCGCCGCTTCGGGGCCATCGAGGCCGCGCTGGCCGCCACGGGCCGCCGCCCCGAAAACAGCGACCTGGCCGAGATGGACCGGCTGTGGGATGCCGCAAAGGCAGCCGAAAAGGCGGCGGAGTAAGGGGCTTCGCCCCTCGGCCCTCCGGGCCTCACCCCAGGATATTTGCGCAAAGGTGAATGGCTAAGCGGCGAGCCGCGCGACCTGCCGCAAGGCGGCATCATAAACCTCGATCCCGCCTCTGGATGCGCCTTCGGAAAGCGTCCGCTTCCAGCCCCGCGCGCCGGGCATTGCGTGGAACAGGCCCAGCATGTGGCGCGTGATCTGGTGCAGGCGCCCGCCCCCGGCCAGATGCCGGACAACATAGGGGCGCATCGCATGGGCGACCTGCTCGGGCGTGTCGAAGGGAGGCGCGTCGCCCCACAGGCGGTCGGCCCGGCCCAGGATGTCCCAAGGCTGGTGATAGGCCGCGCGCCCGACCATCACCCCGTCCATGACCCGCAGGTGATCGCGCGCGGCCTCCAGGCCGGGGATGCCGCCGTTGATCGACAGGTGCAGGTCGGGAAACTGCCCCTTCATGCGGTGGACCAGCGGATAGTCCAGCGGAGGGATGTCGCGGTTTTCCCTGGGGCTGAGCCCTTGCAGCCAGGCCTTGCGCGCGTGGATCGCGATTCGCCGGACGCCCGCGGCGCGCATCCTGTCCAGAAAGGCGGGCAGGACATCCTCGGGCCGCTGGTCGTCGACGCCGATGCGGCACTTGACCGTGACCTCGACCGGGCTGGCGTCGAGCATCCGGGCCACGCAGTCGGCCACCAGATCGGGGGTCTTCATCAGCACCGCGCCGAAGCAGCCCGATTGCACCCGGTCGCTGGGGCAGCCGACATTCAGGTTGATCTCGTCATAACCCCAATCCGCGGCGATCCGGGTCGCCGCCTCGAGTTCGGCGGGATCCGATCCGCCCAGTTGCAGCGCCAGCGGGTGTTCGGCAGGGTCGTAATCCAGCAACCGGCGGCGGTCGCCGTGGATGATCGCGGGGGCCGTCACCATTTCGGTATAGAGCAGCGCGCGGCGCGACATCAGGCGGTGGAAGACCCGGCAATGCCGGTCGGTCCAGTCCATCATGGGGGCGACGGACAAGGTGGCTGCGTCCGTGACAGGAGTGTTCAACATCTGGCCGACGCGACGGAAAGGGAAAGATGGTGGGTGATAACGGATTTGAACCGCTGACATCTTCGATGTGAACGAAGCGCTCTACCGCTGAGCTAATCACCCGTGGGCGCAGCATCTAGCAGGCGCGAGGAACGACCGCAAGGGCGAATCGCCCGCTTTCAGTCCATTGCCGAGGGGCGCGCCGACTGGCGGATGCTGGCGGGCCTGCGGCGCAGGCGCAGGGTGATGATCTCACCGCCCCGCTGGTCGCGTTCCAGGTTGACCCTGGCCCGGCCAAGGGGCGGCACGGCCAGCGTCTCGCCCGCGGACAGGGCCTTGCCCAGTTGGGCCAGCGTCGCCTCGATGATGGGGCGGGCATCCGCCTTGCGCGCGCCGCTTGCCGCCACCACGCGATCGACGAAATCCTTTTTCTGAAGAACCTGCGCCGGCTGGGGATTGCGGGGTCCGCCCCCGTCGCCGTCTGCGGAACCGACACGCTTAATCATCACACACACTCCGTATACTAGAACAGCGAGTTCAGCGTGAGACGAGTCTGACCCAAGGTCAACATTATTCTTGGCTTTGTATCGGCCTTTGCGGGAAGGCGCCCGGACAGGCCCGCCGCGCATCCCCGGGGGACATGCGCGGCGGCGCCGCTCAGTGATCGCCCTTGCGCGGCTTGCCGCCCTTGCGGGGGGCGGCGAACTTGCCCCGTTCCTTGCCGCCCTCGGGACGAGCGGTCTTGGCGCGGAAGCCGCCGGGCTTGGCGGGGCCGGCGCCATCGGAACCCGCCTTGCCGGCGCGGGCGCTGCGGTCCTCGGCCGTCCAGCGGGCCTTCTTGGGCCTCGGGGCGGCCTCGTCGGGCGCCTCGACGCGCGCGGGCCTTTTCCAGTCGCCCTCGGGCTTGCGGCGGGCGGGGCGTTCGGCGGGACGGGGCGCGCGGTCCAGATCCGGCTCGCCTTCCAGGCGGCGCATGGTCAGGCCCGGCTCAAGCTCCAGTTCCTTGCCGAACGCGCCGGCCTGAGCCACGGCGATCTGGACGAAGGTCTCGTCCTGGCGCACGCGGATGGCGCCGATGGCATCGCGGTTGATCCCGCCGCCGTCGCAGATCTTGGGCAGCAGCCAGCGCGCCTCGGCCCGGCCGGTATGACCCACGGACAGCCGGAACCAGACCGCCTCGCCGAAGGGCGGACGCTCGCGCGCGGCAGAAGGGGCACGGTCTTGCAGCACCGTCAGTTCCTCGGGCGCGGGGCGGCCTTCGCGCCACAGGCTGACAAAGGCCTGGGCCAGCCGCTCGGGGCCGAAGCGGTCCAGCAGAATCTGCGCCATGGCCAAATCGTCGCCGGTCCCTTCGTGCAGAGCGGGATGGTCCAGCATCCGGGAATCGTCCTGGGCCCGAACCTCGTCGGCAGAGGGCGCGGGGCCCCAGTCCGCGTCCACCCGGGCGCGCTTCAGCAGCATCTGCGCCTTGCGGACCTCGGAGGGCATCACGATCAGGGCGGACACGCCCTTGGCCCCCGCCCGGCCCGTGCGGCCCGAGCGGTGCAGCAGCGTTTCCGAATTGGTCGGCAGATCGGCATGGATCACCAGTTCCAGCCCCGGCAGGTCGATGCCGCGCGCGGCCACATCGGTCGCCACGCAGACCTGCGCCCGCCCGTCGCGCAGGGCTTGCAGCGCATGGGTGCGTTCCTGCTGGCTGAGTTCCCCCGACAGCGCCACGGCCTTGAAGCCCCGGTTGCCCATGCGGGCCAGCAGGTGGTTCACGTTGGCCCGCGTCTTGCAGAAGATGATCGCGGTCCGCGCCTCGTGCAGGCGCAGGATGTTGAAGATCGCGGGCTCGCGGTCGCGAACGGCGACGTTGAAGGCGCGGTATTCGATGTCGCCGTGCTGGCGCGATTCTCCTTGGGCCACGATGCGCATCGCATCGCGCTGGAAGGTGCCCGCCAGATGTTCGATCGCGGGGGGAACCGTGGCCGAGAACATCAGCGTGCGCCGGTCCTCGGGCGCGGATTGCAGGATGAATTCCAGGTCCTCGCGGAAGCCCAGGTCCAGCATCTCGTCCGCCTCGTCCAGAACGGCCACGCGCAGGGCGGACAGATCCAGCGATCCGCGCTCGATATGGTCGCGCAGGCGGCCGGGGGTGCCGACGACGATGTGGGGATTGCGCTCCAGCGCGCGGCGTTCGCCGCGATAGTCCATGCCGCCCACGCAGGTGGCGATCCGGCCGCCCGCCTGGGCGTAAAGCCAGCCCAGCTCAGCCGCGACCTGCAAGGCCAGTTCGCGCGTGGGCGCGATGGCCAGCGCCAGGGGCGCCGCCGCGTCGGGCAGCACGTCGCCGTCCAGAAGCTGCGGCGCGATGGCAAGCCCGAAGGCCACCGTCTTGCCCGATCCGGTCTGCGCCGAGACCAGCATGTCGCGCCCCTGCGCGTCGCTTTCCAGAACCGCCTGCTGAACCGGGGTCAGGCTGGCATAACCCTTGGCCGCCAGCGCCGCGGCCAAAGGCGCGGCTATCATATCGTTTGTCATGTCTTCGCCAGAATGGGGGTGCGGACACCCGTGAAGGCACCGCGATCCTTGCGACAGACTTCTCCCCGCGTCCGCCGCCCTGGACATCAGGGCCGAAGCGGCGGCTTCTAGGGGATCGGATGCGGAAAGTCAAAGGAAATGGGGCATCAGCCCATGCCAAGCGCCTGCTTGTACATTTCCAGGATGGCCTCCTCCTCGGCGATGTCGTCGCGGTCGCGCTTGCGCAGGGCCACGATCTTCTTCATCACCTTGGTGTCGTAGCCGCGCGCCTTGGCTTCGGCCATCACCTCTTTCTGGCGTTCGGCGATGTCTTTCTTTTCCGCCTCCAGCTGCTCGAACTGCTCGATGAACTGGCGCAGCTCATCCGCCGCGACGCTGTATGCCTGATCGTCCATCATGGGGTTGTCCTTCTGTTTGATCCTGCCCGTCTTTGGCCGCATCTGTTAGGCGGTCTTGCCGCGCGGCGCAATCGCCGCTAGGGCCCATGACCGACAAGGGCGCAGGGAATGGCGGGGAATGATCCGATGACGGTGTTCGACTGGCTGATCTGGGGCGGCGCGGCGCTGACGCTGGCGGGGGTCGCGGCGCTGGCATGGTGCATCCTGACGGTGGCCCGCGCCCGCAAGGCCGGGCTGGACGACGCCGCGCTGCGCGCGCGGATGCGGCCCGTGCTGGCCGTCAACATGGGCGCGCTGGCGCTGTCGATGATCGGGCTGCTGCTGGTCATCACCGGGATCGTGCTGGGCTGATGCGCGCGCTTGTCCAACGCGTGACCGAGGCGGCGGTCGACGTCGACGGGACCGTTGTCGGCCGCACCGGGCCGGGGCTTCTGGTGCTGGTCTGTGCCATGGGCGGCGATGACGATGCCGCCGCCGACAAGCTGGCGCTGCGCGTGGCAAAACTGCGCATCTTCCGCGACGACGGGGGCCGGATGAACCGATCCCTTTTGGACGCCGGCGGCGCTGCGCTGGTCGTCAGCCAGTTCACCCTGGCTGCCGACACCCGCACCGGCAACCGCCCCGGCTTTTCGGCGGCCGCCACGCCCGAGGAGGGGCGGCGGCTTTACGAACGCTTTGCCGCCAGCCTTGCCGCGCAGGGGATCGCAGTCCAGACCGGCAGCTTCGGCGCCGACATGAAGGTGCGGCTGGTCAATGACGGCCCGGTGACGATCTGGCTGGACACGGCGGACCGGGGCTAGAGGATGAAGTCGTTCGCGGCCAGCCGCGTAGCATCGTCCACCCAGATCTCGAAATCGGCGGTCTTGTTGCCGTTGACGTCGCCGCGCACCAGAACGCCGTCCGCCTGCCTGACATACCAGACTGAATGAGCCGCCGCCGCTGTTCCCGTAAAGGCGAAGGCCTGGTTCCCGCCGCGCGCGAAATTGGCGTCTATCAGCGACAGGTCGATGTCGTCCTGACCCACGCGGAATTGCAGGATGCCGTCGCGTTGCGCGCCCGGGGCGGTTTCCACCGGGGCACGGAAGATGAACACGTCGCGGGCCGCGTCAAGGCCGCCGTGCAGCCGGTCCCGGCCCGTGCCGCCGTCCAGCGTGTCGCTGCCGCCTCCGCCTTCCAGGGTGTCGTTGCCGGTGACACCGATCAGGCGGTCATGCCCCTCGCCGCCCACAAGACGGTCATTGCCCCCGCCGCCGTTTGCCGTGTCGTTTCCGGCCCCACCCAGCAGCGTGTCGTTCCCGCCCTGGCCGGACATCCGGTCATGGCCCGCCCAACCCTCGAACCGGTCGTTGTAGGCACTGAGGGTGATCGTGTCGTTGCCCGCCATGATCGAGGCGAACACCGCCCGGTCATCGGCATTTCCATAGGTCAGCGCCGCATTGTAGAGACGCGCTGCCGAAATGGAAAAGTTCTGCAAGGACCAGATTTCCGGCCCATCGTAGATCTCCTCGGACATGAGCGTGACGGTTCCCCGGGTCACATCGCCCCAAGCGCTGAAGCCGAAGCCGGATCCGCCAAAGCCGAGGAGCAGGTCGTCATATCCGTCCCACCCATTGACGATATAGACGTCCTGAAATGTCTTCCCGGAAATTTCGTGATAGAAGTCCTCCAGAAAGAAATCTTCATAGAACCATCGCTCATAGAAGTTAAGGTCGATCGAATAACTGTCGAACTGGTAGTCGGCCCTGAACGTCGCCATGGTGGATTCCCGGAAAAAACGTCAACGATTGGGATAGCTTATGCATTACTTCCCAATTCTTTTGCCATGATCGGCAGGCTCGCGCCACGGTTAATCTGAATGCTCCTTAACGTCTTTTCTGCCCTCGCGAAGATTCTGACAGGCCCCGATCCGGCTTGACTTGCACGTGATGAAGGCCCATGTGGGTCTTGTCGTCGCCCGCTGCCGCGTGAGCAGCCGCGTTTTCGCCCAGGGTCCGGCACATTTTTCCAGTTTCCCATTCACGCGGGGAGGCTTGCGGGCACCCTATCGCCCCCGCATCCCTGCTGATCGCCGCGCATCGGACGCGGCCCCTGCCTTGCGTCCGATACGGGGGATGCGGGGATGAGAGACTGATGGAACACAAGAACCCCCGCCGCCCTTCGCGCGGCCAGAAACCGCGCACCGCACCGCATCTTGACGCGAACGAAGGCCGCCGCGCCCCGGCGCGCGACCCGCTGCCCACCGGCCCCTTCGCCGACATGGGCATCGACCACCGCATCAACGCCAATGTGGCCGCGATGGGGCTGACCAAGCCCACGCCGATCCAGACCGAGGCCATCCCCGCGGTCGTCAAGGGCCGCGACGTGCTGGGTCTGGCGCAGACCGGCACCGGCAAGACGGCGGCCTTCGGCCTGCCGATGCTGACCCGGCTGATCAATTTCGGCAAGAAGCCCGATCCCAGGACCTGCCGCGCGCTGATCCTGGCGCCGACCCGCGAACTGGCGACCCAGATCGCCACCAACATCGACGCCTATGCCGAAGGAACGCCGATCCGGTCGTTCCGGGTCGTCGGCGGCGCCTCGATCAACGTGCAGACGGAACGGCTGTCGCGCGGCGTGGACGTGCTGATCGCCACGCCGGGCCGGCTCATGGACCTGATCGAGCGGCGCGCGATCAGCCTCGAGGCCACGACCTATCTGGTGCTGGACGAGGCCGACCAGATGCTGGACATCGGCTTTATCCACACCCTGCGCAAGATCGCGCGGATGCTGCCCAAGGACCGCCAGACGTTGCTGTTTTCCGCCACCATGCCGAAGCTGATGGAGGAACTGGCCGACACCTACCTGAGCGATCCGGTGCGGGTGGCCGTCAACCCTCCGGGCCAGGCTGCCAAGAAGATCGAGCAGGGCGTGCATTTCGTAACCCAGGGCGACAAGGCGACGCTGCTGGCGGAATATCTGGCGAAGCACCCGGGCGAGTTGGCGATGGTCTTTGGCCGCACCAAGCACGGCTCGGAAAAGCTGGCCAAGCTGCTGGAAAAATGGGGCTTCGCCGTTGCCGCGATCCACGGCAACAAGTCGCAGGGCCAGCGGGAACGCGCGCTGGACGCCTTTCGCAAGGGGCAGACCCAGGTGCTGGTGGCGACCGACGTTGCCGCGCGGGGCCTGGACATCCCCGAGGTGGCGCATGTCTATAACTACGACCTGCCGAACGTGCCGGAAAATTATGTCCACCGGATCGGGCGGACCGCGCGCGCGGGCCGCGACGGCCGCGCCGTGGCCTTCTGCGCGCCTGCCGAGATGGGCGAATTGCGCGCCATCGAAAAGGCCATGAAGGCGCCGATCCCGGTGATCGGCGGCGAGGTTCCCGCAGGGCCGGTTCCCTCGGCCCGTCCGGGGGGCGGGCGCGGCAAGCCGATGGGCGCGGGCGCCAACAAGCGTCCGGCGCGGCGTCCGTCGCGGCAGCCGAAAAGCCGGCAGGCGTAGCGCCGGGGGCGGCGTCGCCTTTCGGGTATTTGGACAAAGAAGAAGCCGCAGGGTGCGCGCTGACGCATTCTCCTCCGTAGGGCATGACCTTGTAGACCTGCCGGCGGCAACGCTGGCAGGTCTCTGATTTTGCTTGAGAATGGAGGGACGGCCACACGCGCAGAAGTTGTTCGCGTGTGGAGTTGTAAATTCGCAAGGCTGAATTTACAGAACGCTTCGCCGGTCGATTTCGTCGTCAAACGAAACAGCCAATATCACTTGATGCGGAGACGCGACCTTGACGCAACTCGAACGAGGCGGACTCATGGTCGACAAGATCCCCAATCTCCCGCAGGAGCAAGTCTATCCCGTAGTTCCGGGCTGGATCAACCTCAACACGTGCGGGGATCCCGACTGCGGCAATTTCGGCGTGGCGCCGGACTTTGCTCTGCCGGTCTTCCTGGGGCCTTGGGGCCGCGGAGCGCCGCCTTCAGGCCGGTTTCCATACCGGCACTGAGCACCGGACTCGGTATCTACACGCTGGGTCCCCCGGCCGACGACCTCATCCGCGTATCCAGCATTCTCGACGACTTCCAGCAGCCGGCCACCTGGAGCGATGGGCGCACCCTGATCTGCGAACACCAGCGTGGCAACCGCACCTGCGGGGTGAAATTCAACCTGCTGTCGAACCATCATTTTGAGGATGAGACAGAGCGCCTGCGGTCGCAGAACGGCATCCTCACCGGACCGACCTGCGAGGCCTGCGGCAGGGCCTATCTCGACGCCCCCGGGGAGTTCGCCTTCAACGGAGCGAACGCCCGCGAGGGGGCCAGGCATCGCGGAGTGCGGCTCATCCACAAGCCCTGTCGCGGCAAGAAGGGGTCCCGCTTCACGGTGTCCGTCGATCATGCGCGCCAGAAGGACCGTTCCGACAACATCCGCATCCTGTCGGAACTCGTGAACAATGTCGCCATCAACGGCCTTCGCCGTGTCCTCGCCCCTGCGCCCGGCGCGAGCGAGGCCGGCGTGGCCCGCATCTACAACCGGCTCTTCTGGCTGGAGCGCGTTCTGCTGGCCTGCAAGAAGGCGCAGCTCGCGCGACGGCGCGCACGCTGGGTCAAGGAGGGCCGCCCGCGCCATACCCGGATCGCGCATGACGACATCGTGCTCACCGTGAACTGGGAGACTGCGAAGGACACCCGGGTCACCTCCCTCAACTGCGCGGTCTCGGCCGATATCCAGTCGGGCTATGTGTTCCGCCTCGATGTCGACGTCGATCCGACGGCGAGGCCTTTCCCGCGCCTCGCTTGTCGTTCCAGCACCCGGCTGGCCGTTTCGACGAGCCGGCGCTCTTCGCGTCGGCGGTGGCGCAGCGGCGCATCTTCGCGAACAAGGCTGCCGCCGCCCTCGAACGCTCCACCGAGCCGGTTCACCCCGAAACCCTTCAGGCCATCGACGAAGCGTATGAAAGAGCCGACATCCTGGAGATGATCGGGAACTACTACTTCAATTTCGGGGCGCCCGAGCGGGAAGGGCGCAACGCCTTCACCGGCATCATGACCCGGAACACCTACAACAAGGCGGCCCACTTGGCCTGCCTCAAGGAGATGCTGCCCGAAGGCAAGCTCACGCTCGTGGGCGAGCAGGAGGCGGCGATGGCGCGGGTGATCCCGTACATCTTCCGCGACGAGATCCTGGCCAACCGTTTCGGATGGCATGTGGTCAGCTTCGACAAGGAGGCGAAGAAGCCGCAGATCGTGCGCCGGGCCAGGGCGTTCGACGGCGCGTTCCGGTCCTTCCAGGACGCAAACCCGGCGATGGCGGTTCCCGATGCCCTCCATGCCTGGACCCGGACGCAGCTGACGCCCGCCACGAAGGCGACCGGGAAAGGACGCTCCGGACCGTTTCCGGGCTCGAACTTCGGCACAAAGGCCTTCCCGGCCCTGTGGATCAGAAGCCCGATCAAGGCGAGCGGCGAGACGAACAAGGTCATCGGGTTTCCGATGCTGTCGTCGCGCTACCGCGGGGCCTACCGCAAGCTCGGGTTCCAGGATCCGATCAGCGATCCCGATCTTCTGGACGCCATGACGCGGTGCGTGATCAACGCCACGTTCCAGCCGGCGAGCACCTTCATGAACTCCCTCCGGGATCGCCTGGCCTTCGCGAAACGCGCGGGCGGGCGTTCCTCGCGGTCGGGCGGCACCTACATCAATGGCGCCGCCTACAATCCCCGCGTCCTGATCGCCCTTCTGACGATCTTCGGGATCCACTGCAACTTCTTCGAGGTCAGGCAGTATGTCTCGCCGATCAACAAGCATGAGGAGACGGCGGATGCGCAGGACGGCGTCACCAGCCTTGCGGTTCCCGGGTTCGACCAGCGCATCGAGGTTCCCAAGCGCCGACGCCAGACACCCGTGAAGCGCTCGCCGGCCATGCGGGCGGGCATTCATCCGGTCAAGCCCGGCGACGAGACCCCGAAGCTGCCGACCCTGGCAAAGGTGCTCTACCAGCCGTGGCTGTTCCATGGCACGCCTTTGTGGGGAAGGTTCCAGGGGTGATAGCGATCCATCCGCGGATGACCCCTATAAGCCTCTGCCTTGCAGTACAGGTCTTGCAGGTACCACTCGCACCCGAGATGGCGTCGGCCTGCGCCCCCTTTCGGCAACGCCCCCTGAAGCGCAGGGCGTCCATCTCCACCACGGGTTCAGTCGGCAGCGGGGCTGTCGCGGTGATCCCGCAGGCGACCGTCGGGTAACTGTTATCTGATAGATGTCTGCCGATCGCACGGTGGGCGTTCAATGCATACTCGATAGATGGCCACTCGGCGCGGCGCCGATCCGCTGGCCATGTTCCGGGCGGTCATCGCATGATCACCGCAACGCCAACACGATTTGCCGACATGCCGAGAACGCGCGTTTTCAACTAAAAAGCGCAGACTTTTCTGTTGCTTGCATTTCACACCGTGTGCAACTTTGGAGTTCTAACGGAGACAAGTCCGATGATTTCAGGAACCCGATTCTCGTTCAATCATGACGAGGAAACTACAAAGCCAGAGCTACCGAAGAACTCTTTTTCGGCAATTTTCCTGCCGGTCGTCTGTTGGATGGCGGCATGTTCTCCGCAGTTGGCAAAAAGCGACAGTTTTGACACTTATTCACTGGAGAAATTTTATGATGTCGAAACGGATTGCGAGACGAGGAAAAGCGACCTGATCCAATTGCAGAGATATGGTCAATACATGCTTTATACGGAAAGCAATGATGAGAAGATCATCAAGAAATTTGCGATTGGCTACGGTAGCGAAAAATGCCTTCACATTTTTTATGGAAATAAAGTGCTAAGCAGAATTTCAAGCCTTGAGGATCTCCTTCTTGATGGCCCCAGTGATTTGTCGCCTTTTGTCATTAACGACGATCTGGAAATAATAACTTACAATTACATGGAAGAAAACGGCATCGATGACAGCCAGATACTGGTGTTCAGGCTCGACGCCCTGGATCCGGACGATCCAGAATATTCAGCTTCGATCACCTCTTCATTCCATGACGGAAAACTCATAGCGTCTTCCACTACCGCTATCGATAGCTCAGGAAAGTATGCTGACAAAATTGTGGCTAGGGGTAAAAATGTGATTCAACACTGAAAAACAACTTTGGAACAATGTTCATGATGTGGAGGATCAGATCATGGCCTGTGTTATGCGAGTGCAATTCGGGGTCATGCCTGTGAAAGGCCTTAGCTTCACAAGCATTGCTGCCGTGCTTCTGGCAAGCATGCCGTGCACCCCTTCGGAGGCCCGAGAAACGTTTACGAACCGTGAGCTGATTTATCAGTTCGAAGAAATAAATGACGAAGTATTTGTGGAAACGACGGTTTATCATGATGATTCTTACATAATTGTGCATGAGGATTTCAACAGAGTATGTCGTAATGAAATAGGATTAAAATATACTACCGAGTATATACCAAAACATCGGATAGTGTCTATTGAACTCTCTCAGATGAACGGCAGGTATGGTTCCTACTATCGTCTGGGGCGGAACGTCGAAGAGAACAATGGTCACAAGGAAAGAGATTCATGTTCTGGAAAGACCAGCATATCACCACTCGGATCGACAGCGCTGGTCATCACTGGATCAAATCCGGCTGTCGCTCAACGACTCATCACTATATCTTGGGAAGCAACGTTAGATAAACGGTTAGATAGATGACAGACCATCGCCGCGATTTGAGTAACGCAACCGACAAGGAATTGGCGGATGTGATATCCACTGCCGAAGGCAAGACCAATTTTAGTGTTAACGTAGAAAACTTAAGGCCATAGCATCGGTTGTAGCGGAATTTTCTGCGCAGTATGCTACGAGGAAGTCCTTATTAGGTAAAGATGCAATGAAGAGAGCACCTGATGCTCTGGGCCCTGCAATGGAGGCACTTGGTGAGGCTTTTAAGCAGGACGCGGAGCAATGGAATGAATTGAAGCTCTTTGCTGAGTGGATTATTCAAGAACGTGAAAGAAAAACAGGCTTTCCGGCGGCTCCTCTCGATGAACCTGCATCAAATTATGATGGCGATCCGGATAACGATGGCGCCAATCCCGGATATACTGTTGAAGACGAGTTCAATGACCGTATTCGTAGTGGCATAGGGACAGAGCAGAAGATCTCCTATGATCCAGCCAATATTTTTGATTTCGAAACAGGCGACGGCGGCGACCATCGCGGCAATCCTTCCGGAGGCGGTTCGTCGGACGGCCGCGGCTCCGGCACCACCGGCACGAGTTCGAGCGACAATGGTGATGGGAGTCTTGGCGGTGGCTCGAGCTTTGGTGGCGACCGTCCGGACCGAGGCGGCAGCAGTGGCAATGGCAGCAACTCCGGCGGAAGCAGCGGAAGCGGAAGTTCCGGCGGCGGCCTGACCAGCAGTGATCGCCCGGAGAGTAGGCCTGATACATCCGGTGGTTAGACCGGGGGCAGCAACGGAGGAACAGACGGTGGCCAGGTCGGAAACAATGGTGAACAGCACCCGGACGGCCCTACTGTTGGTGACGGTAATGAGCCTGCCGATACAGGACTTTACTCTCCTATAATTATCGATCTGGACGGAGACGGGATCGAACTCGATATCACCAGGCAGGTCTATTTCGACACGGACGGCGACAGCTTTCTTGAGCAGACGGCTTGGGCTGCGTCCGATGATGGCTTCCTGATTGTCGATCTGAACACCGACGGCAGCTTCGGTGGCACCGGCGATAATGCCGTTACAAATTCGAAGGAACTGATCCTGCCAAGGATTCTCGGGCGCACCGACATCTCCGATCTCCAGGCGCTGGCGATCATGGAGAAGAGCACCCAGTATGGCGGCAACAACGACGGCGTCCTGAATGGTTCGGACGTTCTGTGGAAGCAGCTGAAGGTCTGGCAGGACAAGGACCGGGACGGCAAGGTCGATGCCGGCGAGATGAGAACGCTGGCGCAGGCCGGCATCCAGTCGATCCGGCTGTCCTATGACGATCGAACGGGGTTTGCCGACAAGAGCAATGATATCGAGTTCATGGGCAACACCCTGCACGGCTCGGCATCCTATACGAAGACGAACGGAACTGTCGTGAAGGGCGGCCTTGGAGACGTTTCGCTGTCCTACAACGCCCAGGGCTGGCGCCGCATCGACACGGCGCTTGGCTATGACATTCAGTTCGAGGCGGGCGGCAAGCTGTCCCTTGCCGAACTGGAAGGCAAGTCCTCCGCCAACCTCAACCTCGATGTCGAAGCTCTTGACGGGGCTGTCGGCGATGCAAGGGCGAATGGCCTTTGGGCCTATAGGCATTCCCGGTCGGTGCAGATCGCGGGCGGTGCGGGGGACGACGACATCAATGGCAGCTAAAACGATGACATGCTGTCGGGCGATGCTGGCGCGGATCAGATCAGGGGCATGGGCGGCAACGATCTCATCTTTTTCGATGCCGCCGATTTGGCATCCGGAAAGCTCGTCGAAGGGAATGAAGGCATCGACACCGCTTATGCCGTCGGCTCGACACCTGTTAGCCTCAAACTGATCGACCACACCTTCGAGTCGGCTTATGGCGGCAGCGGGAATGATCGTCTCGATGGCACCGGTATTGATGATGATCTTCCCATCCATGGTGGCCAAGGCAACGATACCATTGTCGGCGGAAATGGCGACGACGACCTGTCGGGGGACGAGGGAAGCGACGTGGTTTCCGCTGGTGCCGGTGATGACCGGACCAGTGGCGGGAATGGGAACGATACCTTGGGCGGGGGTGCGGGATCGGACCTCCTTTCCGGCGGCAATCACAACGACAGTCTGGACGGCGGAACAGGGGACGATCTTCTATTCGGCGGTGCTGGAAACGACTCTCTGAATGGTAGTGCTGACGACGACCGCGTCGATGGAGGCATTGGAGACGACACGCTCGACGGCCAGGAGGGCGATGATGTTCTGATTGCCGGTGCCGGCAATGATCGGCTGACCTTCTGGCGGGGAGATGATACGCTACAAGGTGAAGACGGAAACGACACTGTCGTCATGCAGAGGGGAGACCTGCGAGAGAACTTCTACGGCTGGACCGTGGTTCAAGGCGGAAAGGGGTCCGACATCCTGATCCTTCCCTTCACCAAGGCGGATTGGTGGCAGAAGAAGGTTTCCGGCACGGCCAACCAGTGGACCTTCTTCTATCGTGATCCCGACGATTATGGAAAATCCATGGTCATCAGCATTCAGGACATCGAGAAAGTCCAGTTCGCCGATGGATCGACCCTGGCGCTCAGCACGAACACTACCTTGGACACCAGCGACGATTACAGGCGCGTAGGCCACAATGTCTACGACGGTGACAGCAAGGCCGTACCGGTTGGCGTGTATCACTCATCTGACGGGGCCTTCAACGGCTACATGGGGGATGACTTCATGGATGCCGAGAGAATGGTGCGTGTCGGCCCAAGCGGCAGCGAGGGAGACAGATATTATACTCTCGGCGCCTATAACGACTTCATTCGCGGCATGTCCGGACAGGACACGATCTTGGCCAGTGCCGGAAATGACCGTGTGCTCGGGGAGTTCGGCTCTGACGCGCTTCGCGGAGAAGCTGGAAACGATCAGCTTTTCGGTGGATCGGGATCGGACCAGATTTGGGGCGACACAGGCAACGATACGATCCAGGGAAATGCCGGGGCCGATGTCCTGGTTGGTGACACAGGGAACGACTCGCTCGACGGCGCCGATGGCGGTGACATCATCAGCGGCGGTAAAGGCGACGACACGTTGATTGGCGGCATGGGCGCGGATCTGCTCTACGGCGGAATTGACGATGACTTGCTCCAAGGTGGCACAGGGGCTGATCGTCTTTATGGCGATGCCGGCAACGACCGCCTTGAAGGCGAGGCTGGTGCCGATATCCTGGCGGGTGGGGATGGCAATGACTCGCTCTGGGGCGGTGATGGCTTCAACGTCTTGAGCGGCGATGCCGGAAATGACGTCCTGGTTGGCGGGGCCGATGACGATCTGCTTTCGGGAGGCGTGGGAGCCGACAGGCTGGGCGCATCATCGGGCCGCGATACGCTGCTTGGCGGCGCGGGGGCCGACACGCTGGATGGCGGCAGCGGGATTCTCGATCTTGTGTCCTATGAAGACTCAGCTGTCCGCGTGGTGGTGGATTTGGAGGTCATCTCCGGTGCCGATACGCTTCAATCCGCCAGTGGTGGAGACGCGGCAGGGGACGTCCTAGGCGGCTTCGAGCAGGTTTGGGGATCGGACCAAAATGATGCGATCTCCGGCTCCAGCATCGACAACGTCCTGGCGGGTGGAAAAGGCGACGACATTCTTTACGGCTATGATGGCCATGACGACCTGATCGGGGGCGAGGGGGAAGACACTTTAGCCGGCGGTGCGGGTAATGACCGTATGTGGGGCGATGCCGGAAATGACGTGATCTGGGTCTCTCCGGGCGAAGACACCATCTATGGCGGGACCGGGTGGGACACCTTTGATCTCTCGACATCGACCTCCTCGGTGTCGATCGACTTCATCACCCAGGCCCATACCGGCTTCGTGACCGGAAACCTGATCTACCAAGTGGAACACATCGACGCCGGAAGCGGCAACGATACGCTGCGGGGAACAGGAGGATCGAACCGCATCGATAGTGGTGCAGGCCATGACCTGATTATCGCCACGCTTGGAGCCGATACCCTGATTGGCGGCAGCGGCGTTGACCGAATCAGCTATGAGAATAGCAGCGCTGGCGTTGTCGCCGATTTGGTGAATGAGACATTGAACACTGGTGCCTCGGCCGGCGACAGTTATGAGACAGTCGAGAACATCACCGGCACGGACTATGACGATATCCTGCGGGGTAGTGGTGCCGGCAACAACCTTCAAGGAGATGCGGGTAATGATCAGCTTGAAGGCCGGGAAGGCGACGACACACTTGGCGGAGGAGACGGCAACGACAGTCTTTTCGGAGGAACGGGAGCTGACAGCCTTTATGGTGGTGAGGGCAACGATGCCTATTGGATCGATGATGTCGATGACCGGATTTCTGAAACGGAAGACGGGGGCACGGACATCATCTACACGACCCTCAGCATCGGTCTCACCAGCAGCGCTTGGGCCAATGTCGAAAAGGCCACCCTTTTGGGTACCGCAGCAGGCAATCTCAACGGCTCGGCAGCCAACAACGCTCTGACCGGAAATGCCGGGACCAACACCCTCCAGGGTTACGATGGCAACGACAGCCTGAATGGCGGTGCTGGCGCCGACAAGATGGTTGGCGGCGATGGGGATGATGCCTATTGGGTGGAGGACGACGAAGATCTGATTGTCGAAGCCGAAAACTCCGGCTTCGATCGCCTTTTCAGCGTGATCTCGGTCGATCTGGATAACCCAAGTAATGCTTTCGTCAACTTGGAAAGTGTGACGCTGCAAGGAACCGGGAACCTTTACGCTTATGGATCATCTGCCAACAATGTCCTGATCGGCAATAGTGGCGACAACATCCTCGGGGGCAGGGCAGGCAGCGATAGCTTGGCCGGTGGCGGCGGAGAAGATACGTTTCGCTTTGTCAAAGGCTATGATCAGGAGGTCATCACGGACTTCGAGGATAACATCGACACGATCCGAATGCTCAGCTTCGGGGTGGCGAACTTCACCCAGGCGAAAACTTATGCCACACAGAGCGGGGCCAATGTGATCTTCGACTTCGGGGCAGGCGACATCCTGACAGTACGCAACACCACCATCAATGCCCTGGCGGATGACGTGGTCTTCGTATGAGGCCTTCTGCCATCATGAATCCCGAAAGGGACAAAACGAATGACTCGGAATGGGGCAGCACGGCTGCCCCTATGCCTTTCGACATTAGTTCTTCGTTCAAGCTTTTCTGAACTGTCAGTTGGCATACCAAGCGAGCCAACTGATGAACACCAATGAGGATCAGCGCCAGCTTTGGTGAGCAAGACAACGGCCTTCTACAGACGCTGTCAGCATCGAGATGTTGCCAGAAATTTCCCTGCCGACCGTCAGGTCGGCAGGGTCATGAGTATTATGTTCAGCAACGAACCAAGGCATCACAGATCCCTGCTTCTCTCGGATTTACAAAAGCTCTACCCAGAAAGGTAATGTCCTACTGCGGAGAATGCGTCAGGTGTGCGCCCTGCGGCTTTTTTCATGCCAGGCGCAGGCGCGGCAGCGATGCGGCGGCGGCGCACCAGGCAAGCGCGGCGCAGAGCGCGATGGCCGCGACCATGCTGGCGGCGCTGTTGTCCATGAAGGGGCCGGTCAGCGCGATCATCACGCCCCCGGTCAGCATCTGGAACGTCCCGCCCAGGGACGACGCCAGCCCGGCGATGTCGGGATGCGGATCCAGCGACATGACCATGGCCGTGGGCATCACCAGCCCCAGGCAGGCATTGCCCAGAAACAGCCCCGCCATCACCACCGGCAGCGCGTCCAGGCCCAGCCAGACGATCAGCGCCAGCGCGATCATGATCCCGGCAAAGCCGGTGATCGCCAAGGAGATCACCCGCTCCATCCCGTGGCGCTGCGCCATCGGTCCGGCGAATTGGGACGCGGCGAAGAAGCCCACGGCATTGACCGCGAAGGCCAGCGAGAAGCCGGTCGGCGACAGCCCGTACTGGCGGGTATAGACAAAGCTGGCCGAAGACAGGAACACGAAGAAGCTGGCCATGCCGAAGCCGCCGATCATCGTCAGCCCCATGAAGCGCCGGTCGGTCAGCAACCGGCGCGCGCCCGACAGCATCGGCGGCAGGCTGACCGGGCGGCGCTGTTCGGGGGCCAGCGTCTCGGGCAGGGCGAACAGGATCAGGGCCAGGCTGACAAGCGCCGCGACGGCCAGCACGGCGAAGATCTCTCGCCAGCCGCCCCAGGCCATGATGACCGATCCGGTGAGGGGCGCGAGCATCGGGCTGACCGCGATGACGATCATGATGGTGGACATCACCTTGGCGGCCTCGGGTCCGGTCGCCACGTCGCGGATGACCGCGCGCGGCACGGCCATCAGCGTGGCCGCGCCGAGGCCCTGCATCGCCCGCGCGGCGATCAGCCAGCCAAGGGTGGGAGCCAGCGCGGCGGCGACGGTTGCCGCGGCGAAGATCGTCACCCCGACCACCAGCGGCGTCTTTCGGCCCACGGCGTCGGCCATCGGGCCATAGATCATCTGAGCGATTCCGAAGACGATGAAATAGGATGTCAGCGTCAGCGCCGCCCCTGCCTCGGTCGTGGAAAGGTCGGCGGCGACCTGCGGCAGGGCGGGCAGATACATGTCGATGGCAAAGGGGCCGACGGCGGACAGGACGCCCAGCACAAGGGCCATGCGGAACAGGGGATCGCGCATTGGACATTCCGGGATTGGCTTGGGCCTGCTTGGTGCCAGCTTATCGGCGCGGCGGCAAGGCTTGATGACCGTTCCCGCCGGGGGTAACTGGCGGCATGGCCAAGCTGTATTTCCACTATTCCACCATGAACGCGGGCAAAAGCACGCTGCTGCTGCAAGCGTCCTACAACTATCGCGAACGGGGGATGCGGACGCTGCTGCTGACGGCCGCCATAGACAGCCGCGCGGGCCAAGGCCGCATCGCCAGCCGCATCGGCATCGCCGACGACGCGCTGACCTTCGACGCGGACACCGACATGTCCGCCCTGGTCCGGGACCGCGGCGCGGATTGCGCCTGCGTCTTCTTGGACGAGGCGCAGTTCCTGACCCCCGCCCAGGTGTGGCAATTGGCCCGCGTGGCCGACGACCTGCGCATCCCCGTCATGTGCTATGGCCTGCGCGTCGATTTCCGGGGCGAGCTGTTTCCCGGATCCGCCGCCCTGCTGGCCCTGGCCGACGACCTGCGCGAGGTCCGCACCATCTGCCATTGCGGCAAAAAGGCCACCATGGGGATCCGCCGAGACGAGGCGGGCCGCGTCATCACAACGGGCGCCCAGGTCCAGGTCGGCGGCAACGAGACCTATGTCTCGCTCTGCCGCCGCCATTGGCGCGAGGCGACGGGGAACTGATCTTCAATTCTCGCGGAAGCTGTATGGCCCGCGTTGCGACAGGCCTGGGCTTGCTGTAACCATCGGCCGAAACAGGCAAAGGATCTTCCATGCGCGCGTTCCTGCTGCGGCTTTTCGCCCTTCTGTCCCTGGCCGCCCCCGTGCAGGCGTTCGAGACCAATGCGACCTCGGCCTGGGTTTACGACGTGAACACCAGCACGGTGCTGATGTCGAAGAACGCCGATGTGCCGATCCCGCCCGCCTCGATGTCCAAGCTGATGACGCTGTACATGGTGTTCGAGGCGTTGCAGAACGGCCGCCTGAAGCTGACCGACACGCTGCCCGTGTCCACCCGGGCCTGGCAGATGGGCGGATCGAAGATGTTCGTCGAACCCCGCGACACGCCCACCGTGGACCAGTTGATCAAGGGCGTGATCGTGCTGTCCGGGAACGACGCCTGCGTGGTTCTGGCCGAGGGCCTGGCGGGAACCGAGGAAGCCTTTGCCCGCCAGATGACCGAACGCGCCAAGACGCTGGGGCTGAAGCATTCCGTCTTCAAGAACTCGACCGGCTGGCCCGCCGAGGGCCATGTCATGTCGGCCGAGGATCTGGGAATGCTGGCGATGCTCCTTATCCGCGACTTTCCGCAATACTACGGCAATTTCGCGCTGACCGAATTCCGCTACATGGACCGGGTGCCGTCGAACCGCTTCAACCGCAACCCGATCCTGAAGCTGGACATCGGGGCCGACGGCCTCAAGACCGGCCATACCCAAGAAGCGGGCTATGGCCTGGTCGGGTCCGCCGTGCAGAACGGTCGGCGGGTGATCTTCGTGGTCAGCGGCCTGCCGTCGGACACCGCGCGGGCCGAGGAATCCGAGCGGATCGTCAACTGGGCCTTCCGCCAGTTCAGCATGGAAACGCTGGTGCCCGCGGGCGAAACGGTGCTGGAGGCTCCGGTCTGGCTGGGCACGCGGTCCCGCGTGGGTCTGACCACCAAGGATGGCGTGAACGTGCTGATCCCCGCCGGATCGCAGGATCAGGTCAAGGTCGAGGCGGTCTTCGATTCGCCCATCCCCGCGCCCATCGCCAAGGGCGATCCCGTCGGCCGCCTGGTTGTGACCGTGCCCGGCACGCAAGAGGCCGTCACCCCCCTGCTGGCCGCCGAGGACGTGCCCGAGGCCGGTTTCGCGGGCCGCATGAAGGGCGCCGTCATGCGTCTTGGCCACAAGGCGGTCTAGGCAGCCGGCCTTTGATGTTCATCAGCTTCGAGGGGATCGACGGCTGCGGCAAGTCCACGCAGGCCCGCCTGCTGGCCGAGGCCCTGCGGGCCGAGGGCCGCGCGGTCGTCCTGACCCGCGAGCCCGGCGGCAGCCCGGGGGCCGAGGAGATCCGCCGCCTGCTGGTGGAAGGGGCGGGCGAACGCTGGTCGGCGGAAACCGAATGCCTGCTGTTCACCGCCGCCCGCCGCGATCACCTGGAACGCGCCATCCGCCCGGCCCTGGCCGCCGGGCAAACCGTCATCACCGACCGTTTCGCTGATTCGACCCGCGTTTATCAGGGCGCCACGCGCGGCGACCTGCGCGGTTTCGTGGACCGGATGCACGACCTGGCGATCGGCGTGGAACCGGACCTGACTTTCGTCATCGACCTGGATCCCGCGACCGCGCTTGGCCGGGGCAACGCGCGCGGCGGGGCCGAGGATCGCTTCGAAAGCCTGGGCCTGTCCTTCCAGCGGCGGCTGGCGCAGGGCTTCCGCGCCTTGGCCTCCGAGTTCCCGGCCCGCGTGCGCCTGATCGACGGCACCGGCAGCGAGGCCGATGTCGCCGCCCGCATCCGGGCCGCGTTGTGAAGACCGATCCCGACGACATCCCGGAACCCGACCGCGTTCCCGGCGCGCCGCATCCGCGCCATACCGACCGGGTGATCGGCCAGGACCATGCCATCGCCGAGTTCACCGACGCCGCGCGATCCGGCCGTTTGCACCACGCCTGGCTGCTGACCGGCCCGCGCGGCGTCGGCAAGGCGACGCTTGCCTGGGCCATCGCCCGCTGGATGCTGGCGGGGGCGGCCGGTCCGTTCGGCGCGGCCGACACCCCCGAGGCGCGGCGCATGGCGGCGTTGGCGGAACCGCGCCTGCATCTGGTCCGCCGCCCTTGGGACGACAAGGCGGGCCGCCTGTCCGCCCAGATCACCGTGGACGAAATCCGCAGGCTTCTGTCCTTTTTCCACCTTTCCGCGGCCGAGGGCGGGCGCCGCATCGCCATCATCGACGCCGCCGACGACATGAACACGGCCGCCGCCAATGCCCTGCTGAAGGTGCTGGAGGAACCGCCCGCCGACGCGCTGATCCTGATCGTCGCGCATCAGCCCGCCGGCCTGCTGCCCACGATCCGGTCCCGCTGCCGCACCCTGCGCTTGTCGCCGCTGAACCCTGCGCAGATGGGCGATGTCCTGTCCCGCCTGGGCATCGACGAGGACGCCGAGGCGCTTTCCGCCCTGTCCGACGGCTCGGTGGGCGAGGCCTTGCGCCTGGCGGGCCAGGGCGGCCTTGACCGCTATCAGCAGCTTGTGGACCTGATGGCCACCCTGCCCCGAATGGACCGTCCGCTGGCCGCCGCCTTTGCCGACGCGGCGGCGGGGCGCGCGGGGGCCGAGGGCGATCCCTTTGACCTGACCATGACGGTGCTGGACCGCTTTCTGGCCCGCACCGCCCGGGCGGGGCTGATGGGCGCCCCCCTGCCCCAGGCCGCGCGCGGCGAAGGGGCGCTGCTGGCCCGCATCTCGCCCGACGACCGGGCGGCGCGGGCCTGGGCGGACGCGCAGGCCCGCCTGTCGGCCCGCGCCCGGACAGGGCGGGCGGTCAACCTTGACCCTGGCGCGCTGGTGATGGATATGCTGATCGAACTGGCGCATCTGCCGCCCGCGCGATCCGCCCTGCCAGCCAAAGGTTGATCCATGTCCAACGCGGCCTCTCCGCCGGCTCCTCCCGCCATTGTCGACAGCCATTGCCATCTGGACTTCCCCGATTTCGACGGCGAACATGACGCCCTGATCGACCGCGCCCGCGCGGCAGGCGTCACCCGCATGGTCACGATCTGCACCCGCCTGCGCCAGGAACCCCGGGTCCGCGCCCTTGCGGAACGCTACGCCGGCGTCTTCTACGCCGCCGGCACCCATCCCATGAGCGCGGCCGAGGAGCCCATGGCGACGGTGGACCAGCTTGTCGCCTTGTCGGCCCATCCGAAATTCGTGGGCATCGGCGAAACCGGCCTCGACTACCACTACACCGCCGACAGCGCCGCCCTTCAGGCCGAAAGCCTGGCGGTCCACATCGAGGCCGCGCGCCGCACCGGCCTGCCGCTGATCATCCATTCGCGCGATGCCGACGGCGACATGGCCCGCATCCTGGCGGACGAACACCGCGCGGGCGCGTTTTCCTGCGTGATGCATTGCTTCACCTCGGGCGCGGCCCTGGCGCGGACGGCGCTGGACCTCGGGTTCTACCTGTCGATCTCGGGGATCGCCGCCTTTCCGCGTTCCACCGACCTGCGCGCGATCTTCGCCGCAGCCCCCCTGGACCGCATCCTGGTCGAGACCGACAGCCCCTATCTTGCCCCGCCCCCGCATCGCGGCAAGCGCAACGAACCGGCCTATGCCGCGAAAACGGCCGCCATCCTGGCCGAAGCCCTTGGCATGGACTATCCGCAGTTCGCGGCGCGAACCTCGGCCAATTTCGACCGGCTGTTCCCGAAGGCCGCCCCATGATCCGCGCGACGATCCTGGGCTGCGGATCCTCGGGCGGCGTGCCCCGGCTGGGAAACCGCTGGGGCGCCTGCGATCCCGCTGAACCCAGGAACCGCCGCCGCCGCTGCTCGATGCTGGTGGAACGCCCCGGGCCGCGGGGCGTGACGCAGGTGCTGATCGACACCGGCCCCGACCTGGTGCCGCAGCTGCTGGACGCCGACGTGGCCACGCTGGACGCGGTGGTCTATACCCATCCCCATGCCGACCACATCCACGGCATCGACGACCTGCGGCAGGTGGCCTTCAACGCGGGCAGGCTGATCCCCGTCTGGGCCGACATTCCCACGTCCGAGCAACTGCTGGACCGCTTCGGCTACATCTTCAAAACCCCGCCCGGCAGCTACTACACGCCGATCTGCGACCTGCACCTGATCGACGGCCCCATCGCCGTGGACGGGCCCGGCGGCCCGATCACGCTGATCCCCTTCCGCGTCCAGCACGGAGAGATCACCGCCCTGGGTCTGCGCATCGGCGGGCTGGTCTACCTGCCCGACGTGTCCGAGATCCCCCACCAGGCCTGGCCCCTGATCCACGGGGCCGAGGTCTTCGTCTGCGACGCCCTGCGCCCGCAGCCTCATCCCAGCCATGCCCATCTGGCCCGGGCGCTGGACTGGATCGCGCGGTCGGGATGCCCGCGCGGGGTGCTGACCAACATGCATATCGACATGGACTATGCCACCGTCGCGGCCACCACGCCCGACCACGTCGTTCCCGCCTTCGACGGCATGGTGATCGAGGCCACGGCCGAGACCCCCGACCACCCCGCCGCGCTATGAGCGCGCTGTTCAACATCATCGTTCCGGTCTTCCTGATCGTGGGCTTCGGCTATCTGGTGGCCTGGCGCGCCCTCTTTCGCGAAAGCGCGGTGGACGGGCTGATGGTCTTCGCCCAGAACTTCGCCGCGCCCACGCTGCTGTTCGCCTCCATGGCGCGGCTTGACCTGGGAACGGAGTTCCGCGCGGGCCTGCTGCTGCCCTTCTATGTCGGCGCCTTTTCCAGCTTCTTCATCGGCTGGGCGGGGGCACGCTTCGTTTTCCGCCGCCCGCCCGTGGATTGCGTCGCCATCGGCTTCACCTGCCTTTTTTCCAACAGCCTGCTGCTGGGCATCCCGATCACCGAGCGCGCTTATGGCCCGGACTCGCTGGCGGGCAACTGGGCGATCATCGCGATCCATTCGCCGCTGCTCTACACCTTCGGCATCACCTTCATGGAATTCACCCGCGCCCATGGCAGCGGCTTGTCCGTGGGCCGTGTCGCCCTTCGCGCGATGACGGGGGTGCTGCGGACGCCCCTTGTGATCGGCATCCTGGCGGGCATGACGATGAACGTGCTGCAACAGGCGGGCCTTGTCATGCCCGAGGGCTTCTGGGCCGCCGTGGACATGATCGCCGGTGCCGCCCTTCCAGCCGCGCTGTTCGGCCTGGGCGGCATCCTTTACCGCTACCGCCCGGAAGGGGACACGGGGGCCATCGCGATGTGCTGCGCCTGTTCGCTGCTGATCCATCCCGGCATCGTCTATGCCCTTGCCCGAATCACCGGCCTGGACGATGCGGGCTTGCGGTCCGCCGTCATGACAGCCGCCATGGCGCCGGGGGTCAACGCCTATCTGTTCGCGAACCTTTACGGCGCGGCCAAGCGCGTCGCCGCGACGACAGTGCTTGTCGGCACCGCCGTTTCGGTTCTGTCAATCTGGATGTGGCTGGCGATCCTGCCGTAGAGCCGCTTCTTCTTTGCCTAAATACCCTGCGGGGGTCTGGGGGCGCAAAGCCCCCAGCCTGTCACCTGGGCGTCACGCCCCGGATCCGCTCGGACCGCCGCCGCAGCAGTTCCACCGTGGTCAACAGCGCGATCGAGAAGATCACCAGCAGCGTCGCCACCGCGAGGATCGCGGGGCTGATCTGCTCGCGGATGCCGTTCCACATCTGCCGCGGGATGGTCTGCTGGTCCGGCCCGGCGATGAACAGCACCGCCACCACCTCGTCGAACGAGGTCACGAAGGCGAACAGCGCGCCCGAGATCACGCCCGGCAGGATCAGCGGCATGGTCACGCGAAAGAAGGTCGTGCGCGGATTGGCCCCCAGCGAGGCCGCCGCCCGGTTCAGCGACTGATCGAAGCCCACCAGCGTCGCCGTCACGGTGATGATCACAAAGGGAATGCCCAGCGTCGCGTGAGCCAGGATCACGCCCAGATAGGTGCCCGCCAGCCGCCCGCAATTCGTGGGCAGGCCAAAGACGCCCAGCAACTCGCAGGGATTCGAGTAGAAGAAGAACATCCCCGTCGCCGTGATGATCAGCGGCACGATCATGGGCGAGATCAGGATCGCCATGATCGCCCGGCGGAACGGCATCTCGGGGCGCGACAGGCCAAGCGCCGCCAGCGTCCCCAGCACCGTCGCCACGATGGTCGATGCCACCCCGATGATGATCGAGTTCTTCGCGGCCTTCACCCAGTTGGCGTTGTTCCAGGCGTCCGCCCAGAAGGCCCAGCCGGTCGCGTCCGGGTTCTGCATCCCGAAGGTCAGCAGGCTGCGATACCAGCGCAGGCTGTAGCCCTCGGGATCAAAGGACAGCATCCGGTCGGTGAAGGTGAAGTACGGCTCGGCGTTGAAGGACAGCGGGATGATCACCACGATGGGCGCGATCAGGAAAAAGAAGATCAGCCCGCAGATCACCAGATAGGCGTAATGCCAGATGCGCTCCAGGGGCGTTGCATAGGTCGGGACTGCCATGGATCACCCCAGCTTCAGGTTGTCGATGCCGACCATCCGGTCATACACCCAATAAAGCAGCAGAACCGCGCCCAGCAGCAGCGCCGCCAGGGCTGCGGCCATCGACCAGTTCAGCGTGTCGGTCATGTGCATCGCGATCATGTTGGAAATCAGCTGCCCCGACGATCCGCCGACCAGCGCGGGCGTGATGTAATAGCCCACGGCCAGGATGAACACCAGCAGCGCCCCCGCCCCAAGGCCCGGCAGCGTCTGCGGGAAATACACCCGGCGGAAGGCGGTCCAGCTTGTCGCGCCAAGGGACCGGGCGGCGCGGACATAGGACGGGTTGATGGTGCGCATCACGGAATACAAGGGCAGGATCATGAAGGGCAGCAGGATATGGGTCATGGCGATGATCGTGCCGGCCTGGTTGTAGATCATCTGCAACCGCCCGTCCGGCCCGATCACCCCCAGCCAGACCAAGATGTCGTTGATCACCCCCTGCTGTTGCAGCAGCACCATCCAGCTTGTGGTCCGCACCAGAAGCGAGGTCCAGAAGGGCAGCAGCACCAGGATCATCAGCAGGTTCGACTTGCGCATGGGCAATGTCGCCAGCAGATGCGCGATGGGAAAGCCCAGGACAAAGGTGATAAAGGTGATCACAAGCGACAGCCAGAAGGTGCGCATGAACAGCATCACATAAACCTGCTGGCGCTCCTCGACCTGCTGGATGCTGCCGTCGGCGCCGCGCTTGCGGTCCACGGCGGCCAGGTAGAAGTTGCCGGTCACGGGGTTGGAAGCCTCGCGCATGGCGGACCACAGGACGGGATCGCCCCAATCCTCGTTGATCTCCAGCAGCGCGTCCCGATAGGGCGGCTCGAGGCCCCGGCGGACCTGCCTGCCGGTCGAGGTGAACAGCGACCGCGTGCCCGGCACGTCGTAGTTGATGCGCGTGCCCACCACGCCAATGGTGCGCGCCTCGGCCGACGCTTGCAGGTCGGCGGCCAGCGCGGTCCAGGCGGCGTCGTCAGGCTCGGTTCCGCGCGGGTTGTCGGCGAACCATTGCGACAGTTGCGGCATGTTGGCCGAAAAGCCGTCGTTGTAGAACGACCGCTGCAACATCTGCCCGATCGGCACCACGAAGGTGATCAGGATAAAGGCCAGCAGCGGCAGCACCAGCAGAAAGGCGCGGCGCCGGGCCAGCGCCTGCGACCGGGCCAGGGCGCGCACCAGCGGCCTGCCGTCGGCGGTCCGCAAGCTGCCGTCGGTCAGGCCGGAAGCCGTTGTCGCAATGGCTGCGTGCGGATCGAGTGCGTTCGCCATGTCTTCCTCAAGGTATCGTTGGCCGCCGCCCCGCGGATGCCGGGCGGCGGCAGTCGTCATGTCAGGCGCCGGCCAGCCAGCTGTTGAAGCGTTCGGACAGTTCGGCGTCGTGATCGGCCCAGAAGGCCGCGTCGTTGACCAGGGCGCGTTCGGCGTTCTCGGGCGTCGTCGGCAGATAGGGCGCCATTTGCGTGGTGCCGTCCTTGTAGGTGCCGACGCTGGCCGCCGCCGATTTGCGCGGCGGGCCGTAGGCGATGTATTTCGACAGGTCGGCCTGCCGCGCGGGGTCCGAGGCGAAGGCGATGAACCGCATCGCCACGTCCTTGTTCGGCGCGTCCTTCGGCACCACCCAGTAATCCATGTCCAGGTTCACGCCGTCCCAGACAAAGGCGAAGGGCTTGCCTTCCGAAACGATGGCATCGAAGATCCGGCCGTTGTAGGCCAGGGTCATCGACACCTCCTTGTCGGCCAGAAGCTGCGGCGCCTGCGCGCCCGCTTCCCACCAGATCACCTCGTCCTTGATGCTGTCCAGCTTGGCGAACGCGCGGTCCACGCCCTCGGGCGTCGAAAGCACCTCGTAAACCTGGTCGGGCGGCACGCCGTCGCCCAGCAAGGCGAATTCCAGCGCGTATTTCGGCCGCTTGATGATGCCGCGCTTGCCGGGGAACCTGTCGGTGTCGAAGAAATCCGCGACAGTCGCCGGCGCCGCGTCCGGGAACGCCTCGGTGTCATAGGCGATGACCGTGGACCACACCATGATCGCCGTCGCGCAGTCGTGCAGCGCCGAGGGAAGGTAATCCTCGGTCGCGGGCGTGCCGTCGGCGGCGGCGGGCAGGATCGCGGGGTCGATCGGCTCGATCAGGCCCTCGTCGCACAGGCGGATCACGTCCGACTGTTCGACATCATAAACATCGCTGGTGATATTGCCCGCCTCGACCTCGGCCTTCAGCATGGCGGGGGGGTTGTCGTTGTCCACCATCGTCGTCTGGACGCCCGTCTCGGCGGTGAAGGGCTTGACGAAAGCCTCGTTCACGGCGGCCCCGAAGGCGCCGCCATAGGTGGTGATGTTGATCGGCCCTTCCTGGGCCTGGGCCGCGGCCCCGGCCAAGGCCGCCAGCACCGTTCCTGCAATCAGTCGTCTGGTCATGGTCTGCTTTCCCGAACCCTTTGGGTGAAAAACGGCGCCACGTGCGGCGCCGCTCGATCAGGCACCGGCAAGCCAGCTGTTGAAGCGTTCGGACAGTTCGGCGTCGTGGTCGGCCCAGAACTCCGGATTGTCCACCACGGCGGAGGTCAGGTGGTCGGGATTGGTCGGCATGTGCGGGGCCATTTCGGTCGTGCCGTCCTTGTACATGCCCACCAGCGGGGCCGAGGACTGCCGCGCCGGGCCATAGGCGATGTATTTCGCCTGATCGGCCAAGGGCTGCGTGCCGGTGGCGAACTTGACGTATTCCACGGCGGCTTCCGGGTTGGGGGCGTCCTTGGGCACGACAAAGGCGTTGATCTCCAGGTATTGCCCGTCCCAGATCACGTCGAAGGGCTTGCCCTCGCCCACCATCGCGTCGAAGATCCGGCCGTTGTAGACGGTGGTCATCACGACCTCTCCGTCGGCCAGCAGCTGCATCGGCTGCGCGCCCGCTTCCCACCAGATCACGTCGTTCTTGATGGTGTCCAGCTTGGCGAAGGCGCGGTCCACGCCCTCGGGGGTGGCCAGCGTGTCATAGATCTGGTCGGCCGGCACGCCGTCGGCGATCAGCGCCAGATACAGCGTCCGCTTGGGCGACTTGGGCAGGCCGCGCTTGCCGGGAAACTTCGCGGTGTCGAAGAAATCGGCCACGGTCGCTGGAGCCTCGCCCTGGAACTTCGTCTTGTCGTAGCCGATCACGGTGCCCCAGACGATGTTGCCCACGGCGCAGTCGGACAGCGATCCTTCGACGAAATCCTCCTCGGCGGGGGTGCCGTCGGCGCCTGCGGGCAGGTCGGCGGGATCGAATTCCATCAGCGCGCCTTCGTCGCACAGCCGGATCGCATCGGCCATCGCCAGGTCGAAGACATCGCCGGTGACGTTCCCCGCCTCGATCTGCGCCTTGAGCGGCGTGGCCGGGTCGTCGGCGGCGATCATGTTGGCCTTGATGCCGGTCGCCTCGGTGAAGGGCTTGTTGTAGGCCTCGACCTGGCTGACCTCGTAGGCGCCGCCCCAGGACACGACGTTGACCTCTTGCGCGGGGGCCGCGAAGGCCAGGCCGGCAAGGGCGGTGGATAGGACCAGAGTGGTTTTCACGTTATTCTTCTCCCGTTGGTGGTGGGGTCGTTGCCCCTTGTTCTTGGCCCGCTGTGGGCAAGGGGCGGGATGCGCCCGCCCCGGTCCGGTGGTCAGCCGGCCAGCCAGCTGTTGAACCGCTCGTTCAGTTCGGCGTCGTGATCGACCCAGAAGTCCAGGTTCGACGGCAGCGCATTGGTCATGTTCTCGGCGGTGGTGGGCAGGTTCGGACCCATGGGCACGTCGGTGCCCTCGACATTGCCGACCAGGGCCGCGGCCGACCGGCGCGGCGGGCCATAGCTGATGAATTCGGCCGCGCGGGCCTGCGGCGCGGGCGAGGTGGTCCAGGCCACGAACTTCATCGCGTCCTCCAGGTTGGCGGCGCCCTTCGGCACGACCCAGCCTTCCATTTCATAAACTTGGCCGTCCCAGATGATCTTGAAGGGCTTGCCTTCGCCCTGGGCGGCGTTGAAGATCCGCCCGTTGAAGGCGTAGGCCATCGTGACCTCGCCGTCGGCCAGCAGCTGCGGCGGCTGCGCGCCCGCTTCCCACCAGATCACGTCGTCCTTGATGGTTTCCAGCTTGGCAAAGGCGCGGTCCACGCCCTCGGGGGTCGCCAGCGTCTCGTAGACTTCGGCGGCCGGAACGCCGTCGGCCATCAGCGCCAGCTCCAGGTTGAACTTGGCGCCCTTGCGCATGGTGCGCTTGCCGGGGAACTTTTCCAGGTCGAAGAAATCCGCCGGGCTGGCGGGCTTGGCGTCCGGGAACTTACTGTCGTCATAGGCCAGAACCATCGAATAAACGTCGGTCGCGACAAAGCATTCCGTGACCGCGCCCTCGATGAAGTCCTCGGTGGCCGGGGTGCCGTCCTCGGCCGCGACCAGGATCGAGGGGTCGATGGTTTCCAGCAGCCCCTCGTCGCACAGCCGCACCGCGTCGGCATATTCGACGGATGCCACGTCGGTGGTGACATTGCCCGCCTCGACCATGGCCTTGATGGGCGTGGCCGGGTTGTCGGCATCGGCCATGTTCACCTTGATGCCCGTTTCGGCCTCAAAGGGTTTGGCATAGGCTTCCAGGTGGCTGTTGCCATAGGCCCCGCCCCAGGACAGCAGGTTCACATCGGCCAGCGCGGGAAAGGCGATCAGGCCAAGCGCGGTGGTCAGGGCAAGCGTTCGTTTCATCTATCACTCCAACTGCAAGGAACTGCGGCATTTGCCGTCGTTGATGGGCCGGGGCGCGGCCGTCACACCGGATCCAGGGCGCGGGCATCCGCCGGGTGCCAGCCGATCCTGATCTGCTGGCCCGGCTCCAGCCGCGTCTGGCCGATCGTGTTGCGCATCTTCATCACGAAGTCGTTGCTGCCCGCCACCTTGAGGCGCGCGCGAAGGATGTCGCCCATGTAGATCACGTCGCAAACCTCGGCCCCGATCATGTGCGCCCCCGGCGGCATCATCTCGGGCTTGAACTCGACCCGTTCGGGACGGATCGAGACCAGCGTCTTCTGGCCCTTGTCCTTGATGTTCACGGGCGTCGCGTCGATCAGCTCTCCCGTCGCCAGCCGCACAAGGGCCTTGTCGCCCGACAGCTCCTCGATGGTGCCGGGCAGCTTGTTGTTTTCGCCGATGAACTGGGCCACGAAGCTGTTTTCGGGGCGTTCGTAAAGGTCGGCGGGCGCGGCCAGCTGCTGGATGCGCCCGTCGTTGAACACGGCCACGCGGTCGGACATGGTCAAGGCCTCGCCCTGGTCGTGGGTCACGTAAACCACCGTAATCCCAAGGCTTTCATGCAAGTGCTTGATCTCGAACTGCATGTGTTCGCGCAGCTGCTTGTCCAGCGCGCCCAGGGGTTCGTCCATCAGCACCAGTTCGGGGTCGAAGACCAGGGCGCGGGCCAGCGCGATCCGCTGCTGCTGGCCGCCCGACAGCTGCGCGGGGCGGCGGTTGATGAACTTGCCCATCTGCACCATGTCCAGCGCGCGGGCGATGCGGCTTTCGCGTTCGGGTTTGGACATGCCACGGACTTCCAGCGGGAAGGACAGGTTCTCGCCCACGGTCATGTGCGGAAAAAGGGCATAGTTCTGGAACACCATGCCGATGCCCCGCTTGTGCGGGGGCACCTGGTTGATGGGGCGCCCGGCCAGCCGGATCTCGCCATGAGTCGCGGTCTCGAAGCCGGCAAGCATCATCAGGCAGGTCGTCTTGCCCGAACCCGACGGCCCGAGCATGGTCAGGAACTCTCCCTTGCCGATGGACAGGTTCAGGTCTTTGACGACAAGCGTCTGTCCGTCATAGCTTTTCTGCACATGTTCAAAGGCGACGAAGCTATCGCCGCGGCGGTCGTCCAGCAAAAGGCGCTCTCCCCGTGTTCTGTTTCTTGATCAGCGCATCAACAGGTTAAGCAGCGCCTTGCCGCGGGCGCAACACCGTTTGCGACATTTCTTCGCCACCAAAGGTCGCTAACATGCATCGGCCCGGGCTGCCCGGCGAACAGGCAGTCCCGCCGCAAGGGCAGGCAAACGTCCCGGCCATGCGGGGCTTGTGCCTTTGCACCCCTGCCGCTAGCGTCGCGGCCAGTCCGAATCCCGCGGTCCGACCCGCGGTCCGAATGCCGTTCACGACCACACGAAAGGCCGCCCATGCTTGACGCCGCCCTGCTGTTCTTCGCCGGGCTGCTTGGCGGAATGCTGAACGCGGTGGCCGGCGGCGGCACATTCATCACCTTTCCGACCCTTGTGTTCCTGGGCATCCCGCCCGTCGCCGCCAATGCCACCACGACCGTGGCCGCGCTGCCGGGCTATCTGGCCTCGGCGATCGGGTTCCGCGACGACATCCGCGCCATCCACGACGCGCCCTTTCCGAAGCTGACGGCCTGGACGATGATCGGCGGGGCCATCGGCAGCGGGCTGCTGCTGGTCAGTTCGAACGAGGCCTTTTCGGTCCTGGTGCCGTTTCTGCTGCTGGCCGCGACGCTGGTCTTTTCCTTTGCCGACGACGTGCGGCGGATGGCGTCCCGCTGGCGGTCGGCGGTTGTGCCTTTCGGCCTGGGCATCCTGATGCCGGTCGCGATCTACGGCGGCTATTTCAACGGCGGCCTGGGCATCGTGCTGCTGGCGATGTTCGCGATGTGGGGCATGACCGATCTGCACCAGATGAACGGGCTGAAATGCTGGTTGTCCTTCGCGCTGTCCATCGTGGCCTTTGCGGTCTTCGCGGCAGGCGGCGCGGTCGCCTGGGGACCGGCGGCGATCATGGGGGCGGGCACCATCACCGGCGGCTATGCCGGGGCGCCAGTGGCCCGGCGTATCCCGCGCCCCGCCCTGCGCATGCTGATCGTCGTGATCGGCCTGGGCATGACCGCGATCTTCTTCCGGCGTCTCATTCAAGGAGCATGAACATGAGCGACATCAAGCGTATCGAAACCGGCCCCCGCATGAGCCAGGCGGTGGTCGCGAACGGCATCGTCTGGCTGGCGGGCCAGGTGGGCGAGCCGGGGGCCTCGGTCGCCGACCAGACCCGCGTGGTGCTGGAACAGGTGGACCGCCTGCTGGCCGAGGCGGGAACCGACAAGACCCGCATCGTGTCCGCCCAGGTGTGGCTGGCCGACATGGCCGATTTCGCGGAAATGAACGCCGTCTGGGACCGGTGGGCGCCGCAGGGCCACACCCCCGCCCGCGCGACCGGCGAGGCGAAGCTAGCGACGCCGGACTACAAGGTCGAGGTGATCGTCACCGCGGTGCTGTAACCGCGCGCAACACGGACCGGGCGGCGCGCAGGCCCGGCGCCTCGCCTCCCTTGCCCAGCCGGTCCATGGTCAGATCCATTGCGTCCAGCTGGGCCTGCCGGGCGGCGGGATCGTCCAGCAGCCTTCGCAACGCCCCTGCCATAGGCGCGGGCTGGCAATCGCGGCCCAGGAACTCGGGCACCGCGCGGGTCTCGCTGACAAGATTGACCAGCGTCACCGTGTCGGTCTTCAGCAGCATCCCGACCAGAATCCGGCTGAGCGGCGCCATGTCGTAGCCGATCACCATCGGCACCCGGTTCGCCGCCAGGTCCAGGCTGACGGTCCCGGAGGCGGCCAGCGCCAGATCCGCCGCCGCGAAGGCCGCGCGCTTCTGGCCGGCATCCTCGACGATCAGGGGCCGGGCGGGCCACTGCGCGGTCAGGTGCCTGACCTGACCGGCCACGCCCGGCACGGTCGGCAACACCACCTGCATGTCGGGCGCGTGATGGCGCAGCTCGGCCAGCGCCTGCCCGAACCGAGGCAGCAGCCGCGCCACCTCACCCCCGCGCGATCCGGGCAGGCACAGGACCACGGGGCTTTCGGGCGCGATGCCGTGGCCCGCGCGGAACAAGGCGGCCTCGTCGGGACCGGCCACCTGGGCGGCGGCAATGGGATGGCCGACGAAATCGCAGCTCATGCCCGCCTCCCGCATCAAGGGCGGCTCGAAGGGCAGGATCGCCAGCACGTGATCGACCACGGCGGCCATCTTCGCCGCCCGCCCTGGCCGCCAGGCCCAGACCGAGGGGGCGACATAATGGATGATCCGCAGGTCCGGCCGCTGCGCCCGCGCCGCGCGGGCCACGCGCAGGCAGAAATCGGGACTGTCGATGCCGATCAGGACGGCGGGGTTTTCGGCAATGACGCGGCTTGCCGTTTCCGCGATGCGGCGTTTCAGGTGGCGATACCTGGGCAGCACCTCCCAGATGCCCATCACGCTCAGCTCCGCCATGGGAAACAGGCTGTCCAGGCCCTGCGCGGTCATCGCCTCGCCGCCGATGCCGACGAACCGGGCGTCCGGCAGAAGCTCGCGCAGCCCCCCCATCAGCGCCGCGCCCAGCTGGTCGCCCGAGGGTTCGCCCGCGATCAGAAAGATCTTCATGCGCCGCGCTCCGCTGCCGATGTGCCTTGGGTATTTATGCAAAGAAGAAGCCGGTTTCTTCTTTGTCTAAATACCCGAAAGCGGCATTGCCCACAAAAACAAGCCCGCCGCTTCCGCGCGACGAACGGCCTCGTCCCGGTCCAGCAGGATCACGCCGCCCGCCTGCCAGGCAATCCCCGCCAATCCGGCGGCGGCGGCCTGGGTGACGCTGTCGGGACCAAGCGTCGGCAGGTCGATGCGCATGTCCTGGCCGGGTTTCGGCGCCTTCCAGAACACGCCCTTTGCACCATTCGGGTTGGGCCGCAGCCCCGCATGGCGGGCCGCGAAGTCCAGCATGGCGGCGGTGCCGGGCAGCGTCTCGATGGCAAGACACTGGCCCTGCACCACCACGACCCCCTGCCCCACGTCCAGCGGTCCCAGCGTTTGCAGGATCAGCGCCGCCCGAGCCGCATCGCGCCGGTCGGCGGCGGACGGCTCTCCCGCCAGCACGCCTTCGCCGGGGATCAGACCGGGCGCAACCTCGGCAACCGAGGCGATGACCAGCCCATGTTCCTGGAACACGTCCAGCACCGCGCGCAGCGCGCCGTCATCGCCCGACTGCATCGCCGCCATGATGCGCGGCACCAGTTGCGCGGTGCGGTTGTCGAACAGTTCCGGGTCCAGGCGCGGGCGGCGGATCGCGCCCGCGAAAACGACGCGCGACACGTCCTGGTCGATCAGGCTGTCCAGAAACGGAACCAGCCGCTCCAGCCGGAAAGGCTGCGCCTCGACACCCTCGGGCGCGAAGCCGTCCAGGGCATAAACCAGCGGCGCGTCCAGCGCGGCGACGACGGCGGGGGCCAGCGCGCCCTGGCCCGCGATGATGGCGGTGCGGGTCATGCGGGCTTGGGGGTCAGGAAGCTGCGGTCGGAGGGGCCCAGGATGAAGTCCAGCACGTCGCGGACCATCGCGCCGGTCTCGGCCTGGGCCAGATGGCGGGCGGTGTCGCGGAAACTGCCGGTGCCCAGCCGGTCCAGCATCTCGCGCAACTCGTGGATGTCGGCCCGGCTGGCACCCCGGCGCTTGAGGCCCACGAGGTTCAGTCCGTCCAGATGCCCGCGCGGTCCCTGCACGAGGCCGTAAGGGATCACGTCCGCCGTCACCATCGTCACCGCGCCGATCATCGCGCCGCGCCCGATGCGGACCCATTGGTGGACGCCGGACAGCCCGCCGATGATCACGTCGTCGTCCAGATGGCAATGTCCGGCCAGGGATGCGTTGTTGACCAGGATCACCCGGTCGCCCAGCCGGCAGTCGTGGCCCACATGGCAGCCCGCCATGAACAGCCCGTCGTCGCCGATGCGGGTGACGCCGCCGCCGCCCTCGGTTCCCGGGTTCATGGTGACGTATTCGCGGATGCGGTTGCGCGCGCCGATCTCCAGCCGCACGTCCTCGCCCTTGAACTTCAGATCCTGGGGCACCTCGCCGATGGAGGCAAAGGGAAAGATCGTCGTGCCTTCGCCGACCGCGGTGTCCCCGGCAACGGCGACATGGGACTTCAGCACCACCCCGTCGGCCAGCCGCACCCGGGGGCCGACCACGCAAAACGGCCCGATCCGAACGCCCGCGCCGATCCGCGCGCCGCTTTCGATCACGGCGGTGGGGTGGATCAGGCTGTCAGACATCGGCCTTGAGCGCCATCATTGCGGTGAATTCGGCGGATGCGCATAGCTGGCCGTCCACAAGGGCGCGGCCCTCGAACTTCCAGATCTTGCCGCCGCCGCGCAGAGCCTTGCAATGCAGCTCCAGCACGTCGCCGGGCACCACCATGCGGCGGAACTTGCACTTGTCGATGCCCATGAAATAGGTCGCCAGGGGCTTGTCGATGATGTTCATGCTGACGCCCACGATCACGGCCGCCGTCTGGGCCATCGCCTCGACGATGGTGACGCCGGGCATGACGGGTTCCTCGGGGAAATGGCCCTGGAAATGCGGCTCGTTGCAGGTGACCATCTTGATGCCCACGCCGCCTTCGTTCGGCACGATGTCGCGCACCCGGTCGATGAACAGGAACGGGTACCGGTGCGGGATGATGCGCTTGATCAGCGACAGGTCGGCCTCGGTGTAAGGGGCGGGGGCGCGCGTTTCTTCGGCCATGAGCGTTCCTTCGGGACGTTTTTTTCCGGTTAGCAACGCGCTAGGCCGTTGGCAAGCCGATCAGGCGGCTCCGGCCCCGGTCCTCGGCGCCCCTCCGCTGCCGCGCCCGGCGCGTCCTTCGCGCAGCCAGCCGGTCAGGATCAGGCCCCCGACCAGCAAAAGCCAGGCCCAGCCCGGCAGCAGCGGCCTGCGCTCCAGCCCGGTGACCGAGGCGGCCTCGCGCGGGGTGATCGCGATCCAGTCGCCCAGGCCCGCGCGGCCATGCGCGATCCGGCCGGGCGCCACGGTGCGCAGGTCGGGCACCTCGTCCGACAAGGCCGCCACGCCCCCGCCCGTCGCCGCGAGCAGGGGCGCCAGGGGCGCGGCGTCGGCCACCGTCTGCTCGAATTCCCGCGGCGCGGCGGGGCCAAGCGCCAGCACCCGGCGCAGGTCGCCGTCGGCCAGCCGGTAAAGCCCCGGTTCGGGCGCGGTCCAATCGGCGGCGAAGCGGCCCGGCCCGGCTTCGGTCAGCGGAACCTCCTCGGTTCCGCCATCGGGGCGGGTGACGATCAGCGGCCCGGCAGCGTCGGACATGGTGCGGCGCGTGAAGCGGACGGACAGGTCGCCCGACACGTCGGCCAGCAGCGCCTCCTCCTCGAGTTCGGGTTCCTTCATCGACCAGTGCGCGATGCGGCGCAGCAGTTCCAGTTGCGGCCCGCCGCCCTCGAAGCCGCGCCCCCAGAGCCACACCTGGTCCGAGGTGAGCAGCGCCACCCGCCCCTCGCCCACGCGGTCGAGGATCAGCAGCGGCTGGTCGTCCACCCCGGTCATCGCCACCTGCGCGCCGGGATCGGGCGTCACCGTCGCCATGCGCAGCCAGCGGCCCCAGGTCGGATCCCCGCCCTCGCCCTCGCCACCCGGCAGCCCGGCGGTGACGGGATGGCGCCGGCCTTCCTCGGTCAGGCGCGGCCGATAGGGTTCCTCGAGCACCTGGCCGTTCGGGCGCGCGGGCAGGATGCGGCCCAGGGGCGAAAGATACAGGCTTTCGACCCCCGCCATCTCCGGTCCCGCCGAAACCAGAATCGCCCCGCCGCCTTCGACATAGCTGGCGATGTTGGCATAATAGTCCGGCGGCAGGATGCCCCGCACGCTGTAGCGGTCGAAGATGATCAGGTCGAAATCCTCGATCCGCTCCATGAACAGTTCCTGGGTCGGAAAGGCGATCAGCGACAGTTCGTTGACCGGCACGCCGTCGGACTTGTCGGGCGGGCGCAGGATGGTGAAGTGGATCAGATCCACCGCTGCATCCGATTTCAGCAGGTTGCGCCAGGTTCGTTCGCCCGCGTGCGGCTCGCCCGAGACCAGCAGAACGCGCAGCCGGTCGCGCACGCCGTTGATGCTGATGGCGGCGGCGTTGTTGCGGTCGGTCAGCTCGCCGTTTCCCGGCTGGTCGACGGCGGGCGCATCAAAGGCGATCTGCACGACGTTCTGGCCCGCGTGATCCAGGGTCAGGGGCAGGCTGATCGGCTGGCCGAGAGGCACGGCCACCACCTGCTCGTCCTCTCCGTCCAGCGACAAACGCAGGTTGACGGACCCGGTCTGCGCCTCGGGGGGGACGGCGCCCTGGTCCTCGACCCGAAGGCGGATCGTGATCTCCTGGTCGATCAGCCCGAAGGCGGGGGCTTCCTCGATCACAAGACGGCGGTCCCAGTCCTGGGGGCGGCCGGTCAGCAGGACATGAACCGGGGCGGGAACCGAGGCGGGCAGCATGGCCGGGTCGTGCAGACGCCCGTCGGTGACGGCGATGACGCCCGCCAGCCGGGTTTCGGGCTCGGCGGCGATGGCGCGGGCCATTTCCGTCGCCAGCAGGGTGCCGTCGGCGTTGTCGCCCACCGTGACGCGGCGCAGTTCGGTGTTGGGCAGCGCGGCGATCTGGCGGGTCAGGGCATCGACGGCCCCGTCGGCCTGCGCGCCGCGTTCGGGCAGCGTCTGGCTGGCGGAGCGGTCGTCGATCAGGATCACAATGTCCGACAGCCCCGTGCGGCTGCCGATCTCGAGCGCGGGTCCGGCAAGGGCCAGGGCCGCCGCCAGCCCGGCCAGCCCCCGCCACGCCCAGCCGCGCAAGCCGCGCCACAGCGCGAAGCCCGCCACCAGCAGCGCAAGAACGGCAAGCGCGGCAATGGCCCACCATGGCAGCAAGGGGTCAAAGCGAAGCTGCGTCATCGGCCAGTTCATGGGCCCAGCGTCTCCTCGATCCGCATCCGGTCCAGCAGGGCGGGCACATGCACCTGGTCGGATTTGTAGTTGCCGGTCAGCACATACATCATCAGATTCACGCCGAAGCGGAAGGCCAGCTCGCGCTGCTGCTCGCCTTCCCATCCCCGGCCGATGGGATAAGCGGGAAAGCCGTTCTCGTCCACGGCCCAGGCCTCGGCCCAGGAATTGCCGCCGATCACGACAGGGCTGACGCCGTCGTTCAACTGCCGGAAGGGCACGCCCTCGGCGGCCTCGGCGCCTGCGGGGGGCGCTTCCAGCCAGACGGGATTGCCCTGCCAGCGGCCGGGAAAGTCGGCCAGCAGATAAAAGCTGCGGGTCAGCACGTGATCGGCGGGGATCGGCGACAGCGGCGGGATGTCCAGGGGCGAGGCCAGGGCCTGCAAGGCCTGCGACATGTCCGGCCCCCCCACGCCCGCGACATCGCCGTCGCGCGTGTCGAACAGGATCATCCCGCCCGAGCGCATGAAGTGGTTGAGCCGAACATAGGCCTGCGGCGAGGGCGCGGGCTGCGTGTCGGTGATCGGCCAGTAAAGCATCGTCAGCATCGACAGGTCGTCGTTGTCCAGTTCGATGGCTACAGGTTCGCCCGGCTCGACCGAGGTGCGCTGCGCCAGCACCATCGAAAGGCCCCGCAAGCCTTCGCGGGACGCCTCGTCCACGCGGTCGTCTCCGGTCACGACATAGGCCAGCGCGACCTCGTTGGCGGCGCGGACCAGTTCGGGGTCCAGATCCGGCGCGGCATCCTGCGCGGCGGCGGGCGGCACGGGCTGGACCAGCAGCGCCAGCAGCACGGCCGCGGCGACGCGCCCGCCCCGCGCCAAGGCGGCCGAGCCTATGGCGTCAAGCGCCAGGATCAGCGCGGCCAAGGCCAGAAGCGGCCCCTTGAGGTCGCGCCCGCCCGTGGTTCCCGTTGTCTCGACGGTCGCGCCGGGCCAGTCGGCCAGCGCCAGCGGCCCGCCCGCGTTCAGCGCCATCCGCCGCTGGCCCGCGGCATAGATGCCTGCCGGGCGGTCGGGGCCGGGGCCAAGCGCCAGGTCGGCGGCGGCCACCGGCGCCATCCCTTCGGCGGGCGAGGCGCGGCCAAAGCCGTCCAGCACGGTTTCGGCCGTCCAGAACGGCTGGTCGCGGTCGTCCGCCTGCGTCTCGGCCGGGGACACGCGGGCGGTCTCGACCAGACGGTTCAGCATGTCCACGAACAGGCCCGAGATCGGCAGGTTCGACCATTCGGCATTGGCGGTGACGTGGAACAGCACCACCTGTCCCTGCCCCGCCCGGGCGCGCGTGACCAGCGGCGTGTTGTCCGACAGCGAGGCCAGGGTCTTGTCGGCCAGATCGGGCGCGGGCTGCGCCATCAGCTGCGCGCGGACCGCCACGTCCCCGGGCGGGGTCAGGCCCGCGAAGACGCCATCCGCCGCAAAGGGCAGAACGGCGCGGGGATCGCCCCAGGACAGCGCGCCGCCGATGTCGCGCCCGCCCTGGCGCAGGGCCACGGGAAGCAACGGTTCGTCCTGCAAATCCTCGAACGCGGCCATGCGCGGCCCGGCAAAGCGGATCAGCAGCCCGCCGTCGTTCACCCATTCCGTCAGATCTTCCGCCTCGGCCAGATCGACCTGATCGGCCAGCACGATCACGTCGGGCGCGCTGTTCAGCACGTCGCCCAGGCCCCCCTCGACCAGATCGGTCGTGGGCGCCAGGGCGCGGCGCAGGTAATGGAGCTGCGACAGCAGCTCCTGCCCCTCGGCCTGGCGGTCGGCATCGCCGACAAGGCCCACCTTGCGGCGCTTCACCCGGTCGTCGGCCAGAACCACCGCCCCGGCATGGGCCTCGGCTTCCACCTGGAAGCGGGTGATGCGGTTGCGCAGCTCCGGCGGCAGGTCGATGGCCACGGGGCGGGTGCTGATCCCGGCGGCGGCGGCGGCATCGCCGGGGGTCAGGCGGGCCAGTTCGCGTTCGACGCCCTGCGGATCGGGGCCGATGGCCAGGATCGCGGGCGCGGCGTCGTCCATCGCCGCCAGCGTCAGCGAGGGCGTGTCGCCCGCATGGAGCGACAGCGACCGGACGGCGCGGGCCGGGGGAACAACGGCCACGGTTCCGCGATCCGTCAGCGCGGACAGCCAGGCGGCGCGGTTCGGGTGGTCAAGCCCGTCCGCCATCCACAGCGTCTCGAGCGGGCCTTCGGGCGCGGCGGCCAGGACTGCGGCGGGATCGGCGGGCAGGCCGGTGGCCCAGGGCGCGGGTTGGGCCGCGCGCAAGCCGGCCAGCAGGCTGTCGGCGGGGGCAAAGGCCAAGGCGCCCGGTGTGCGCCCGTCGGCCAGCAGCAAGGCGGCGGGGCGCCCCTCGGCCGCGGCATCCGACAGCGCGGCCTCGGCCCGGGTCAGCCGGGCGGGCCAGTCGGGCGCGGCGGACCAGCCGGCGTCCAGCACCACCAGCAGCGGGCCGGTCTGGCCGGATGCCACGGCCGGCTTCCAGCTCGGCCCGGCAAATCCCAGGATCAGCGCTGCCACGGCGGCCAGGCGCAGCAGCAGCAGCCAAGGGGGCGTGCGCCGGGCGACCGGCACCCGGTCCACCAGCCCGCGCAGCAACGCCACGCCGGGAAACGCCACAAGGCGCGGCGCGGGCGGCATGGCGCGCAGGATCACCCACAGCACGGGCAGCGCGATCAGCGCCGTCAGCACCCAGGGGGCCGCGAAGCCTATGGGACCAAGAATCAACATCAGCCTGCAAGCACCTGATAAAGCCAGCTTAACGCGACGGCGGGCGGATGGCCGGTGTTGTGGAGGCCGAAATGCCAGCCCGCCTCGGCCGCCCGGCGGCGCAGCCAGTCGCGCCGTTCGGCCAGGCGCGCCAGATAGGCCTCTCGCAGGCCGCCCGCATCGCGGCTGTCATGGCGGATCGCGCCCGAAAGGGACCGGAACAGGACCGCGCCGTCATAAGGAAAGACTTCCTCGTCGGGATCCAGAACCTGCATCAGGACGCCGGTTACGCCCAAGCCCGCCGCGCGGGCCAGCAAGACCTCGACCCAGGCCGGGTCGTCCAGGAAATCCGACAGGACCACCAGCCGCTGGTTCGGGCGCAGATGGTCGGCCGAGGGTGCGTCGTCGTCGCGCTTGCCCGGGCCGCGCGCCACGATCTGCTCGGCCAGACGGTCGGCCTGGATGCGCCCCGCGCGGGCGGGCTGGCCCAGCAGGCCCACCTTCTCGCCCCCGCGCAGCAGCACCATCGCCAGGGCCAGCGCCAGCAGATGCGCGCGGTCCGCCTTGGCCGGACGGTCCGGGCCGCCGGCATAGCCCATCCCCTGCCCGGCCGAGATCCACAGCCCCACCGCCTGCGCGGTCTGCGCCTCGCGGTCGCGGACGAACTGCGCATCCGACCGGGCCGACCGGCGCCAGTCGATGGCCCGGGCCGAATCGCCCTGGGCGGCGGGACGGTATTGCCAGAAATCCTCGCCCGGGCCGCCGCGCCGCAGGCCGTGGGCGCCGGGCGCGACCATGGCCGCCAGCCGCTCGGCCGACAGGATCAGCGCGGGCAGATGCGCGCTTGCCGATTGCGCCCCTGAACGGAGATGGGCGGCGCGGAACTCGGCGGGGCTTCGGGTCAAGGCATCCTCATGCGGCCTGGCTTCTGCCGAAGCGGCCGTCCAGAAGGCGGGCGATCACGCCGTCCACGGTTTCCCCCCGGGCGCGGGCGGCAAAGGACAACGCCATGCGGTGGCGCAGGACGGGGGCGGCCATGGCCTCGACATCCTCCAGCGTCGGCGCGAAACGGCCGTTCAGCACGGCGCGGGCCCGCGTGACCAGCATCAGGGCCTGCGCGGCGCGCGGCCCCGGTCCCCAGACCAGCGCGTCGCCGATAAAGCCCGCCTGCTCGGCGGCGCCGGGGCGGCAGGCCCGGACCAGATCCAGGATCGCCTCGACCACGCCCTCGCCCACCGGCATCTGGCGGATCAGGCGCTGCGCGGCGATCAGGCTTTCGGCGTCAAAGGCCGCATGGGCGCGCGCGTCCTCGACCCCCGTGGTGGCCAGCAGGATCGCGCGCTCGGTGTCGCGGTCGGGATAGTCCACGTCGATCTGGAGAAGGAAGCGGTCAAGCTGCGCCTCGGGCAGAGGATAGGTGCCTTCCTGCTCGATGGGGTTCTGGGTGGCAAGAACATGGAACGGGCGGCCCAGGGCGCGATGCTGGCCGCTGATCGTGACCTCGCGTTCCTGCATGGCTTGCAGCAGCGCCGACTGGGTGCGGGGCGAGGCGCGGTTGATCTCGTCCGCCATCAGAAGCTGGGTGAAGACCGGCCCTTCGATAAAGCGGAAGGCGCGGCTGCCGTCGGGCAGCACGTCCAGAACCTCGGATCCCAGGATGTCGGCGGGCATCAGGTCGGGGGTGAACTGGATGCGCTGGCTGCCAAGGCCCAGAACCGTGGACAGCGTGTCGACCAGCATGGTCTTGCCCAGCCCCGGCTGGCCCACCAGCAGCGCATGGCCGCCGGACAGGATCGCGGCCAGAACCTGCTCGACCACAAGGTGCTGGCCCACGAAGCGGCGCTCGATGCTGGCGCGGGCGTCGGCCAAGTCCTGCGCAAGCTGTTCGACCTGGGTAACCAGAATCTCATCCGAAGCCATGACAATGCTCCTTCGCTGCTTTAGACCGACCATAAGAGGATATGCGAAAGGCGACTACAGGGAATGGCAGATCGCGGTGACAAAGCTGTGAGCGCCGAAGGCATTGCCGCCGCCGCCGGAAAGGCGTCCCGGGGCGGGCCCGCGCCGGTGCATCTGTGGAACCCGCCCTTCTGCGGCGACCTGGACATGGAGATCCGCGCCGACGGCACCTGGTTCTATCAGGGCACGCCCATCGGGCGCCCGGCCATGGTGCGGCTGTTTTCCACCATCCTGAAGCGCGAAGGGGACCGTTTCTTCCTGGTCACGCCGGTGGAAAAGGTGGGCATCCGCGTCGTGGATGCGCCTTTCCTGGCCGTCGACGCCGAGATCGGGCCAGACGCCGTGACCTTCACCACCAATGTCGGCGACCGGGTGACGGCGGGGCCGGACAACCCGATCACGCTGCGCGGCACCGTTGACGAGCCCCGCCCCTATGTCCACGTCCGCGCCGGGCTGGAGGCGCTGATCGACCGCAAGACCTTTTACCGCCTGGCCGATGCCGCGACCCTTGAAGGGGGCCGCAGCGGCATCCGCTCGGGCGGCGCCTTCTTCCCGCTGGAGCCCTGATGCCCCGTTTCGCCGCCAACCTGACGATGCTGTTCACCGAGCTGCCCATGATGGAGCGATTCGCGGCCGCCGCCGCCGCGGGCTTCCAGGGGGTCGAGATCCTGTTTCCCTATGACATCGCGGCGCGCGACCTGTCCCGGACGGCCATCGCGGCGGGGCTGGACTTCGTGCTGATGAACACGCCGCCCCCGAACTGGACGGGCGGCGCGCGCGGCTTTGCCGCCGAGCTGGGGCGCGAGGAACGGTTCCGCAGCGACTTCGACCGGGCGCTGCGCTTTGCCAGCGTGCTGCGGCCGCGCCACATCCACATCATGGCGGGCTATGCCCAGGGGCCCGAGGCGCGCGACACCTTCGCCCGCAACCTCCGCTGGGCGGCCGACCGCGCCCCCCATGTCGGCCTGACCATCGAGCCGCTGAACCCGGCGGACCAGCCCGGATATTTCCTGGCCGACTTCGACCTGGCGGCCGAGCTGATCGCCGAGATCGGCGCACCGAATCTGGGCCTGCAATTCGACACCTATCACGCCCATCGGATCACCGGCGACGCCATGGCGGTCTGGCGCAGGCACGCGGGCATCACCCGCCATGTCCAGATCGGCGGGGTGCCCGGGCGGCACGAGCCGGTGGGCGGGACGTTCGACTTTCCGGGCTTCTTCGCGGCGCTGGACCGATCGGGCTACAAGGGTTGGGTCAGCGCGGAATACAACCCCGCCTCGCTGACGGCCGAGGGACTGGGCTGGCTGCCGCAGCCCTGACCGGGACCGGTGCGAACGGTGGAACCCAAAGCAGATCAAATTGTTGAACCGACAATCCCGTGATGGGACATCCGTCCGGCCGCCGCTTCCTTCGACGCGCGTGGCACTCAACAGCAAGGAGCGTTGCCATGAACTCGATCATCTACATCGTCGGCCTGGTCGTCATCGTCCTGTTCATCCTGTCCTTCCTGGGACTGCGCTAAGCGCCCGCCCGCGGCGCGGCCCCGGCCTGCGCCGCGATTGCGTCTGGCCTTTTCGGCGCGTTTTCGATAGGGCGACCGCGAATTGAAAAGGGTCGTTCATGGATATCCGCAACATCGCCATCATTGCTCACGTTGACCACGGCAAGACGACGCTGGTCGACCAGCTGTTGCGCCAGTCCGGGGCCTTCCGCGAAAACCAGGCCGTCGCCGAACGGGCGATGGACAGCAACGACATCGAACGCGAACGCGGCATCACCATCCTGGCCAAGGCGACCTCGGTCGAATGGAAGGGCACTCGGATCAACATCGTGGACACGCCCGGCCATGCCGATTTCGGCGGCGAGGTGGAGCGCATCCTGTCCATGGTCGATGGCGTCTGCCTGCTGGTCGATGCCGCCGAAGGGCCGATGCCGCAAACGAAGTTCGTGACCTCGAAGGCGCTGGCGCTTGGCCTGCGGCCCATCGTGGTGCTGAACAAGGTGGACAAGCCCGCGGCCGAACCCGACAACGCGCTGAACGACGTGTTCGACCTGTTCGCCAACCTGGGCGCCAACGACGAGCAGCTTGATTTTCCGCATGTTTATGCAAGCGGCATTGGCGGTTGGGCGGACAAGACGCTGGACGGCCCGCGCAAGGACATGGGGGCGCTGTTCGACCTGATCCTAAGCCACGTCCAGCCGCCCAAGCAGATCGCCCGCACGGACGAGCCGTTCCAGATGCTGGCGACCACCCTGTCCGCCGATCCCTTCCTGGGCCGGCTTCTGACCGGCCGGGTCGAGGCGGGCCGCGCCAAGGCGGGCGACACCGTCAAGGCCCTGTCCCGCGACGGCGAGCGGATCGAGCAGTTCCGCATCAGCAAGGTGCTGGCCTTCCGCGGCCTGACCCAGACCCCCATCGACGAGGCGCAGGCCGGCGACATCGTGACCCTGGCCGGCATGTCCAAGGCCACCGTCGCCGACACCATCTGCGCGCTGGAGGTGGACACCGCCCTGCCCGCGCAGCCCATCGACCCGCCCACCATCAGCGTGACCTTCGGCATCAACGACAGCCCCCTGGCCGGCCAGGACGGCAAGAAGGTCCAGTCCCGCGTCATCCGCGAGCGCCTGATGCGCGAGGCCGAGGTGAACGTGGCGATCAAGGTCGAGGACACGCCGGGCGGCGACGCCTTCGTGGTCTCGGGGCGCGGCGAATTGCAGATGGGCGTGCTGATCGAGAACATGCGCCGCGAAGGGTTCGAGCTGTCGATCAGCCGCCCCCGGGTGATCTTCCGCGAGGAGGACGGCCAGCGGCTCGAGCCGGTCGAGGAGGTCATCATCGACGTGGATGACGACTATACCGGCGTGGTCATCGAAAAGCTGACGGGGGAACGCAAGGGCGACATGGTGGACATGCGGCCCGCCGGCCACGGCAAGACGCGGATCGTGGCCCATGTGCCGTCGCGCGGGCTGATCGGGTACCACGGCGAATTCATGACCGACACGCGCGGCAACGGCGTGCTGAACCGCATCTTCCACGGCTGGGCACCCTACAAGGGCGCCATCCAGGGCCGCCGCCAGGGCGTGCTGATCAGCATGGAGGACGGCGTATCCGTGGCCTATGCGCTGTGGAACCTGGAAGACCGGGGCAAGATGTTCATCGGCGCGCAGGAACAGCTTTATCAGGGCATGATCATCGGCGAACACAGCCGCGACAACGACCTGGAAGTGAACCCGCTCAAGGGCAAGAAGCTGACCAACGTGCGCGCCTCGGGAACGGACGAGGCCGTGCGCCTGACCCCTCCGGTCCGCATGTCGCTGGAGGAGGCCATCGCCTATATCAACGACGACGAACTGGTCGAGGTCACGCCCAAGAACATCCGCCTGCGCAAGCGCCACCTGGATCCCCACGAGCGCAAGCGCCAGGCGCGCGCGGAAGGCTGACAAGCCTTACCCAGCGTCAATCTGTCGTTTTAGCGAAGTTCGCAGCCGCCGGGGGCCGTGATACCGTTTGTCGAGGAACCCGTTCCGGGGATCAACGGCAATGTTCATGGTCAAGGGTCATCCAGTCCCGCCGGAGGTTGCGAAAACGGCGGCCCTGCATTCGTCCGCACCTGTTATCGGCGATTGCGGGCTGCCACACGGAACTGGGCCACGGAAGAACGGTTCATCTTGCGGGGGGAATGGGTGTCATGCCGCACCGTTTGCCCGGCCATGAGCCCTGCCATACGGGAACGGAGCATGAGCAAGCACGACGACATCATGAAGGGACTTGGCCTCCACGGCCAGGCTGTCGTCGCCACCATCGAGATGATGGCGGATCTGAGCAGGCGCGACCCGGATCTGGATCAAGTCGCCCGGCGCCTCGGCATGCCCGTCCGCGATCTGCGCCGGATTTTTCCCGACGATCAAAGCCTGCTGATCGCCGTCGCCGAACAGGCTCTGGTGCGTCTGATCGATTCCTGCATCAAGGCGGTGGTCAAGATCAACCCCGACGACGCCGTGGGCCAGTTCCTGGCGCTTGGCAACGCCTATATCCGCTGGGCGGCCGATCACCGGATGCAGTTCCGGCTGATCACCGGCCATCCGACCCTGGACGCCATGCGCGTGCCCGAACTGCGCCGTTATCTGGATTCGCTGAACGACCTGATGACCCGGATGCTGGAACGCGCGCGGCAGGCCGGGCGCCTGCGCCACAACGAGGACATCGCGATGATCGTGCTGTCGTCGCGGACCTTTGCCTATGGCCTGGCCCGCATGGTGGTCGATGGCCGGATGGAAGGCCTGCTTCCTTCGCGCGATCCGATCGAGGCGGCGGAACTGGCCATGGCGGATTTCGTCAAGCGGTTCGCGCGCGCCGCCGCGAAGCGTCCGCGCCGCAACGCAAGGTGACGCCGCGAAGGGCATGAGGCGCAGTTTCGACAAGACCCATTTCGCCGGGCCGACGCGGCAGGACACGTCCCCGGCATCCTCTTAATCGAATTTTCAGATTGGTCTGACAGCCTGTCGCGTGAACGGAATGGCGCCTTGCCCTCTGCCGCGAAGGGCTTGTCGTGTGGAAGGAAGGCGGACAGCGCACTGCCGCCTTCCGGGCTGCGGCGGATCTGGGGTTCCGCCGCAGCCACATGACCTTGCCACGGCAGGCGGCTGGCGTCAGCCATTTTCGCTTTTGATCAGGGCCGGCTTGGGCTATCCGGTCGCGGACCACAGGACAGACGAAAGACGCAGCATCGTGACCGATTACATCATCCGCGACATCGCGCTGGCCGATTTCGGCCGCAAGGAACTGGATATCGCCGAAACGGAAATGCCGGGCCTGATGGCGCTGCGCGCGGAATACGGCGCGGCGAAACCGCTGGCAGGCGCGCGGATCGCGGGCAGCCTGCACATGACGGTCCAGACCGCCGTGCTGATCGAGACGCTGACGGCGCTTGGCGCCGATGTCCGCTGGGCGTCCTGCAACATCTATTCCACCCAGGACCACGCGGCGGCCGCCATCGCCGCATCCGGCGTGCCCGTCTTTGCGGTAAAGGGCGAGACGCTGGCAGAATACTGGGCCTATACCGACCGCATCTTCCAGTTCCCGGACGGCACGGCCAACATGATCCTGGACGACGGCGGCGACGCGACCATATATGTCCTGCTGGGCGCGCGCGTCGAGGCGGGCGAGACCGGCCTGATCGACGTGCCAACCAGCGAGGAGGAGGAGGCCCTGTTCGCCCAGATCCGCAAGCGGATCGCCGAAACCCCCGGCTGGTTCGCCCGTCAGCGCGACGCCATCAAGGGCGTGTCCGAGGAAACGACCACCGGCGTCCATCGCCTGTACGACCTGCACAAGCGCGGCCTGCTGCCCTTTCCGGCGATCAACGTGAACGACAGCGTCACCAAGTCGAAATTCGACAACAAGTACGGCTGCAAGGAATCGCTGGTGGACGGCATCCGCCGCGCCACCGACACGATGATGGCGGGCAAGGTCGCTGTGGTCTGCGGCTATGGCGACGTAGGCAAGGGATCGGCGGCGTCCCTGCGCGGCGCGGGCGCGCGGGTGAAGGTGACCGAGGTCGATCCGATCTGCGCCCTGCAAGCCGCCATGGACGGCTTCGAGGTGGTGCTGCTGGAGGATGTCGCGGACAGCGCCGACATCTTCGTCACCACCACCGGCAACCGCGACGTGATCCGCATCGAGCACATGCGCGCCATGAAGGACATGGCCATCGTCGGCAACATCGGCCATTTCGACAACGAGATCCAGGTGGCCGCGCTGCGCAATCACAAGTGGACCAACATCAAGGACCAGGTGGACATGATCGAGATGCCGGGGGGCAACCGCATCATCCTGCTGTCCCAAGGCCGGCTGCTGAACCTGGGCAACGCCACGGGCCATCCGTCCTTCGTGATGTCGGCCAGCTTCACCAACCAGGTGCTGGCGCAGATCGAGCTTTGGACCAAGGGCGACGAATACGCGCCCGGCGTCTATATCCTGCCCAAGGCCTTGGACGAAAAGGTCGCGCGTCTGCATCTGGACAAGGTGGGCGCCAAGCTGACACAACTGTCGCGCGAACAGGCCGACTATATCGGCGTGACGCCCGAAGGCCCGTTCAAGTCAGATCACTATCGGTATTGATCCATGGAATATTCGCTGTTCACCTCGGAATCCGTGTCCGAGGGCCATCCCGACAAGATCGCCGACCAGATTTCCGACGCGATCCTCGACGCCATTCTGGCCGAGGATCCGCGTGCCCGCGTCGCCTGCGAGACCATGGTCAAGACCGGCGTCGCCATCATCTCGGGCGAGATTTCGACCAATGCCTGGGTCGATCTGGAAAGCATCGTGCGCGGCGTCATCAACGACATCGGCTATACGTCGTCGGACGTGGGCTTCGACGGCGCGACCTGTTCGGTCATCAACATCATCGGCAAGCAGTCGCCCGAGATCAACCAGGGCGTGGACCGCGACAACCTGGAGGATCAGGGCGCGGGCGACCAGGGGCTGATGTTCGGCTATGCCTCGGACGAGACCGACGTGCTGATGCCCGCGCCCATCACCTATGCGCACCGGCTGGTGGAACGCCAGGCGGCGGTCCGCCGCGACGGGACGCTGAAATGGCTGCGCCCGGACGCCAAGTCGCAGGTGACGCTGCGATACGGCGCGGACGGCCGTCCTGAAGGCATCGACGCGGTGGTGCTGTCCACCCAGCACAATCCCGAAATCACGCTGTCCGACCTGCGCGAGGCGGTGATCGAGGAGATCATCAAGCCGGTCCTGCCCGCCGAATGGCTGTCGGACGCGACCAAGTATTTCATCAACCCGACTGGCAAGTTCGTGATCGGCGGACCGGTGGGCGATTGCGGGCTGACGGGCCGCAAGATCATCGTGGACAGCTATGGCGGCATGGCGCGTCACGGCGGCGGGGCCTTTTCGGGCAAGGATCCGTCCAAGGTGGACCGTTCGGCCGCCTATGCGGGCCGCTGGGTCGCCAAGAACATCGTCGCCGCGGGCCTTGCCAGCCGCTGCGAGATCCAGGTGAGCTATGCGATCGGCGAGGCGCAGCCGACCTCGATTTCGCTCAACACCTTCGGGACGGAAACGGTGCCCCATGGCAAGATCGTGGCGGCGGTGCGCGAGGTCTTCGACCTGCGTCCCTTTGCCATCATCCGCGACCTGGATCTGCTGCACCCGATCTATCGGCCCACGGCCAGCTATGGGCATTTCGGGCGTCACCCTTATCAACTGAACCGGGGAACCGCGTTCGGCTGGGAAAAGACCGACCGGGCCGAGGCCCTGAAGGCGGCGTTGAGCTGAAAAGGGAACGGCGGGGGCGAAACCCCGCCTTTATCCAAGCGACCTCGGGGTGCGGTTTCACCCCGCCATTGCCCCGCCCGCCCCGTAAAGCACCTTGGCCCGCGCCTCGAAGGCGCGGACGATCCGCACCATCGCCTCGTGGAACACGACCCCGATCAGCTTTTGCAGGATCATGTTCTTGAACTCGAAATCCACGAAGAAATCGACATGGCAACCGCCCTCGGGCCGGTCGGTGAAGGTCCAGCCGCTGCGCATGTACTTGAAGGGGCCGTCCAGGTATTCGGTGTCGATCTTCAGCGCGCCGGTTTCCGGGTCGGCGGGCCACAGCACCACCCGGCTGCCGAAGCGTTCGCGGAACACCTTGAAGCTGATCACCAGATCGGCGGCGATCTCCTCGGACCCGTCGGGGCGGGACTGGCGCGACCGGATGCGGGCGGCGCTGTTCCACGGCAGGAACTGCGGATAGCTCTCGATGTCGGCCACCAGGTCGAACATCTGTCGGGCGCTGTAGGGAAGGTCGCGGGAATCCTGATGGTTCGGCAAAACGGTCTCGCAGGGTTCGGTCTTGAAAGGCGACGGGGGCTCTGATCGAGTCGCCCCCGATCTAGCAGGAGGCTGCCCCCATGAACAACCTGATCTGGCTTCTTCGGGCCTCGAGATGGGCGCGAAACCCGCCAAGCGCGCGCAGCGTCAGGCTGGTGCTGGTGATCGTCGCGGCGGGCCTTGCCATCGCGGCGCTGGAATGGCTGGCGCTTTGGCCCGACTGGGCGACGCTGGAGGAAGGCCGCGCCCCGCGCATCCCGCGCTAGGACCGGCGTCGGCCACGCGCGTCGACGCGCTGCGGTTCCGGGCGGCGCAGCATCGCCGCGCCAAGCCCAATTGTCAGGATCGTGAAGATCGTCAGCATCGGTCTTTTCCTTTCCTTGTGCGGGCCTTACAGCCCCGCCGCCTTGAACGTGTCGCACTGGGCCATGTCGCCCGAGTTGAAGCCACGCATCAGCCATTCCTGGCGCTGCGCCGCGCTGCCATGGGTGAAGCTGTCGAGCACGGGCGTCCGTCCCGCATTCGACTGGATCACGTCATCGCCCACGGCCTCGGCCGCGCCCATGGCTTCCTCCAGGTCGCCCGCCTCCAGCGTGCCGAAGCGTTGCTGCGCCTCGCGCGCCCAGATGCCCGCATAGCAATCGGCCTGAAGCTCGGTCAAAACCGAGATCTGGTTGGCGTCCCGTTCGCCCAGCCGGCTGCGCAGGCGGCTCGTCTCGCCCAGGGTGCCGGTCAGGTTCTGGACATGGTGGCCGACTTCGTGCGCGATCACGTAGGCATAGGCGAAGTCGCCCCCTGCCCCCATGCGGCTGGCCATCATGTCGAAGAAGTCGGTATCAAGGTAGACCCGCTGGTCGCCCGGACAATAGAAGGGCCCCATGGCCGCCGAGGCGCCCCCGCAGGCCGATTGCACCACCCCGGTGAACAGCACCAGCTTCGGCTCCACATAGCCGATGCCTGCCTGTTCCGGCAGAACCGGCGCCCAGACCTCCTCGGTGTCGGCCAGCACGACCGAGACGAACTCTCCCCATTGCCGGTCTTCCTCGGTCAGGGGGCGGCTTTGCCCCGGCTGCCCTTGGTCCATGCCTTGCACAAGCGGCGTGATGTCGATGCCGAAGAAGTATCCCACCGCCAGGATCGCCAGCATCCCCACGACGCCCACGCCCCCCGCGCCGGCGGCGCCCATGCCGCGCCGGTCCTCGATGTTGCCGCTGCCGCGCCGTCCACGCCATTGCATGTGCCGTGTTCCTTCCGTTGGCCCGGTGACATGGGCCGTCATGATCAAAACACCGGCCCGTCCCGCGGGTTCCGCGGAACGGCCCCGGGACCGATGATCACAGCGGCGCGACAAAACCGCAAGGCGCTTGACGCGGCCGCCGCGCGGACCGATCCACAAGGCCAATCAAGGACCGAGGGGATCATGGACGGACGACAACTTTCCCTGCTGGCGGGAGCCGGATCGGCGGCGCTGCTGATCGGCGCGCTTGGCTTCCAGGCGGCCGGCTATGCACCCTGCGAACTGTGCATCCTGCAACGCTGGCCCCATGTCGCCGCCGTTGTCGTGGCCCTGTTGGTCTGGCTGACCGGGCGCGTCCGGGGGCTGGCGGTGCTGGGCATGATAGCCGCGGGCGTCGCCATGGGGCTGGCGATCTATCACACGGGCGTCGAATGGAAGCTGTGGGCCGGGCCCACGCATTGCTCGGGCACGGTGGGCAATCTCGCCACCATGTCCCCGCAAGAGCTGATGACCCGCCTGCAATCCGCCCCCGTCGTGCGCTGCGACGAGGTCGCGTGGCGGTTCCTGGGCCTCTCGATGGCCGCGTGGAACGCGGTGTTCTCGGCCGGGCTGGCGGCGGTCTGGGGGGTCGCGGCCCGGCGGGCCTAGGCCGGGATCCGCCCCGCCGTTTCGTGGCACAAAGGTGGGGTGAAACCCCGCCCCACGCGTCGCCGAACATTGCCCTTAACCACCATGTCGCCTATATGTAACCCAACAAGATGTTGAGGAAATCCCGTGGCCGACACCCCCGACGACGACCTGCCCGAGACCCCCGAGGCGGGCGATGAAAACGGCGCTGCCGCGCGCCAGGTGATGCCCCATGACGGCCCGGTGATCGACATCAGCGCCGAGATGCGGACCTCGTATCTGGACTATGCCATGTCGGTCATCGTCAGCCGGGCCATCCCCGACCTGCGCGACGGCCTGAAGCCTGTGCATCGGCGCATCCTTTACGCGATGGACGAATCCGGCAACACGCCCGACAAGGCTTATCGCAAGTCGGCGCGGCCGGTGGGCGATGTGATGGGTAAGTATCACCCCCACGGCGACGCCGCCATCTACGACGCGCTGGTCCGCATGGCGCAGGACTTTTCGATGTCGCTGCCGCTGCTGGACGGCCAGGGCAACTTCGGCTCCATGGATGGCGATCCCCCCGCCGCCATGCGCTATACCGAGGTTCGCATGGACAAGCCCGCCAACTTCCTGCTGATGGACATCGACAAGGACACGGTCGATTTCCAGGACAACTACGACGGCAAGGACCGCGAGCCGACTGTTCTGCCCGCACGCTTTCCGAACATGCTGGTCAACGGCGCGGGCGGCATCGCGGTGGGCATGGCGACCAACATCCCGCCCCACAACCTGGGCGAGGTGATCGACGCCACCCTGGCGCTGATCGAGAACCCCGATCTGCCGACCGAGCGCCTGCTGGAGATCATCCCCGGTCCCGACTTTCCGACCGGCGCGCTGATCCTGGGCAGGTCCGGGGCGCGCAAGGCCTATCTGGAAGGGCGCGGCAGCGTGATCATCCGCGCCAAGACCCATATCGAGGAACTGCGCAAGGACCGCTGGGCCATCGTCGTGGACGAGGTGCCCTATCAGGTGAACAAGGCCAGCCTGATCGAGCGCATCGCGGAGCTTGCCAAGGAAAAGCGGGTCGAAGGCATCGCCTCGGTGCAGGACGAATCCGACCGGCAGGGCGTCCGCGTGGTGGTGGAACTGAAACGCGACGCCACGCCCGACGTGGTGCTGAACCAGCTGTTCCGCTTCACCGCGTTGCAGACCAGCTTCGGCTGCAACATGCTGGCCCTGAACGGCGGCCGGCCCGAACAGCTGACCCTGCGCGACTTTCTGACCCATTTCATCGGCTTCCGCGAGGAGGTGGTCGCCCGCCGCACCGCCTACGAACTCCGCAAGGCCCGCGAACGCAGCCATGTGCTGTGCGGCCTGGCCGTGGCGGTCAGCAACGTCGATGAGGTCGTGGCGACGATCCGGTCCTCCGCCGACGCCGCCGAGGCGCGCGAACGCCTGATGGAGCGCCGCTGGCCCGCGCACGACATCCTGGAATACCTGCGCCTGATCGACGATCCGCTGCATCCGGTGAACGACGACGGCACCTACAACCTGTCGGAAACCCAGGCCCGCGCCATCCTGGACCTGCGCCTGCAACGCCTGACCCAGATTGGCGTGCAGGAAGTCACCGACGAACTGGGCCAGTTGGCCGATGCGATCCGCGACTATCTGGCGATCCTGGGGTCGCGCGAACGCGTCATGGGCATCATCAGCGACGAGTTGCGCGAGGTGCGCGGCCTGTTCGCCGTCCCCCGCCGGACCGAGATCACCGACTGGTCCGGCGACATGGAGGACGAAGACCTCATCGAGCGCGAGGACATGGTGGTCACCATCACCTCGGGCGGGTACATCAAGCGCACGGCCCTGGCCGAATTCCGCAGCCAGCGTCGCGGCGGCAAGGGCCTGGCCAGCATGGCCACCAAGGAAGACGACGTGGTGACGACCCTGTTCGTCGCCAACACGCATACCGAACTGCTGTTCTTCACCACCGACGGCATGGTCTATCGTCTCAAGACCTGGCGCCTGCCGCTGGGCGGGCGCACCGCCAAGGGCAAGGCCATCGTCAACATCCTGCCGATCGAGCCCGGCGTATCCATCGCGGCCCTGATGCCGGTCGATGCGCCCGAATCGGAATGGGACCGCTATCAGGCGGTCTTCGCGACCTCGGACGGGGATGTGCGGCGCAACGCGCTGTCGGACTTCACCAACGTCAAGTCGAACGGCAAGATCGCCATGAAGCTGCCCGAGGGCGTGGAACTGGTCGGCGTGCGCATGGCGACCGAGGCCGACGACGTGATGCTGGTCACGAAATCGGGCCGGGCGATCCGCTTTCCTACGACCGACGTGCGCGTCTTCAAGGGCCGCGATTCCACCGGCGTCAGGGGCATCCGCCTGACCAATGGCGACCGCGTGGTCAGCATGTCCGTGATCCGCCACTTCGAGGCCGACCCGGCCGAGCGCGCCGCCTATCTGAAGATGCGCCGCGCGGTGGCAGGCGCCCTGGACGACGGGGCCGAGGCCGACGAGGACGAGGAAGCCGTGGCCGAGGCCGCGATCACCCCCGAACGCTATGCCCAGATGTCGGCGGCCGAGGATCTGATCCTGACCATCACCGCGAACGGGGCGGGCAAGATCAGTTCCAGCCACGATTATCCGGTGCGCGGACGCGGCGGCCAAGGCGTGATGGCGATGGACAAGGCCATGCGCGGCGGCGCGCTGGTCGCCAGCTTCCCGGTCGATATGGACGACCAGATCATGCTGGCGACATCCACCGGGCAGTCGATCCGGGTGCCGGTGGACGGCATCAGCTTCCGCTCGCGCAGCGCGGGCGGCGTCAGGGTCTTCAGCACGGCGCCCGGCGAGGAGGTCGTTTCGGTCGCGCGGATCGCCGAACAGGGCGACGGCGAGGAAACCGCCGAGGAGTGATCGAACCGGGGCCCGGCAATGACCGGGCCCGTTCTTGACGAGGGACAGCGTGACTCCATCCAGCGACGATGTGCTGCGGCAAAGGCTCCAGACCGGATTTCTGGGCATCATCGCCTTTTCGCTGATCCTGTTTCTGCTGTTTCAGGCGCGGTTCGTGCTGATCTGCCTGGCGATCGCGGTGATCCTGTTCTCGCTGACCTCGGATGCGATCCAGGCGATCTCGACGCGGCTCAAGGTGCCGAACTGGCTGGCGACGACGCTGGCGCTGATCGGCATCACGCTGGGGCTGATCTGGCTTTCCACCACGATCATGTCCCAGGTGAACGTCGTTATCGGCCGCGCCATCGCCTATGCCGAATCGGTGCAGGTCGCGCTGTCCGCCTTGATCGAGCGGTTCGGCCCCGAGGCCGAAACCCGGCTGGTGGCCGCCATGGCCGAGTTCAACATCACCGGCTGGCTGCGCTCGCTGGCGGGACAGGCGTCCGGGCTGTTGTCGGGCAGCCTGCTGGTGATCCTGTTCGTGGGCTTCATGTTCGCCGAACGAACCTGGCTGCCGGTCAAGGTCGAACGCCTGACCGGCGATCCGGCGCAAGCCGCGCGGATCGGGCTGATCATGTCGTCGATCATGCGGCGGGTGAACCGCTATCTGGTGGTCAAGACGTTCGTCAGCGCGCTGACGGGCGCGGCGGTCTGGCTGATCTTCGCCCTGGCCCGGCTGGAACTGGCGGGCGCGGTCGCCTGGCTGACATTCGTTTTGAACTTCATCCCCAACGTCGGCTCGGTCATCGCCTGGGCCATCACCGTGGCGCTGGCCTTCGTTCTGACGGGCGATCCGACCACGACCATCGTTGTCGGCGCCGCCTGCCTGATCGCGCATTTCGTGCTGGGCAACATCCTGGATCCGATGCTGACCGGCCAGACGCTGCAACTGTCCTCGTTCGGCATTATCCTGTCGCTGGCCTTCTGGGGCGCGATCTGGGGGATCGCCGGAGCCTTTCTGGCCGTGCCGATCATGGTGGCGGTGATGATCGTCTGCTGGCACATCCCCTGGCTGCGCCCCGTCGCGATCCTTCTGTCGCGCGAAGGGCTGGCCGATGCGGACACGGCCAGCCGCTGACCCTTATCTGCCGTCGTCGGGCAGTTCCCGCTGCTGCGCCCGCGCAGGGGCTTGCGCGGCAGCCTGCGCGGCGGGCGGGGGAACGTCGTCCCCCTTGTCCGCGCCGGCATCCGGCAGATCCTGGCCGCCGCGCCAGATGTCGCGGGTGGTGAAGGGCATCCCGATGCCCTCGCGGATGAACCGCTCGACGATCTGGTGATACACTTCCGAGGTGACGGACAGGCCCGACCCCACATCGGAGATCACCGCCCGGATCTCGAAGTTCAGCGCATCCACGGTGATGCTGCGGAACAGGACCGCGGGCGCGGGGTCGATGGTGACCAGCGGCTGATCCTCGATGATTTCGGTCAGGATGCGGGTCACCTTGCGGGTATCGCTGCCATAGCTGACGCCGATGGGGATGATGATCCGGCCGGTCTTGCTTTGCCGGGTCCAGTTGGTGACCGGCTGGCTGATCAGGTCGCTGTTGGGAACGATCACCTGCTGCTTGTCGAAGGTCTCGACCTGGGTGGAGCGGACCGAGATGCGCTTGACGATGCCCTGCTGGCCGCCCGCGCTGATCCAGTCGCCCACGCTGACCGGTCGTTCGATCAGCAGGATGATGCCCGACACGAAGTTCGACACGATGTTCTGCAAGCCGAAACCGATGCCCACCGACAAGGCGCCCGCGACGATCGCGAAGGACGACAGATCGATCCCCGCCGAGGTGATCGCCAGCATCGCCGCAACGACGATCCCCACATAGCCGATGCCGGACACCACCGCGTTCTGCCCGCCCGCGTCCAGCTTGGTCTTGGGCAGGACCGAGGTGCGCAGCGCCCCCTGGACGGCGCGCGTGATCGAATAGCCGATGGCGAAGACCACGATGAACATCAGCACCGCGCCGGGCGACAGCCGCACCCCGCCCAGGGTCGCGCCCTGGCGGAAGCGCACCCAGTATTCGGCCAGCTCGTTGACCGAGGCGCCCCAGATCAGCATGAAGACCGGCACCGACAGCACGATCAGCGCGAAACCGATCAGCAGCGGCGCCAGCCCTTCCCGCGCGCCCTCCTGCCCGCGCTTGAGCATGTTGAACACGTCGGCGATGAAGTCCTGGAGCAGCACCAGAAGGCCGATCAGCGCCAGCGATTGCAGCCAGGGCCAGGTCGCCAGGTTGCCAAGGTTGACAAAGCCCAGGGCCGTCAGGGCCACGGCCAGGATGCTGACGATGCGGGTCAGCCTGCCCGCCCAGGCCAGAACGCGGTGGCGATAGGACGCGCCGCTTCGGTCCGACCAGGGCTTCAGGCGGCGCAGGACGTTGCCCAGCTTGAACATCAGGGCCGCCGCGACCGCGATCAGCACGAAGTTGTAAACGACCGCCGCGCCTTCCGCGAAGTTCAGCGGGATGCGTTGCAGGTTGCTGCTGCGCTCGACCAGGCCGGACAGCGGCAGAAAAGCCTGCGAGGCGACGTAATGGACGGCGAAAACGGCGCCCAGGGTGTTCGTCAGCCAGCGCGCCTGCTGCCGGCTCCGAGGGCCCATGTTCACCGTGTCGTAGTTGATCGCCTGGCCGGGAAAAAGCTGGCTCGCCAGCCAGGCGCTGCCGAACAGGATCACGCCCGCGCCCGGCAGGGCTTCCAGAAAGGGGCGCGTCCAAGGGCCGAACACGCCCGTCGCCGTCAAGGCGCTGATCAGCAGATAGATCCCGATCATCGGCAGAACGATCTGCAACAGCGACACCACGAACGTGACCGCCGCGCGGGAATAGTCGCTGGTGCGCGCCGAGATCCGCCGCGGCAGGGTTTCGACCCAGTGCCGGCCGAGGGTCAGCAGCAAGAGCGCCGCAACCAGATAGCCCAGCACATGCGGCAGCCTGGGCTTCAGTTCGGGCCAGGTCGCGCGTTCGGAAATGCGCTGGCCGGTGTTCTCGATGATGCCCTCTGCCAGCCGCCGGGTTTCCGAAGCGGCGGCGATCCAGTTCCCGGGCAGCAGCGGCGAGGTCGATTGCTGCGCCATCTGGCTGGCCGCGCGCCGGGCCAGACTGTCGTCGATCTGCCGGACGATGGCGTCGGCGCGGCTGAAGGCCTCGACGGCGGTCAGGCGCGGGGCCTGCGCCTCGGACAGCTGCCTTTGCAGATCGGCCCGGCGCGCCGCGACATCCTCGGCCTCGGTCGCGCCGTCGGCGGGGGCCGGGCCCAGGGCCGCGATCTGCGCTTCCAGCGTGGCGATCCGTTCGCCGTTGACGCCCTGGGCTTCCTCGAACCGGGAACGCCATTCCACGACATCGGCGCGGATCGATTCAAGCTGGGCCGGCGCGGTATCGCCGTCCTGGGCCAGCTGTTCGGCCTGCGTGGCGACCCGTTCCCAGCGGCCATAGTCCGGCAGCGCCGGTTCCTGCGCCCAGGCGGGCGACATGACAAGAACGAGGACTGTCAGCACGACAGCCATGAACGCGCGGATCATGGGGTTCAGCCTTCGTAAACTTCGGGAATGTCGGGGGCGTCGCGCGTCAGCCAGCCCGGCACGGGCAGGCCCTTGGCGCGCAGGAAGTCGGGGTTGAACAGCTTGGTCTGGTAGCGGTTGCCATAGTCGCACAGGACCGTGACGATGGTGTGGCCCGGCCCCATGTCGCGCGCCATGCGGATCGCGCCCGCGACATTCACGCCCGACGACCCGCCCAGGCACAGCCCTTCGCGTTCGAGCAGGTCGAACACCACCGGCAGCGCCTCGTTGTCGGGGATGCGATAGCTGAAATCGGGGCTGAAGCCGTCCAGGTTGGCGGTGATTCGCCCCTGCCCGATGCCTTCGGTGATGGAACTGCCGGGCGCGTCGAATTCGCCAGTGGTGTAAAAGGAATGCAGCGCCGCCCCTTCGGGATCGGCCAGCCCCATCTTGACGCCCTTGTGCTGCAACGCCATGGCGACGCCCGCCAGCGTGCCGCCCGATCCCACCGCGCAGACAAAGCCGTCCACCTTGCCGCCGGTCTGTTCCCAGATCTCGGGGCCGGTGGTTTCCTCGTGCGCCCGGCGGTTCGCCACGTTGTCGAACTGGTTGGCCCAGATCGCCCCGTTGGGTTCCGTGCGGGCCAGTTCGGCGGCGAGACGGCCCGAATAGCGCACATAGTTGTTGGGATTCTTGTAGGGGGCGGCCGGCACCTCGACCAGATGGGCGCCCGCCAGGCGCAGCATGTCCTTCTTTTCCTGGCTTTGCGTCTCGGGGATGACGATCACCGACTTGAAGCCCATAGATGCGCCGACCAGCGCCAGCCCGATCCCGGTGTTGCCGGCCGTGCCTTCGACAATGGTGCCGCCCGGGCGCAGTTCGCCCCGCGCCACGGCATCGCGGATGATGTACAGCGCCGCGCGGTCCTTGACCGACTGGCCAGGGTTCATGAACTCGGCCTTGCCCAGGATCTCGCAGCCCGTCGCCTCGCTGGCCTGGCGCAGGCGGATCAGGGGCGTGTTGCCGATCATGTCGGCCAGGTCGGGGCAAATTCGCATGGTCAAGCAACCTATCCGTCGGGGTCCAGTTCCGCGATACCTACACACGGCTCCGTCAGAGGCACAACCCCACCCTCTGGTTCAGCCCAGTCCCAATTCCGTGCGAAGGACGCCCTGGCGCATGTCCAGCCACAGCGCAAGCATGGCCAAGGGGCCGTTCGTCACCTGCCCCGTCATCGCCATGCGGGTCAGTTCCGCGCGGGGCACCAGGTGGCCGCGGATGTCCTCGGCCTCGCTTTCCAACCCGTGCACCCCTTCGATCCCGTCCGGCAGATCGGCGATGCCGACATAAAGATACAGGTATTCGCCCAGCACGCCCGGACTGGGATAATGGTGCATGGCCGGAAACAGCCGGGCAAGGGTCAGGTTCGCCTCCTCCCGCGCCTCGCGGCGGGCGGCGTCCTCGACCGTTTCGCCCGCATCGACGCGGCCCGCCACGGTTTCCAGCAGCCAGGGCTGCGGATCGCGGCGCAGCAGGGGCGCCATGCGGAACTGTTCGATCAGCAGCACCCGGTCGCGCAGGGGATCCCAGGGCAGCACGACCACCGCGTCGCCCAGGATCAACGCCTCTCGCCGCAGCACGGGCGTCATGCCGCCTGCATGGGTGCGATGGCGCAAATGGCTGACCTGGACCGAGAGAAAGCCGGAAAAGGGCTCGTCCCGGCGCAGGATCTCGACATCCTCCGGCCCGCGACGCCCGACCAGATCGCCGCCCGAGGGCGGGGTTTGCGCGCCTCGCAGTTCCGATGCCGCCCAGATCCCGATGGCGGGAAGACGCCCGGCGATCTCGTCGGCGGGCCGGTCGGCAGGCAGCGCCAGGACATGGCGGGCGATCGCCGCGGCCAGATCAGCCTGCGGCGCGCCCTCGGCCCCGCCCGCGCCAAGCCCCAGGATCGGGCCGTCCGGGCGATCCTGGGGCGCAAGGCCCATCACGGCGGCATAGCGGTCCAGCGCGGCGTTGGGCCTGACGCGGACCGCGGGCACGGTTCCCTGCCCCGCCGTCAGCCTGGGCCAGCCGTCCCGGCCGATCCCCGCCCGTCCGCCGCCTTCCAGGCGGCCCGCCAGCGTCACGGGCCTGCCCGTCAGCCCGAACACCGCCAGCATCCGGGCGTCCGCCAGAAGACCCGCCAGCACAAGCTCACCCGTCACGGCCAACGCTCCCGGATCCCGGTCGCCGCGAAGACGGCACGGGCGGGTCGAAGGCCCGGATCGGCGGCAGGGCCGCGTCGAAACGTTCGACCTCGATGGTGGTCAGCTGGCCCGTGCATCCCTGCGCGAGGGCCGAGCTGCCGATGTCGCGCGTCAGCACATTGGGGTTGCCATGCACGCAAAGCGGCTTTTCCCCGGCCGGGTCGGCGGGATCGTACCATGCCCCCGTGGCCAGCTGAACGACGCCGGGACGCACCCCATCCGTCAGGGTCGCGCCCGCAAGGCAGGCGCCGCGGTCATTGAACAGCCGGATGATGTCGCCTTCGGAAATGCCGCGCGGGGCCGCGTCGGCCGGGTTCATCGCCGCCACCTCTCGGCCCCGGTGCTTGGAGGCGAGGCTGTGCCCCCCGAAGTCCAGCTGGCTGTGCAGGCGCGTGCGGGGCTGGTTCGCGACCAGAACCAGCGGCGCGGCGTCGTCGGTGGCATAGGGCTGGCCCAGCCAGGCGGGATGGCCGGGGCAGTCCGGCTCGCCAAAGCCCGCGATGGTGTCGGACCAGATTTGCAGCCTGCCGGTGGGGGTGGGCAGCGGATTGGCCGCGGGATCGTCGCGGAAGGCGCGCAGATAGCCGCCGTCGTCCGGCTGCTGCGGCATCAGGATCCCTTCGCTGGCCCAGAACCCGGCAAAAGAGGGCGCGGACATCCCCTTTGCCGCAAGCCCCGCCCGGGTGGGTTCATAAAGATGTTCCAGCCACTGGCGCACGCTGCGCCCTTCGGTGAAGGCCTCGCGGGCGCCCAACCGCTGGGCCAGGTCGGCAAAGATCGCGTGGTCGTCACGCGCCTCGCCATGAGGCGGGACGACCGGGTGCATGGGCACCAGCAGCGGGTCGTTCGAAGCGGCGCCGATATCCTCGCGCTCAAGGGTCATCGTGCAGGGCAGCACGACATCGGCATGGCGCGCGGTCGCGGTCCAGGCAAGCTCGTGGACGACCAGCGTGTCCAGCCGGGCGAAGGCCCGGCGCAGGCGGTTCAGATCCTGGTGGTGGTGGAACGGATTGCCCCCCGCCCAGTAGACCAGCCTGACATGGGGATAGGTCCGGGTTTCGCCGTTGAAGCGGTAAGGCGCCCCGGGAGACAGCAGCATGTCCGCGATCCGGGCGACCGGGATAAAGTCGCTGACGCCGTTGCGCCCCTGCGGAAAGGCCGGGATCGGCACGGCGTTGCAGCGCCGGCCGTAGCTGGCGATGGCCCCCAGGCCATAGCCATAGCCGCCCCCCGGCAGCCCGATCTGGCCCAGGGCGGCGGCCAGCACCATGCCCATCCAGACCGGCTGCTCGCCATGGCGGGCGCGTTGCAGCGAATGGGACACGACGATCAGCGCCCGCCTGCCGTGCAGGCGCCGGGCAAGGCCCACGATGTTGCGGGCGGCGATGCCCGTGATCCCCGCCGCCCATTCGGCGCTTTTGGGCTGGCCGTCGGCGCCGCCCAGAAGATAGCGTTCGAAAACGGGCCAGCCGTGGGTGTGGCTGTCCAGGAAAGCGCGGTCGTGCAGCCCCTCGACGACAAGCGTGTGGACCAGCGCCAGCATCAGGGCGGTGTCGCTGCCGGGAATGCAGGACAGCCATTCGGCCCCGGCCTCGTCGGGCAGGTCGGACCGCAGCGGGCCGACCAGCACGAAGCGGCAGCCCCGTTCGGCCGCGCGCCGCATGGCGCCCCGTTCGACATGCCGGCTGACGCTTCCGCCCGCCACCATCGCGTTCTTCAAGGCCATGCCGCCGAAGGCCAGCACGATCTCGCTGTGCGCGGCGATCTGGTCCCAGGAAACGTTGCGGCTGGTCAGCCCCTCGTGATCGCCGACGACATGCGGGATCAGGATCTGCGAGGCCCCCGCCGAATAGCTGCCGACCGACCGGACATAGCCGCCGCAGGCCGTGTTCAGAAAGCGGTGGATCTGGCTTTGGGCGTGGTGGAACCGCCCGGCGCTGGCCCAGCCGTAGGATCCCCCGAAGATCGCCTGCGCCCCGAAGCCGTCGCGGATGCGCGCCAGTTCCGCGCCCAGCAGATCCAGCGCATTGTCCCAGGAAACCGGAACGAAGTCGTCGCACCCCCGCCGGTCGTCCGGGCCGGGCCCGTTTTCCAGCCAGCCCTTGCGGATCATTGGCCGGGCGATGCGCGCCGGATGGCGCAAGGCGCCGGGAAAGTTCCACAGGATGCCGTTCGGATCGGGATCGCCCGGGAAAGGCCGCAGTTCGAGGTCTCCGCCGCGCATCCGCGCGGAAAACACCCCCCAATGCGAGGTATGCGGGCTGAACGCCGCCTCGGCTTCCGTGGACCGGTCGGTTGGCTTTTCCTCAGACATGCCGGAGCCTTTCCGTCCCGGAGCCTGCCGTCAAGGGCAGCAAGGGATTTCCCCACCGATCCGGGCCGCTCGGCCGCATCGCGGCCTGCGGGCGACGAGACCTTTCCGGCGGCCTTGCCTTGCCGCGGCAACGGCGCCCTTCACGGCGTCACCGCGCTGCCCGATCGGGCGGTGCCGTTGTCCGTCGCGGCCAGCCGAACCGCGGGCCCGGCTCTGCGGAAGGCGATCTTACACCGCCCTCGCGTCCCGCCTTTCCCCGCCGGTTCGGACCGCCGGATCGTCGGCTTTCGCTGCTGCCTTTCAGTGCCTGAACCGGGGCGCCAGATACAGGATCCTGCGCTGGCTCCCTTCCGCCGCGGCTGCCGTGCCGTCGGCGTCCTGCGGCAGGGGCCGTTCCTCGATCTGCGGGCTGCTTGCGTGCAGGACATCCAGCATGTCGGGAAAGCCGCTGGCCACGTCCGGCATGCCCGCGATTGCATAGGCGGTCTGCCCCAGGCCGGCATAGTGGACGACGCTGCCCCCTTGTCGCGTCAGCCGTGCCGCGAAGAAGGCGCACGAGATCAGGCATTCGTCGCCGATCTGCCGCGATTCGCCCACACGGGCGCCGCGTTGGGCGGCATCCATCAGCCGAACCGTCAGCCGGTCGGGCGCAAGGGGACGGTGCATGTAGCGCGCCAGGGTCGTGGCCAGGTGAAACTCGAGATCGGCGGACAGCATGACCTGGCTTTCGCGCATCCCCTCCACCACCAGATCCCGGGCCGCAGAGAGATAGGTGTCCATCATGAAAACCTCGGCATCGATGTGACAGAAGCGTTCAACGCCATGCTGAAATTGTGCCGCAGCCTCGGCGCAGGTCAAGTCCCCTCATCGGCCGGACCGGTCTGGAATCACAAGATATTGTGCGGCATTTTCACCATATTGGCAGCCGGCGCGTTTGAGTGCCAACATTTTTCCGGCGGCCTCTTGACATCGCCCGGCCATGCGCCACTTCATGTCGCGCGCGGCGCCGCACGGGTCGCGCGGGCCCCGCTCCGGTCTCCGGGCCGGTGCGGAGGAACCTCTCATCTGTTTGTCCACAAGGAGAACGACATGACGTTCCGTCCACTCCATGACCGTATTCTGGTCCGCCGCATCGAAGCCGAGGAAAAAACGGCGGGCGGGCTGATCATTCCCGACAGCGCCAAGGAAAAGCCCCAGGAAGGCGAGGTTCTTGCCGCCGGTCCCGGGCTGCGCAGCGAAAGCGGCGCCCTGACCCCGCTGGACGTGAAGGTCGGCGACCGCATCCTGTTCGGCAAATGGTCCGGCACCGAGATCCGCCTGAACGGCGAGGATCTGCTGATCATGAAGGAAAGCGACGTGATGGGCGTGATCGAGGCCCCCGCCGTGGCGCAAAAGGCCGCCTGATCGCGACACCGGATGCCCAGATAAGGAGTAAGCCCAATGGCTGCGAAAGAAGTCAAGTTCAACACGGATGCCCGCGACCGGATGCTTCGGGGTGTCAACATTCTGGCCGATGCGGTCAAGGTGACGCTTGGTCCGAAGGGCCGCAACGTGGTGATCGA
>Ga0181344_1000017_pt1 | contig 92224 bp, 87 predicted proteins | sample Su13VDMLBDD_FD_130098 | JGI IMG/M metagenome (GOLD analysis project Ga0181344, IMG submission 130098) | Freshwater viral communities from Lake Michigan, USA - Su13.VD.MLB.D.D | ecosystem: Environmental > Aquatic > Freshwater > Lake | place: USA: Michigan | collected 2013-07-15
GCGGCGATGCGGAGGTCACCATCTTTGACGGAACGGGCGTCGGCTTGCAGGATCTGGCAGTCGCAAACGCCGTGGTCGAACTGGCCAAACAGCAGGGAAAGGCTGTCCAGGTCGATATCTGAATATTCGATCAGCGATAAACCTCCTCATTTGATAGCCAAGGTTGAACACAAATGACGCTTACTCTGGAACTTGCTCAAGATCTTGCAGGCCAGTGCCTTTCGCGAGCACACGAGCTCAAGCTCAAGCCTCTGACGGTTGCGGTCCTGGACGCTTCCGGACAGTTGAAAGTGCTGCTGCGCCAGGATGGGACCAGCCTGCTGCGCCCTGACATTGCGCAAGGCAAAGCCAGAGGAGCCATTGGGATGGGGTTGGGCTCCCGTGCCCTTTTCCAGAGGGCGCAGGAACAACCCTACTTCATTCAGGCCATGAACTCCATTGCAGGGGGCAGTCTTGTCCCAGTGCCCGGAGGTGTCCTGATCAAGAAAGAGGATGTCATTATCGGTGCCATAGGCATCACGGGTGATAGTTCGGATAATGATGAAGCCTGTGCGATCCACGCGATTGAAAAGCTTGGGCTGGTTGCTGATCCCGGATGAAGCGAGCAGAACGTGGTGGCAACATTATGGGTTTGGATATAGATTTCCGGTCTGGATTGGCTGTCGAACCTAAAGGCTGTGTGTCTGGAATGAATTACCTCACAGAACCAACAAAAGACCTGCGGCGAAAGTCACTTCATGAAGAACTGACTCAGACACTGCGGGATTTGATCATCCATGGTACCTTGCCGCCCGGTGTGAAGATCCCGGAGAAAGACCTGTGCGACGCATATTCCGTCTCTCGCACACCCTTGCGTGAAGCATTGAAGGTTCTGGCTAGCGAAGGCTTGGTTGTCCTTGAACCAAATCGGGGAGCCCGTGTTAGCCAGATCACACAGGAAGACCTTGATGAGGTTTTCCCTGTCATGGGCGCTCTGGAAGCTTTGGCTGGCGAGCTCGCCTGTCGGAATATCACTGATCAAGAAATCGCGGAAATACAGGCTCTGCATCAACAGATGCTGGGCCACTATCGTGATCTGGACCTCGACAGCTACTTCACGGCCAACCAGAAGATACATGAGGCGCTGCTCGCTGCAGCCAGGAACCAGACGCTTACGACCCATTATCGATCTTTGTCCGCCAGGGTACAGCGTGCTCGCTATGTCGCCAACATGACACCTGCACGCTGGGCGCAGGCCGTGGATGAGCATGAAGAGATCATCAAACATCTGCTGGCAAGAAACGGCGAACGACTTGCTGCTACCCTTCGCCGGCACCTTGAAAACAAGCTCAAGACAGTCAGTCACCACCTCGGCAGGAAGGCAGATTTTCGGCCAGCAGGGTAACAGGCGCAGGCAAGGCCATAGAAAATTTGAATTCAATTTAATTTGCCTAGTACAGCAAATTGAACTCTCTTTATGGCACAGCCTTTGCATCATAGCCCATCCACAGCTATCTTTTAGTTGTACGATGGGGGTACCTGGATGAGCGATCTTAACCTTGAAGCTCGGGCGGCAGAACGAGGCGGAACTCTTCATCTCGAAATCCTGGAGCGTCTCCGAAACTATCTGGTGGAAAGCGATATTGCCGATGGTGGGCGCATTCCTGAGCGGGAGCTTTGCATGTTGTTCGGAGTTTCGCGCACCCCCATGCGAGAGGCTCTAAAGGTTCTCGCATCAGAAGGATTGGTAGAGCTTCTGCCAAACCGCGGAGCACGCATGAAAGCCCTGAGCGTTCATGAGATCAAGGAACTGTTCGATCTCATGGGGGGGCTTGAAGCACTTGCGGGTCGTCTGGCCTGTGAAAAAATCTCCGATGAGGAGTTTGGAGAAATCGAAGCACTCCATCACGAGATGTATGCGCGGTATCTGCGGAAGGACCGATCCGGATACTTCTTTTGTAACCAGAAGATTCACGAGAGCATCTTTCTGAATGCCCGCAATGATGCTTTGTCGACCATGGCCCGAACCCTACAGGCCCGACTGCGCCGGGTGCGCTATGCGGCCAATCAGGATGAGGATGGCGAGCGGTGGCGGACAGCAGTACATGAGCATGAATTGATCCTGGATGCCCTGCGCAGGCGCGATGCCAACGGCATTGCCGCGCTCCTTTTCGCACACCTCCGTCAGACCCAAGAAGCTGTTCTGCGTGGGATCAGAACTGACGTGTGAATCCACAATTCGATATCTAACACACGAAAAGATAAAAATTGAATTCATTTTCTGTTTAACTATACTCTTGCTGTTCGTACTCTAGATTCGTTCGGGGCAGGGCTTGCAGGAGCTGTCCGACCTTGCTTGCTTGGTTGCATCTCTCTTGCGAGAGATTATGCGATCTATCGCCTGCCATCCGCTTGAATCTTCACAATGATCACCGCGCTCTCCTTGGCGCGCCTGGCAGCATGGAAGTGTAGGCAAATGAACGCACCCAACACGCAACTTACCCCCCCGGCTGCTCGCAGCGTTGCCCGCAGCCAAGCCCTAGAGACAGCGCTGCGCAAGCAAATGGAGGGCGAGGTCCGCTTCGACAACTTCACGCGCGGGCGCTATGCCACCGATGCCTCGATCTACCAGATCATGCCCAAGGGCGTGGTCTTTCCGAAGCATGAGGCCGATATCCAGGCCGCCCTGACGGTTGCTGCTGCCCATGACGTGCCGGTTATCGCACGGGGCGGTGGTACATCCCAGAATGGCCAGCCCATCGGAAACGGTTTGATTCTGGACATGTCGCGTTACTTCAATGGTGTGACGGACTACGACCCTGCGGCACGATCGGTGCGTGTCCGCCCCGGTACGGTGCTCAACACCCTCAATGACTTTTTGCGCAAGGACGGCTTGTTCTTCCCGGTCGAGCCCTCGACCGCCTCGCGCTGTACCATCGGTGGCATGTGCGGCAACAACTCGTCCGGCGCGCGCTCGCTGCGCTTCGGAAAGACCGTCGACAACGTCCTCGCCATGGACGGAATGTTCCATGACGGCGAGCAGTTTTCGCTAGGCATGGGGCCACTGTCAAACGACCTTTCTCCACGGACGCGTGGCATCATGGAAAGGCTCACTGCGCTTGCCCAACTGCACAGGACCGACATCGAGACTATCTTTCCAAAGGTTCAGCGCCGTGTCGGTGGCTATAATCTGGACGAACTTCTTCCCGAGCAGCCAAACTACTCGCATCTGCTGGTCGGCTCCGAAGGCACGCTAGCCCTGACAACGGGCGTTACGTTGAAGCTGTCAACCTTGTCCAAGCATCGGGTAATGGGTGTCTGCCATTTTCCAAACTTCCGCCAGGCCATGGAGACGACACAGCATATCGTCGACCTTGATCCGGTTGCCGTCGAACTGGTCGACAACAACGTGCTGGTTCTGGGCGCCGATATTCCCTTGTTCGTGAAGACACTTGGGGACATCACCAGGGGTACGCCGAATTGCCTGCTTTTGGTGGAGTTCGCGGGTGACGATCTTGAAGCGTTGAAACACGATCTGAAGCGGCTTGACCAATGCATGTCGGACTATGGCTTCCCGGATGCGGTGGTCGAGGTGATCGAGCCTGCGCGTCAGAAGCCTGTCTGGGAGGTTCGCGAAGCCTGCCTGAACATCATGATGTCGATGAAGGGTGACGGCAAGCCGATCTCCTTCATCGAGGACTGCGCCGTGCCCCTGGAACATCTGGCCGATTATACTGATGCCGTGACCGATGTCTTTTCACGGCACGGCACCGTGGGTACCTGGTACGCCCATGCCTCGGTGGGCTGCCTGCACGTTCGTCCGATCCTGAACATGAAAGAGGAAGACGGGGTGCGCAAGATGCGTGCCATTGCCGAGGAAACTGCCGATCTTGTTCAGAAGTATAAAGGCTCTTTTTCCGGAGAGCACGGCGACGGCATCTCGCGTTCGGAATTTGTCGAGCCGTTGTTCGGCGCAAAGCTGACCCGCGCCTTTGAAGCCGTCAAGGATGAGTTCGATCCCCAGAACAAACTGAATCCCAACAAGATCGTCAGGCCATTGAAGATGGACGATCGCAGCCTGATGCGCTTCAAGCCCGGCTATGCTGTGACAGAGCCGCGACAGACTGCGCTTGATTGGTCCGACTGGGGCGGCTTCGGCTCCGCAGTCGAGATGTGCAACAACAACGGAACCTGTCGAAAGCTGGCTGGCGGCACCATGTGCCCATCCTACCGTGCAACGCTTGACGAACAGCACCTGACACGGGGCAGGGCGAACTCCTTGCGGTTGGCTATCTCAGGGCAGCTGGGACCGGACGCCTTCACCTCGCCCGAGATGAAGGCCACCCTGGACTTGTGCGTGTCCTGCAAGGGCTGCAAGCGCGATTGCCCGACAGGCGTCGACATGGCGCGCATGAAGATCGAGTTCCTGCACCACTACTTCGGCAAACATGGGCTACCGCTACGCGAAAAGCTGATTGCCCATCTTCCTCGATACGCACGCTACGCCAGCTGGATCGCGCCCTTGCTGAACCTGCGTGACCGCATCCCCTTGGTGGCGAGGCTTTCCGAAAGGATGATAGGTTTCTCGGCGCAGCGCAGTCTGCCGAAATGGCGGCGTCCCTGGAAGGAAACAGATCGCATTGCCCGACGCGAAGACGTTGTCGGGGACGGACGCGACCTGATCCTGTTCGGAGATACATTCAACCGCTATTTCGAACCCGAGAACCTGGAGGCAGCGAAGCGCGTTCTGGTCGCCGCGGGATATCGCCTGCACCGGGTTCAGCCTTCACTGGGCGGCAGCAGGCCCATGTGCTGCGGCCGGACTTATCTTGCCGCGGGTCAGACCGATGCCGCGCGGTCCGAGGCCAAGCGGTCGCTCGATGCCTTGCGGCCCTTTGTAGAGCGCGGTGCGCGTGTAATCGGGCTAGAGCCATCTTGCATCATGGGCTTCCGCGACGAGATGACGGCGCTGCTGCCCGCCACTGAAACAGCATTCATCCAGGGCAAGGCTCTTCTCTTCGAGGAGGTCCTGGCAGCCGACCTCCGGACCGGGCAAATACAACTTCCACTGGCCGATCAGGGCGGCCGGATTGCGCATCTTCACGGCCACTGCCACCAGAAGGCTTTTGCCGTTATGGGATCGGTTGAAACCGTTCTTCGCAGTGTTCCGGGACTTGAGGTGAATGTAATTGAAAGCTCTTGCTGCGGTATGTCTGGCGCCTTCGGCTATGCGACCGAGAACATCGAGGTATCTAAGAAGATGGCCGAGTTGTCGCTGCTGCCTGCGGTGCGGAAGGCGGCTGCAGGAGACCTGATCGTCGCTGATGGAACCAGTTGCCGGCACCAGATTCACGACGGAACTGGTCGGGACGCCATCCATGTCGCGCTTGTTCTGGATCAAGCCTTGCAGAAGGGCTGATGTGTTGCTTTGGAAAAAGCTTCCAAAGCTGCACTGGAGAACGGTATGACCGAGCGGAAGGTTTGATTGGCATTGAACGGGTTGAGATTGGTAGCCAAGCCGATCGTTTGTGGCAAGCGCGCCGGGCGTGGAGCCATCAGGTAGCGCAAGCGTCCGGCGCGCTTCGAGGGGCGTCAGGTTGCCAAGGGAGGAATTCGGCCTGACGAGGCCTATTACGCGTCAGCCCTCGACCATGTGCAGGTGCCGCCGCCGCATGCCTATCACGAGCCGATCAACTGGCACCGGACGGCGCTCCACGAGATGGGCCACGCGACCGGCCACCCGTTCCGGCTGGGCCGCGACTTGTGGGGGGCGTTCGGCTCGCGCGCCTATGCCTTCGAGGAGCTTGTGGCCGAAATGGCGGCGGTCTTCTGCTGCGCGGCGCTCGATATCGTGCCGACTGTGCGCCATGCCGACTACATCGGTTCCTGGCTCGCGGTGCTGCGCGAGGACAACCGCGCTATCGTCCGTGCGGCGATGCTCGCCCGCACCTGGCGGCTGTGACTCACCGCGCACGAGGGTCGGGGCGGGCAGTCTTGCTTCGGACCCTTGTCAGGCAGCAATCCCTATCAAACCACTGCTGCCGTGTCCCAAGCCGGGCGACATCCGAGATGCTTGATTGTTGCGACGGTTTTCGTATATACAGAAACCCATGCTGATGATCGTCTGGGATGAGCCGAAGCGGCGTACCAATCTTGCCAAGCATGGGTTGGACTTCGCCGATCTCGACGAGGCGTTCTTTCTGGCCTCGCTCGTGGTTCCGGCCAAGGACGATCGGTACATGGCCATCGGTCGGCTGGCAGACGGCACCGTCGCCGTGGTGTTCGCGACCTTGGGCACCGAAGGCGTATCGGTGATCTCCATGCGGCCAGCCAGCGAAAGGGAAAGGAGCCTGCTATGACGTCCAAGCACCTGACCGAAGATCAGATCCAGCGCATGATCGCTAGCGATCCCGATGCGCCGGAAGCCACCGACGCGCAACTCGCCCAGTCCCGGCCCTTTTCCGAGGCATTCCCAGCACTGGCCGAGGCTCTCCGCCAGAATGCCGGTGGGCGGCCCAGGGCGGACACACCAAAGGTGGCCGTGTCCCTGCGCCTGGATCAGGACGTGGTGGCCCGCTTCAAGGCCAGTGGGCCGGGCTGGCAGACCCGCATGAACCGTGCCTTGCGTGACGCCGCAGGGCTGTGACGGAGAGGCAAGGTCACCCCTGCCGCCAAAGACAGCTCGCAAGCCGTTCACGACCTTTCCTGTGGCGGCTGCTTGCCAACGGCCATCTCTTCACGGCGGCGGATCACAGGTTTGGTTAGTCCTTCGGCGCCTGCACGACGGTACTGCACAGGCCATGATCCGACACCCTGGTCCGTCCATCGGTCATGAACCTGGGCGGCGGGAGATGCGGGTCCCATCTTTGGCGCGAATTTTCCTCAGCGTTTCGTCATGAGCCTTGGTGATCTGTCTTGCGACACCCGGCTCGATCACGGTCGGGGCCTGGTGATTGCGGTGGCTCGTCAGCCTGAACAAGGCGCAATTGCTCGTACATTGCCAGGACACAAAGGGCCGGTCGCGGCCCGAGGCGGCTGGGTCGGGGAGGCGGATGCGCAGCGGGCCTTGGCCAAGACGGGGTAACAAGACCGCAGATGATCTCTCCTCGTGCGTTCTTGCGTGTGCCCAGGGCAGCCATCTTATCCGGCAATGGATTGTTTCCACCGCACCGCGTGGCCTCGTGCATGGCCTGATCTGACCGAAGACCGGTTGCGCCTCGCGGGCTTAGGGCGCAACGGCGGCGTCGTGACTTTCTTCCCCTGCCGTCCGCGCGCGTCCGGCATTCCTCGCGCGGCAAGAAAGTCCCTCCTGTGCCGTCTGGCCCCCGCACGGGATGCGGGGGTGCGCCACCGCCGACCTGGAGGCTGACATCATCGCCTTCATCGACACGCACAACGAGAACCCCAAGCCCTACCGATGGGTCAAATCCGCCGACGAAATCCTCGCGTCGGTCAAACGCTTCTGCCAGCGAACACAGCAGAACCTATGTGGCGAACTTTAGATTCGGGTGACTAGCGCGTCACGGGGAACGCTGGTCCTGGCCGGTCGCCCGGGCGCGCTTCAATCCTCGGTCGGTCGATTTGACGGGCCGCGCGCGATTTAGCGGGCAGGCTGAGCCACCGCGTGCTGCCGGGGCCCGATCCCTTGCGGGGCGATCACATGCCGATCCCGCTGCAAGGCCGCTTGCGCCAGTGCCGGTCCTTCCAGACCACGAGCCGGTCGCCATGGCCACCCCGAAAGGCCGGATCCTCAAGGCCCGTCCGGTCCGGCGGCATCCGCATTGGGTATTGCGGGCGGCGGCCTTCGCCCAAGCCGAGGCCGCCGCCCTTGACCGTCACGCGGGACGGATCAGATCGATTCCTCGATCCAGTTCTTCAGCGCGGCCTTGGGGGCGGCGCCCATGCGGTTCGACACGACTTCGCCGCCCTTGAACATGAACAGCGCAGGGATGCCGCGCACGCCCAGGGCCGCGGCCTGTTCCTGGTTCTCGTCGATGTTGACCTTCACGATCTTGACCTTGCCGGCGTATTCTTCCGACAGCTCCTCCAGCGCGGGGCCGATCTGCTTGCAGGGGCCGCACCATTCGGCCCAGAAATCCACGATCACGGGGGTGTCGGACTGGCGGACCTCGGTGTCGAACTGGCTGTCGGTGACGGGATGGGTGGCCATTCTATCGCTCCTTGCAAGGGACATGCCGGCGGGATGCGGCAAGGCTTCGTTTCAACAGCTATGAAGCCAGGGCCCTTGGGTCAAGGGCGGCCATGACGCGGTCAAGGATCGGATCGGGGATCGGCATCAGGCTGCGCGTGGCGGTCCACAGGATGCGGACCTCGACCGTGCGGGCGGGCCAGATCATCCGCAGCGCCGCCCGATAGGCGGCCATCTGCCGCAGGATCCCCTCGGGCGTGTCCTCGGGACGGTCGGGAACGACCGCGTTCGACTTGTAGTCCACCGCCAGGATCCGCGCCTCCGTGATGATCAGCCGGTCGATGGCGCCATGAACCGGGCCAAGGCCCGGCAAGGGGGCGGTCAGCGCCACCTCGGTCAGAACCTGGGCCGAGGGGTCGGGCGTCATCACGGCGGCCAGGTCGGGGGCGTTGATCACGGCGGCGGCCTCGGCCAGCAGGTCGGCCAGTTCGTCGGCCCCGGGCAAGCCGCCCTCGGCCCCGGCCAGCAGGCCGCGCGCGACGCGGGGCCAGTCGGCCGCAGGCTGGTGGGGCAGATGTTCCAGCAGCAGGTGCAGCCGCGTGCCGCGCAGCATGGCCGCAGCGGGATCGGCGTCCCCGGTCCCCTCGCCGATGACCTTGGCGCCGCCAAGCGCGGTGGCGGCGACGGCCAGAATCCGGGGCGGCGGCGCGGGGGCACGGCGATGGGCCCATTCGGGCGCGCGGGCCGGGGGGGCGAAGGTCGGGTCCGGCGCCACCGCCTCGTCGGGCCAGGCGCCGAAGAACAGCCGTTCCGCCGTGCCGATGCCGTCGATCTCGACATGGGTGCGTTCCAGGCCGCACCGCACGGCGCCCACCGCGATCATGGAATGCCAGGATTCCAGCCCCGCGCCCGTGTCGCCCGCGGCGGCCACGATCAGCCAGCTTTCGGCCCGGGTCATGGCGACATACAGCAGGCGGCGGCGTTCCTCCTCCTGCCGCTGCTCGTGGTCGGCCACGGCCAGGGCCACGGGATCGGGACGCTCGGCGGCAAGGCCGCGCCAGGCGGGCATCTCGCCCAGCCGGATCAGGGGCTGGCCGCGTCCGGGTTTGCGCTTCTTCGTTTCGGGCAGGATCACCACGGGGCTTTCCAGCCCCTTCGAGCCGTGCACGGTCATCACCCGGATCAGGCCGCCCGCGCCGCCCGGCAGCTGCCGCTTGATCTGCACGTCGTCGCTGCCCAGCCAGACCAGGAAACCCGTCAGCGAGGGCGTTTCCACCGTGTCATAGGCCAAGGCCTGGGACAGCAGCTCGTCGATGCCGTCCTCGGCCTCGGGGCCCAGGCGGGACAAAAGCGCGGCGCGTCCGCCATGGCGGACCAGCAGGCGCGAGATCAGGTCATAGGGCCGCAGGTAGTCGGCCTGGTCCATCAGGTCGTAGAGAACCTCGAAGGCCCCGCGACAAGGCGATTCGCGCAGCCGTTCCCACAGGAACTGCCGCCCGCGCCCGGCAGCCAGGCGATACAGGTCGTCCTCGGACAGGCCGAACAGCGGCGATTTCAGAACGGCGGCCAGGCACAGGTCGTCCTCGGGCGTCGAGACCACCGCCAGGGTCGCGATGATGTCGCGCACCGCCAGTTCGGCGGCCAGCTTCAGCCGGTCGGCCCCGGCCACGGGCAGGCCCGCGGCCTTCAGTTCGCGGATCAGGTCGTCGAACAGCCCGGCCCGCCGCTGGACCAGGATCTGGATGTCGCCTGGTCCGATGGCGCGGACCCCGCCGGTCTTGCCGTCGCGGATCGGCGTGCCGATGATCTGGCGCACCTGCCGCACCACGGCGCGGGCCAGCTGCGTGTCGGCGGCGTTTTCCGCCGGCGCGTCCACGGGCCGGGTCCAGTCGCCGTTCTCGGGCCTTTCCGGTTCGGGCAGGGGCGGCCAGATGTCCACGCGGCCCGGCATGGCGGCGCGAAAGGCGATATGGCGGGGCGGATCGCCCAGGCCATGGGCCGCGTCGCCCGAAAACACCGTGTCGACCAGCGACAGGATCGCGGGCGAGGACCGGAACGAATGGGCCAGGCCGCGCTGCTGCATGGGCTGGCGCGCGGCCTCGAAGTCCTGGCGGAAGCGGTCGCGCATCGCCTCGAAGACGGCGATGTCGGCGCCCTGAAAGGAATAGATCGACTGCTTGGGATCGCCCACCACGAACAGCGTGCGGGGCCGGTCATGGGCGCCCGCGCCGCTGGTGAATTCGTCGGTCAGCCGCCGGATCACCCGCCATTGGTCGGGGCTGGTGTCCTGCGCCTCATCGACCAGGATATGGTCGATGCCGCCGTCCAGCCGCCACAGGACCCATTGCGCCATGGAGGATTCCTCCAGCAGTCCGGCGGTGCGGCGGATCAGGTCGTCGAAATCCAGCCAGCCATGGGTGGCCTTCTGGATGGCCAGCCTGCGGGTGAATTCGTGGCCGAAGCGGTGCAGCGCCAGCGTCTTCCGCGCCAGCGCCAGGCCCATGCACAGCGGGCGGGCATCGGCCACGCGGCTCATCAGGGCCTCGAGGTCGGCCATGAAGGGCGCGCAGCGGCCCTCGCGGAGCGCCTTGGTGGGGATGTCGCCGATCTTGGGGCCGAAGGGCACGCGGGCCGTCGCCCCGAACAGCAGGCACTTGCACAGAAGATGCAGCTCGGGCAGGCCGGGGTCGCGCCAGTTTCCCCCCGAAAGCTGCTCGGCCAGCTTGCAGTCCTTGGGGCCGCTGGCCAGCAGGATCGGCACCAGGGCCGCGAACAGGTCGCCTTCGCCGCCGTGAAAGACCCGGGCCAGCAGCGCGGGCTCGTCCAGGCCCGGCGGCAGGCCCATGGACCGCCAGATCGGCGCGGGATCGGGTTCGCGGGGGTAATCCGCTTCCGACAGGCCCGCCAGAAAGGCGTCCAGGTTGTCGCCCGACACCAGCGCCGTCAGGTCGCGGATCGCGGGCGCGTCTTCGGCGGCCATGTCCTCGACGATCTGGGCGCGCAGGGCGCGGGCGGACCGGTCGTCCAGCTCCATGAAGCCCATCGGCACCCCCGCTTCCAGCGGAAAGCGCCGCAGCAGGGCCGCGCAGAAGCTGTGGATGGTCTGGACCTTCAGCCCGCCCGGCGTTTCGATGGCGCGGGCGAACAGACGGCGGGCCTGGGCCAGATCCGGGTCGCCCCCTTCGCCCAGTTCGGCCAGTTCGCGCCGCAGATCGGGTTCGGGCAGCATGGCCCATTGGCCCAGCCGCTTGAGCAGGCGGTTCTGCATCTCGGTCGCGGCGGCCTTGGTATAGGTCAGGCACAGGATGCGTTCGGGCGCGGTCCCGGCCAGCAGCAGCCGCGCCACGCGGTCGGTCAACACGCGGGTCTTGCCCGATCCGGCATTGGCCGTCAGCCAGGTGGACCGGGCCGGATCGGCCGCCGCGATCTGGTTGAGGCTGGCTTCATCCATGGCCATTCCTTTTTTCAACCCCCACCCGTTCCGGGCGCGGCGCATCGGCAGGCGACCATTCGCCGTATCGCGCCAGATGATCGTAATCGCCCGCATAGCCGGTCTGTTCGGGCGCGCGCATCGCCGTGAATCCGATCTCGCCCGACAGATAGGCCGCGACCAGCCGCACGAAACCTTCCCAGTTCTCGGATTCGAGCTGCGGGGAATAGGTGCGGGGATGGGTTTCGCCCTCGCCACCCAGCTGGATATAGCTGATGCCCGCGACATCCGCCGGGCCGAGCGCGTCGAAACCGCCGCGCCGGACCATCGCGGCCTCCAGGATCAGCTGCTTGTCGAAGGTGGCGATCTGCTTGTCGGTCGGCGGCTTGCCGGACTTGTAGTCATAGATCATCACGGACCCGTCATGCAGCAGGTCGATCCGGTCGGGGCGGGCGGTCAGCACGAAATCCATCCCCGGCAGCGCCACGCGGCCGCGCTTTTCCACCACCACCGGGCGGCCCTGCGCCAGCCGGGCCAGCTCGTCCGCGACGATCCGGTCGGCGATGCGTTCCATCCGCGCGGCCCAGAAGGCGCGGGTGGCGGGCCAGGGCACGTCGCGAAGCAGGATCTCGGCCGTCAGCCGCAGGAACCGCGCCTTCAGCTCCGCGGGGGGCGTGTCGGGCGCGGGTTTCGACGCGACCAGCGCCTCGACAATGGCGTGCAGCGTCTGGCCGCGCAGGGACGCGTCGGGTTCCGGCCGCAGCGAGGGCAGCGGGCGCAGGCCCAGCACGCGCTTGGCATAAACCGCGTAAGGGTCGCGGATCAGCAACGAGACATCCGTGACCGGCAGTTCCCGGAACGGCGGCGCGGGCGGGACGGGCGAAGGACGAACGGCGGGCCCGACCGTCACCGGGGGCCGCGACAGGGCGGCGGCGCGGGCCAGCCAGGCATTGCCGCGCGCGCGCATCGCGGCCAGGGCCTGGGGACCGTTCCTTTCGGGCAGGCCGGTCATCAGGTTGGTCAGCCGGTTCAGCCAGCGCGACGGGATCGTCTCGGCCTCGGCATCGCGGCGGGCGCGGGTCAGGACCACCTGTTCCAGCCCCATGACCTGCTGGAAGTCGTGGGCCGCCAGACCGATCAGGGTTTCCGGCAGGGGCAGGCCCGCTTGCGCCCGCATCTGCCGCGACAGCCAGGGATCGGGCGTCAGGGGCTGCGGCCAGCCGCCCTCGTTCAGGCCCGACAGGATCACCGTGCCCTCGCCCACGATGCGGGCCTCGCGCGGGCCGCGGATGTGGATCAGGTGATGGGCGCCGCCCTCGATCCGCACGGAATGCTGGCGCAACTCGTCCAGCAGCAGCGAACAGAATTCCGTCGGGCCGAGGCTCGGCCCCTCGGCCGCGTGTTCGGCCAGGTGGTCCACCGTGGCGCGCAGCAGCGTGCCCGCCTTGTCCTGCCACAGCTTCGAGTCCCCGGCGCTGCCGCCGGGCCCCGCCGCCCACAGTTCGGCCAGGGCGAGAAGATCGTGCAGCCGGTCGGGCAGCGGACGCGGCGCGCGGTCGCGCGCCAGGGGCGTGATCCGGTCCAGCAGGTCGGCCAGCCATTCGGCCCAGATCTGGCGGGCCCCGTCGCCGCGCGTGGCCCAATCGCGCAAACACATGCCGTCGGGAAAGGCCGGGCCGTTGCGGCGCAGGTGCAGTTCCAGGTCGCGGGCCAGCCTGCGCGCGTCGTTGAGGTGCAGCAGCGCCGATCCCGTGACCGTCAGCGGATGCTTGAGCAGGATCAGCAGGCGGTCGATGGTCAGCGCCTGGCCGAACAGCGCGGCGATCTGGCGCAGGAACAGGCCGTGGGCGGTCAGCGACAAGGGCTGGCCCGCGCCTTCGTCGGGCCGCAGGTGCCAGCGGTCCAGCGCGGCGTTCACGCGCCGGATCAGGTTGCCGTCCGCCGCGATCAGCGTGGCGCGGGCCTCGCGTTCGGCGGCGTCGCGCAACAGCAGGGCGATCACCTCGGCCTCCTGGCCGGGCTGGTCGGCCTCGATCAGGGTCAGCCCCTGGGTCGGCGCGATCAGGTCGGGCAAACGCGGGCCTTCGGCGATCCACTGATCGGTGACGGGCGCGGGCCGCAGGGCCAGGGACAGCAGCCGGTTGCGGTCGGGCACGGGCGGGGGCGTGTCGGTCCAGCGGGCCGGCCGGCCCCCGGCGCGGATCAGCGGCGCAAAGCGCGATTGGGGATGATCCTCGGCCCCATGCTCCAGACTTTCCCAGACCGGCAGGGGTTGATCGAAGTCGAAGCCGGGCAGAACCACCGCGCCTTCGGGCAGGGCGGCCACGGCCTCCATGAACAGCCGGGTCGCGCCATGCGATCCGGTCGATCCCGCGACGATCACCGGCCCCGGCGGCAGGTTGACCCCCCGCGCCCAATCCCGCACCAGGGTTTCCGCGGCCAGGCGCTGGCGCGCGGGGCGGTCCACCGGCGGACCGTCCAGGTGAAAGGCCGCCGCGATCCGCAGAAAGGCCAGGGCGTTCTGCCAGTGGCGGGCGTGATCGCCGGTGTCGATGCCTTCCAGCGCGGCGGGCGTCAGCCCCTCGGTCTGCATCTCGTGCATCAGGGTGGCCAGGGACCGCGCCAGAAAGGCGATGGAATGGCCCGCCGCCAGGTCGCGCCGCGCGTCCAGCAGCCTTGCCACCAGCCGGGCCAGTTGCAGCCGCCGGGCCAGGGGCGCGGCGGTCGGCTGGCCCAGCATGGCGGGCGTGTCCAGGTTCGTGACCGGCAAAAGGCGCGGCAGCAGCAGCGGGCCGCGCAGATCGAAGGCGCATTTCATCTCGGCCAGGGTGCGCGAGGCGTTGGCGTAGATGGTGACGCGGGCCATCGCCTCGGGCGGCTGGCCTTCCATGCGGTCCAGAAAGCCCGCCACGAACTCATGGGCGAAATCGACGCCGGGCGGCAAGGCGTAAAGACCTCGGAACACGGGATCAGCCATGCAGCATCCTTTCCGCCAGGGGGATCGCCTGCGGGTAGCCTACGTCGCACCAGCCGCCGGAATGGGCGATGCCGTGGGCGCGCCCCTCGGCGATCAGCAGATCCCACAGGCGGTTGAGCGAAAACACCCGGTCGGGAATCTCGGCCAGCCGGTCGGGCCGGATGATCTGCGCGCCGCCGTAAACGAAATCGCCCCGGCGGCTGATCCGGCCTGCGGCGTCCAGCGAGAAATCCCCCGCCCCCTGCCGTCCAGAGGCCCGGTCCAGCGGCACCAGCATCAGCAACGCGTCCATGTCCTCGCGCCAGGCGGCGTTGAGCGCGGCCAGCGGGTTCGGCCCGGTCCAGACCACGTCGGGGTTCAGCGTCATCACCGGACCTTGGCCCAGCAGCGGCAGGGCCTGGCGCAAGCCGCCGCCCGTGTCCAGGATCGTGCCGGGCTCGTCGCTGATGGCGATGTCCCGCCCCGCCAGATGCGCGGCGATCTGGCCGCCCAGGTAATGCGTGTTGACCACGATCGGCGCCGCGCCGGCCTTTCGCCCCAGGGCGATCGCCCGGTCCAGCAGCGTCCGGTCACCGACCGGGATCAGCGGCTTGGGGCGTGTGTCCGTCAGGGGCCGCATCCGCGTGCCCAGGCCTGCGGCAAAGATCATCAGCGGGCGCATCTGGCGCGGATCCTTTCGATGACGGCGGCGTCGGGGGCGGGCAGGGCGGCCACCGCCTGCGCCAGCGGGGCAAGCGCCGGATGGGCCAGGTTGCGCCGCACGTATCCCCAGACCCGAGGCATGAAGTCCAGGTACCGCGCCTTGCCGTCGCGGAGGCACAGCCGGGTGAAGATTCCCAGGATCCGCAGGTTCCGCTGCGCCCCCAGCAGCGCATAGGCGGCGCGGAAGCGGTCGGGATCCAGCCCGGTCGCCGCCAGATAGCGGCCGACGCAGGCGGCTTCGATGCCGGGATCCACCGCGCGGCGCGCGTCCTGCAAGGCGGACGCCAGGTCATAGGCCGGATGGCAGGCCACCGCGTCCTGATAGTCGACAAGGCCCAGGGGCGCGTCGCCCCGCCAAAGGAGGTTCTCGGCGTGGAAGTCGCGCAAGGCCAGGACCGGCGGCACATCGGCGGCCAGATCGGCATGAAGCGCCGCGATCAGCGGGGCGATGTCGTCGCCTCCCGCCCCGCCGGCCGCCTGCGGATACCAGTCCGCGAACAGCCCGACCTGTTCGGCAAGCGCGGGCCCGTCCAGGGCCGCCACAAAGCCGGGAACCGGACGGCGGTGCAGATCGACCAGGAAATCCGTGATCCGGTCATAGACCGCGGGCGCCATGCCGGGGTCGCGTTCCAGCACGCGAGCGACCAGATCGTCGCCCAGATCCTCGACCAGCAGCAGCCCCGCCGTCGGGTCGCTTGCCAGGATCGCGGGCGCGCCGAAGCCGTGGCCCCGCAGCCAGTCCGTCATCGCCGCGAACGGCCCGCAGGCCCCCGAGGGGTCGTCCATCAGCACCGCGCTGCCCCGCGCGCCGGTCAACCGGAAGAACCGCCGGGCCGAGGCGTCTCCCGCCAGGGGCAGCACCCGCGCATCTCCCCAGCCCGCCCCCGCCACGAAAGCCGCACGGGCGGCGATGCGGTCGGCGTCCGGCGCGATCAGGGTGATCTCGCGCAGGTCGGGGTCCGCCTGGGCGGCGATGGAAACCGTGATGGCGCCGTCCGGCAGCCGATCAAGCCGGTCGGGCCATTCGATCAGGCAGACGGCGTCGGTCAGCGCCTCGTCCAGCCCCAGTTCGGCCAGTTCGGACGGATCGGTCAGGCGGTAAAGGTCGGCGTGCCAGATCTCGGTGCCCTGTGGGTCGTGATAGGTCTGAACCAGGGTAAAGGTGGGGCTGGGCACGTCCTCGGCCGCATCGCCCTGGCGGGCGCGGACAAAGGCGCGGGCGAAATGGGTCTTGCCCGCGCCGACCGGCCCGTCCAGCAGGATCGTGTCGCCGGGCCGCAGGGTGGCGGCCAGCATCCGCGCCAGGGCGGCGGTCAGGGTTTCGTCGGCGGTCAGGCGCGTGGTCATGGGGCGTTTCTAGCGGCTTCGGGGCGCCGGGGGAACCATCCGTGAACGGGCCCCGTGCGTTGTGGCGCCAAAGTCGCTAGACTGCCCCGCAAAGGAGGCCACCATGTTCCGCACCGCCCTTGTCCTGACGCTTGCCCTGGCCGGCCCGGCCCTGGCCACCCAGGAATACATCCTGCCCAGCCTGTTCGACGTTTCGGGGGTCGCCGCCAACGATGTTTTGAACATCCGGGCCGAACCGGATGCCGGAGCCGCGATCATCGGCGCCCTGGCCCCCGACGCCACGGCGATCGAGGTGGTCGAGGAACGCCGGGGCTGGGCGCGGGTCAACGCCGCCGAAGGATCCGGCTGGGTGTCGGCGCGCTATCTGTCCTACCGCACCGATGTCTGGCAGGAAGGCGAACTGCCCGCCGCATTCCGCTGCCTGGGGACCGAGCCGTTCTGGGACGCCAAGGTCGAAGGCGGCGATCTGGTCCTGCGCAGCCCCGAGGATCGGGCGGGCGACCGGCGGGCGGTTCAGGCGGTTCTGGACACCGGCGTCTTCCGCGATCCGGCGCGGGTGCTGGTGGCGCGGGACATGACGCTGTTTTCGCATCCGCAGATCTGTTCGGACGGCATGTCGGACCGGCTGTTCGGACTGTCGGCAACGCTGGTGATCCATGGGGACAGCCCAAGGATGCTGTCGGGCTGCTGCACGATCCAGCCGTGAAGGGACGCGTGGCGCGGGGCGGAACCCTGCCCTGCGGGACCGGCGAAGCCGTAAAGGACGCTGATCTGGCGAAGGCCATCGTTCTCGCCACGTCGCGCCACGTCCGCCCGAACCGCCGGGCCTTGAAGGTTCGCAGTTGCGGAACGGCGCCATCCCTGATGGCGAGGTCGCTTGGCGGGCGGCGGAGGCAAACGTGTCTCCTGATCCCGCCCGGCTAAGGGCCCGGCAGAGGGACCGGCAAAGGAAAGGTCGCCGTGGGGCGTGGTTCCACCCCGCCGTTGCCGCGTCTTCAGTTCAGCCCCAGCACGTCCTGCATGTCGTATTCCCCCGGACCCTTGTCCTGGCCCCAGATCGCCGCGCGGATGGCGCCGCGCGCGAAGATCGCCCGGTCCGTCGCCAGGTGCCGCAGCACGATCCGTTCGCCCTCGCCCGCGAAGATCACGTCATGCTCGCCCACCACGTCGCCGCCGCGAATGGCGGCAAAGCCGATGGACCCGGGCGCCCGCGCCCCGGTGATCCCTTCGCGGGCGGGCGTGCGCAACTCGGCCAGCGTCCTGCCGCGTCCCTCGGCGGCGGCCTCGCCCAGCATCAGCGCGGTGCCCGAGGGCGCATCGACCTTCATGCGGTGATGGGCCTCGACCACCTCGATGTCCCAGTCCTCGCCCAGGGCGGCGGCGACCTTGCGCGCGAGGCCGGTCAGCAGGTTCACTCCCAGGCTCATGTTGCCCGCGCGGATGATCGGCGCGTGGCGTGCTGCGGCCCTGAGGTGTTCCAGATGCGACGCTTCCAGCCCGGTGGTGCCGATCACGTGCACCGCGCGGGCCTGGGCGGTCAGTTCGGCAAAGGCCACCGTGGCTGCGGGCGCGGTGAAGTCGATCACCGCCTGCGCCTGGGCGATGGCCGACACCGCGTCGTCGCTGACCGTCACGCCCAGGGGGGCGCCGTCCATGCATTCGCCCGCGTCGCGTCCGATCCACGCATGACCCGGCCGCTCCAGCGCGCCCGCCAGCCGCACCGCGGGGTTTTCCGCGATCAGCCGCACCAGCATCCGTCCCATCCGCCCCGATGCGCCGGTGACGACGATTCCGGGCAGGACGGGCGTGTCAGGGTTCTGCAAATCGCTCATGGGGCCTCCGGCTGGGGTTTGCCGCGTCATATCCCGTTGCGGCGCGGCCCGCGACCCCCTACATCGGGACGCATGGCACAGAACCGCTTTTCCCATGGCTCCGGCCCCTCGCAGCGCCAGCTTCGCGTGGGCGAACTGATCCGCCGCACCCTGTCCGACGTGCTGGCGCGCGCCGATGTCCACGACCCGGACCTGAACCGCCATTCGATCACCGTGGGCGAGGTGCGCACCTCGCCCGACCTCAAGGTCGCGACGGCCTATGTGCTGCCCCTGGGCGGGCAGGGGGCCGAGGACGCCCTGGCCGCCCTGCGCCGCAACGCGCCCGAGTTGCGCCACCTGGTCGCCAAGGCGATGACGCTGAAATACGCGCCGCAACTGCGCTTTCAGCTGGACGAGACCTTTGACCGGCTGGACGACACCCGCCGCATGTTCGCCGACGAGCGCGTCCGCCGCGATGTGGAAGGCGCGGATGGCGATGCCGATTGACCTGCGCCCCCTGGGCGTGGCGGTGGGGATGCTGCTGGCCTGGGCGATCCCGGCTGCGGCGGACGGCTGCGGGCGCATGACCCATGACGGCCGGGGCTATGTGGTGTGCGAGGTGTCCGCCGCGCAGGAACCCGCGCTGCGCTTGTGGCAGGACGGTTCGGATGGCCAGCCGCTGAAGAACTTCGCCAATGTCCGCGCGACGCTGGGTCGGGGCGAAAGCCTGGCCTTTGCGATGAACGCGGGCATGTATCACGCCGATCACCGCCCCGTGGGCCTGCTGGTGATCGACGGGGTCGAGGTGCAGCCCATCGTCACCGGGGCCAGCAACGACAACTTCGGGATGCTGCCGAACGGGGTTTTCTGCACCGGCGGGGCAAAGCCCTTTCAGGTGATCGAAAGCCGCGCTTTCGCGGATGTCCGCCCCGATTGCCGCCTGGCCACGCAATCCGGGCCGATGCTGGTGATCGACGGCGACCTGCATCCGCGTTTCCTAGCCGATTCGGACAGCCGCTATATCCGCAACGGCGTGGGCGTGTCGCCCGACGGGCAGACGGCGTGGTTCGCGATTTCCGACCGGGCGGTGACGTTTCACGAATTCGGACGGCTGTTCCGCGACGGGTTGGGCGTGCGCGATGCGCTGTATTTCGACGGCTCGATCAGCAGGCTCTACGCGCCGGGGGTGAACCGGGCGGATTTCGGGCGCTCGCTGGGGCCGATCATCGGGCTGGTGGACGGCGCCGGTTGACGGGGGTCGGTTGACGGGGGCCGGTTGACGGGGGCCGGTCGATTGGGGCCGGTTGACGCTGCGCCGGCGGCTGGCTATGCCGCCGCCTTTGCAGGGCAGAGGTTGGACATGGCACGCAAGAAGGGCCGCGACATCAATGGCTGGCTGATCGTGGACAAGCCCGCGGGGGTCGGCTCGACGGCCGTTGTGGCCAAGGTCCGCTGGGCGCTGGATGCGAAAAAGGCGGGCCATGCGGGGACGCTGGACCCGGATGCGACGGGCGTCCTGGCCGTGGCCCTGGGCGAGGCCACCAAGACCGTCGCCACCGTCGCCGATGCGCTGAAATGCTATGACTTCACGGTGAACTGGGGGGCCGAGACGGCGACCGACGATGCCTCGGGCGAGGTGGTGCGCAGGTCGGACGCCCGCCCCGACCGCGCCGCGATCGAGGCCGCGCTGCCCGCGTTCATCGGCGACATCATGCAGATCCCCCCGGCCTTTTCCGCCGTAAAGGTCGATGGCGAACGCGCCTATGACCTGGCGCGGCAAGGCGAGGAACTGGATCTCGCCGCCCGCCCGCTGTGGGTCGAAAGCCTGACCCTGCTGGAATGCGGCGCCGAAACCGCGCGGCTGGAGATGGTCTGCGGCAAGGGCGGGTATGTCCGCTCGATCGCCCGCGACCTGGGCCGCGCCCTGGGCTGCCTGGGCCATGTGGCCCATCTGCGCCGCATCTGGTCCGGCCCGTTCGAGGCCGAGGACGCGGTGCCCTTCGACAGGATCGACCGCGAGGCTCAGGCCTGGCTGGACACGCGGCTTTTGCCGCTGGAAACCGCGCTGGCCGACCTGCCCATGCTGCGCGCCACCCCCGAAGGCGCGGTGCGCATCCGCAACGGCAATCCCGGACAGGTGACGGGCACGGCGGAATGGGGCGATCTGGTCTGGGTTTCCGACGCCAAGGGGCCGGTCTGCATCGGCAGGTATCAAGGCGGGCTGGTTCAGCCGGAACGGGTCTTCAACCTTTAGCCCAGATAAGCCCGCAGCCCCGGCGGCGGATTGTCCAGCAGCGGTCCGGTGGGCACCGGCGGATGCGCCGCGCCGCCGTCCACCAGGATCGTCTGCGGCGCGAAGCTGCGCGCGTCGGCGGGGTCGTGGGTGACCATCAGCACCGTGGCCCCGGTCCGGTCGGCGATGCGCCCCAGCAGGGCCAGCATCTCGGCCTTGAGCGCGGGACCGAGCGCCGCGAAGGGTTCGTCCAGCAGCAGCACGGGCCGGGCGCGCAGCAGCACGCGGGCCAGCGCCACCCGGCCTTGCTGGCCGCCGGACAGATTTGCGGGCTTGCGCGTTTCCATCCCCTCCAGTCCGACCTCGTCCAGCACCTGCGCCACGCGGGCGCGCTGCGGATCGGTCAGGCGCCCGTCGGGGCGCAGGCCCAGGCCCACGTTCTGCGCGACCGTCAGATGCGGAAACAGGTTCTGGTCCTGGAACAGCATCGACACGGGCCGCCGCCCCGGCGGCATTCCGGTGATGTCCTGCCCGTCCACCCGCATCCGCCCCCGGTCGGGCGCAAGAAACCCGCCCACCAGCGACAGCAGCGTGGATTTCCCCGACCCCGAGGGGCCGATCACCGCCACCCGCGTCCCCTTGGGCACGCTCAGGTCGGCGGACAGGGCGAAGGAGCCGCGCGTGACGCGGATGCCGTCGAACTCAAGCAAGCCTGCCCCCCTTGTCGAAAGCCCAGAACAGGCCGAAGCTGATCGCCATCAGCAGCACCGCGCAGCCCGAGGCGTCGTCCAGACGATAGGAATTCATCAGCTGATACATCTGCAAGGGCAGCGTCGGGCGGTCGCCGCCGAACAACGTGATCACGCCCAGATCCCCCATGGCCAGCGCCGCCGCCAGCCCGCCGGCAAAGCCCAAGGGGCGGGCCAGGCGCGGCAGGGTCAGCAGCCGCAGCCGCGCGAAGCCGCGCAGGTCCAGCGAATCGGCCAGCCGTCCGTAATCCCCGTGCAGGGTCCGCGCCGCCGGGATCAGCGCGCGCAGGCCGAAGGGCAGGGCCATGACCGCGTTGATCGCCACCGTCACCGGCAAGGCCATAGATTGCGGGCCCATCCAGGGGCGCAGCATGATGAACAGTCCCGTTCCCAGCACCAGCGGCGAGGCGATCAGCGGCAGCATCCCGGCGGTTTCCACCCACCGCATCCGCCCCCGCCCCAACGACAAGGCCAGCACCAGCGACAGAACCAGCGCCAGCGTGGCCGAGATCAGCGCCATCACCACCGACCGCAGCGCGGCATCCCAGACCTCGGGCGGCAGGCCGGGGATCTGCGGCAGCCCGCGCAGGGTGACGGTGGCGATGGGTCCGATCAGGAACCCTGCGGCCCCTGTGATCACAAGCGCGTCGCCGAGCCGGTGCCAGCCGCCCGGTGCCATGGGCATGTGATCCGCATCCAACCCCGCTCCGAAGGCCGCCGGCATGGTGATCCAGCGCGCCAGCATCATCGCCGCCACGCAGATCGCGATCTGGATCAGCCCCAGGCTGGCCGCCCGGCCCAGGTCGAAGTCGAAACGGAACGCCTGGTAGATCGCCAGTTCCACCGTTGTGGCGCGCGGCCCGCCGCCAAGCGCCAGCGCCACGGTGAAGCTGGTCAGGCAGACCAGGAACACCGCCAGCCAGACGCCCGGCAGCACGGCGCGCAGCATCGGGCGTTCCAGGTGCCGCGCGGTGTCGCGGGGACCAAAGCCCAGGGACGCGGCCAGGCGGAAGCGTTCGGCCGGAATCGCCTGCCAGCCTTGCAGAACCAGCCGCACCGACAAGGGCAGGTTGAAGAACACGTGCGCCAGGATCACGCCTTGCCAGCCATAGATCGAGATCTCGGGCAGGCCCAGGGCGCGCAGCCCGTCGTTGACCGCGCCGTTGCGGCCGAACACCGACACCAGCCCCATGACCGCCACGATCACCGGCAGGATGAAAGGCGCGCCCAGCAGCGTCACCAGCGCCCCGCGTCCCGCAAAGCGCCGCCGCGCCAGGGCGCGCGCCACGGGAACCGCCAGCAAGGCCGACAGCGCGGCCGACGCGGCGGCCTGCCACAGCGTGAACCAGACCGCCCGCCAGTCCCAGGGACCAAGGCCCCCCAACCCCTGCGCCGCCCAGGCGACGGCGGCCAGCGTGCCCCCGATCAGCAGCGCCAGCCCGGCGGCAACGGCGGCGCCCCCCGCCTCGGCCCGCGTCAGCCCGAGAATGCCCGCAGCCATTCGTCGAGCGCGGTTGGCCGCAGCGCCTCGGCCTCGTTTTCGGAATAGAACAGGGTCTTTTCGGGGCGCGGCAGGTCGCGCATGACGGGCGGCCAGTCCGCCTGGGGCAGCTTGGCGGGCAGGGACCAGTTGGCCAGCGGAACCGTCGCCTGGAATTCCGGGGTCAGGATCCAGTCCATGAAGCGTTGGGCCAGTTCCGGCTGGTCGGTGGTGCGGACCCGGGCCGCGACCTCGGCCATGAAGTAATGGCCTTCGGGAAAGATCGCGGCCTTCTTGGTCGTGTCGTTCTCGGACGCGATGTGATAGGCGGGCGAGGTGGTGTAGGACAGAACCATGTCGGCCTCTCCTTCCGTGAACATCCCGTAGGATTCCGACCAGCCCTTGGTCACGGTCAGCACCTTGGGGGCCAGCTTGGCCCAGGCCTGAGGCGCGTCATCGCCGTAAACCGCCTTGACCCACAGCAGCAGCGCCAGGCCCGACACCGAGGACCGCGGATCCTGGATCACGATCTTCAGGTCGTCGGGGGCCTCCAGCAGTTCGGCGAAACTGGCGGGCGGGTTTTCCAGTCGGGTTTCGTTGTACATGAAGGCCGTCTCGCCCCAGTTGTAGGGCAGGAAGATGTCGTCCGTCCATGCGATGGGCAGCGACAGCCCGGTCGTGTCCTGCCCGTGCGGCGCGAACAGGCCGGATGCGCGGGCGCGGGCGGTCACGTCGGTGTTCAGGCCGAAAACGATGTCGGCCTCGGTCCGCTCGCCCTCCATCAGGATGCGCGACAGCTCGTCGCCCGCGACAAAGCGCAGGTCGCAGGCGCAGAAGGCCTCGAAACCCTTTTCGATCTGGGGGCCGGGGCCCCATTCGCTGGCAATGGATTCGCCCGCATAGACGGTCAGGACGGGCTTGTCCTGCGCGGTGGCGGGGGTGGCGGCCAGCAGGGCAAGCATCAGGGGCAGTCTCATCGCCGTCTCCTTTCCGAAAGGATCACGAAAGAAAGGGCAGCGTCACCTTCCCTCCGCCGGTTTTAGCCGGATCAGGTTCAACGGGTCCGCATGCGCGTCTCAGCCGGATGGCCCCCCGAGGTGCGCCCAAATGTAGGGATTTCATGCGCCCGCGCAAGCGGCTAGAAACGCCGCCATGACAAAGGACAGCACCGACCAGCCGACCCCGATGATGGCGCAGTACCTGGCGATCCGGGACGCCAATCCCGGCGCGCTGCTGTTCTATCGCATGGGCGACTTCTACGAGATGTTCTTTGACGACGCGGTGGCCGCCGCGGGCGCCCTGGACATCGCCCTGACGAAACGCGGCACTCATGGCGGGGAACCCATCCCGATGTGCGGCGTGCCGGTTCATTCGGCCGAATCCTATCTGCTGACGCTGATCCGCAAGGGGTTCCGCGTCGCCATCGCCGAGCAGATGGAGGATCCGGCCGAGGCGAAGAAGCGCGGGTCGAAGTCGGTGGTGGCCCGCGACGTGGTGCGGCTGGTGACGCCCGGAACGCTGACCGAGGAATCGCTGCTGGAAGCGCGGCGGCACAACTATCTGGCGGCCTTTGCCCGGGTGCGGGACGATTGCGCCCTGGCCTGGGCGGACATTTCCACCGGCGCCTTTCAGGTGATGGACTGCGCCCTGGCGCGGCTGGCCCCGGAACTGGCCCGCCTGGCCCCGCGCGAGGTGCTGGCGGCGGGGCACGAGTTGCGCGATCTGGTCGAGGATGCCGGGGCGGCGCTGACCGACCTGCACGCGTCCGCCTTTGACAGCGCGGCGGGGCAGCGGCGGCTTTGCGCGCTTTACGGGGTGGAAACGCTGGACGGCTTCGGCAGCTTCACCCGCGCCGAACTGGCGGCCATGGGGGCCATCGTCGATTACCTGGAGCTGACGCAGAAGGGCAAGCTGCCCCTGCTGCGCCCGCCGGTCCGCGAACGCGCGGGCGGAGCGATGGGGATCGACGCGGCCACCCGGCGCAACCTGGAACTGACGCAGGCCCTGGGGGGCGGGCGCGAGGGCTCGCTGCTGGCGGCCATCGACCGGACGGTCACGGCGGCGGGGGCGCGGCTGCTGGAACGCCGCATCGGCGCCCCGTCCCGCGATCTGGCGCTGATCCATGCCCGGCAGGACGCGGTGGCGATGCTGGTGGATGACCCGCGCCTGACGGCCGACCTGCGCACGGCCCTGGCGCGCGTGCCCGACATGGACCGCGCCTTGTCGCGGCTGGCGCTGGACCGGGGCGGGCCGCGCGACCTGGCCGCGATCCGGGCGGGGCTGGCGCAGGGGGCGGCGATCGCGGCCCGGCTGCCGGACGACGCGGCGCCGGTGCTGGCGGATGCCGTGCGCGACCTGACCGGGCACGACGAATTGATCGCCCTGCTGGACGCGGCGCTTGTGGCCGAACCGCCGCTGCTGGCCCGCGACGGCGGCTTTGTCGCGGCGGGCCACGACGCCGATCTGGACCAGACCCGCCGGCTGCGCGACGAAGGCCGGGGCGTGATCGCCGGAATGCAGGCGGATTATGCCGCACTGGCTGGCGTCCAAAGCCTCAAGATCAAGCACAACAACGTGCTGGGCTATTTCATCGAAACGACGGCCACCCATGCCGAACGCATGATGGCGCCGCCGCTGAACGCGACCTTTATCCACCGCCAGACCACCGCGAACCAGATCCGCTTCACCACCGTCGATCTGTCGGAACTGGAAACGCGCATCCTCAACGCCCGCGACCGCGCGCTGGAGATCGAGCGCGGCATCTTCGACCGTCTGCGCCGGGCGGTGCTGGACCGGGCCGCGCCCATCGGCCAGGCGGCCCGCGCCCTGGCCGAGATCGACCTGGCCGCCGCCCTTGCCGACATCGCGGCGGGCGAGGGCTGGACGCGGCCCCTGGTCGATGACAGCCGCGCCTTTGTGATCGAAGGGGGCCGTCACCCGGTCGTGGAACGCGCGCTAAGACGCAAGGCGGAAAGCTTTGTCGCCAACGACTGCGCGCTGACCGAAGGCGACACCCCGGCGATCTGGCTGCTGACCGGGCCGAACATGGCGGGCAAATCGACCTTTCTGCGCCAGAACGCGCTGATCGCCGTGCTGGCGCAGGCGGGCGCCTTTGTGCCCGCCCGCCGCGCCCATATCGGTGTGGTCAGCCAGCTTTTCAGCCGCGTGGGCGCCGCCGACGATCTGGCGCGGGGCCGGTCCACCTTTATGGTGGAAATGGTGGAAACCGCCGCCATCCTGAACCAGGCCGACGACCGCGCCCTGGTGATCCTGGACGAGATCGGCCGCGGCACCGCCACCTGGGACGGGTTGTCCATCGCCTGGGCGGTGATGGAGCATCTGCACGCCGCGAACCGCTGCCGCGCCCTGTTCGCCACCCATTACCACGAGATGACGGCCCTGTCGGCCAAGCTGGACGGCGTGGAAAACGCCACCGTCGCGGTGCGCGAATGGGAGGGCGAGGTGATCTTCCTCCACGAGGTGCGCAAGGGCGCCGCCGACCGCAGCTACGGCGTGCAGGTGGCAAAGCTGGCGGGGCTGCCCGCATCCGTGGTGGACCGGGCGCGCGCCGTGCTGGATGCGCTGGAATCGGGCGAACGAGAGGGCGCCGCGCGCCCCGCAGCCTTGATCGACGACCTGCCGCTGTTCCGCGCCGTGCCGCCCGCGCCGCCGCCCGTCAAGGCCAAGCAAAGCCCGCTGGACGCGCGCATGAAGGACATCCACCCCGACACCCTGACCCCGCGCGAGGCGCTGGATCTGATCTATGAACTGAAAGCCCTGACCGGAGACACCGCATGAGCTTCAACACCTTCGGCCGCGCGTTCCGGTTCACCACCTGGGGCGAAAGCCACGGCCCCGCGCTCGGCGCCACCGTCGATGGCGTTCCCCCCGGCGTGACCCTGGACGAAGCGTATGTCCAGCAGTTCCTGGACCGCCGCCGCCCCGGCACCTCCAGGCACACCACCCAGCGGCGCGAGGCCGACCAGGTGCGCATCCTGTCGGGCGTCTTCGAGGGCCGCACCACCGGCACGCCGGTCCAGCTGATGATCGAGAACGCCGACCAGCGGTCCAAGGATTACGGGGACATCGCGCAGGCCTTCCGCCCGGGACATGCCGACATCGCCTATCACCTGAAATACGGTCACCGCGATTATCGCGGCGGCGGGCGGTCGTCGGCGCGGGAAACGGCCGCGCGGGTGGCGGCGGGGGGCGTGGCGCAGGCCGTGCTGCGCGACTTGCTGCCCGATCTGCGGATCACCGGATACATGGTGCAGATGGGCGCGCTGCATCTGGACCGGGCGCGCTTCGACGCCAATGCCATCGGCGAAAACCCCTTCTTCCTGCCCGACGCCACCGCCGTGGAGGCGTGGTCCGATTATCTGGACTCGATCCGCAAGGACCAGAACAGCGTGGGCGCCGCCATCGAGGTTCTTGTGGAAGGCTGCCCCCCCGGCCTCGGCGCACCGGTTTACGCCAAGCTGGACACCGACCTGGCCGCCGCGATGATGTCGATCAACGCCGTGAAGGGCGTCGAGATCGGCGAAGGCATGGGGGCCGCGGCCCTGACCGGCACGGACAACGCCGACGAGATCCGCATGGGCAACGACGGCCCGGTCTATCTGTCCAACCACGCGGGCGGCATCCTGGGCGGCATCAGCACCGGCCAGCCGATCGTGGTGCGCTTCTCGGTCAAGCCCACCAGCTCGATCACCACCCCCCGCCGGACCATCGACCGGCACGGGGCCGAGATCGACCTGATCACCAAGGGCCGTCACGACCCCTGCGTGGGCATCCGCGCGGTGCCGGTGGCCGAGGCCATGGCCGCCTGCGTGATCCTGGACCACCTGCTGCTGGACCGCGCCCAGACCGGCGGGCGGCGGGGCCGGATCGGCGGATCGCCGGAAAACTGACGCGGAACGTTCAAAAATCCGCGACTTGTCATAAAACGGTCATGCTTCTTTCGCACAAGCGTCATCACGGACGCTTAGGTCACGCTCAGCCCCAGCCTGGGCGTGAAGAAAACAGGAGAGATCCATGTCCACCGTGAAAGTCACCGTCTCGGCCCTGGCCGTGATTGCCGCTTCGGCCACCACTGCGGCCGCCCGCGACCAGATCCAGGTCTCGGGGTCGTCCACCGTGCTGCCCTATTCGACCATCGTGGCCGAACTGTTCGGCGAGAACATGGACTTCCCCGTTCCCGTTGTGGAATCCGGCGGCACCGGCAGCGGCCTTCAGAAGTTCTGCGAAGGCGTGGGCGAGAACACCATCGACATCGCCAATGCCAGCCGCCCGATGCGCGACGCGGAACGCGAAACCTGCACCGCCAACGGCGTGACCGACATCATGGAGGTCCGCATCGGCTATGACGGGATCGTCTTCGCCAACTCGGCTTCCGGCCCGGACTTCGCCTATACCCCGGCCGACTGGTTCAACGCCCTGTCCGCCAAGGTCGTGCGCGACGGCCAGGTCGTGGACAACACCGCGGCCAACTGGAACGAGGTGAACCCGGATATGCCCGACCAGGAAATCCTGGCTTTTATCCCCGGCACCAAGCACGGCACCCGCGAAGTCTTCGAGGAAAAGGTCATCATGGCCGGCTGCGAGGAATCGGGCGCCATGGAGGCCTTTGTCGCCTCGGGCATGGACGAGGACGCGGCCGAGGAAGCCTGCACCACGCTGCGCACCGACGGCCGCGCCGTGGACATCGACGGCGATTACACGGAAACGCTGGCCCGCATCGAAAGCTCGCCCAACGGCATCGGCGTGTTCGGCCTGTCCTTTTACGAAAACAACACCGACAAGCTGAAGGTCGGCACCATCGGCGGCGTCACGCCCTCGACCGAGACCATCGCCTCGGGCGAATACCCGGTGTCGCGCCCGTTGTTCTTCTACGTCAAGACCGCGCATTTCGACGTGATCCCCGGCCTGCCCGAATTCGTGCAGTTCTTCGTTTCCGACGAGATCGCCGGCCCCGACGGCCCGCTGGCCGAATACGGCCTGGTGTCCGACCCCGAGCTGGCCGCGACCCAGGAAGCCGTTGCCGCCGGAACGACGATGCAGTGATGCAAACGGGCGGCACGGGACAGCCCGTGCCGCCTTGCCGCCTTTCGTAAAGGATTGCCCGAATGCCGCTGTCATGGGCGTTGTTTGCAAGTTTCCTGCTGGCCGCCGCCGGTTACATCGTCGGCCGCAGCCGCGCCTTCGCGGCGGCCGGGTCCGACACCCGCAAGCTGCACAGCCGCCCCACCTATCACGGCTACAGCGTCGCGCTGACCGCGCTGCTGCCCGCGCTGGCGGTGATGGCGGCGGCCTCCATCCTGCGCCTGATGGGCATTCTGCGCGTCGAGGCCATGCAGGTCGCGGGCGTCGTCGCCCTGATCGCCGCCATTGCGGGCCTTGGTCTGGGCGTGATGCGGATCGGCCAGCAATACCAGGCCCGCAACGCGGTCGAGCGGATGGTTCTTGGCCTTCTGATGCTGTGTTCGCTGATCGCCATCGTGACCACCGCCGGGATCGTCCTGTCGCTGCTGTTCGAAACCGGGCGTTTCTTCCAGCTTTACGACTGGAAGACCTTTTTCTTCGGCACCCAATGGACGCCGCGCTTCCAGGGCAATTCGCAGCTGGGCATCGTGCCCTTGCTGTGGGGCACCATGTATGTGTCGGCCATCGCGCTTTTGGTGGCGGTGCCCATCGGCCTGTTCGCCGCCGTCTACATGTCGGAATACGCGTCCCGCCGGGTGCGCGGCTTCGTGAAGCCCGCCATCGAGGTTCTGGCGGGCATCCCCACCATCGTCTATGGCCTGTTCGCGCTGATCACCGTGGGGCCCTTGCTGCGCGACTACTTTGCGCAGCCGCTGGGTCTGGGCAATTCGGGCACCTCGGTTCTGACCGCCGGTCTGGTGATGGGCATCATGCTGATCCCCTTCGTTTCCTCGCTGTCGGACGACATCATCAACGCCGTGCCGCAATCCCTGCGCGACGGGGCCCTGGGCCTGGGGTCCACCCCGTCCGAGACCGTGCGCCAGGTGGTGCTGCCCGCAGCCCTTCCGGGCATCGTCGGCGCGGTCCTGCTGGCCGCCAGCCGCGCCATCGGCGAGACGATGATCGTGGTCCTGGGCGCCGGTGCCGCAGCCCAGATGAGCCTCAATCCGCTGGAGGCGATGACCACCATCACCGTCAAGATCGTCAGCCAGCTGACCGGCGACAGCGACTTCAACTCGCCCGAGACGCTGGTGGCCTTTGCCCTGGGCCTGACGCTGTTCGTCATCACCTTGGCGCTGAACGTGGTCGCGCTCTACATCGTGCGCAAATATCGCGAGCAATACGAATGACCGACATGCCGCTGTCCTCCGCCGCCGCCGTGTCCGACCGCAAGCCCGCGTCGCTGCTGACGCAGGACGCGCGCACCAAGGCCCGCAACGCCGCCGAGAAACGCTTCCGCCTGTACGGCGCCGCGGCCATCGCCATTTCCATGATCGCGCTTGTGGTGCTGCTGGCGACGATCCTGACGGGCGGCGCGGGCGCATTCCGCCAGACCTATCTGAACATCCCCGTGGAACTGGACGCGGAAATCCTGGATCCCAAGGGCAACCGCGACCCGGCGGAAATGGCCAAGGTGCTGACCCTGTCCTATGGCCGCGTCCTGGACGCCGCCGTCGAGGCGACGGTCGCCCGCCACAACATCCAGATCGAGGGATTGTCCGAAAAGGACATCGACAACCTGATTTCCAGGGAAGCCTCGGCCCAGGTGCGCAACCGCGTTCTGGCGAACCCCGAGCTGATCGGGCAGACCGTCGAGTTCGACGTGCTGACGGGCGGCCGCATCGACGGCTATTTCAAGGGCCGCGTGACCATGGACAGCGCGGCGCGCGACAGCAACACCTCGCCCCAGCAGCTGCAACTGGCCCAGGAGCTTGCCGACCGGGGCGAGATCGTGACCCGCTTCAACTGGAACTTCCTGAAGTTCGCCGACGCGTCCGACCAGCGGCCCGAAGCCGCCGGCGTGGGGGCCGCGATCGTCGGGTCGTTCTACATGATGCTGGTGGTGCTGGTGCTGGCGGTGCCCATCGGCGTCGCGGCCTCCATCTATCTCGAGGAGTTCGCCCCCAAGAACCGCATCACCGACATTATCGAGGTCAACATCTCGAACCTGGCCGCGGTGCCCTCCATCGTTTTCGGCATCCTGGGACTGGCGGCCTTCATCAACTTCGCGGGGCTGCCGCAATCGGCGCCCATCGTGGGCGGGCTGGTGCTGACGCTGATGACGCTGCCGCGCATCATCATCCCGACCCGGGCCGCGCTGAAGGCGGTGCCGCCCTCGATCCGCGACGCGGCGCTTGGGGTGGGGGCGTCCAAGATGCAGTCGGTCTTTCACCACGTGCTGCCGCTGGCCACGCCCGGCATTCTCACGGGCATGATCCTGGGGCTGGCGCAGGCCCTGGGCGAAACCGCGCCCTTGCTGCTGATCGGCATGGTGGCCTTTATCCGCGACATGCCCGGCGGGCTGCCGCAAGGGTTGTTCGACCCGGCATCGGCCCTGCCGGTGCAGGTCTACAACTGGACGCAGCGGTCGGATCCGGCCTTCATCGAACGGGCCTCGGGCGCGATCATCGTGCTGCTGATCTTTCTTCTGTGCATGAACGTGCTTGCCATCTGGCTGCGCCGCAAGTTCGAGCGCCGGTGGTAATTGTCCCAAAGGAATCCACATATGTACGACACGAGCCGCGTGGAGAAAGCCGTGACCCAGGACGACATCAAGATCCAGGCCCGCAAGGTGCAGGTCTATTACGGCGACAAGCACGCGTTGAAGGATGTGGACGTGGACATCCTGGACAAGACCGTGACGGCCTTTATCGGCCCCTCGGGCTGCGGCAAGTCCACCTTTCTGCGCTGCATCAACCGCATGAACGACACCATCCCCATCGCCCGGGTCGAGGGCGAGATCCTGCTGGACGGCGAGGATGTCTATGACCGCCGCGTGGATCCCGTGCAGCTGCGCGCCAAGGTGGGCATGGTCTTCCAGAAGCCGAACCCGTTTCCGAAGTCGATCTACGACAACGTGGCCTACGGCCCCCGCATCCACGGCCTGGCCCGCAACCGGGCCGAGCTTGACGCCATCGTCGAAAAGGCCCTGCGCGGCGCGGCCCTGTGGAACGAGGTCAAGGACCGCTTGTCGGAACCCGGCACCGGGCTGTCGGGCGGCCAGCAGCAGCGGCTGTGCATCGCCCGCGCGGTGGCCACCTCGCCCGAGGTGCTGCTGATGGACGAGCCTTGCTCGGCGCTGGACCCCATCGCCACCGCCCAGGTCGAGGAACTGATCGAGGAGCTGCGCAGCCAGTTCTCGGTCGTGATCGTCACCCATTCCATGCAGCAGGCGGCGCGGGTCAGCCAGAAGACGGCCTTCTTCCACCTGGGCAACCTGGTGGAATACGGCGACACCGACGACATCTTCACCAAGCCGAAGGACAGCCGGACCGAGGCCTATATCTCGGGCCGGATCGGCTGACATTTCCATAAAGGGGCAGGACACATGAACCGCGAGAAGCATATCTCCTCGGCCTTCGACCGCGACCTGGAAACCATCCAGGCCCTGGCCGTCAAGATGGGCGGCATGGTCGAGGCCGCCATTTCGGACGCCGCCACCGCCCTGGAAACCCGCGACGAGGAACTGGCCGAACAGGTCCGCCGCCGCGACAAGGCCATCGACGCGCTGGAATCGCAGATCAACGAGGACGCGGCCCGCCTGATCGCCCTGCGCGCGCCGACCGCGACCGACCTGCGCATGGTTCTGGCGGTGATGAAGATCTCGCATTCGCTGGAACGGGTGGGCGATTACGCCAAGAACATCGCCAAGCGCACCCATGTCCTGTCCCAGATGCCGCCCATCGAGGGCGCGGGCCTGGCGCTGCGCCGGATGAGCCATGCGGTGGGCAAGATGGTCCAGGACGCGCTCGACAGCTATATCCGCCGCGATGCCGGGCTGGCCGCGGATGTGCGCCAGCGCGATCTGGAGGTGGACCAGATGTACAACGCGCTGTTCCGCGAGTTCCTGACCCACATGATGGAAGACCCCCGCAACATCACCGCCTGCATGCACCTGCATTTCATCGCCAAGAACGTCGAACGGATGGGCGATCTGGCCACCGCCATCGCCGAACAGGTGATCTATCTGGTCACCGGCGAGTTGCCCGACGAAAGCCGCCCCAAGGACAACAGCGTGCCCGGCATGGGACCGGACGTGGCGGCCGAGGCCTGACGCGATGTCGCGGCAATCCCCCTGCGTGTTGGTGGTCGAGGATGAAGGCGCGCAGCGCGAGGTGCTGCAATACAACCTTGAGGCCGAAGGCTTTTCCGTCGTGGTCGCCGACAACGGCGAGGATGCGTTGCTGCTGGTCCAGGAGGAACAGCCCGACCTGATGGTGCTGGACTGGATGCTGCCAAAGGTGTCGGGGATCGAGGTCTGCCGCCAGGTCAAGGCCGATCCCGCGACGCGAAGCATCCCGATCATCATGCTGTCCGCGCGCAGCGAGGAAACCGACCGCGTGCGCGGCCTGGAAACCGGGGCCGACGATTACGTCGTCAAACCCTATTCCGTGGTCGAGCTGATGGCCCGCCTGCGAACCCAGCTGCGCCGCACCCGCCCCGCCAGCATGGGCGAGCGGCTGTCCTTCGGCGACATCATCCTGGACGCTGCCGAACACCGCGTCTTCCGCGCGGGCCAGGCGCTGCACCTGGGTCCGACCGAGTTCCGCCTGCTGTCCACGCTGATGGAAAAGCCGGGCCGGGTCTGGACGCGCGAACAGCTGCTGGACCGGGTCTGGGGACGCGACATCTATGTGGACACGCGCACCATAGACGTGCATGTGGGCCGCCTGCGCAAGGCGCTGATGCAGAACGGCGGCAGCAATCCGGTGCGCACGGTGCGCGGCACCGGCTATTCTCTGGGCTAGGCGGCGTCAGGCCGGTTCGCGACAAAGGCCAGGACTTCCTCCAGGCCGGGAATGGCGTCGCCCGCCCCATGCCGCGTGACCTTCAGGGCGGCCGCGCCCGATGCCAGCCGCAGGGCCGCCGGAACATCGTCCCCCCGGTCGAGGCTTGCGGCGAAATAGCCGGTGAAGGTGTCGCCCGCACCCGTCGTGTCGACCGGATCGACCGCAAAGGCCGCCTGCCGATGAACGGTGCCGGTGGTCAGGTCGCGGTATTCGGCGCCCTCGCCCCCGCGGGTGATCAGCAGGCCCTGGACCGGCAGATCCCCCGGCATGGCCGCGAACAGTTCCTCGGCCTCGCCCGCGTTCATGGCCAGGATCGTGGCATGGGGCAGGACGGCCCGCAACGCCGCCAGGTCGAAGGGGGCGGCGGAATAGATCACGCGGGCGCCCGCCTGCCGCGCGATCCGCGCGGCCTCGACCTGGCAGCTGGTTTCGTTCTGGATCAGCAGCGTGTCCTGCGCCTTGATGGCCGACAAGGGCTTTTCCAGCATGGCGGGCGTGATGGCCCGGTTGGCGCCCGGATGGATGACGATGGCGTTCTCGGCCCGGCTGTCCAGCAGGATGTTGGCGTGGCCGGTGACCTGGCCCGGCAGGCGGGCGATATGGACGGTGCAGATGCCGCGGTCGGCCAGCCGCTCGACCACCCAGTCGTCACCCGTGCCCATGGCGCCCAGGTGTTGGGTGATGGCCCCCGCGCGGGCCGCGGCGATCGACTGGTTCGCGCCCTTGCCGCCCAGACCCTGGGCATAGCTGCGGGCGGCCAGCGTCTCGCCCGGGCGGGGCAGGTGGTCCAGCCGATAGACATGGTCGATATTGATCGAACCGAGGTTCCAGATTGCCATGGAATGGATGCTCCCTTTTCGGAAGGGGATGTTGCCGGAACCGGGAGGCTTGTCCAGCAATGAAAAACGCGCCCCGCAGGGGGGCGCGTCCGGTTCGCCGAGGCTGCCGATCAGCGCTTGTGGTGCAGCTTGCGCTTGTGCGGCGCCCACAGCCGCTTGTTCGTCAGATACAACAGCGAGGTCAGCACGACCAGCAGCAGCACCGACACCAGCCCGACCTGCTTGCGATGGGTCAGCTTGGGTTCGGCGGTCCACATCAGGAAGGCCGACACGTCGCGGGCCATCTGGTCGACCGTGGCGGGCGTGCCGTCCTCGTAGGTGACCAGATCGTCCGACAAGGGCGGCGGCATGGCGATGTTGCCGCTGGAAAAGGCGGTGTTCTGATACAGCACCGTGCCCGCCTGCTCGACCTCCTCGCCGGTATAGCCGGTCAGGAGCGCGTGGATGTATTCCGGTCCGCCAATGCCGTTCACCAGCTGGCTGATCCCGGTGCCGTAGGGGCCGTGAAAGGCCGCCCGCGCCTTGGCCATCAGCGACAGGTCCGGTCCCATGCCCTCGCCCGTGATGGCGGGGAAATGATCCGTCGGCAGGCGGGGACGTTCCTCGCCGGTTTCCGGGTCCAGGATGGGCGACAGGTTGGCGGCATAGGCTCGGACCTGATCCTCGGGCAGGCCGGGGCCGCCGGCGTCGTGCAGCGTGCGGATCGGCACGAACTTCATGCCGTGGCAGGCCGCGCAAACCTCGGTATAGACCTGCAACCCGCGTTGCAGCTGGAACTGGTCGAACTTGCCGAAGGGGCCTTCGAAGCTGAAGGCGATGTCCTCGATATGGGCCGCGCCATCGCTGGCGGCTTCCTCTTGCTCGCCCTCGGCGGCGGAATGGGCCTCGGCCTCGCTGGCGTCGTCCTCGGGCGTGCCTTCGATGTCGTCATGGCCTTCCTCGGCCACGACGCTGCCGGTCGTCTCGGCCGGAACGGCGGCCTCGTCGCCGGGGGTCACCTGGACGGCGTCGCCGGCAGGCTCGCCCGCGGCATCGGCGGCGGGATCCTCGGCGGCAGGGGTGTCGGCGGCAGGGGCTTCAGCGGCAGGGGCCTCGGCCGCGGGCGCTTGCTCGGCCGCCGGGGCGGCGCCGGTCGTGCCGCCGGGGACGGCTTGCGCGCCCGCATCCGGCGCGGGCGTCACCGCGGGGACCTCGGGGGCCTCCATCGGGGTCTGCTCGGCCGGGCTTTGCGTCGAGGTGGGTTCCGAGGATTGCGTCGGCGCGGTCGCGCGCTCTCCGGTTGGGGACTCTCCCGACCCGGCCTCCACCGTGGCGGCGGGCGAAGCGGCCGGAGCCTGGCCCGCGGGGGCCTGGCCTGCGTCGGGCTGGCCTGCGTCGGGCTGGCCCGCCGGGGTTTGGCCGATGGCCGGTTCGGACGACTGCTGCGTGCCGGCGCCCTGGGGCGCCGGAACCGGCGTGACCGCGTCCTGCGCAAGGGCCGCGCCCCCGGCAGAGATCGCCAGGGCCAGAGCAGCCGAGAGCGTCTTGGTTCTCAGGATCATTGTGTCGCTCTCCTTACTCGGCCATGCGCGTGGGCGCGTCGTAATGCGCAAGGTAGTCTTCCTCGATCGTGGCGGGCATCGGCTCGGGTTTCTCGATCACGCCCAGCAGGGGCAGGATGACCAGGAAATAGGCAAACCAATAGGCCGAGGCGATCAGCGAGATCGTGGCATAGGGTTCCTCGGCAGGCATGGCGCCGCACCACATCAGCAGCATGAAGTCAAAGGCCAGGAGCCAGAACCACCATTTGAACTGCGGGCGATAGCGGCCCGAGCGGACCCGGCTGGTGTCCAGCCAGGGCACCAGCGCCATGACCAGGATCGCGCCGAACATCGCCAGCACGCCGAAGAACTTGGCGTCGATGATGCCGAAGGACAGGAACTGGACGATCTGCACGATCCAGACATCGGCGGTGAAGGCGCGCAGGATCGCGTAGAAGGGCAGGAAATACCATTCCGGCACGATATGGGCGGGCGTCGCCAGCGGGTTCGCCTCGATGTAGTTGTCGGGGTGGCCCAGATAGTTCGGCATGAAACCCACCACCGCAAAGAAGACCACCAGCACGACGCCAAGCGCGAACAGATCCTTCAGCACGAAATAGGGCCAGAAGGGCAGGGTGTCCTTGGCGGCGTCTTCCTTGCTGGTGCGGCGCACCTCGACCCCGGTGGGGTTGTTGTTGCCGGTGGTGTGGAAGGCCCAGACATGGACAATGGCCAGGGCCGCGATGATGAAGGGCAGCAGGTAATGCAGCGAGAAGAAGCGGTTCAGCGTGGCGTTGTCCACCGCCGGTCCGCCCAGCAGCCATTGCTGCACCGCGCCGCCGACGCCGGGGATCGCGCCGAACAGGCCGGTGATCACCGTGGCGCCCCAGAAGGACATCTGGCCCCAGGGCAGCACGTATCCCATAAAGGCGGTCGCCATCATCGCCAGATAGATCAGCATCCCGATGATCCAGGTGACTTCGCGCGGCGCCTTGTAGCTGCCGTAATACAGGTTGCGGAAGATGTGCAGATAAACCGCCACAAAGAACAGCGAGGCGCCGTTCGCGTGCAGGTACCGCAGCATGTAGCCGCCGTTCACATTGCGCATGATGTGTTCGACCGACGCGAAGGCCATGTCCACATGCGGCGTGTAGTGCATCACCAGAACGATGCCGGTGACGATCTGGAGCACCAGGCAGAACATCAGAACGATGCCCCAGATCCACATCCAGTTCAGGTTCTTGGGCGTGGGGATCATGATCGTGTCGTAGATCACCCCGGCGATCGGCAGGCGGCGGTGAAGCCACTTTTCGAAGCCCGTCCTGGGCTCGTAATGGTCGTGCGGAATTCCGGCCATCGAGATCCCTCCTCAGCCCAGCTTGATGGTGGTGTCGTCGAGGAACTCGGCGACGGGAATGTGCAGGTTCTGCGGCGCGGGGCCGCGGCGGATGCGCCCGGCGGTGTCGTAATGCGAGCCGTGGCAAGGGCAGAACCAGCCGCCGAAGTCGCCCGCGCCGTCGCCGATGGGAACGCAGCCCAGATGGGTGCAGACGCCGATCTGGACCAGCCATTCGCCGGCCTCGTCCAGGGTGCGGTTTTCATCCGTGGCGGGCAGGCTGGGGTCGTTGGCGTTCTGCGCGTTGGGGTCGATCAGTTCGCTGACATCGACCGCGCGGCCGGCCTCGATCTCCTCGGCGGTGCGGCGGCGGATGAACACGGGCTTGCCCAGCCATTTCACGGTCAGCTGCGTGCCTTCCGCGACCCCGCTGACATCGACCTGGATCGAGGCCAGTGCCTGAACATCGGCCGAGGGGTTCATCTGGTTGACAAGCGTCCAGGCGGCGGCTCCGGCAGCCACCGTGCCTGCGCCCGCCGTGGCATAATAGAGGAAATCCCTCCGGGTGCCTACGTGTTCGTCTGCGTGGGACACGGGTGTATTCTCCAATTCGGGCCGGAGCAACCGGCCGATACGACAATCCGGGCCGCGTATCGTCGCAGCCTTCGCGCTGGCGGTTCTAGCCTTCAATTATCCGTCAGTCCAGCCGGTATGCCCGGCCGCGCCGGTCCATGGATCAACCCCTGTTGGAAAATTGTCGCGGGCATTTCGTCGCAGGTCCGGGGGCGGGCAGAGGGCCTTCAGCCCCCTCGGCCGCCGGCGCGGCCCTCACCCCCGAGGGTGCTTGGGCAAAGAAGAAGTCTAAAGCAGGCCCTGGCTGCGAAAGCTGAGTTCGCGCGACTTGCCGATGATCAGGTGGTCGTGAATGGTGATTCCCATGCTGTCGGCGGCCTGGGCGATGCGGGCGGTCATGGTGATGTCCGCATCCGAGGGCGTCGGATCGCCCGAAGGATGGTTGTGGACCAGGATCAGCGCCGAGGCGTTCAGTTCCAGCGCCCGGCGGATGATCTCGCGCGGGTAGACGGGCACGTGATCGACCGTGCCGCGGGCCTGTTCCTCGTCCGCGATCAGGACGTTCTTGCGGTCGAGGTAGAGGACGCGGAACTGTTCGATCTCGCGATGCGCCATGGCGGTGTGGCAGTAATCCAGAAGCGCGTCCCAGCCGGACAGCACCGGGCGGTGCATGACGCGGGCCCGGGCCATGCGCTGCGCCGCGGCCTCGACGATCTTCAGTTCGGTGACAACGGCGGGGCCGACGCCCGAGACCTGTTCCAGCCGCGCGGCGGGAGCGGTCAGAACCCGGTTGAAGTCGCCAAAGGTTTCGATCAGGCGGCGGGCCAGCGGCTTCACGTCCTGGCGCGGAATGGCGCGGAACAGCACCAGTTCCAGCAGTTCGTAATCCGGCATGGCGGACGCGCCGCCCGCCAGAAAGCGGTCGCGCAGCCGGGCGCGGTGATCGGCCAGATAGGAGGGCGCCTTTCCCGGGGCAAGCGGCACCGGCGCCGCCTCGTCCGGGGCGGGCTGGAACAGCGGCAGGGGCATTTCGCCGAAGGTGCGATTCGAGTCCATGGGATCAGCATGGACCCGGGCCGGTGAAGAAACGGTTAACGGGGCCTGTCAGCCCCGCATCCCGTCCCAGAAGCTTTTCACCTTGTTGAAGAAGCTGTCCGACTGCGGGCTGTTGTCGGCCTGTTCGGCCTCGAACTCGCGCAGCAGTTCGCGCTGGCGGGCGGTCAGGTTCACGGGGGTTTCGACCACCAGCTCGATCAGCATGTCGCCCGCCTCGCCCGTGGCGCCGGGGCCGTGGCGCAGGGGCGGCATGCCCTTGCCGCGCAGGCGCATCTGGCGGCCGGACTGGCTGCCCGCCGGAACCTTCACGCGGGCGCGGCCGCCGTCGATCGTGGGCACCTCGACCTCGCCGCCCAGGGCGGCGGTGGCCATGCTGACCGGCACCTGGCAGGCCAGAACCTTGCCGTCGCGCAGGAAGATCGGGTGTTCCTTGACCTCGATGAAGATGTAAAGATCGCCCGCCGGACCGCCGCGCAGACCCGCCTCGCCCTCGCCCGCCAAACGAATGCGGGTGCCGGTTTCCACGCCCGCCGGAATGTTGACCGACAAGGTGCGCTCGCGTTCGGTGCGGCCCGCGCCGTGGCAGGCCTTGCAGGGGTTCTTGACGATCTGGCCCTGGCCGCCGCAGGTGGGGCAGGTGCGTTCGACCGTGAAGAAGCCTTGCTGGGCGCGGACCTTGCCCATGCCCGCACAGGTGGGGCAGGCGGTCGGCTGGGTCGCGCCCTCGGCCCCGGTGCCCTCGCATTCCTCGCAGGCGACCGAGCCTGGAACGGTGATGGATTTCTTCAGGCCCGCATAGGCTTCCTCGAGGCTCACACGCAGGTTGTAGCGCAGATCCTGGCCGCGTTGCGCCCGTGACCGGCCGCCTCCACCGCCGCGGCGGCCCATCATGTCGCCGAACAGATCCTCGAACACGTCGGCGAAGGCTGTGCCGAAGTCGCCCGGGTGGGCGCCGCGCCCGCCAAAGCCGTTGCCCATGCCGCCTTCGAACGCCGCGTGGCCGAAGCGGTCGTAGGCGGCCTTCTTTTGTTCGTCCTTGAGGCAGTCGTAAGCCTCGTTGGCTTCCTTGAAATGGGCTTCGGCCTGGGGATTGCCCTTGTTGCGGTCAGGGTGAAGTTCCTTCGCCTTTTGGCGATAGGCCTTCTTGATTTCCTCGGCCGATGCCCCGCGCGTCACGCCCAGAACCTCGTAATAGCAACGCTTGGCCATCTTTCGTCCTGTCTGGTTCCCCAACGAAACGGCCGGCCCGCGTTGTCGCACGGACCGGCCCCGAAAGGGTGCGGCCCGGATCAGCCGCGCTTCTTGTCTTCGCCGAGATCCTCGAAATCGGCATCCACGATGTCGTCATCGACGTCGCGCGGCTGGTCGCCGTCGTCGCTGCCGCCCTCGGCCGCGGCCTGGGACGACTTGTAGATGGCCTCTCCCAGCTTCATCGACGCATCCATCACGTTCTGGATGCCGCCGCGGATCTTGCCCGCGTCGTCCGACTTGACCGCTTCCTCGAGCGCGCCGATCGCGAGTTCGATCGCCTCGACCGTCGAGCCGTCGACCTTGTCGCCATGCTCCTCAAGCGACTTCTTGGTCGAGTGGATCAGGCTTTCGGCCTGGTTCTTGGCCTCGACCAGTTCGCGGCGGGACTTGTCGGCCTCGGCATTGGCTTCGGCGTCCTTCACCATCCGCTCGATATCCTCGTCGGTCAGGCCGCCCGAAGCTTGGATGGTGATGTTCTGCGTCTTGCCGGTGCCCTTGTCCTTGGCCGAAACCGACACGATGCCGTTGGCGTCGATGTCGAAGGTCACCTCGATCTGCGGCAGGCCGCGCGGCGCGGGCGGGATGTCCTCCAGGTTGAACTGGCCCAGAAGCTTGTTGTCGGCCGCCATCTCGCGTTCGCCCTGGAACACCCGGATCGTCACGGCGTTCTGGTTGTCCTCGGCGGTCGAGAAGATCTGCGACTTCTTGGTCGGGATCGTGGTGTTGCGGTCGATCAGGCGGGTGAACACGCCGCCCAGGGTCTCGATGCCCAGCGACAAGGGCGTCACGTCCAGCAGAACCACGTCCTTCACGTCGCCTTGCAGCACACCGGCCTGAATGGCCGCGCCGAGCGCCACGACCTCGTCGGGGTTGACGCCCTTGTGGGGCTCCTTGCCGAAGAACTCGGTGACGGCCTCGATCACCTTGGGCATGCGGGTCATGCCGCCGACCAGAACGACCTCGTCGATGTCGGACTTCGACACGCCGGCGTCCTTCAGCGCGTCAGCGACCGGCTTCATGGTGCGCTTGATCAGGTCCGCGACCAGCGATTCCAGTTTGGCGCGGGTCAGCTTGATGACCAGGTGCAGCGGCGTGCCGCTGTTCTTGTCCATCGAGATGAAGGGCTGGTTGATTTCGGTCTGCGAGGACGACGACAGCTCGATCTTGGCCTTTTCGGCGGCTTCCTTCAGGCGCTGAAGGGCCATCTTGTCCTTGGTCAGGTCGACGCCATGCTCTTTCTTGAACTCCTCGGCGAGGTAGTTCACGATCCGCATGTCGAAGTCTTCGCCGCCCAGGAAGGTGTCGCCGTTGGTGGACTTCACCTCGAACAGGCCGTCGTCGATCTCCAGGATGGTGATGTCGAAGGTGCCGCCGCCGAGGTCATAGACCGCGATGGTCTTGCTGTCCTTCTTGTCCAGACCGTAGGCCAGCGCGGCCGCGGTCGGTTCGTTGATGATGCGCAGGACTTCAAGGCCCGCGATCTTGCCCGCGTCCTTGGTCGCCTGGCGCTGCGCGTCGTTGAAATAGGCGGGCACCGTGATGACGGCCTGCGTCACCGGCTCGCCCAGATAGGATTCGGCGGTTTCCTTCATCTTCTGAAGGATCATCGCGCTGACCTGGGCGGGGGAATACTTTTCACCCTTCACCTCGACCCAGGCGTCGCCGTTGCCGCCGTCCACGATGTTGTAGGGGACAAGCTTCTTGTCCTTTTCCACGGCCTCGTCGCCGATGCGGCGGCCGATCAGGCGTTTCACGGCGAAAACGGTGTTGGTGGGGTTCGTGACCGCCTGGCGCTTGGCCGGCTGGCCGACAAGGCGCTCGCCGTCCGTGAAGCCCACGATGGAGGGCGTGGTGCGGGCGCCTTCGCTGTTCTCGATGACCTTGGGCTGGCTGCCGTCCATGATCGCGACGCAGCTGTTCGTGGTGCCGAGGTCGATGCCGATGACTTTTGACATGCTTGTTTCCTTCTTGCGGCGATTTCACTGGACTTCGGGTCCGTTTCGGCCCCCGAGGCCCGATCCCAAAAACACGTTTCCAGGTCCGGCTTCCCGGACGCTTCGGGGTGTATATAGGCATGGTTTCAACCCCCGCAAGCGCCGGATGCGGGCAATTTGCAGGGCTCAGTCGGCCGCGCCCCAGCTCAGCGATTCGTATTTGCGGGTGGTGAAGTTGATCAGAAGCCCCAGCATCATGGCGGCCAGGGAAAACCACAGCGCGTAAAGCGGATCGGTCTTGAGCGGCGTGTAATTGATGAACAGAAACCCCCGCTGCTGGTCGATGACGTGGAACAGCGGGTTCCAGATGAACCAGGGCAGCAGCACGTTGGGCACCACGTTGCCCACGAACATCTTGCCCGACGCGAACATGTTGATGCGCTGAAAGGCGGTGGTGATCAGCCTGGAGGCGCGCGGCGACCAGGGCCGAAGGCCCAGAAAGACCAGCCCGATGCAGCCGCCCGAGAACCAGGCCAGCAGATACATCGCCAGACAGCCCGGCCAGAAGTCGAACCGGATCGGCGCCGCCAGCACATGATACAGCCACAGGATCGCGATGCAGCTGATCGTCTGGCGATACAGCACCGCCAGGGCCGCCGAGGCGATCAGGATCGCGGGGTTCAGCGGCTCGTGCTTGATCAGCCCGCCCGAAACCGAATGGCTGCCCGCCACCGCGCCCGAGGCCTGCGTGTGGACCATGAACATGAAGATGCCGGACAGCAGATACAGGATGAAATCCCCCCGGATCGGCGACTGGCGCACCCCCATGATCAGGTAGATCATCAGAAAGGCCATCAGGAAGATGCCCGATTGCAGAACGGTCAGCAGCAGGCCCACGATCGCGTTGCGGTGGTCGTTGCGCAGGTTGTAGACCGTCTGGTGATAGATCAGCCCCAGCGTCGTTCCCGCGGCCTGGATGATCGTGTCGTTCTTCCGCTGGTTGAACAAGCCCGCGCGTCCCTTTCGCCTTTCGGCCCGCGGGCGCTTGCCCAAGCCGCTGGCCCCGATCATAAGGAAGTCTCGCCCCCGTCACAATCGGCGGGGCTGCGCTGATGCGGCCGTCGCGGAAGGAAACTGGATGCAATTTGAACGACTGACACTGGAAATGCGGCGCCTTGCGTTGCAGGCCGGCGCGCGCATCATGGAGATCTACGGGGCCGAGGATTTCGACATCCGCGCCAAGTCCGACGAATCGCCCGTCACCGCCGCGGACGAGGCCGCCGATGCGCTGATCGCCGAAGGGCTGCGCGCGGCCTTTCCCGACATTCCCCTGATCACCGAGGAGCAGGCCGCGAGCCACGCGCAAACGGCGCGGACCTTTCTGATCGTGGATCCCCTGGACGGCACAAAGGAATTCGTGCAGCGGCGCGGGGATTTCACCGTCAACATCGCCTATGTCGAAGACGGCGTGCCGCTGCGCGGCGTGGTTTACGCCCCCGCCAAGGGCCGGCTGTTCTATACCACCGCCGACGGCCGCTCGGTCGAGGAGCATGGCCCCTTCGGCGATGCGCCCGGCCAGACGGCGCCCATCGGCGTCAATCCGATCCCCGACAACCGCGGGTTGATGGTGGTGGCGTCGAAGTCGCACCGGGACGCGGCAACCGACAATTACATCGCCCGGTATGCCGTGCGCGACATGACCAGCGCCGGATCCTCGCTGAAATTCTGCCTTGTCGCCACCGGCGAGGCGGATCTGTATCCGCGCCTCGGCCGGACGATGGAATGGGACACGGCGGCGGGCGATGCGGTGCTGCGCGGCGCGGGCGGAGAGGTCGTGCGCTTTGACGACCACACGCCGCTCGCCTATGGCAAGCCCGGTTTCGAGAACCCCTTCTTTATCGCCTTTGCCCCGGGCGTGCTGCTGGTGAAGGCCTGACATGTCGGTTCTGATCGTGATCCCCGCCCGCCATGCCTCGACCCGCTATCCGGGCAAGCCGCTTGTCGGCCTGCGCGGCGCGTCCGGCCAGCCGCGCAGCCTGATCCGGCGCAGCTGGGACGCGGCCATGGCGGTCGGCGGCGTGGACCGCGTGGTTGTCGCCACCGACGACGACCGCATCCGCGATCATGCCCAGGCCTTCGGGGCCGAGGTGGTGATGACCGGCGTGTCTTGCCGCAACGGCACCGAGCGCTGCGCCGAGGCCGTGGCGAACCTGGGCGTCTCGCCCGAGATCGTGGTGAACCTGCAAGGCGACGCGCCCCTGACCCCCGCCTGGTTCGTCGAGGATCTGGTGGCGGGCCTGCGCGCCGATCCCGCCTCGGACGTGGCGACCCCGGTTCTGCGCTGCACGGGGCAGATGCGCGCCGACCTGATCGCCGACCGCCATGCGGGCCGCGTGGGCGGAACCACGGCGGTTTTCGGCCATGACCGCCAGGCGCTTTATTTTTCCAAGGAAGTGATCCCCTTTGTGGCGGGCGACATCGGTGCGGACGCGCCAAGCCCGGTCTTCCACCATGTCGGCGTTTACGCCTATCGCCCCGCGGCGCTGGCCGAATACGCCGCCTGGGACGAGGGCCGGCTGGAGCGGCTGGAGGGCCTGGAACAGCTGCGTTTCCTGGAACGCGGGCGCCGGATCCTTTGCGTGGAGGTCGAGGCGCGCGGCCGCCGGTTCTGGGAGCTGAACAACCCCGAGGACGTGCCGCGCCTGGAAGCCATGATGAAGGAGATGGGGCTGGATTGAAGCGTCTTGCGATTCGGGCGCGTTTGTCGAGAATCGTTGTCGGCCTTTGATCGCCTGGGCGTCAAATCGCCGACGGTCTGGTGATTCGGCTTGCAGGATGAAACATTCGCGGGTGACTTGGCGTTATGCCCCGTTCAGCCTATGGCTGCCGCAAGGATCAACAAAGGTGTCGTTTCATGACTCGTAAGGTAACCAAGGCCATCTTTCCCGTAGCTGGTCTGGGCACGCGCTTTCTTCCGGCCACAAAAAGCATCCCGAAAGAGATCATGACCTTGGTCGACCGGCCGCTGATCCAGTACGCCATCGACGAGGCGCGGGCGGCGGGCATCACCGAGTTCATCTTCGTGACCTCGCGGGGCAAGGGCGCGCTGGAAGATTATTTCGACCATGCGCACGAACTGGAAAGCAGCCTCAAGAAATCCGGCAAGAACGACCTGCTGGAAATCCTGCGCACCACCAACATGGAATCGGGCGCCATCGCCTATATCCGCCAGCACAAGGCGCTTGGCCTGGGCCATGCGGTCTGGTGCGCGCGGCGGCTGCTGACCGACGACGAACCCTTCGCGGTGGTGCTGACCGACGACGTGATCATGGGCGATCCGCCCTGCCTGCAACAGATGATCGAGGCTTACGGCGAAACCGGCGGCAGCATGGTCGCCACCATGGAGGTCGCCCCCGAGAAGGCCCAGGCCTACGGCGTTCTGGACGTGGCCGAGGACATGGGCGCCATCGTCAAGGCGCGCGGCATGGTCGAGAAGCCCCCCCTGGGCACGGCGCCGTCGAACCTGGCGGTGATCGGCCGCTATATCCTGGCGCCGACCGTGATGGGGAACCTCAACAAGCTGAAGGCCGGATCGGGCGGGGAAATCCAGCTGACCGACGCTATCGCCGACGAGATCGAGGCCGGGCGCGGCGTTTACGGCCTGCGCTTCCGCGGGCAGCGCTTCGACTGCGGGTCGAAGGCGGGCTTTCTTCAGGCGACCGTGGCCTTTGGCCTGGAACGCGACGAGCTGAAGGAAGAATTCGCCGAATACCTGCACGACATCATGTCCATGCGCCGGGCGGCCGAATAAGCGCATGGCGCGGACGGTTCTGGTGACCGGCGGCGCGGGCTATATCGGCTCGCACGCCTGCAAGGCGCTGGCGGCGGCGGGATACCTGCCGGTGACGCTGGACAACCTGTCCACGGGCTGGCGCGACGCCGTGAAGTTCGGCCCCCTGGTGCAGGCCGACCTGCTGGACCGGGCGGCGCTGGACGCGGCCTTCGCCGCCCACAAGCCCGTGGCCGTTCTGCATTTCGCGGCCCTCAGCCAGGTCGGCGAGGCCATGGCGGAGCCGGGCAAATACTGGCGCAACAACGTCGGCGGCTCGCTGAACCTGATCGAGGCCGCCATCGGCGCGGGCTGCCTGGATGTGGTCTTCTCCTCGACCTGCGCCACCTATGGCGACCGCGACGGCGAGGTTCTGGACGAGCAGACCCCGCAGGCGCCGCTGAACGCCTATGGCGCCTCCAAGCGCGCGATCGAGGACATGCTGGCCGATTTCGGCGCCTCGCACGGGCTGCGCTAGGTGATCTTCCGTTACTTCAACGTGGCGGGCGCCGACCCGGACGGCGAGGTGGGCGAGCATCACCGCCCCGAGACGCATCTGATCCCCCTGATCCTGGATGCGGTGGACGGCAGGCGCGCGGCGCTGACCGTGCACGGGACCGACTATCCGACCCCGGACGGGACCTGCATCCGCGATTACGTTCATGTCATGGATCTGGTCGATGCCCATGTGAAGGGATTGGAATGGCTGCGCGCGGGGCGCGGCAGCCGGGTCTTCTGCCTGGGCACGGGTTCGGGCTTTTCGGTCCGCGAGGTCGTGGACGCGACGCGCCATGTCACCAACCGGGCGGTGCCGATGGTTGATGGCCCGCGCCGGGGCGGGGACGCGGTCAGGCTGGTCTGCGGCAGCACCCGCGCCAAGGCGGAACTGGACTGGCGGCCGCAACGCTCCACAATGCCGCAGATGATCGCGGACGCCTGGCGCTGGCACCAGAACGGCGCCTATCGGGCGTGACCGGGGACCGGCCAAACGCCGTGCGGCGGGCGTGGTCGGCCTATCGCCAGCGATGGAAACGGCGCAAGCTGCTGTGGCGCTGCCTGCGCGCGGGCGGCGAGCTGACGCCGCTGGCCGACCGCACGGCGGCGATCCAGCCGGGCGACATCCTGGCCTTTGCCGCCGTGCGCAACGAGATGCTGCGCCTGCCGCAGTTCCTGGACCATTACCGCCGCCTGGGCGTCGGGCATTTCCTGATGGTGGACAATGCCAGCACGGACGGCACCGACGGTTTCCTGCGGGACCAGCCTGACGTGTCGCTGTGGCGGGCGGCGGGTGGATACCGGGCGTCCCGCTTCGGAATGGATTGGCTTGGCGCGCTGCTGTTCCGCCACGGCCACGGGCATTGGTGCGTGACCGCCGATGCGGACGAATTGCTGATCTATCCCGACTGGGACCGCCGCGCCCTGCCGGATCTGGTGTCCCATCTGGAGGCGGTGGGCCGTCCCGCCCTGGGCGCGATGATGCTGGATCTGTATCCGCGCGGCCCCCTGGACCGGGCCGAGGCCGGGCCCGAGGCCCCCCCGACCGAGCAGCTGCCCTGGTTCGACGCCGCGCCTTATCGCTGCGCGGTCGTGCCCCCCAAGCGCAACCGCATCCTGCGGGGCGGCGTGCGCGAGCGGGTGTTCTTTCCCGACGCGCCCGGGCGCGGACCGACCCTGAACAAGCTGCCGCTGGTGCGCTGGAACCGGCGGTATGTTTATGTCAATTCCACCCATTCCCTTCTGCCGCCCCGCCTGAACGACGAATACGACGGCCCCGGCGACCCGCGCCTGTCGGGCATCCTGCTGCACAGCAAGTTCCTGCCCGACAGCGCCGCCCGCGCGGCCGAGGAGCTGCGGCGCGGCCAGCATTTCATCGATCCCGGGCTTTATCGCCCTTATCACCAGGCCGTCGCCCGGGCGCCGGTGCTGTGGCACGACGGCTCGGTCCGGTATCGGGACTGGCGGCAGTTGCTGGACCTGGGGCTGATGGGCGCAGGCGACTGGCTTGCGACCGGCGGTTGACGGGTGCCGGACAGCCTTGCCAAATACGTGCAGCCGTAGCATTGCAGGCATCACGACGGACGAACGATGCGGTTTCGACGGGCAAGGGTGGCAATGCCGGGGCTAGGCACGCATTCGATCAGGCAACGGCTGCGCCGCCGCCTGGAACGCCAGCGCCTGATCGGGCGGGCGGTCCGGCGCAGGCGCGCGCTGCGGCCTTTGTCCGACCGCACCGGGCAGATCGGGCCAAGCGACATCCTGTGCTTTGTCACGCTGCGCAACGAGCGCGTCCGGCTGCCTTACTTCCTGGACTATTACCGCGCCATGGGCGTGCGGCATTTCCTGATGGTGGACAATGCCAGCACGGACGGCGGCACGGATTACCTGCGCCGGCAGCCCGACGTGTCGCTGTGGTGGACCGACCACGGCTACAAGGACGCGCGCTTCGGCATGGACTGGATCGGCTGGCTGCTGTTGCGCCATGGCCGGGATCACTGGTGCCTGACGGTCGATCCCGACGAATTCCTGGTTTATCCCCATTGCGACCGCCGTCCGCTGGCGGCGCTGACCGGCTTGCTGGATTCCGCCGGCCGCCGGTCCTTTCCCGCCATGCTTCTGGACATGTATCCCAAGGGTCCGGTCGAGGATGCGATCTGCGCCGAGGGCGAGGATCCCTTCCGTGTCGCCCGCTGGTTCGATCCGGCCAACTACTCGATCCAGAAGAATTCCCACTTCGGCAACCTGTGGATCCAGGGCGGCCCCCGGACCCGGGCCTTTTTCGCCCGGGATCCGCTGTCCGGGCCGGCGCTGAACAAGATCCCGCTGGTCAAGTGGCACCGGCGCTATGCCTATGTCAGTTCCACCCACATGCTGCTGCCGCGCGGGTTGAACCGCGTCTACGACGAAAACGGGGGCGAGCAGGTCTCGGGCTGCCTGCTCCATGCCAAGTTCCTGTCCTCTTTGGCCGCCAAGTCGGCCGAGGAACTGGACCGCCGGCAGCATTACGGCAACAGTCAGGAATACCGGGCCTATCACGCGGGGCTGCATCGCGGAGTGCGGCTGTGGTGCGGCGAGTCGCGCGAATACCTGGGCTGGCGGCAGCTGGAGGATCTGGGCCTGATCTCCCGCGGGAGCTGGGCATGACGGGAACGGTGCGCCTGGAAACAGTGCGGCTGGGCGTGGTGCTGCTGTGCCACGGGGATCTGGACATGGTGGCGCGGCTGGCGCGCATCTGGACCGGCGGCGGGGCGCGGGTGGCGATCCATGTCGATGCCAAGGTCGCGGCCGCGCGCCTGGCCGGGCTGCGGGATGCGTTGAAGGATTGCGGCCCCGTCATCTTCAGCAAGCGCCACCGCTGTTCCTGGGGACGCTTCAGCCTGGTGCGCGCCACCCAGGACGCGGCGGCCGAACTGCTGGCGCGCTTTCCCGACACGACCCATGTTTATCTGGCCTCGGGATCCTGCCTGCCGCTGCGGCCTGTCGGTGATCTGATCGCCTATCTGGGGGCCGATCCCGACCGCGACCATATCGAAAGCGTCAGCACCCGTGACGCGGGCTGGACGGTCGGCGGGCTGAACGCCGAACGCTTCACGCTGTTCTTCCCCTTCGACTGGAAAAAGCACCGCTGGCTGTTCGACCGTTTCGTGGACTGGCAGCGGCGCTGGCGCATCCGGCGGCGGATGCCCGGCGGGCTGACGCCGCATCTGGGGTCGCAATGGTGGTGCCTGACGGCAAAAACCCTGCGCGCGATCCTGGAGGATCCGCGCCGGCCGGAATTCGACCGCTTCTTCCGCCTTGTCTGGATACCCGACGAAAGCTACTTCCAGACGCTGGTGCGGCGCCATTCGACCCGGATCGAAAGCTGGTCGCTGACCATGGCCAAGTTCGACCACATGGGCCGGCCCTACCTGCTTTACGACGATCACATCCCCATGCTGGCCGAATCGCGCTGCTTCGTGGCCCGCAAGGTCTGGCCCGGCGCCACGGGCCTGCTGGCGCATTTCCCGCTGCCCGCCGAGGGCCCCCCGCAGGTCGATCCGCCGCAGCCCGCGCGGATTTCCCGCATCATCAACCAGACCGTGCGCCGCAGGGTGCTGGGACGGCCGGGGCTTTACATGCAAAGCCGCTTTCCCCGCAAGGACGCGGAAAACGGCAAGACCTCGGCCGCCTACGCGGTCATCCAGGGGCCGGGCGACATCTTCCACGGCTTCGAGGACTGGCTGCGCCAGCACCTGTCCTGCGATGTCCACGGCCACCTGCTGGCGCCGGAAGGGGTCGAGTTCGGGGGGCGGCCGCCGATCGGGCCAGGCGCGATCTCGTCGCACCCCCAGGTGCGCGACCACGACCCGCAGGGGTTCCTGACCTCGCTGATCCGCATCACGGACCGGATGCAGGTGTTCCAGTTCGGCCCGCGCGACAACCAGGCGCTGACCTGGTTCATGGCCACCGATCCCAATGCGCATATGCTGGTCGTCACCGGCGCCTGGAAGCTGCCGCTTCTGCATTCGGGGATGCCCTTCGACGACGTGCGGCGGGCCTTTGCGCATCTTCAGCGGACCGAGCTTGCGCATCTGGACGTTCTGAACTCGGTCTGGGTCCGCGCCCGGCTGCACCGGCACGACCTGGGCGAGTTCCTGATGAACCCCGGGGGGATCCTTCAGGACTTCATGTTGCGGATCGACCCGCATTCCGCGCCCGTGACCGCGCTGCCGGCAATGCGCGATCTGACCGGGCTGGATCAGCTGGTGCGGCGGCTGCGCAATTCGGGCCTGCACCCGCGCCTGACGGGCGAGGATCTGCCCCCTATCGAACCTCCGACCCATGAAAGGGCGGCCGCAGAATGAGCCAGGGCTTCCGCAGCTTCGTGATCTTCGCCGAGATGCGCACCGGGTCGAACCTGCTCGAGGCGACGCTGAACGCCGTCAAGGGCGTCACCTGCTTTGGCGAGGCCTTCAATCCCTACATGATGGGCTGGCCCGACAAGAACGAGATGCTGGGCGTCACGCGCGCCGAACGCGAGGCCGACCCCCTGGTCCTGCTGGCGCGGCTGACCGGCAGGCCGGGACATCTGGCGGGGTTCCGCTATTTCCACGACCACGACCCGCGCGTGCTGGACCCGATCATCGCGGACCGGCGCTGCGCCAAGATCGTCCTGACGCGCAATCCGCTGGACAGCTATGTCTCGACCCGGCTGGCCTGGGAAACCAACCAGTGGAAGCTGAACGAGACGGAAACCCCGATCCCCGCGCGCATCACCTTTGACGGAGAGGAGTTCCGCGCGATGCTGGCCGCAACCGAAGCATTTCGGCTGGATCTCGTCGCCCGCCTTCAGGCGACCGGGCAATCGGCCTTCTGGCTGGGTTACGAGGATCTGCGCGACGCCGACGTGATGACCGGTCTGCTGCATTGGCTGGGCCGCACCGACCTGGACCGGGTGGAACCGGCCCGCGACCAGGTTCCCCAGAACCCCCAGGAACTGGCGCGAAAGGTCGCCAATTTCGACGCGATGCAGGCCGACCTTTCGGGCATGGACCCCTTCGGGCTGCACCGTTTGCCGAATTTCGAACCCCGGCGCGGGCCTGCGGTGCCCAGCTTTGTCGCCGCCGATGCCGGAAGGGGGCTGGTGTTCATGCCCCTGAAGGCAGGACCGGATCGGGCGGTCCGCGACTGGCTGGCGGCTTTGGGTCCGGTCGAGGGCGGCTTCACCCAGTCCACCCTGCGCCAATGGAAGCGCGCCCGCCCCGGCCACCGCGGTTTCGCGGTCCTGCGCCATCCCCTGCTGCGCGCCTGGCATGCCTTTGATCACCTGCTGACGCGCGGCAGTGCCGAACAGCGCGATCTGCTGCGACGCCTGCACCGCGTGGCGCTGCCCGCCGAAGGGACGGATCTGACAGGCGATGCCCGGATTGCCGTGTTTGCCGATTTCCTGGCCTTTCTGCGCCGGAACCTCCATGGGCAGACCTCGCTGCCGACCCATCCGATGTGGGCCAGCCAGACCGAGGTGTTGTCCGGTTTCGCCCGCTTTGCCGTTCCCGACATGCTGGCGCGCGAGGACCGGCTGGCCGAGGATCTGCGGCATCTGGCGCGGGCGGCGGGCATCGAGGATTCCCGGCTGGACGTCGTCGCGCCCGCGATGGTTCCGACTGCGCTGCGCGACAAGACCCTGGCCGAAGCCGCGCGTGCGGCCTATGGGCGCGACTACATCGCCTTCGGTTTCGACCTCCTGCCTTGACCTGTCCCCGTGCCGTCGAAAAGGCTTTCACCTTTGTCCAAATATCCCGCGGGGGTCTGGGGGCGCGAAGCCCCCAGCATCGCCCCCGGTGTCACCCCCGGCGTCGCCCCTTGTGCGCCTAGCCCTGCAACAGCGCCGCCAGTTCCGCCTGCTTTTCCTTCACCAAACCCGCGTCCCCGTCCGATTCCAGGTTCAGCCGCACCACGGGTTCCGTGTTCGACTTGCGCAAATTGAAGCGCCAATTCCCGAAATCCAGCGACACGCCGTCCAAGTCGTCGCGTTCCCTTGCCTGCGGCTCGTATTTCTCGATCAGGCGGGCAATCGCCGCGTCGGGATCGTCGATGTGATAGTTCGTCTCGCCCGAGGACGGATAAAGCCGCATCCGCTCCTCCAGCAGTTCGGCCAGGGTCTGGCCCTTGCGCGACAGCAGTTCCACCATCAGCAGCCAGGGGATCATGCCGCTGTCGCAGTAATAGAAGTCGCGAAAGTAATGGTGCGCCGACATCTCGCCGCCATAGATCGCGCCCACGTCGCGCATCTTGCGCTTGATAAAGGCATGGCCGGTCTTGCTGACCACCGCCTCGCCGCCCGCCTCTCGGATCATCGCCCTGGTGTTCATGATCACGCGGGGATCGTGGACGACCTTTTCGCCCGGCGACTTTTCCAGAAAGGCCGCGCCCAGAAGGCCCACGATGTACTCGCCCGGAATGAAGCGGCCGTTCTCGTCGAAAAAGAAGCAGCGGTCGAAATCGCCGTCCCAGGCCACGCCCAGGTCGGCATTCTCGGCCTTGACCTTCTCGACCGTGACGGGCTGGTTCTCGGGCAGCAGCGGGTTCGGAATGCCGTTCGGAAAGCTGGAATCGACATTGTGGTGCATCCGCACAAAGGTCAGCGGCGCGCCGCGCCGTTCCAGTTCCGCCGCGATGGCGTCAAAGGTCGGGCCCGCCGTGCCGTTTCCGGCGTTCACCACGATCTTCATGGGCTTCAGCACCGAGACATCCACGAAATCCGCCATGGCACGCGCGTAATCGGCGCGCGCATGGCTGAAATCGGTGACGCTGCCCTTGGCCGCAGGCGCGAAGCTGCCCGAGGTCGCCAGTTCGACGATCGGCGGCAATTCGGTCGCCGGATCCAGCGGGGCGGAGCCACGCCCCACGATCTTCATGCCGTTGTAGTTGATCGGGTTGTGGGACGCGGTGACCTCGATCCCGCCGTCGGTGTCGTGAAAGCCGGTGTGGAAATACACCTCCTCGGTTCCCGCCAGGCCCAGGTCCAGCACGTCGGCACCGCCGTCCGTCAGCCCCTCGATCAGCGCGGCGGCCAGTTCCGGCGAACTTTCGCGGCTGTCGCGGCCCACCACGACCCGCTTGGCCCCGCGAGCCTGGGCGAAGGCCCGGCCGATCCGGTAAGCCACGTCGGCGTCCAGGTTCTTGCCCAACTCGCCGCGCACGTCGTAGGCTTTGAAGCAGGTGATCTCTCGGGGGCCAAGGTTGCTGCGGTCAGACATGGGCGCGGATCCTTTATGCGCAAGGGTTGGTTCAATCGCTAACAGCTTGGCCCGGAAATTCAAGGCAGTGGTCCTTTCGGACCAAGTGACGCCAAGCGCGGGCCGCGCTAGACGGGGGCAAACGCACGAGAGGGACAAATGGATACGAAATCCTTAATCGCCGCCTATTACGACGCCTTCAACGCGGGCCGCACCGACGACATGCTGGCCCTGCTGCACGACGAGGTGGAGCATCACGTGAACGAAGGCGGCATCCGCCGGGGCAAGGCGCTGTTTGCCGAGTTCAACGCGCACATGACGGCAAGCTACAAGGAAACCCTGACCGACATGGTGGTCTTCGCCAACGAGGCGGGAGACCGCGCGGCGGCGGAGTTCGTGGTGAACGGCACCTACCTGAAGACCGACGAAGGCCTGCCCGAGGCGAAGGGCCAGACCTACCGCCTGCCTGCGGGCGCCTTTTTCACCATCCGCGACGGCAGGATCGCCCGCGTGACGACCTATTACAACCTGGCCGACTGGATGCGGCAGGTCAGCCGATGAGCGTCACCACGCGCGTCCTGACCGGAGAAGCCCTGGCCGCCGCGCTGGAGGATGTCGCGCGTCTGCGCATCCGCGTGTTCCGCGACTTCCCCTATCTTTACGATGGAAACGAGGATTACGAACGCGACTACCTGCGCGCCTATCAGTCGCCCGGCGCGGTGGTCGTGGCGGCGATGGAGGGCGCCCGCGTCGTCGGCGCCGCCACCGGCGCGCCCATGGCCGACCACGCCGCCGATTTCGCCGCGGCCTTTGCCGACCGGCCCGAGCCGTTGGACCAGATCTTCTACTGCGCCGAATCGGTGCTGCTGCCCGAATATCGCGGCCAGGGCATCGGCCATGCTTTTTTCGACGCGCGCGAAGCCCATGCCCGCGATCTTGGCCTGACCCACAGCGCCTTTTGCAGCGTGATCCGCCCGGCCGGACATCCGGCCCGGCCGGCCGGCTATCGCCCTCTGGACGGGTTCTGGCGCAAGCGGGGCTATGAGCCGCTGCCCGGCGTCATCGCGCATTTTTCCTGGAAGGATCTGGGCGAGGCCGCCGAAACCGAGAAACCCCTGCAATTCTGGATGCGCCGCCTGTGAAGATCGCCGCCAGCGCCTATCCCATCGACTGGTTCGACAGCTTTGCCGACTACGAGGCGAAGCTGGCCCGCTGGGTCGCCGAGGCCGGTGGCGCCGACCTGCTGGTGTTTCCCGAATACGGCGCGATGGAGCTTGCCTCGCTGGGCGGGCGCGACGCGGCGGGCGATCTGGAAGCCTCGCTGCACGAGGCCGGGCGGCACTGGCCGCAGGTCCAGGCGCTGCATCTGCGGCTGGCGGCAGCGCATGGGTGCCACATCCTCGGCGCCTCGGGGCCGGTCTTTGAAGGGCCGCGTCCGGTCAACCGCGCGGTTCTTTATGGTCCCGAAGGCATCATCGGCCATCAGGACAAGCAGATCATGACCCGGTTCGAACGCGAGGCTTGGGATGTGACGGGCGCCCCGGGCTTGCGGATCTTCGATACGGCGCTTGGCCGGATCGGGGTTCTGATCTGCTATGACAGCGAATTTCCGCTGCTGGGACGGGTGCTGGCGCAGGCGGGCGCGGAACTGCTGCTGGTGCCGAGCTGCACCGACACGGTGGCGGGCTTCAACCGCGTGCGCATCGGTGCGATGGCGCGCGCCCTGGAAAGCCAATGCGTCGTGGTGCAGTCGCCCACGGTCGGAGCCTGCGACTGGATGCCCGCGCTGGACGAAAACCGGGGGCGCGCGGCCATTTACGGCCCGCCCGACGGCTTCTGGCCGGAAACCGGGATCATCGCGGAAGGTCCGATGGACCGGCCCGGCTGGGTGACGGCCGAGGTCGATCTGTCCCGCGTGTCCGACAGCCGCCGGAACGGCGCGGTTCTGCCCTTTGCCCATTGGCCGGAAAGCGATGGCATCGGGCTGACGGGCTGACGGGCAGGCAACTCTTTTTTAACGGATTGCGTTTTATCAAGGTCGGCACCTTCCACGCCGTCTTTTCGGGCCATGTTTCGCGGCAATGCTGCATATCAACGACACCATCACCATCGAGGAGTGGGAGCTGACCGAGCAGTTCACCAGATCCCAGGGACCGGGCGGGCAGAACGTCAACAAGGTCGAAACCGCGGTCGAGCTGCGGTTCGAGGCCGCGCGTTCGCCGAACCTGCCCGACGCCGTGAAGCGCCGCCTGGAACGGCTGGCGGGGCGGCGTTGGACGCGCGACGGCGCGGTGGTGATCCTGTCGCAGGAAACCCGCAGCCAGACCCGCAACCGCGACATCGCGCGCGAAAGGCTGGCCGACCTGATCGGGCGCGCCGCCGAACCCGTCAAGCGGCGGGTCGCGACAAAGCCCACATGGGGCAGCCAGCAGCGGCGCCTCAAGGCCAAGGCCACCCGCGGAGAGGTCAAGACCCTGCGCGGCAGGGTGGAGGATGGCGAATGATGCCCTGGGGCCAATCGCTGCGCCTGCTGCTGGGCTGGCGCCCCGCCGCCATGCAGGTCGGCGCGATCTGCCGCCGCCCGGACACCGGCGAGGTTCTGCTGATCACCAGCCGCGGCACGGGCCGCTGGGTCATTCCCAAGGGCTGGCCGATGGAGGGCAAGACCCTGCCCGGCGCCGCCGCCACCGAAGCCTGGGAGGAAGCGGGCGTCGAAGGGCATGTCCACGAGACCGAGATCGGCCGCTATCGCTATGACAAGGAACAGGACAGGGGCTGGTCCGTCCCGGTCGAGGTTCGCGTTTTTCTGATGGATGCCGAACACATGCGGCCCGACTTCCCCGAAGCCGGGCAGCGCAAGCGGCGCTGGTTTTCGCCTCGGGAAGCGGCACAACTTGTGGTTGAGCCAGATTTGAGGAAGATCCTGCTTGCATTGCCAAAGCTGTCCGGCTGACATGCGGGCATGACCCGGCCCAACCGCGACTACCGCACGCTCGACAAGGATCTGGGGCGGATCACGATTGCCGAATCCGCCCAGTTCCATGCCCTCCGCCCCGTTCTGCAACTGGGGGCCGGGATTCTGCTGGCGGTGTCGCTGATCTTCCTGGCCCTGGGCGTCACCGGCCATCAGCCCGGCCTGATCGCCGTCGGCGCGGGCTTTATCGTGGCGGGCTGGCTGGGCCTGTCCATCGGGGCGAACGACATCGCGAACTCGCTGGGACCGGCGGTCGGGGCGGGGGCGATCGCCATCGGTCCCGGCCTTGCGCTTGTGGGCCTGGCGGAAATCGCGGGCGCGGCCCTGGCGGGCCATGCCGTCACTTATCGGCTGGCCGAGGGGATCGTGGACACTGCCGTTCTGACCGGGGAGGCCGGGCAGATCGTCATGCTGGCCGCGCTGATCGCGGCGGCGGGCTGGATCACGATCGCGACGGGGGCGAACCTGCCGGTCTCGACCTCGCATTCCATTGTCGGCGCCATTGCCGGAGCGGGACTGGCGGCGGCGGGATCGGCGGCGGTATCCTGGGGGGGGATCGCCGCCATGGCCCTGGCCTGGATGCTGACGCCCCTGGCGGCGGCGGTCTTGGCCGGGGCGCTGCTGGCGCTGCTGCGGCTCAAGGTGGCCGAGGCGCCGGATCGCGGCCGCGCCGCCCGCGCCTGGCTGCCGCCGCTGATCGGCGCCATGGTCGGGCTGTTCGTCGCCTATATCGCGGCGCTGCTGCCCGTGCTGTCGCTGCGCCTGCCCCAAGCCCTGTTGCCCGGCGCCGCGGCGGGGCTGGCCACGGCGCTGCTGATGCGCGGCCGCGTCAACCGGCTGCTTGTCCAGGCGGGGGACGACAAGCCGGGGATGAAGCGTCTCTTGCGCCAGCCCCTGCTGTTTGCTGCCGTGATGATGGCCTTTGCCCATGGCGCCGGCGATGCGGGCAATGTCGCGGGACCGCTGCTGGTGATCCTGACGCCGGACCACCAGGGGGAGTTGCCCGCGCCGTTGCTGTTGCTGGCGGTGGCGGGCGCGGCCATCGCGCTTGGCGCCGTTCTGTTCGGCCGCCGCCTGGTCGGCATGGTGGGCGAGGGGATCACCCGCCTGAACCCCGCCCGCGCCTTCTGCATCACGCTGGCGACCGCCCTGATCGTGCTGGTCGCGTCCGCCTGGGGGTTGCCGGTCTCGTCCACGCATGTGGCCGTGGGCGGCGTCTTCGGCGTGGGCTTCGTGCGCGAGCTGCTGGACCGGCGCGCCGACCGCCAGCGGGCCTTGCTGCCGGTCGAGGAACGCCGCCGCCGCCAACTGATCCGCCGCAGCCACGTCGCCACCATCACCGCCGCCTGGGCGGTGACGGTGCCGGTCACGGCGGCTTTGGGCGGGTTGTGCTGCCTGGCGATGCTGCGGCTGGCGGGGCTCTAGGCGGCTTCAGACCACCACGTCCAGCCGGGCCTGCTGGCCTGTCCCGAAGACGCGGCGATAGCGCGCCAGCTCCTCGGCCGGGCCGGTGGCCTTGGCGGGGTTGTCGGACAGCTTGACCGTGGGACGCCCATCCGCCGACACCGCCTTGCAGACCAGGCTAAAGGGCGCAAGCCCGTCGCCCGCGACCAGCCCTCGGAAATCGTTGGTCAGCAGCGTGCCCCAGCCGAAGCTGACCTTCACGCGGCCATGGAACTGGTGGTGCAGCTCGACGATCTTGGCGACATCCAGCCCGTCCGAAAAGATGACCAGCTTGCGGCGCGGATCCTCGCCGCGGTCCCGCCACCAGCGGATCGCGGTTTCGGCCCCTTCGGCGGGGTCGCCGCTGTCGATGCGGATGCCGGTCCAGCCCGCCAGCCAGTCGGGCGCGCCCTTGAGGAAGCCTTCGGTCCCGTAGGTGTCGGGCAGAATCATGCGCAGGTTGCCGTCGTGTTCCTCGTGCCAGTCGGCCAGAACCTCGTAAGGGGCGCGGCGCAACTCCTCGTCCGTGTCGGCCAGGGCGGCATAAACCATCGGCAGCTCATGGGCGTTGGTGCCGATGGCCTCGATGTCGCGGCGCATGGCGATCAGGCAGTTCGAGGTGCCGGTGAAGCGTTCCCCCAGTCCCTCGATCATGGCCTGCACGGCCCAGTCCTGCCACAGGAAGCTGTGGCGCCGCCGCGTGCCGAAATCGGCGATGCGCAGGTCGGGCAGGGTGCGCAGCACCTCGATCTTTTCCCACAGGCGCGTCATGGCGCGGGCATACAGCACCTGCAATTCGAAACGCCCCAGGGTTTGCAGGACGGCGCGGGACCGAAGCTCCATCAGGATGGCAAGCGCCGGAATTTCCCACAGCATCACCTCGGGCCAGCGGCCTTCAAAGGTCAGTTCGTATTGCCCGTCGCGCTTGTCCAGCTGATAGGGGGGCAGGCGCAGGTTCTCCAGGAACTCCATGAAATCGGGGCGGAACATCTGGCGCTTGCCGTAGAACGTGTTGCCGCGCAGCCAGGTGGATTCCCCGCGCGTCAGCCGCAGGCCCCGGACATGATCCAGCTGTTCGCGCAGCTCGGCTTCGTCGATCAGCTCGGCCAGGCGGATGGATTTGGTGCGGTTGATCAGGCTGAAGCGGACAACGGTATCGGGCCGGTTGCGAAAAATCGACTGGCACATTAAAAGCTTGTAGAAGTCCGTGTCGATCAGAGACCGGACGATGGGGTCGATCTTCCACTTGTGGTTGTAGACGCGGGTGGCGATATCGACCATCGGCTTTACTCCAGTTTGACGCCCGCGGCAGCCATGCCGGCGCGGGCGCGGTCGCGGCTGCCGTCCAGGTCGATCGCGCGGGTCGCGGATTCGATCACGGTGGCGGTGAAGCCCAGCTTCGCGGCGTCCATCGCGCTCCAGGCGACGCAGAAGTCATGGGCCAGGCCCACGAAGAACAGGTCCGTCAGGCCCCGGTCGCGCAGGTATCCGGCCAGGCCGGTGGGGGTGGCATGGTCGTTCTCGAAAAAGGCGGAATAGCTGTCGATCCCCGGACGGAAGCCCTTGCGGATCACCAGATCGGCGCGGTTCCGGTCCAGGCCGGGGTGGAAATCCGCGCCCTTCGTGCCGATCACGCAATGGCCGGGCCACAGCACCTGCGGGCCGTACGGCATCTGCATCAGGCTGAACGGATCCGCGCCCGGGTGGTTGGCGGCAAAGCTGGCATGGTTTGCCGGGTGCCAGTCCTGGGTCAGCACCACGGCGTCGTGATCGGCCATCAGGGCGTTGATGGGGGCCACGATGTCGTCCCCGCCCGCCACGGCCAGGGCGCCGCCGGGGCAGAAGTCGATCTGCATGTCGATAACGATCAGGGCGCGCGGCATCGGTTCCCCCTTTCCCGGGATGATCATGCCTAGGAACTGCGCGCCCTGGGGTCAATGGCTTGCAAGACCGGGCATTGCTGGCTAAGGCCGCGCCCATGCTGACCGTTGCCGCGCTGTATCACTTTACCCGCTTTGCCGACCCTGCCGCACTGAAAGGTCCGCTGGCCCGGACGGCCTGCGCCCATGGCGTTCGCGGCACGCTGCTGCTTGCGGCCGAGGGGATCAACGGCACCATCGCCGGGACGCGGCGGGGCATCGACGCGGTGCTGGCCCATATCCGGGCCCTGCCGGGCTGCGCGGGGCTGGAATGGAAGGAAAGCGCGGCGGACGCCATGCCCTTCGGCAAGATGAAGGTGCGTCTGAAACGCGAGATCGTGACGATGGGCCAGCCCGATGTCGATCCCCGCGCCTCGGTCGGTCACTATGTCGAGCCCGCCGACTGGAACGCGCTGATCACCGCGCCCGACGTGGCGGTGATCGACACCCGCAACGATTACGAGGTCGCCATCGGCAGTTTCGCCGGCGCCGTCGATCCGGGCACCCGCAGCTTCCGCGACTTTCCGGCATGGTGGCGGGCCAATGCGGACCGCTTCGCGGGCAAGCGCATCGCCATGTTCTGCACCGGCGGCATCCGCTGCGAGAAATCGACGAACTGGCTGCTGTCGCAGGGCGTGGGCGACGTGTTCCACCTGAAAGGCGGGATCCTGAAATACCTGGAGGACGTGCCCGCACGGGACAGCCTGTGGCAGGGCGAGTGTTTCGTCTTCGACGGCCGCGTCAGCCTGACCCACGGCTTGCAGCAGGGCCGCCATGGCCTCTGCCACGCCTGCCGCCGCCCTCTGGCCCCCGAGGACCGCGAGCGGCCGGAATACGAGGAAGGCGTTTGTTGCCATTATTGCGTCGGGGAATACGACGAGGCTGACCGGGCGCGGTTCCGGGAACGGCAGCGGCAGGTCGCGCGGGGCGAGTTGAAGTTCGAAGGAATTGTCCTCTCGCCAGGTCGAGAAAGTCCCTGTACGCCTTGACGTGATTCCAAACGGGGTTTGCAATGGCGCTGATTTACAAGGGCACTACAGGGAACAACCGTCTCAAGGCAGACAATGTGTTTCCGTATGGCGATATGGTTCAAATGCATGGATACGCCGGAGATGACGAATTGTCGGGCGCGTTTCTGCACGGCAACAAAATTTTCGGGGATGCCGGAAATGACACCTTGCGAGGTGGCGCTGAAACCAACCTGCTGGATGGCGGCGACGGCAATGACGTCCTGGATGCTTGGATAGGGGATTATTCAATCCTTCGGGGAGGCGCTGGAAATGACCGGATCATCGGAGGCGACGCGGGCGGACTTCTGGACGGCGGCCAGGGCATAGACACGATGACTGGCGGCGATGGCGGCGACACATACGTTGTCAATCATCTGCGTGACGAAATAACCGAGATTTACAGCCCTTACTACGACAACGACCCGAATCCTGCCGATCAGGTGAACGCCTGGGTCAGCTGGACCCTGGGCGCCAATCTGGAAAACCTTCTTTTGCAAGGCAAGGCCGCGATCAACGGCACCGGCAATGGGCTTTCCAACCTGATCGTCGGCAATGCTGGCAACAACAGTCTGTCAGGTGGCCGTGGTGCCGACACCCTGGAGGGTGGACTGGGCAACGACACCCTTGATGGCGGAGCGGGCACGGACACGATCCGCTTCGCGGCCAGCCTGGCCGTTTCGGTCAATCTTTCGAAGGTTGCCGCTCAGAACGCCGGCCTGGGACTGGACACCATCCGCAATGTCGAAAACGTCGTGACCGGCGCGGGCAATGACCGGATCGTCGGCAACGGACTGGCGAACACCTTGACGGCGGGGACGGGCAATGACGCGCTCGTGGGCATGGCGGGCAACGACCGCCTGCTGGGGCAGGCAGGCAACGACCGCCTCCAGGGCGGAACCGGGGCCGATACGCTGGCTGGCGGGATCGGCGCGGATCAGTTCCTGTTTGCCAGGGGCGACGGTGCCGACCGGATCGCGGATTATCAGGACAGGCTTGACCGCATCGTCATCAGCGGCGGGGCCGAAGCCTTCGGGCAGGTCAGGATTGCCGACATCGGCGCGGATGCCCGGATCGCCTTCGGCGACGTGACCGTCATCCTGACGAATGTCGATCACGCCCGGCTTGGGCCCGAGGATTTCGTTTTTACCTGATGACCCAGGGGCGGGGCGCCCCTTACCGCCCCGTTCCCAATCCGCCTGCCGAGATCGCCGCCATGTTCAGGATGTCGTTCACGGTCGAGGTGGTGGAACAGATCTGGATCGGCTGCGGCACGCCGGTCAGGATCGGGCCGATCACCGTGGCGCCCGCCATTTCCTGCATCAGCTTGACGCTGATGGACGCCGAATGGCGCGCGGGCACGACCAGCACATTGGCAGGCCCTGTCAGGCGGCTGAAGGGATAGCGCGCGGCCGAGTCCATGTTCAGCGCCACATCCACGGTCATCTCGCCCTCGTATTCGAAATCGACGCCGCGGCGGTCCAGGACCTTGGGCGCCTCGGCCATCTTGATCGCGCGTTCGCTGACCGGATAGCCGAAGTTCGAGAAGGACAGAAAGGCCACGCGGGGTTCAAGCCCCAGGCCGCGCGCCACGGCGGCGCCGCGGGTGGCGATGTCGGCCAGATCCTCGGCTTCGGGCCATTCATGGACCAGGGTGTCGCCGATCAGCACGATCCGGCCCTTGTGCAGGACGGCGGACACGCCGACGGCCCCGTCCTGCGGGCGCAGGTCGAAGACCTTGCCCAGTTGCGCCAGCACCGGGGCGTTCTTGCGGGTCGCGCCGGTGACAAGCCCGTCGCCATGGCCATGCGCCAGCATCAGGGCGGCAAAGACATGGCGGTCGCGGTTGGCCAGCTTGTGCGCGTCCTCGCGGTCCACGCCCTTGCGTTGCAGGCGGGCGTAAAGGAACTCGTGATACGCATCCAGATGCCGGGAATTGGCGGCGTTCACCACCGTCAGTTCGCGCACCGCGTCGCCCAGGCCCGCCGTTTCCAGCTTTTCCTTCACATCGGCCTCGCGGCCCACGACCAGGGCCTGGCCCATGCCGCCGCGCTGCCAGGCGACGGCGGCGCGCAGCACGCGGGGGTCGTCGCCTTCGGCAAAGATCATGCGCGCCTGGCTTTGGCGGGCGCGGGCATGGATGCCTTGCAGGATGGCGGCGGTCGGATCCATGCGGTTCTTCAGCGACTGGACATAACCCTCCATGTCGATGATCGGGCGGCGGGCCACGCCGGTGTCCATGCCCGCGCGCGCCACCGCGGGCGGCACGACATGGATCAGGCGCGGATCGAAGGGCGTCGGGATGATGTAGTCGCGGCCGAATTGCAGCTTGCGGCCATAGGCCACCGCCACCTCGTCGGGCACATCCTCGCGCGCAAGGGCGGCCAGCGCCTCGGCGCAGGCGATCTTCATCTCGTCGTTGATGGCGCGGGCATGGATGTCCAGCGCGCCCCGGAACAGGTAGGGAAAGCCCAGGACGTTGTTGACCTGGTTCGGATAGTCGCTGCGCCCGGTGGCGACGATGGCGTCGGGGCGGACGGCATGGGCGTCCTCGGGCGTGATCTCGGGGTCGGGATTGGCCATCGCGAAGATCACCGGGTTGTCGGCCATGCTTTCCACCATGGCCTGCGTCACCGCGCCCTTGGCCGACACGCCCAGGAACACGTCGGCGCCGCGCAGGGCGTCCTCCAGCGTGCGCGCCTCGGTCGCGACCGCATGGGCCGATTTCCACTGGTTCATCCCCTCGGTCCGGCCCTGCCAGATGACGCCCTTGGTGTCGGCCATGATGCAGTTTTCATGCCGCGCGCCCATCGACTTCAGCAGTTCCAGGCAGGCGATCCCGGCGGCGCCCGCGCCGTTCAGGACGATCTTCACGTCCTCGATCTTCTTGCCCGAAAGTTCCAGCGCGTTCAGCAGGCCCGCAGCGCAGATCACCGCCGTGCCGTGCTGGTCGTCGTGAAAGACCGGAATGTCCATCATTTCCTTCAGGCGCTGCTCGATGATGAAGCATTCGGGCGCCTTGATGTCCTCGAGGTTGATGCCGCCGAAGGTCGGTCCCATCAGGCGCACGGCGTTGACGAACTCGTCCGCGTCCTCGGTGTCCAGCTCGATGTCGATGGCGTTCACGTCGGCGAACCGCTTGAACAGCACCGCCTTGCCCTCCATCACCGGCTTCGAGGCCAGCGCGCCCAGGTTCCCCATTCCCAGGATCGCCGTTCCGTTGGAAATCACGGCCACCATGTTGCCCTTGGTGGTGTAATCATAGGCCGTTTCGGGCCGGTCGGCGATGGCCTGGACGGGCACCGCGACGCCCGGCGAATAGGCCAGCGACAGGTCGCGCTGCGTCGCCATGGGGGTGGATGCCACCACGTCGAATTTCCCCGGGCGCGGCTCCATGTGATAGGCCAGGGCCTCCTCGGGGGTGATGCGGGCGCTGCGGGGGGTCTTGTCGGCCATGGTGCTTCTCCGGGACTGGTGATCCCGTTTAACGTCGCGTCACCGCTGGCTCAACAGGCTTCGCGGGCAAGGCTGTGTTGCGCAATCGGACGGGTCACATGCTGACCTTGACGAAGCTCTCGCGCAGGGCGGCGGACCAGGCCGCGCTCATCCGGGCGAAGTCGGCGTCGCCGTCTCCGATCCGGCGGCGGGTGGTGACGGCGCAGGCGTCCTTTTCGATGATCGCCAGATCCAGGGGCATTCCGACCGACAGGTTCGACCGCAGCGTCGAATCCATCGACAGCAGCACGGCTTTCTGCGCATCGGCCAGGCTGGTCGCGGGCGTCACCACGCGGTCCAGGATGGGCTTGCCGTATTTGTGTTCGCCGATCTGCAAAAAGGGCGTGTCCTCGGTCGCCTCGATGAAATTGCCTTCGGGATAGATCAGATACATCCGCATGTCGCCGCCGCAGCGCTGGCCCGCAACGATCATGGAGGCCGAGGCCTGCTGGCGCAGGTCGCGGCACTGTTCGGCGATCTCCCGACGCGTGCGCGACAGGGTGTCGCCGATGATCGTGGCGACCTGCAACATGGTCTGCGCCTTCATGATCGAGGTCGTCTCGTCCGCCATCTCATCATGGATGGCCTCGGCCAGGCGGGCCAGCGTGGTCTGCGTGACCGACAGCGACCCGGCGGTCATCACCACGATGGCGCGTTCGCCCGGCTGTTCGAAGAAGAACATCTTGCGATAGCAGGCAATGTTGTCCAGCCCGGCATTGGTGCGCGTGTCCGACAGCAGCACCAGTCCGGCATTCAGCTTCAAGCCGACGCAATAGGTCATGGCCGCGTCTTCCCCATGATGGTCGCGCCGCAATCTAATGGCCGCGCGGTCCGGTCGCAATCCGCCTTTCGCCTTTGTCCAGATCTCCCCCGGGGCGAAGCGCGCCCGGCTAGCTTTGCGTCTGGCTCTGGCTCTGCGTCTGGAGGCGTTCCACGTCCTCGACATTCACCGCGACATCCAGCGTCTCGGCGCCCTGGCCCGCGGCGATCCCCCGGATCGGAGCCGCGTCGGACGCATCCAGCCCCGACCCCAGCCGGACATAGCGTTCGTCGGGGCAGCAGCGGTTCGCCGGATCGAAGCCCACCCAACCCAGGCGGTCCACATGGATCTCGGCCCAGGCATGGGCGGCCTCATGCGCCTCGCCTGCTGCGGCGGCTTGCAGGTAGCCCGAGACATAGCGCGCGGGCAGGCCGCGCAGGCGGGCGACGCTGATCAGGGCATGGGCATGGTCTTGGCAGACGCCTTCGCCCTGCGCCAAGGCCTCGGCCGCGGTGGTGTGGAATTCCGTCCGGCCGGGGGCATAGGCGATGGCGTCCGACACGGCGGCGGACAGCCTGTGGGCCAGATCCAGCGAATCCGCGGCCTCCGTGACCGATGCGGCCAATTCCCGCAGCGCCGCATCGGCCCTGGTCGCCGCCGTGCCGCGCCCATAGGCCAGGGGGTGGATCAGCTCGCGGTGGCCGCGCAGGACGCCCGCGGTGTCGCGCGTCTCGATCCGGCCGGTGACGGCGACTGTCACCTCCTCGGTGGGGCCGCGCACGGTCCAGCCCTCGATCCAGTCGCCGGCGCCGTCGCGGAAACCGGGGCCGCGGATGCCGCCGCCGACCTCGATCACCCAGTCATGGGCCCGCTGCCCTTCGAAGACCGAGGGCGTCAGGCGCAGGCTTTGGACCAGGTTTCTGACCGGCCGGTCGTAACGGTAAACCGTCTGGTGAACGATGCGCAGCTTCATCCCTTACGATCCCCCCAGCAGGTAATCCTCGTGCACCAGGGTCGAGATCGTGCCGATCTCGCCGATGAACCAGGTCAGGAACTCGTGCAGACCTTCGTCGAAGATCATGTCGATGTCATGGGCCTGCAAGCGGCCCAGCACCTCGCGCGCCTTGTCCCGCGCATTGGTTGGCACCGTTTCTCCGTATCGCTTGGCGATGCCTTCCAGGTTCCACACCGCCTCGTAAAGCGAGGTGATCAGCGACCGCGGGCTTTCGCCGTTCAGGATCAGGAAATCCGCCACGCGGGCCGCCGTGATGTCGCCGCCATAAGCCCAGTGATAGGCGCGGTGCGCCGACAAGGCGCGCAGGATCACCTGCCATTGATAGGTGTCCAGCCCCGATCCCACGAACTCGATCCGGGGCAGAAGCACATAGTATTTCACGTCCAGAAGGCGCGCGGTGGCGTCAGCCCGTTCCAGGCCATAGCCCAGGTTCATGAAATGCCAGCCGTCGTTGCGCAGCTGGGTGGCGTTGATCGCGCCCCTGACGGTCGAGGTGTGGCTGGTGGTGAAATCCGTCAGCGACCCCGTGTCCAGCTTGTCGCGCGGCGTGCGTTCAAGCCTGCGCAGATCCTGATAGGCGACGTTCAGCGCGTCCCAGACCTGGCTGGTCAGCGCGGTGCGCACGATGCGCCCCGCCTCGCGCGCCTTTTCGACGCAGGACAGGACCGACGACGGGTTCTGGCGGTCGAAGAAGATGAACTCCTCGATGTTCTCCTGGCTGATCTCGCCGTATTTCTCGGCGAACAGGTTGGCGGTGCCGGACGCCTGCAACAGCGAGTTCCATTCGTTCTGATAGCCCGAGGCGGTGTTGGGCAGCAGCGTGATGCGGTGGCCCACGTCCAGCAGGCGGGCGGCGGTGTCGGCGCGTTCCAGGTGGCGGCCCATCCAGAACAGGTTGGCGGCGGTGCGGCTGAGCATGAGCGTTCCCCCCTTTTATTCCGACAGGACCCAGGTGTCCTTGACGCCCCCGCCCTGAGACGAGTTCACGACAAGGCTGCCTTCGCGCAATGCCACGCGGGTCAGCCCGCCCGGCACAAGCTCGATCCGGTCGCCGCACAGGCAATAGGGCCGCAGGTCCACGTGGCGGGGCGCCAGGCCTTCGGCGACAAAGGTGGGGCAGGTGGACAAGGCCAGCGTCGGCTGGGCGATGTAGTTGCCGGGATCGGCCTCGATCTTGGCGCGAAAGGCCTCGATCTCCTCCTTGGTGGACTTTGGGCCGACCAGCATCCCGTAGCCGCCCGACCCGTGGACCTCCTTCACCACCAGGTCGGGCAGGTTCTCCATGACGTACCGGTAGTCGTCGTTCTTCCACAGCGTCCAGGTCTGGACGTTCTGGAGCAAGGGTTCCTCGCCCAGATAGAAGCGGACCATTTCCGGCACAAAGGTATAGATCGCCTTGTCGTCGGCCACGCCCGCGCCCGGGGCCGAACAGATCGACACGCCCCCGGACCGATAGACATCCATCAGCCCCGGCACGCCCAGCATCGAATCGGGGCGGAAGCACAGGGGATCCAGGAACGGGTCGTCGATCCGGCGGTAGATCACATCGACGCGCTTCGGCCCCTGGGTCGTGCGCATGTAGACGAATTCGCCGTCCACGAACAGATCGGCCCCTTCGACCAGTTCGACGCCCATGAGGTTCGCAAGGAAGCTGTGCTCGTAATAGGCGCTGTTGAAATGGCCCGGCGTCAGAACCACGCAGGTGGGCCGGTCGTGGCACTTGGCGGGGGCGACCGATTCCAGCGTGCGGCGCAGCAGATCGGGATACTGGTCCACCGGCTCGATCCGGTTGCCCCGGAACAGGCCGGGGAACATCCGCATCATGATCTCGCGGTTTTCCAGCATGTAGCTGACGCCCGAAGGGGTGCGGCAGTTGTCCTCCAGCACGTAGAACTGGTCCTTGGCGGTGCGCACCAGGTCGATGCCGATGATGTGGGAATAAACCCCGCGCGGGGGCACGACGCCCACCACGGCCTTTTCATAAGCCTCGTTCTGGTAAACCAGCCGGGCGGGGATGCGGCCCGCGCGCACGATCTCGGCCCGGCCGTAAACGTCGCGCAGGAACGCGTTCAGGGCGCGGGCCCGCTGCTTGATGCCGCGTTCCAGGCGGCGCCATTCGGCCTGCTCGAAGACGCGGGGCATCATGTCGAAGGGGATCAGCCGGTCCGGGTCGCCGCCCTCGCCATAGACGGCGAAGGTGATGCCGATGCGGCGGAACAGGGCCTCGGCCTCGGCCTGCTTCATCTGCCGGAAATCGGCGGGCATCGTCTCGACCCATTGGCTGAGCCGCGCATAGGGTTCGCGGACCCGCGATCCCTCGAACATCTCGTTGTAATACGTCATGAGTCCACCCGCTGACACCGGACCCTTCGCAGGCCTTCTTCCCCCTGATGATCGGAGACGGTTTTTGCCAAGTCCACAGGGGAATGGCGGTTTCTGCGCGAAAGTTCCGCAGGATCAGGGCGGAACGCAGGCAAACGGAAGCGGCGGCGGCGGGCCGTGCCGAAGTTTTGGGCAGGGCGTCATCAATGCCTGGCCGGGGCGGGCCGCGGCGGCGGCGCTTACGGGATGGTAACCTTTTTGCCCTAGGGCTGGTCATGGGAAGCAGGGGAACAGAATGCCGACACTGATCGTCAACGAAACCGAAGACCACATGATCATCACGGTCGAGGATGCGCGCATCGACGCGGCCATCGCCACCCGGTTCAAGGACCGCCTGCGCGAGATCGTGCTGCGCGGGAAAAAGCCCGTCCGGCTGGACATGCGCCGGGTCGATTTCATGGACAGCTCGGGCCTGGGCGCGATGATCGCGGTGCGCAAGGCCCTGCCCGAGGCCCTTCCGCTGGTTCTGGAAGGGCTGACCCCCAATGTGGAACGCGTGTTCCGGCTGACGCGGATGGACACTGTTTTCGACATCCGCCCCGCCGTCCCCCAACAGGAGTAGAGTAACGATGTCCCATACCGAACGGCAGAATGCCGGCCCGCAACCCCGTTCCGCGACCAGATCGCAGCCGATGTTCCACCGCGTCCTGCATGCCGACCCCCACGAGGTCCGCAAGACCCTGGTGGACCTGCGCAACCGCTTCGCGGAGACGGTCGATGCCGATGCGTTGGGCCGGCTGGAGCTGGTCCTGGCCGAGGTGATGAACAACGTGGCCGAACATGCCGCCACCCAGGGGGTGGGGGCCGGGTGCATGCACCTGTGCATCGTCATGCAGGACGGCGGCCTGTCCTGCGCGATCACCGACGATGGCGGCAAGCTGCCCGCCGACTGCCTGAAGCCGCGCGGCCTGCCCGCGCTGGATCCGCTGGATCTGCCGGAAGGCGGCTTCGGCTGGTTCCTGATCCAGGGGCTGACGCAGTCGCTGTGCTATTATCGCGAAGACCACCGCAACTGCCTGGCCTTCACCGTGCCCTATCACCAGGTCAGTTGAGCAGGCCCATCAGCGGATAGCGCCCGTCCTCAAAATCGCCGAACATCTCGACCACTTCGGGATGGTCCAGGGGCTCGCCCGACTGGTCGGGCATCAGGTTCTGTTCCGAGACATAGGCGACGTAATAGGTCGCCTCGGTTTCGGCATAAAGGTGGTAGAAGGGCTGGTCCTTGGCCGGGCGCGCGTCTTCGGGGATCGAATCGTACCATTCCTGGGTGTTCGCGAATTCGGGGTCCACGTCGAAGATCACCCCGCGGAACGGCCGGTTCCGATGACGGACGACCTGGCCCAGGCCGTATTTGGCGATTCGATGATGTGCCTGCATGAATGTTCCACTGCGCTTGGGGACAAGGCTGACGGGCGTTCTAATCCCGCCGGGCGATTCTGTCCACCAGATCACCAGCATTTGCACGATTTCCGGGGGTGCCGCGACCCGGGGGCCACAGCGGACGGCCTTACCTGGCGGGCCGAGCGCCCTTGTCCTCGGCCAGCAGGGGCACGGTGGACATCGACATCTTGGCCGATCCCTCGCCCAGCTCGCTGGCATGGGCCAGATAAACCAGCACGCGGTTTTCCGCGTCGTAGATGCGCTTCACCCGAAGCGACTTGAACAACAGCGACCGTCCTTCGCTGAACACGTCGGCGGGCTGGCCCGGTCGCAGCGCGCCGACATCGACCGGCCCGGTGCGGCTGCACTGGATGGCGCTGTTCGAGGGATCCTCGAACCAGTTGCCCTGGCTGAGGCGGTCCAGGACGGATCGTTCGAAATAGGCCAGGTGGCAGGTCACGCCGCCCACCTCGGGATCGGCAATGGCCTCGATGACGATGTCATTGCCCATCCAGTCCACGCCGATCTGGGCGATCTCCTCGGCCCGGGCCGGGGCGGGCAGCATCAGCAACGCGGCAAAGATCATTCGCATGGCAGGTTCTCTGGTTGCAGGGGGACACGGCCTTCGTCGGTCAGAAGATGCACCGCGCCCTTCTCGATCGCCACCGCGCAAAGCGGGCGGCCATAGGCCGCGCCGCCGTCGACGTTCAGGCGGTTGCCGTAATGGGTCGCCGTCTGGATCGCGGTGTGACCATGGACGACCAGCGGGCCATGATCCACGGGGCTGTTCAGGAACCCCTGCCGGATCCAGACCAGGTCCTCCTCGACCTGGTTTTGCAGATCGACGCCGGGCCGGATGCCCGCATGAACGACCAGCGCCAGGGGATGAAGGAAATACAGCGGCAGCGAGGCCAGATAGCTGACGTGATCGGCCGGCACGGCGCGCTTGGCCTCGGCCAGCACCCGCTCGGGCCCCAGGGCGGTATCGACCCCGTAGGAGCGCAGCGTCTCGGGCGCGCCCAGGCCGGAATGCAGCGTCCAGTGCAGCTTGGAACTGAGGCCCGGATCGACCCAATCGGGTTGCAGCAGGTATTGCGGCAGGAAACGGTCGTGATTGCCGCGCGTCACTGTCCAGGGGCGGCCTTGGGCCTGGCCGGTCATCAGATACTCCACGACGCCGCGCGAATCCGGCCCCCGGTCGATCAGATCGCCCACATGGGCGATAACCGCGTTCCGGCCGCCGTCGCGGAAGATCCGCTCATGCGCGGCCTTCAACTGGTCCAGATGCCCGTGGACATCGCCGATGACGTAAAGCCGCATCCCCGCCCCGCCTGATGAAAGCCGCGCCCCCTGGTTAGGGGGACGCGGCGGGATCGTCAAACGGCGAACTGCAAGCGGCGGGCTTGCAGGAATTTGCCGGTGGCTTGCAGCGCGGCCAGGGCGGCATCGCTGATCGGCTCGTCCAGATACAGGATCGCGATGGCGTCGTTGCCCTGCGCCGACCGGCCCAGGGTGAAGTTGGCGATGTTGACGCCCAGATCGCCCAAGGTCGTGCCAAGCGCGCCGATCACGCCCGGCACGTCCTTGTTGCGGGTATAAAGCATGTGCGCCCCCACTTCCGCATCGACGGTGATGCCGCGAATCTGGATGAAGCGGGGCTTGCCGTCGCTGAAGACCGTGCCCGCGATCGACCGTTCGCGCGTGTCGGTGACAACCGTCAGCTTGACATAGCCCTCGAACACGCCCGCCTTGTCCTGGGTGGTGGTAGCCACCTGCACGCCGCGTTCCTTGGCCATGACCGGGGCCGAGACCATGTTCACGTCCGGGTTCGTGGCCTTCATCACGCCCGCGATGACGGATGCGTTCAGGGCGTTCAGGTTCATCGTGGCCGCCACGCCGTCGTACAGAACGTTGATCGCCTTGATCGGCTCCTCGGTCATCTGTCCGACAAAGGCGCCCAGATGGCCCGCGAGCTTGATCCACGGCCCCATGACGGCGGCTTCCTCGGCCGTGACCGAGGGCATGTTCAGCGCGTTCTGCACCGCGCCGGTCAGCAGATAGTCCGACATCTGCTCGGCCACCTGAAGGGCGACGTTCTCCTGCGCCTCGGTGGTGGAGGCGCCCAGATGCGGAGTCACAACCACGTTCGGCAGGTTGAACAGCGGGCTGTTGGTGGCGGGTTCCTCCGCGAAGACGTCAAAGGCGGCGCCTGCGACGCGGCCTTCCTTCAGCGCATCGGCCAGGGCTTCCTCATCCACCAGGCCGCCGCGGGCGCAGTTGATGATGCGCGCGCCCGGCTTCAGCTTGGCGATGGCCTCGCGCGACAGGATGTTGCGCGTCTTTTCCGTCAGCGGCACGTGGAAGGTGATGAAGTCCGCGCGGCCCAGCAGCTCGTCCAGTTCGACCTTGGTCACGCCGATCTCCTTGGCGCGTTCGGGCGACAGGAAGGGGTCATAGGCCAGCACCTTCATGTGCAGGCCCAAGGCGCGGTCGATGACGATGGACCCAATGTTGCCCGCGCCGATCACGCCCAGGGTCTTGTTGAACAGCTCCACCCCCATGAAGCGGTTCTTTTCCCACTTGCCCGCATGGGTGCTGGCGCTGGCCTCGGGCAGTTGCCGGGCCACGGCGAACATCATGGCGATGGCGTGCTCGGCGGTGGTGACGCTGTTGCCGAAGGGCGTGTTCATCACGATCACGCCCTTTTTCGACGCCGCCGGAATGTCCACGTTGTCGACCCCGATCCCGGCGCGGCCGATCACCTTGAGGTTGGTGGCATTCTGCAACAGCTTTTCCGTGACCTTTGTCGCAGAGCGGATCGCAAGGCCGTCATACTGCCCGATCACGGCGGCCAGCCGGTCCTTGTCCTTGCCCAGGTCGGGCAGGTAATCGACCTCGACCCCGCGGTCGCGAAAGATCTGGACCGCGGTTTCCGACAGCTTGTCCGACACGAGAACCTTCGGCATCTCAGTTCATCCTTCCTGTGCGGCACCCTTCACCCAAGGGCGCTGTTCATCTTCGTGAAAATATCCTGGGGGTCCGGGGGCTAGCCCCCGGCCTTCACTCCTGCGCGGCCAGTTCGGCGCGATAGGCCCATTCGATCCACGGCATCAGGGCCGCGACATCGCCGGTCTCGACCGTCGAGCCGCACCAGATCCGCAGTCCCGCCGGCGCATCGCGATAGGCACCCGCGTCGAGCGCCACGCCTTCCTTTTCCAGCCGCTTGGCGACGGCCTTGGCAAAGGCGGCGCTGTCGGCGATGGCGGGATCGGTGAAGCGCAGGCAGACGCTGGTGTTGGACGCGGTGGCCGGATCGGCGGCCAGATCGGCGATCCAGTCCTTGTCCGCGATGAAGTCGCGCACGGCCTTGGCATTGGCATCGGCCCGCGCGATCAGGGCCCGGACACCGCCAAGCGATTGCGCCCATTTCAGCGCGACCAGGTAATCCTCGACCGCCAGCATCGAGGGCGTGTTGATCGTTTCGCCCTTGAAGATGCCCTCGATCAGCTTGCCGTTCTTGGTCATGCGGAAGATCTTGGGCAGCGGCCAGGCGGGGGTATGGGTTTCCAGCCGTTCCACCGCGCGCGGCGACAGGATCAGCATCCCGTGCGCGCCTTCGCCGCCCAGCACCTTCTGCCAGCTGAACGTGACCACATCCAGCTTGTCCCAGGGCAGGTCCATCGCGAAGGCGGCCGAAGTCGCGTCGCAGATGGTCAGGCCCGCCCGGTCGGCGGGGATCGCATCGCCGCTGGGCACGCGCACGCCGCTGGTGGTGCCGTTCCAGGTGAACACGACATCCTTGTCGAAATCGACCTGCGCGAAATCCACGATCCTGCCATAGTCGGCCTTGCGCACCGTCGCGTCCAGCTTCAGCTGCTTGACGGCATCCGTGACCCAGCCTTCGCCAAAGCTTTCCCAGGCCAGCATCTCGACCGGGCGGGCGCCCAGCAGGGACCACATCGCCATCTCGACCGCGCCGGTGTCGGAGCCGGGGACGATGCCGATGCGGTAATCGGCGGGAACGCCCAGGACCTCGCGCGTGAGCTCGATCGCCTCGGCCAGCTTCGCCTTGCCGACGGCGGCGCGATGCGAGCGGCCAAGCGGAGCGTCCGCCAGCAGGTCCAGGCTGTAATGGGGGATCTTGGCGCAGGGGCCCGAGGAAAAGCGCGGATTGACCGGGCGCGCGGCCGGGATCGTCAGATCTTTCATGCTAGCCTTCCAGCTAAAAGCCCTTCGTTGGGGAAGGGTGTCCCGCCGCCGGGAATACGCGGGACAGGTGGGTTTTGCAAGAAAGAATCAGCCGTGGTCACGCGCGCCGAAGATGGCCGATCCGATGCGGACATGGGTCGCGCCTTCGGCGATCGCCGCCTCGAAATCCGCGCTCATGCCCATGGACAGATCGGGCAACCCGTGGTCGGCGGCCAGGCCGCGCAGCAGACGGAAATGGGGCAGGGGATCCTGGTTCTCGGGCGGGATGCACATCAGGCCCTGGGGCGACAGGCCCAGGTCGCGGCAGGAGGACAGGAAGACCGGCAGTTCGTCCGCGAGAATCCCGGCCTTTTGCGGCTCGTCCCCGGTGTTGACCTGGATGAACAGCCGCGGGCCGCGGCCCTTCTGGGCGATCTGCGGCGCGAGCTTGCGGGCCAGGGTCATGCGGTCAAGCGTGTGGATGGCGTCGAACAGATCCACCGCCGCGCGGGCCTTGTTCGATTGCAGCGGGCCGATCATGTGCAATTCCACGCCCGGCCAGCGGTCGCGCCAGCCGGGCCACTTGCCCTGCGCTTCCTGCACGTAGTTTTCGCCGAAGACGCGATGGCCCGCGTCCAGCACGGCGGTTACGCGGCCTTCGGGCTGCACCTTGCTGACGGCGATCAGCGTGACGCTGCCCGGCGCGCGTCCGGCCCGTTCCTCGGCCGCGGCAATGCGGCGCCTGATGTCATCCAGTCCCATGCGGCGACAAGACAAAAAGAAAAGAGCGGGCGCAAGGCCCGCTCTCGAGTTTGACGTCCGATCCGGGGATCAGAAGTCGAAGCGCACGCCCATGTCGGCGGTCACGCGCTCTTGGTAGTCGCGCTGAAGCGAGGCGCCCAGACGGGCACCGCCCAGGTCGTAGTTGACGCCGATACCGAACGAGTTGTCGGTTTCCTTCTGCGTCCAGTCGCCGCTGTTGTTGGCGATATAGGCTTCGATGTTGGTCAGGCCGTCGGCCAGCGTGTAGTCGCCATACAGCGTGACGGTGTTGCCGAAGTCTTCGATGACGTTCGGGTTGGTCGGGTCGCTGCTGATGCCGGTGAGGCTGCCGGCATCGCCGTTGTCGATCCAGTTCAGGCCGATGCGGGCGTTTTCCATGACCGCGTAACGGGCACCGACGAAGTACACGTCGTGATCGTCAATGCCAGCGCCGTTCAAAGCGAAGCCGCCCGAGAGTTCCAGGCGCTCGTTCCAGGTGTAGTCCACCGAGAAGCTGAATTCTTCCTTGGCATTGAATTCTTCATCATCACCCGAAAACGGATCGTCAGGGATGAAATCTTCATTCAGGCCGGTCTGATCCGGGTCCACATACGAGAAGCGGACTTCCAGGTTTTCCACGGCGTAGGTCGCCGCGACGCCCAGGCGGTCATTGTCTTCGTAAGCTTCGCTTTCATAAGCAAAGAACGAACCCAGGGCGTTGCCGCCGACCGAGCGGTCGTAGGAACCCAGTTCCGAACCGTAGATCAGGCCGGCCGAGTCAAGCGCGGTATCAACGTTGCCGACTTCAACGGTCAGCCCGCTGGAGGTGACGTACAGCTTGCCGGCGTTCAGTTCGCCAGAGTTGTCGCCGTTCTGGTCCCACTGGATGCGGAAGCGGGCACCGAAGTCCACGCCCTGGTCAGTTGAGGTCGCGGCGTCGATGTTCATCCGCAGGCGCGAGATCACTTGCGAGTCGCTGCCGCTGCGGAGGATGCCGCCTTCAACCACCTCGTTCTGCAGGCCGTCTTCGTAATAGATCACGCCGGTGCGGCCGTAGCCCGAGATGGTCACGTCGGCGGCGGCGGCGCCGGCGGTCAGGACCAGCGCGGTGGAGGCGATAAGAGCCTTTTTCATGGTCAAGTTCCCTCTTGTCTCTCTGATGCCCAAACCGGCATTACCGCCTTGGGTATGCTGCTTGTTTCCCCCGTCCGCACTCACGATGCAACGGAATCGCGCGGCCCCCCCGGCCTTGGCCGATCCTGTGATGCACAAGGGCCACACCTTCTTGTGAACGTTCCCGCCGCCCGCCCGCGGCGCCCGGACCAAGGCGCTTGTGGGGCGGGGGCGATCCGCGCTAAGGCTTGCGCCGACAGGAAAGACGCCGACAAGGACGGGGGACCGCATGAAGACCGCACAAGCCGCGCGCCTGGTGATCGCAACGGCCCTTTGCGCCGGACTGGCCGCCTGCGGCGGCAACGCCGGCGCGCGGAACAGCGCGTCCTATGGCGGTTCCGACATGCGTCCCGAGGTTCGGCGCACGACGATCTGGGACACCTTCCGCAGTTCGGAGAACCCCAACACCAGCGTCGGCGTGAACAAGTACCTTTGGAACGCCAGCCTGGAAGTGCTGAACTTCCTGCCGGTGCAGACCGTCGATCCCTTTACCGGCGTCATCCAGACCGGCTACGGCACGCCGCCGGGCGGCGGGCGGTCCTATCGCGCCACCATCAAGATCGCCGATCCGGCGCTGGACGCGCGCAGCCTGAAGCTGTCGCTGCAAGGCCCCGGCGGGGCGGCGGTGGAGCCCGGCACCGTGCGCGCGGTCGAGGACGCGATCCTGACCCGCGCCCGCCAGTTGCGGATCCAGGACGGGCGGCTTTGACCATGGCGGGGTGAAACCCCGCCCTACGGGCTGGACCCGATGGGGGGCGGCGTATAAACCCGGGCGCGACGAATGACGCCAAAGGTCCGCACGATGCCCTATGATCCCTCCAGCACCGAATCCCGCTGGCAAGCCGCCTGGGCGGATGCGGGCAGCTTTGCCGCCACCCGCGACGAGCGTCCCAAGTATTACGTGCTTGAAATGTTCCCCTATCCGTCGGGGCGCATCCACATGGGCCATGTGCGCAACTACACGATGGGCGACGTGGTGGCGCGCTTCAAGCGCGCGCAAGGGTTCAGCGTGCTGCACCCGATGGGGTGGGACGCCTTCGGGATGCCCGCCGAGAACGCCGCGATGGAGCAGGGCGGCCATCCGCGCGACTGGACCTATGCCAACATCGCCACCATGCGCGAGCAGTTGAAGCCGCTGGGCCTGTCCATCGACTGGAGCCGCGAGTTCGCCACCTGCGACGACGATTACGTCCACCAGCAGCAGGCGATGTTCCTGGACATGCTGGAGGCCGGGCTGATCACCCGAAAGTCGGCCCAGGTGAACTGGGATCCGGTGGACATGACGGTGCTTGCCAACGAACAGGTCATCGACGGCAAGGGCTGGCGGTCCGGCGCGACGGTGGAACGGCGCGAACTGACGCAATGGTTCTTCCGCATCTCGGATTATTCGGACGAACTTCTGTCCGCCTTGGACGGGCTGACCGGCTGGCCCGACAAGGTGCGGCTGATGCAGGCCAACTGGATCGGCAAGTCGCGCGGATTGCAGTTCCGGTTCGAAACGGTGGATGCGCCCGAGGGGTTCGCCGCCATCGAGGTTTACACCACCCGCCCCGACACGCTGATGGGGGCGTCCTTTGTGGCGCTGTCGCCGGATCATCCCCTGATCCGCGATCTGGCCGCGGCGGACCCGAAAGTGGCGGCTTTCGTCGAGGAATGCCGCAAGATCGGCACCACCGAGGAGGCTATCGAGACCGCGCCCAAGCTGGGCTTCGACACCGGCCTGACCGTCAAGCATCCGCTGGATGAAGGGTGGCGCCTGCCGATCTGGATCGCGAACTTCGTGCTGATGGATTACGGCACCGGCGCGATCTTCGGCTCGCCCGCCCATGACGAGCGGGACCACGAGTTCGCGACGAAATACGGGCTGCCGATCCGCGCCACCTTCGGCGAACGCGGCATGTCGCTGGACCAGGCCGACGCCCTGGTCGCCAAGGCGCCCTATGTGCCGCTGAAATCCGAAGCCGTCACCTATGTCCGCGGCTTCGCGGGCAAGGCCGACCAGACCGGAGAGGCCGCGGTAGACGCCGCCATCGCCCATGCCGAAGCGAACGGCTATGGCGAGGGCGTGACCAAGTTCCGCCTGCGCGACTGGGGCATCTCGCGCCAGCGCTATTGGGGCTGCCCGATCCCGGTCCTGCACTGCGACGCCTGCGGCACGGTGCCCGAGGCCAAGGGGAACCTGCCGGTGCTGCTGCCGCAGGACGTCAGTTTCGACGTGCCGGGCAATCCGCTGGACCGCCATCCGACTTGGCGGCAGGCCACCTGCCCGCAATGTGGCGGCGCGGCCCTGCGCGAAACGGACACAATGGACACCTTCGTCGATTCGTCGTGGTACTACGCGCGCTTCACCTCGCCCCATGCCGCGACGCCGACCGACCGGGCGGATGCGGACTACTGGATGAACGTGGACCAGTATATCGGCGGCATCGAGCACGCGATCCTGCACCTGCTGTATTCGCGGTTCTTCGCCCGGGCGATGGTCAGGACCGGGCATCTGCCGGACAGCGCGAAGGAGCCGTTCGACGCGCTGTTCACGCAGGGCATGGTCACGCACGAGATCTACATGACCCGCGACAACCGGGGCCGTCCGGTTTACCACCTGCCCGAGGACGTGACGGACGGCAGGCTGGCCGACGGGACGCCGGTCGAGATCATCCCTTCGGCCAAGATGTCGAAGTCCAAGAAGAACGTCGTCGATCCGGTCAATATCGTGCAGTCCTTCGGGGCCGACACCGCGCGCTGGTTCATGCTGTCCGACAGCCCGCCCGAACGGGACGTGGAATGGACCGCCGCCGGGGCCGAGGCCGCGAACAAGTTCCTGGCCCGCGTCTGGCGTCTGGCCGACGAGCCGGGCGAGGGGGGCGACGATCCCGACCTGACCCGCGCCGCGCATCGCGCCATCGCCGATGTCACGAAAGCCATCGAGGGCTTCGCCTTCAACAAGGCCGTGGCGAAAATCTATGAACTGGCGAACGCCGTCGGCAAGTCCAAGGCAGGCGGCGAGGCCCGCCGCGCCGTTCTGCGGATCCTGGCGCAGCTGATGGGACCGATGGTGCCGCACCTGGCCGAGGATGTCTGGTCCATGGCGGGCGGGCAGGGCCTGCTGGTCGATGCGCCCTGGCCCAAGGCGGACCCCGCGATGCTGGAGAACGAGACCGTCATTCTGCCGATCCAGATCAACGGCAAGCGCCGGGCCGAGATTTCGGTCGCCAAGGACATGCCCGCCGACCAGATCGAGGCCATGGTGCTGGCCGACGAGACCGTGCGCCGCTTCCTGGAGGGTGCCGCCCCCAAGAAGCTGATCGTCGTGCCGGGGCGGATCGTCAATGTGGTCGCCTGACCGCCGGACCGCCCTTTCGGGGCTGCTGGCGCTGGCGGGCTGCGGGTTGACGCCGGTTTACGGCCCGAACGGCGCGGGCCGGCGGCTGTTCGGCAAGGTCCGGCCGCGCGATCCCCGAACCTATCAGGATTTCGCCTTCAACCGCCGCCTGGCCGAACGGCTGGGGGGCGAGGGCGCGGATTACGATCTGGATTACCGCATCAACGTGGGCGTCGTGCCGCAGGCCATCACCACCGACGAGGTGACGAACCGCTATTCCCTCAACGGCACCGCCGATTTCGTCCTGACCGACCGGGCGGGCCGGGTGCTGGCGCAGGGGCGGGTCAGCAACTTCACCTCTTACTCCACGACCGGCACCACCATCGCCACGCTGTCGGCCGAGGGCGACGCCCGGTCCCGCCTGGCCGAGATGCTGGCCGATCAGGTGGTCACGCGGCTGCTGGCGGCATCCGCGCAACTGCCCGGATGATTCCCGCATGATCCTCAGGGGCGCGGAAATCGCGCGCTATCTGGCGCGGCCCGACCCCTCGCGCCCGGCGCTGCTGATCTATGGCGGGGACGCCATGCGGGTCGCGATGAAGCGGGCCGAGGCGGTCAAGGCCCTGGTCGGCGAGAAGGCCGACGAGGAGATGCGCCTGACCCGCCTGTCCGGCGCGGGCCTGAAGAAGGATCCCGCGCAGCTGCTGGACGCGATCAAGGAGGTGGGCTTTTTCCCCGGCCCGCGCGTGGTGCTGGCCGAAGATGCGCCGGATCTTGCCGCCGACGCGATTCGCGCCGCGCTGTCGGAATGGAAGCCCGGCGATGCGGCGATGGTGGTGACGGCGGGGGCCTTGGGCAAATCCTCGGCCCTGCGCAAGCTGTTCGAGCCGCACCCGACCGCCGTGACCGCCCCCATCTACGACGACCCGCCGGCCGAGGAGGAGGTCGCGCGCTGGCTGGCGGACGCCGGTCTGCGCCAGGTGCCCCCGCCTGCGATGAAGGACATGATGGATCTGGCCCGCGCGCTGGATCCCGGCGACCTGCGCCAGACCATCGAGAAGATCGGGCTTTACAAGCACGGCGACGACACCCCGCTGACGGCCGATGAAATCGCCCTGCTGGCCCCCGCCACCGTCGAGGCCGATCTGGACGAGCTGATCCACATCGTCGCCGAGCGCCGCGAGGCCGAGTTCGGCCCCATGATGCGCCGCATCGAGGGCCAGGGCGTGAACCCGGTCACGCTCTGCATCGCCGCGCTGCGCCATTTCCGCGCCCTGCATCTTGCCGCCGCCGACCCCGCGGGGCCGGGGGCGGCGCTGTCGCGGATGCGACCGCCGGTCTTCGGCCCGCGCCGCGATCGCATGGCGCGGCAGGCGCAAGGCTGGGGCATGGGGCCGCTGGAGGACGCGGTGCGGTCGCTGCTGGACTGCGACCTGACCCTGCGCAGCACCACCCGCGCGCCGCAGATGGCCTTGGTCGAACGCGCGCTGATCCGCCTGGCGATGACGCCCCGGGGACGGCGGTGAGCGAAGCGGTCGATGCGCTGATCGTCGGGGCGGGGCCTGCCGGGCTGATGGCGGCCGAGGCGCTGACGGCGCCGGGCCGCAGCGTCGTGGTGGCCGAGGCGATGCCCACGCCCGCGCGAAAGTTCCTGATGGCCGGAAAGTCGGGGCTGAACCTGACCAAGAACGAGCCGTTCGGGGCGTTTGCGCGCAGGTTCGCCGTCGGCACCGGGGCTCTGCCCCGGACCCCGGGATATTTAGACGAAGATGAAAGCCGGTTCGGCCCGTCCGAGGTGATGGCCTGGGCGAGGGGGTTGGGGATCGAGCTGTTCACCGGATCGACCGGACGGGTGTTTCCGGTGGGAATGAAGGCCTCGCCGCTGCTGCGGGCCTGGCTGGCGAGGTTGCGGGCAGGCGGGGCGGAGCTGCGGACCCGCTGGCGCTGGATCGGCGGCGGGTTCCGGTTCGACACGCCCGAAGGGGTGCGGGTGATCCGGCCCCGCGTGGCGGTGCTGGCGCTTGGCGGGGCAAGCTGGCCCCGGCTGGGGTCGGATGCGGCCTGGGTGCCTTGGCTGAAGGCGGAGGGGGTCGCGGTGGCGCCGTTCCGGCCCGCCAACATGGGGTTCCGGGCGGCCTGGTCCGAACCGATGGCGCGGCATTTCGGAACGGCGGTCAAGGGGACCGCGCTGGCGGCGGGCGGTCTGGTCAGCCGGGGCGAATGGGTGATCGGTGCCAAGGGCATCGAGGGCGGCGGGGTTTACGAGATCTCGGCGGCGCTGCGCGACGGGGCGGCGGGCCATGTCGATCTGGCGCCCGATCTGGATCACGCGGCGCTGGCCGCGCGATTTGCGAAGGCGAAGGGCAAGCTGTCCCTGGGCAACCGGCTGCGCCGGGTGCTGGAGGATCCCGTCAAGGTCGCGTTGCTGCTGGAATGGGGCAGGCCCTTGCCGACTGATCCGGCGGATTGGGCGGCGCGGGCCAAGGCCTTGCCGCTGCTTCATGACGGGCCGATGGGGCTGGAGACCGCGATCTCGTCCGCCGGCGGCGTGACTTGGGACTCGGTGGCAGACACGCAGGAGCTGCGCGCCATGCCTGGTGTCTTCGTGGCCGGAGAGATGCTGGATTGGGAGGCGCCGACCGGCGGTTATCTGCTGACCGCCTGCCTGGGCAGCGGTCTGCGCGCCGGGCGGGCAGCCGCCGCGCGTCTGGCCGCCTTGGACCGGTGCTGAGCCGCTTGCGGCCTTTGCGCTCTTGATGGGACAAAGGCGGCGACCTATCCTGCCGGGCATGGGAGGAAACCGACAACCGCAAGGAAAGGGTTTCCGATGGCCTACACGATCACGCATTTCGCGCCCGAAACGCGCAGCCGCATCGACGCCTTCTTCAACCGGTTCGGCCAGGGCATGAACGCCTATCTCGAAGCGCGGGCCCGCTGCGCCGAAATCGAGGCCTTGGAGGCGAGGTCCGACGAGGAACTGGCCCGGATGGGCCTGACCCGCGACCGGATCCCCGCCCATGTGTTTCGCGACACCTACTGGCTTTGACCGGCCTTCCAATCGATCACCAGCTGCGTTTGCGTGACGATGGCCGCGACCTTTCCGTCGCCTCGGCTCACGGTGGTCTGCCAGATCTGCGTGGTCCGCCCGATATGCAGCGGCAGGCTGACGGCGCGGGCCACGTCGCCCAGCCGGACGGGGCGCAGGAAGTTGGTCTTGCTTTCCAGCGTGGTGGTCGATTTCCCCTGGGGCAGGTTCAGAAAGGTGCCGGTGCCGCCGGCATTGTCGGCCAGGCCCATGATCGCGCCGCCGTGCAGCACGCCGTTGCGGTTGGCGAGCGCCTGCGTCACGGGCATCTCGAACTCCACCCGTTCCGGCGTGGCGGACACAAGGCGCGCGCCGATATGGACGGCGAATTCGGGCTGGTCGTCGGCATCGCGCCTGATGTGATCGTCGTTCATGGGCTTCCCTTCCGCTGCCCGGTCATATCAACCGGGCAGGCGTGCCGGGGCAAGCCCTCACGCCTTGCGGCAGGCCACCAGCTGCGCGCGATACATCTGCGCGCGCTGGCCCACCTGGTTCGCCACCCGCACCAGCCAGGGCTTGCCCAGATAGGACTGGCGCGCGAATCCCGACCGGCCTTCGTGATAGGCCAGATATTGTCCCGTCGCGTCCCATTTCGAGATGCCCAGCCTGCGCGAGGAATTGTGCATGTACCAGCCCATGAAATCCGTCGCGTGGCGGATGTTGTCGCGCTTGGCGCGGCGGTTGCCGGTTTCCTTCTGGTATTCCTCCCACGTGCCGTCGAGAGCCTGGGAATAGCCGAAGGCGCTGGACTGGCGGCCGATGGGAATCACCCCGAGCGCGTATTGATGGGGGGTGCGCGCGTCGCCGATGAACTTCGATTCCTGGTGGATCGCGGCCATCTGGACATGGATCGGAATGCCCCATTTGCGTTCCGTGGCCTTCATCGCCCGGTAATAGGCGGGCCGTTCGGCCACGATGGCGCAGGCGTTGTCCAGCTGGCGGGGCGCCGAATAGTTGCCGCCGCCGCATGACGCGACCAGCCCGACAATCGCGAGTTTCAGAAGCCTGCTCATCCTGCCCTCTTGTCGTTTTGGGGCGATCTTACGGAAAATCACGCGGGGGTGAAATCACAAAGCCGGAAGATCAGACCGCCAGCACCGCCTGCACCGCGCGGGTCCAGGCGGAGTATCGCCGATCCCGGACCTCCCCGGACATCCGGGGTTCGAACCGGCGGTCAAGCTGCCAGGCCTTGGCGTATTCGTCGGGCGCCGGGCAGAGACCCGCGCGATAGCCCGCAAGCCAGGCGGCGCCCTGGGCGGTCGTTTCGGGGTTCTTCGGCCGGTCCACGGGGGCGCCCAGGATGTCGGCCAGGAACTGCATGGCCGGTTCGCTGGCGGTCATGCCGCCATCGACGCGCAGCACGGCCTCGCCCGCCGCGGGCCAGTCGGCGCGCATCGCCTGAAGCAGGTCGCGGGTCTGGAAGCCCACGCTTTCCAGGGCGGCGCGGGCAAATTCCGCGGGGCCGGTGTTGCGGGTCAGGCCGAAAATGGCGCCCCGGGCGTTGGGCGCCCAGTGAGGCGCGCCAAGTCCGGTAAAGGCCGGAACCATGATGACCTGCTGGCTGTCGTCGGCCTGCTGCGAGAGAGCCTGCGTTTCCTGCGCCTCGCGGATCAGCCGCAGCCCGTCGCGCAGCCATTGCACCACGGCGCCGGCGATGAAGATGCTGCCTTCCAGGGCGTAGGTGGTTTGGCCGTCCAGGCGATAGGCGATGGTGGTCAGCAGGCGGTTTTTCGACCGGATCGCCTGGTCGCCCGTGTTCAGCAGCGCGAAGCAGCCGGTGCCGTAGGTCGATTTCATCATGCCGGGCCGGAAACAGGCCTGGCCCACGGTCGCCGCCTGCTGGTCGCCCGCGACCCCGGTGATGGGGATCTCCCGCCCGAACAGATCGGGGCGGGTGGTGCCGAAATCGTCGGCGCTGTCGCGTACCTCGGGCAGCAGGGCGCGGGGGACGCCGAACAGGCGGCACATGTCGTCCGACCAATCGCCCTTGCGGATGTCGTACAGCAGCGTGCGGCTGGCGTTTGTGGCATCCGTCACATGCGCCCGGCCCCCGGTCAGCTTCCAGATCAGGAAGCTGTCGATGGTGCCGAAGGCCAACCCGCCCGCCTCGGCGCGCGCGCGGGCGCCTTCCACGTGATCCAGCAGCCAGGCGATCTTCGTGGCGCTGAAATAGGGATCCAGCAGCAGGCCGGTGGTGTCCGTCACCTGATCCTCGGCCCCTTCGTCGCGCAGCCGGTCGCACAGGTCGGCGGTGCGGCGGTCCTGCCAGACGATGGCGCGGTGGACGGGCTGGCCGGTTTCGCGGTCCCAGATCACCACGGTCTCGCGCTGGTTGGTGATGCCGATGGCGTCGATGCGGGGGGCGCCCGCCTTTTCGATGGCGGCGCGGGCGGTTCCGGCGCTGGAGGTCCAGATGTCCCCGGGGTCGTGTTCGACCCAACCCGAGCGGGGGAAATGCTGGGGGAATTCGTGCTGCGCGGCGGCTTGCACCTGCAAGCCGTCGCTGAACACCACCGCCCGGGACGAGGTCGTCCCCTGATCCATCGCCAGAATCGTCATCAATCCTCCCCTTTCATCAGCGCACCGATGGCCGCCAGGTCGGCGGCCCCTTTGTCCCGCAGCAATCGTTCCAAAGCATCGAAGTGACGCAGCACCGCCTGGCCGGTCGGCGTCACCGCGGCCCCGCCGCCGCCCGCGCCGCCCCGGCTGCTGTCCACCAGGGGCGCGGCAAAGGCCGCGTTCATCTCCTCGACCAGGGACCAGGCGCGCTTGTAGCTCATCCCCATCCGGCGCCCTGCGGCCGAGATGGAGCCCAACTGCCCGATCAGCCGCAAAAGCTGCGCCTTGCCCGGCCCCAGCACCAGCGGCGCGTCGTATTCCAGCCGCAGCTTGATGCGGGGGGCGTCCCTGTTCATCGCGATTCGGTTTCCCGTCTTTGCAGCAGGTTAGCCCCGGTTTCCCTGCGACGCCACGGCGGGCTTGGCCTGTCGGTTTGCCTCGCCTATGCTGCCCGGAAAACCAGCAGAGGGTCATCATGTCCGAGATTGTCATCCTGTCCGGCGCCCGCACCGCCATCGGCACCTTCGGCGGCAGCCTGGCCGCCATTCCGCCGATCGACCTGGCGGCGATCGTGACCCGCGCCGCGATGGAACGGGCGGGGGTCGCGCCCGACCGGATCGGGCAGGTGGTTTTCGGCCATGTGATCAACACGGAACCCCGCGACATGTATCTGTCGCGCGTGGCGATGCTGTCTGCGGGCATTCCCGACGCCACGCCCGCGATGAACGTGAACCGGCTCTGCGGGTCGGGGGCGCAGGCCATCGTGTCCGCCGCCCAGGTTCTGATGCTGGGCGAAGCGGATTTCGCGGTCGCGGGCGGGGCCGAAAGCATGAGCCGCGCGCCTTATGCCGTTTCCTCGGCGCGGTTTGGGGCCAAGATGGGCGACCAGCGGATGCTGGACATGATGACCGGCGCGCTGACCTGCCCGATGGGCACGGGCCACATGGGCGTGACGGCGGAGAACGTCGCGGCCGAACACGACATCAGCCGCCAGGCGCAGGACGAATTCGCCTTGGAATCGCAGCGCCGCGCGGCGGCCGCGATCGCCGAAGGGCGTTTCAAGGACCAGATCGTCCCGGTCGAGGTCAAGGGCCGCAAGGGTCCGGTGGTCTTCGATGCCGACGAACATCCCAAGGAAACCGCGCTGGACAAGCTGGCGGGACTGAAGGCCGTCTTCAAGAAGGACGGCAGCGTGACGGCGGGCAACGCAAGCGGCATCAACGACGGCGCGGCGGCCCTTGTGCTGGCCCGGGCCGATGCGGCGCAGGCGGCGGGGCTGACGCCCCGGGCGCGGATCCTCGGCCATGCGGTGGCGGGCGTGCGGCCCGAGGTGATGGGGATCGGCCCGGTTCCGGCGGTGCGGCGGCTGCTGGAAAAGACCGGCCTGTCGGCGGACGATTTCGACGTGATCGAATCGAACGAGGCCTTTGCGGCGCAGGCCCTGGCGGTGAACAAGGGCCTCGGGCTGGATCCGGCCCGCGTGAACCCCAATGGCGGGGCCATCGCCCTGGGCCACCCGGTCGGCGCGACCGGCGCGATCATCACCATCAAGGCGCTGCATGAGCTGGAACGGATCGGCGGCAGACGCGCGTTGATCACCATGTGCATCGGCGGCGGGCAGGGGATCGCCCTGGCGATCGAGCGGATGTGACTCAGGCGGCTTGCGCGGTTGCGGGCTGCCGCGACAGGCGCAGGGCCACGATCCCCGCCAGGATGATCACGGCGCTGCCGGCGATCGTCCAGCGGTCGGGGCGTTCGCCGAACAGCGCGACACCCGCGACCATCGCGAAGATCAGGCGGGTATAGCGGAAAGGCGTCACCGCGCCGACCTGTCCGGTGCGCATTGCTGCCGTCAGGAGCGCATAGGCGCAGACCCCCGTGGCCGAGGCCGCCAGAAGGCCGGCCCAGGTTGCCCCGTCGGGCGCGGCCGGCGGGCCACCGAAGGGCAGAATGATCAGTCCGGCAACGATCAGCATGGAAAAGCCCGCCACGCCCAGCTGCCGGAAGGACAGCGACACCGGCGCGGCGCGGGTCGCCAGGTCGCGTCCGGCAAAGCCCAGCATCGCCATGATCGCCAGCAGCGACAGCGGCCCGAACCCTTCGGTCCCCGGCCGCAGGATCAGCAGAACGCCCCCGAAGCCCAGGGCCACGGCCAGCCAGCGGCGCGGGCCGATCCGTTCGTGGAACAGCACGGCCGCGCCCACCATCACCACCAGCGGCGTCGCCTGAAGGATGGCCGAGGCGGTGGACAGCGGCGTCAGCGCAATGGCCAGCATGTAGAACAGCCGGCCGGTCACCTCGGACAGCGACCGCAGGATCATCGCGCGGCCCAGCATGGCGCGGGTCAGGGGCGCCTCGCCCGCCAGAAGCGACAGGACGGCGAAGGCCGCGGTGCCGAAGGCGCCGAAGGTGATCAGCACCTGCCCCGGGGGCAGGCTGACGGCGGCCTGCTTCAGCAGCGAATCCTCGACGGCGAAGCCCGCCATGGACAGCACCATGAAAACGGCGCCCCGCAGGTTGTAGGCGGCCCCCAGGCGGGCGTTGTGATGGGACATGACCGGCCCTTGTCAGCGGCGAACCGCCAAGCAGTCCCCCATCCGCACGGTCAAGGCAAGTGGGCGCGGGCCCCGAAAGGAACGGGCCGCCCTAGATCAAGGCGGCCCGCGAGATCCACGGAGATGGTCCGGTTAGGGATAGCGGATGTTCCGGTCCCAACCAGGGTTTACGACCCTTGGGGCTGCCCTCAGGCCACGGCCCCCCTGACTGTTCCGACACCTCTCTCCAATATCACTCTCGACACTGGACCACCTCCTTTCAATTGGTTGCCGTTGCAAGGGAAGGGTGCCACAGATCGGGGGTGTGTCAATCAGATTGTTCGCCCGGCCCGCAACAAATTGCGCACGATCAGCCGGAAAGGCACAAGGGCCAGTACCGCCAGGCTCATCTTGACCATCCAGTCGGCAGTTGTCAACGAAACCCACAGCGCCGTGACCGGCCCTTGGCCAAGCAGCGGAACGGCCTCGTTGGCCCAGCCGGTGTTGATGTCGTGGGGCAGGGCGGCGCTGAAGGCGATTCCGAAGAACAGCGCGGTGTCGAGCGCCGAGCCCGCGAAGGATGACAGAAAGGGCGCGACCCACCAGCGGCGGCTGCGGAAGGCGTCGAAGATCGCGATGTCGGTCAGCTGCGCGACAAGAAACGCCGCGCCCGAGCCGACCGCGATTCGCAGGGTGGTCTTGTCGATGCCCGCCGCGACCAGCGAGCAGATCACGCCGATGACAAAGCCCGCCAGCACGACGCGGCGCGCGGCGGGGGCGCCGTAGACGCGGTTCATCACGTCGGTGACGAGAAAGGCGAAGGGATAGGTGAAGGCGCCCCAGGTCAGCCAAAGGCCGACCGTGAACTGCACAAGGATGTTCGAGGCCACGACGATGATGGCCATGGCAAGGATGCCGGGCAGAAAGCGGGTCATTGACGGTTTCCGTTTTACAAGGTCGCGGAACAACTCGGCCCCGCGCGCGCCGCGGGACAGCGCGCCTTAGGCGAGCGGGCGGGCGCTTGTCAATCGCGCAGCCGGTATTCGACCAGTTCGGTGCGCTGCAAGGCCAGGAAATTGTCGTCCGAGATCATGGTGATCCGGATCCCCTGTCCGTCGTGCCAGACCGCCAGCCCTTCCAGGTTGTCGTATTGAAGGGGCCGGGTGGTCAGCAGGATTTCCTCGTTCACGGGGCCTTTCTCGGTCAGCTGCATCCGCCTGACGCGCGAGGCAAAGCCTAGGATGCCCCGGAAGTCGCGCTCCAGCAGGTAGAACCAGCCGTCCGGGCCGAAATCGGCGGCCACCGCCAGCCAGCGTGGATCGCGCCGGATGTCCCCCGCCCGGCCCCATCGGTTGTCGCGGAAGGTCAGGATCGGAAAGGGCTGGTCCTCGCGCCCCGAGCGTTCGGGCACGGCGTAAAGGGTGCCGTCCCGGATCGCCAGCGCCTCCAGCCCCGAATTGATCCGCATGCCCGGCGTTTTCGGCGGCGGGCGCAGCGCCGCCGCCCTGGCGTCGGGATCGTCATAGCGGGCGACGCGGTCCAGGCCTTCGAAGCTGATCCAGATGCGGCCGTTCTCGCCCAGGGCCAGCCCCTCGCTGTCGCCGGTATAGCCGGGGGGCAGGGGGATGCCCTTGCTGTCCTTCAGATGCGCGCGCCCCGCGATGTTCAGCGCGCGGATCACGCCCTGCGAATCGCGGTCGATGCTGCCCCAGTACAGATTCGCGCGGTCGGTCAGCGCATGGAAGCGGCTGCCGTCCGCGTTCAGTTCGACGGCGGAAAAGCCGCCGAAGCTGTCGTCGTCCCCGGACCAGACAAAGGTTCCGACATAGTCCAGCGAGGCCGCCGACGCGGGAAGGCCGGCCGCCGTCAGGAACAGCGATAACAGCGCGCCTAGGGCGCGCCGGCGACGGTGCGGCATTGGGACGGCAGTTCGGAAAGACGGAAGGTTCGGGGATGGCGGTAATCGGGATCGGGCGGCGTGGGCGCGACCCGGCCGGGGTCGATGCGGTTCCTGATCCATTCGGCGGCCTCGGCGCAGCCGTCGCCGGGCGGGGGCGCGGGCTGGCGGTCGCAGACCGATCCGCGCGGACAGGACAGCCGGACATGGAAGTGATAGTTGTGGGCGTTGATGGGGCGCACCTTGCGCAGCCAGGACCGATCGCCGCGCTCCATCTGGCACATCGCCACCTTGGCGACCGGATCGACCAGGATGCGTTCCACGCGCGGATCGCGGGCGGCGGCGCGCATGATCGCCATGTGGCCGCCGTTCCAGACATTCGTCAGCCCGATCCCCCGCCGGTCGGTGATCGACACCGAGGACAGGTTCTCGCGCTGCTGGGGCGACAGGTTCAGGGAAGACGGCGGCAGCATCCAGATGTCGGCGTCCAGCCCGAGCTGGTGGCTGGCATGTCCCGAGGTCATCGGCCCGCCGCGCGGCTGGCTCATGTCGCCGATGTAAAGGCCGCGCCAGCCCGCCTGCCGGGCGGCCTGCGACAGGCCCATCAGGAAGTTCACCAGCTCGGGATGGCCCCAGTTGCGGTTGCGGGACAGGCGCATGGCCTGCCAGCTCGGCCCGCTTTCGGGCAGCTGCACGAAACCCTGCCCGCAGCCCTTGGAGTAAAAGCCGATGGAAACGGCCGGACCCCGGGACGCGGCCCGGAAGCTGCCGAAGACATCCTTGGCCAGCGGGTCGGCGGACGCGGGCAGGACAAGGCCAGCCACGATGGCGGCGGCGGTCAGGATTTTTCGGATCACTGCTCTACCTCTCCTTCGGGTTTGACCCAGACTAGCAGGATCAGCGCCAGGATGAATAGCGCGATCAGCGGCGAAATGCCGATCCGCTGGTTGCCGCTGGCATCGGTGACGATCGCGATCAGCAGGGGGGCAAGGAAAGCCGTGGCCTTGCCGGACAGGGCGTAAAGGCCGAAACCCTCGGCGGCGCGGGCCTCGGTCGTGTGGCGGACCATCATGGTGCGGCTTGCGGCTTGCAGCGCGCCGCCCGCGCCGCCGATCAACGCGCCGCACAGGAAGAACACCAGATCGGGCACGAAAAACCGCCCCAAGACGGGGGTTTGCGGCACGGCCAGGCCGAACAGCGTCTGGCGGTCCATGCCGACCACGACCAGGCAGACGCCAGTCAGGATCAGGATGGTGGCGACGATCACGGGCTTGGGGCCGTAAGCCCGGTCCGCCCGCCCGCCCGCCCAGCTGACGATGGCGGCGGCCACGGCGCTGACCACGCCGAAGACGCCCGCCAGGAAGACCGGCCAGCCCAGCACCGTGCCCGCATAAACGCCGCCGAACCCGTAAAGCGCGTTCAGCGCGTCGCGCGACAGCATGGACGACGCCAGCCAGGCGGCAAGGCTGCGGCGGTGGCGCAGGCTGCGGATCAGCGCCACCAGATCCGCCATGGCGGCGCCGATGCGGACGGGCCGGCGCGGGCCGCGCGGCTCGCGGACCCAGAGAAAGAAGGGGATCATAAAGGCGGCATACCAGATCGCCACAAAGGGACCGACAAAGCGCGTGCCTTCCCGCGCCGCCGGATCCAGGCCGAACAGCGGCTCAATGCCGATCAGCGTCTTGCCCCCCGGCGTTTCCTGGAACAACGCCAGCATGACCGCCAGCGACAGGACGCCGCCCAGGTATCCGAAGGCATAGCCGGATCCCGACAGCCGCCCGATCTCGTTCCGCGGGGCGAGGCCCGGCAGCAGGGCATTGGTGAAGATGGTGGCGAACTCGACCCCGATCAGGCCGATGCCGAACAGCACCACCGCCTGGATCAAGGCGGGCTGCTGGGGCATCAGAAGCCACAGCCCGGCGGAGCCCGCGACGTAAAGCACCGAGAAGAACCGGATCCACGGCATCCGCCGCCCCGTCGTGTCGGCGACCGCCCCCAGGATCGGCGCGCAAAGGGCGATCACGATGCCGGCGGCCGACAGCCCGTATCCCCACAAGGCCTGGGCCTGCGCGCCCGCCAGCCGCAGATCGCCGCTGACGTTCAGGAAATGGCGCTGCGCGACCTCGGCGAAATAGACCGAGAAGACGAAGGTCAGCAGAAGCGTATGAAAAGGCTGGCTGGCCCAGTCGAAGAACCACCAGCCCCAGATCCGTTTGCGGTCCATCCGCCCCTCTTGCGCGCGTTCGGCGTCATAAGGCCCAAGGGCCGTCAGGCTGGCAAGTGGGCTTTTGCGTCAGGGGGAAGCTCGGGCGGCCAGGGGCGCAGGGCGTCCGCCTCGGCCCAGGCGGCGATCCAGCCGGGCAGGGGCGGGCTGTCGGCCGAGGCGCCAAGCGCCGCCATCACCTCGGCCGGGGGCACGATGCCCCGGGCC
>Ga0181344_1000018_pt1 | contig 91302 bp, 76 predicted proteins | sample Su13VDMLBDD_FD_130098 | JGI IMG/M metagenome (GOLD analysis project Ga0181344, IMG submission 130098) | Freshwater viral communities from Lake Michigan, USA - Su13.VD.MLB.D.D | ecosystem: Environmental > Aquatic > Freshwater > Lake | place: USA: Michigan | collected 2013-07-15
ATGCCCCCCGGACGTGGTGGCCGAGGCGGATTTCGCGGGCTCGACCGCGCATATCATCGACTGGGTGGGCACGGCGCGGCCCGCGCAGGCGATGCTGGTCACGGAATGCTCGATGGCCGCCAACATCGCCGACGCCCATCCCGGGGTCGAGTTCCTGGGCCCCTGCAACATGTGCCCGCACATGAAGAAGATCACGCTGGAAAAGGTGCTGTGGTCGCTGCATTCCATGACCGGCCAGATCGAGGTGGACGAGGCCGTCGCCGCCCCGGCCCGCCGGGCGGTGCAGCGGATGATCGAGATGTCGCGGCAACCGGCGCCCTGACCCGGATTGAAGGGCGGATCAAACCAGAACCAGCGTTCCGGCGGCATGGCGTGCTTCATGCCGATGTCCGCGATCAGGAAGCTATCCTCGACAACCCGGCCATCGAAATCCGGGCCCATGCAGCCGCATGCCGTGGAACGCGATTCGTCGCAGGCCACCGCCCATCCGGCGCGCAGGGCATAGCTGCCCCCATTCGTCGCGACCGCCAGGTCCACCCCGTTGCACAGGGGCGTCACCCCCTCGACCCGGTGGCCCCAGCGGATGTCGATGTTGGGCAGGGCGTTGCAGCCGTCCAGCAGGTATTTCTCAACGTAGTATTGCTGGACGTCGATAAAGCCGGGACGTTTCCGGTTCTTCACCGGCAGCATGTCGAACTGATAGACCGGCCGGTCGGCCGCGCCGGCCCAGATCCAGGGCCACGGCCAGACCCACGGGACCGGCGCCGGGCTGGCGCCGATTTCCTTGCAGACAGGTATTTCCCTGAACGCTTACCGTGTCTTTCCTCCTCCCCTTTGGCCGCTCAGCCCTGTAGCTGCGTCCAGACCGCGCGGTCGCGCTCGGCGGTCCGGATGCGGGGATGCTCGATCCCCTCGTGTGCGTCCCAAAGCCGCTGCACGTCGAAGGGCAGGCAATGTCCGAAGATCGGCCCATGACCGAATTCGGGCGCCAAGGCGTCGCGCGTGGCCTCGAAGGCCTGCTTCAGGGTGCCGCCCGCCTTGTGAACGCGACCCACGGTTTCGATCATGCCTCCAGGAAGTTGCGCGTCGGTTCCGCCGCCGCGCCGGTTTCCGCGACCCCGCGACCCCGCGACCCCGCGCGCCGCCGCGCCGCGCCCGCCGATCAGGTTCCCCCCGTCCCGTCACCGGAAGGATCGGCCGGCAGCAGGCCAAGGGCGACAAGCCGGCCGCATCGGGATCGCCATGCCGTTCCTGCCCAAGGGGCCGACTTGGGCTTGCGCCCTGGCCGGGTTCAGGCCGCATCCGCGATCCGCGCGCAAGGCTTCGGCCTGCCGGTCGCGGCGTTCGGCATGGTTGTTCGCGACGCCCCGAAAAAATTTGACGCCGCAACGCGATCCCCCCAATGGCGGCGGTGCGCGTCCGATTTGCCCGGCAGTCGCCGGAGAAGGGCAACCGCTTGCAGCCAAGCGGCTGCGGGATCACGCGATCACGGACAAGGGGCGCGACCTGTGCCGCCATGCCTTCGGGGATGTCGAGGCGCGGGCAGAGGCGGTTCTGCAAGGCATGGAGTCAGACAACCGGGCTGCCCGGGATCAAGGCCGTGCCGCTCGGGGCGGCCGTGCGCCGGATCGGTCGCGACCCTGCCTGATCAGTCGCCGGAACCGGCCAGGCGCAGAAGTCCCCTGCGAAAGGCCGTTGCGTCGTCGCCCAGTTCGGCCAGCAGTTCGGCCTGATAGGCATCGGCGATCCGGCCCAGCCGATCCATCAGCGCCCGGCCCGCGTCGGTGAGTTCCAGCGCGACCAGCCGCTGGTCGCGGTCATGGCCGGTTCTGCTCAGGTATCCCGCCGTCTCCAGCCGCGTCGCCGCCCGGCTGACCATGGATTTGTCGAGGTTCACCCGCGCGGTGATGTCGCGCACGCTGACCGGGCCGGAGCCGTCCAGATGGGCCAGCACCCGCCATTCGGGAATCGTCAGCCCTGCCTCGGCGGCATAGCGTCGGGCGAATCGCCGGCTGACCTGCGCGGCGGCGACCGCCAGCCGATAGGGCAGGAACTGGTCCAGATCGAACGACATGCGCGCCTCCTGTTTCCTGGAACCCAACAGAAAACCGTTGCGGCGGCAACAAAAAACATGCCTTGCTGGAAGACCGCGCCCGACGTGATGCCCAACGTCACCAGCCTTGGGCCAGTACCGCTGGGACCCGATCCCGGTGCCAAACGAGGACCTGACCTGGATCACCGGGATGCGCACCATCACCACCGCGGGCGACGCGGACATCCGGCTGGGCATGGCAAGCCACGTCCATCTGATCACGCGGTCGATGGTGCCGGAGCGTTTGGCCACGCCTTCCTGCGACGGGTTCATCTGAGACAACCGCAGCCTCGACGACTTCGTGAGACCGCCACCAGATGCCGGAACTGAACACCTAGGGAGGCGAGAGCGTCCTTGGCGGAAGGCCGGGCTATTCCAAGCGCGCAAAGGCCGCCAGCACCACCCGTTCGGATTCGTCCAGGTATCGCGCCATCAGCAAGGCCGCCTCGGCCTGCTTGCCCGCGGCCAGCAGATCCAGGATCTCGGCGTTGCGGTCGATATAGGGTTCGTGCAGGCGCTCGGGGCTGTCCAGAAGCCCGAAGGCCAGGCGCAGTTCCGCGACGATCTGGGCAAAGAAGACTTGCAGCCGGACGCTGTCGGTCAGGGCGACGATGGCCGCGTGAAACTCCATGTTGGCGCTGCCGACGCCCCGCCAGTCCTGCGCCTCGCGCGCGGCACGGGCCTTTTCGACGGCAACGCGCATAAGGGCCGCCGCCTCGTGCCGGGGCCAGGCATGGGCCAGGGCGGGAACCTCGATCAGGCGGCGGACGCGGTAGATGTCCACGATCGTCGCCATCGAGGGCACGGCCACGAAGACCCCCCGGTTCGGCTCGTGGCGCAAAAGGCCCTCACGCGTCAGCAGCCGGAACACCTCGCGCAGCGTGTTGCGCGACACGCCCAGATCGGCGGCCAGCCGCGTTTCCGACAGCCGCTGGCCGGGCGGCAGCGTTCCGCCGATGATGTCGTTGCGCAAACGCGAGGCGGTTTCCTCGGCCAGGCCCGGCGGTTCGATAGCCATGTCATGTCCTTGTTCCGTCGCCGGAGCATGGACGCGCCGCCGTGGCGAGGCAAGGGAACCGGGACCGAATCGTTGCCCCAAAACGCCCTTCGGCCGGACAGCGCGCGCCGCTTCTGCCTGTCAGAACGGCAAATCAGACAGTTGCAATTCCAATATTGTTCAACAATCAAGGCTATTGTGTCAAATAATCGTTGACAGGTTGTCTCGCCGCCGTCACGCTGGAGCCATTCGGAAAACGACGCCCTCCCTTGCAGCAGGAGCATGACTGATGAGTGCAACAGCCGTTTCCCCGGCCGCCAATGCCACCCTGCGGGGCGGGTTCCTCGCGGCGATCTTTCTGATGGCCACATCGGCGATCGGGCCGGGCTTCATCACCCAGACCGCGACCTTCACCGCCAAGCTGGGCGCGGCCTTCGCCTTTGCGATCCTGGCCTCGATCCTGATCGACTTCGTGGTGCAGCTGAACATCTGGCGCATCACCGCGCTGACCCGCAGAAACGCCTCCGAGACCGCCAATGCCGCGATCCCCGGCGCGGGCTATCTGCTGGCGGTGCTGGTGATGGTCGGCGGGCTGGCCTTCAACGTGGGCAACATCGCCGGGGCGGGCTTGGGCCTGAACGCCATGTTCGGCCTGGACCCGAAGATCGGCGGCGCGATCTCGGCCCTGCTGGCGATCGGGGTGTTCCTGTCGAAACGCGCGGGGCTGCTGCTGGACCGGTCGCTGATCGGCCTGGGCATCCTGATGATCGTGATGACGGTGATCGTCGCCGTCACCTCGAACCCGCCGGTGGGCGAGGCGCTGCGCCAGACGATCTTCCCGGACGTCATCGACTTCCCGACCATCACCACCATCGTCGGCGGCACGGTCGGCGGCTATATCACCTATTCCGGCGCGCACCGCCTGCTGGACAAGGGCCTGGTGGGCGAGGAGAACCTGGCCGCCGTGACCCGCGCGTCCCTGACCGGCATCGCCGTCACGGGCGTGATGCGCTTCGTGCTGTTCCTGGCGATCCTGGGCGTCGTGGCGTCCGGCGTGACGCTGGATCTGTCCAGCCAGGCCGCGAACCCGGCGGCGCAGGCCTTTGCCGCCGCGCTTGGCGATTGGGGGATGCGGATCTTTGGCGTGGTGCTGTGGGCGGCGGCCATCACCTCGGTCATCGGGGCGGCCTATACCTCGGTCAGCTTTCTGGTGGCCTTCATGGCCATGACCGACCGCAGCCGCAACATCGCCACGGTGATCTTCATCGCCGTGTCGCTGGCGGTCTTTGTGGCCATCGGCACCGCGCCCGCCGCGCTGCTGGTCTTCGTGGGCGGCTTCAACGGCCTGATCCTGCCCATCGGTCTGACGATCTTCACCTATGTCGGCCTCGCCCGGCCGGATCTGATGGGCGGGCACCGCTACAACCGCCCGCTGCTGGTTCTCAGCGCCATTGTCTGCGCGCTGACCTGGTACATGGGGTATCGTTCCATCGGCCCGATCTTCGCCTTCCTGGGCCTTTGAGGAGGATCACATGCGGACCATCGACCTGAACAGCGACCTGGGCGAGGGCTATGGCGCCTGGACCATGGGCGACGACGCGGCCATGCTGGCCATTGTCAGTTCCGCCAACATCGCCTGCGGCTTTCATGCGGGCGATCCTCTGACCATCCGCGCCACCGCCGATGCGGCTGCCGCGCGGGGCGTGGCGGTGGGGGCGCATGTGTCGTACCCCGACCGGGTGGGCTTCGGCCGCCGCCCCATGGACGTGACGGCGGCAGAGCTGACGGCGGACGTGATCTACCAGATCGGCGCGCTGCAAGGGATCGCGAAGGCGGCGGGAACGCGGGTCACCTATGTCAAACCGCACGGCGCGCTTTACAACACCATCGCCAACGACCCCCGGCAGGCCGACGCGGTGATCGCGGCGATCCGCGAGATCGACCCTTCGCTGGTGCTGATGGGGCTGGCGGGGACGCAGATCCTGGAACGCGCCGCCAAGGCCGGGCTGGCCACCGTGGCCGAGGCCTTCGGCGACCGCGCCTATACGCCGGACGGCCAGCTTGTGTCCCGCCGCGAAAAGGGCGCGGTGCTGCACGACGCCGATGCCGTTGCGGCCCGGATGCTGCGCTTGGCAACGGATGGCGTGATCGAGGCCATCGACGGATCGACCCTGCGCCTTCACGCCGACAGCATCTGCGTACATGGCGACAGCGCGGGCGCGGTGGACATGGCCCGCCGCATCCGCGAGGAACTGGTTGCGGGCGGCGTCACCGTCGCCCCCTTCGCGGGGGCCGCCTGATGCGCCCCGATCCCGCAAGCGCCGCCGCCGCCCGGCTGACCTGCCGCACCGCCGTCGCCCCGACCGCCGGAATGGCCCCGGGCTTCACCCAGTGCAACATGATCTCTCTGCCCGGCGATTGGGCATGGGATTTCCTGCTGTTCGCGCAGCGCAACCCCAAGCCTTGCCCGGTTCTGGACGTGACCGATCCCGGCAGTCACCAGACCGCGCTTGCGCCGGGCGCGTACCTGCGCGCCGACATCCCGCTGTATCGCATCTGGCGCGACGGCGTGCTGGCGGAGGAGGTTGCCGACGCGACCGGGGCCTGGGCCGAGCATCCCGGCCTCGTGACATTCCTGATCGGCTGCTCCTTCACCTTCGAAACGCCCTTGCAAACTGCGGGGATCGAGATGCGCCATATCGCCCAGGGCTGCAACGTGCCGATGTATCTGACGAACCGCGCCTGCCGTCCGGCGGGGCGCCTGCACGGGCCAATGGTCGTGTCGATGCGCCCCATACCCGCCGACCGGGTGGCCGAGGCCGCAACCATCACCGGCCGCTTTCCGGCGGTTCACGGCGCCCCGGTCCATGTCGGCGAACCCGCCGCCCTGGGCATCGCCGACCTGTCGCGCCCCGACTTCGGCGATCCCGTGGACATCCGGTCGGGCGAGGTGCCGGTCTTCTGGGCCTGCGGGGTGACGCCGCAGGCGGCCGTGATGGCCTCGAAACCGCCCTTCGCGATCACCCATGCGCCGGGGCACATGTTTGTCACCGACAGTCCCGACAGCATGTGGCAGGTGTGACGATGCGCTTTCTTCCCGTGGGGCCGCGCACGCTGCTGGTGGAACTGGCCGATCTGGACGAAACGCTGGCGCTGTTCGACGCGCTGGCGGCCGATCCGGTCGAGGGCGTGGCCGAGATCATCCCCGCCGCCCGCACGCTGATGGTCCGCGCGGCGCCCGGTCTTGCCGCCGACGGGGCGCTTGCGGCGGCGATCCTGGCCCGCCAGCCCGCGCCCGGCACGGTGCGCCAGCAAGGTCCGGTCGAAACGGTCGAGATCCCCATGACCTATGACGGCGCCGATCTGGCCGACGTGGCGGCCCACATGGACCTGTCCGTGGCCGAGGTGATCGCCGCGCACGGGGCCGCCACCTGGACCGTGGCCTTTTGCGGCTTCGCGCCGGGCTTCGCCTACATGACGGCCGACGACCCGCGCTTCGACCTGCCCCGCCGCCCCGCGCCGCGCACGCGGATCCCGGCGGGGTCGGTGGCGCTGGCGGCGCGCTTTTGCGGCATCTATCCTCAGGACACTCCGGGCGGCTGGCAGCTGATCGGCACGACCAAGGTGCCGATGTGGGATCTGTCCCGCGACCCGCCCGCGCTGCTGCGCCCCGGCGTCCGCGCCCGCTTTGTCGAAGGGGTGGCGACGGTTCATCCCTCGGCGGCGATCCCTGTGCCGCAGGGCCAACCTGCGCTGACGGTCCTGCAAACCGCCTTTCCCATCGTCTTTCAGGACGAGGGGCGTCCGGGCCAGGGCGGGCAAGGCGTCTCGGCTTCGGGCGCGCTGGACACGGGCGCGATGCGCCGGGCGAACCGCGCGGCGGGCAATCCGTCCGGCTCGCCCGTTCTTGAAATCACGCTCGGCCCGGTGCGGCTGCGCGCCGAACGGCCGGTGACGCTGGCCCTGACCGGCGCGGGGCAGGCCAGGGTGGCCGGGCACGCCATGCCCACGACCTTCGCCCTGGATGCTGGCGACGAGGTGCTGATCCCGCCCCCCGCTGCCGGGATGCGCAGCTATCTGGCGCTGCGCGGCGGCTTCGACGTGGCCCCGGTGCTGGGGTCCGCGGCGACCGACACGCTGGCCTTCGTCGGCCCCGAGGCGCTGACCGGCGGCGCGCCCCTTTTCGGCGCGAACCGTTCCGCAACCGCCGTCGCCTTGCCCGAGGATCAGCCCCCGCTGCCGAAACCCGGCGACATCGTGGAACTGCCCGTCACCCTGGGCCCCCGCGCCGACTGGTTCGCGCCGGAGATGATCGCGTATTTCCTGTCGCAGGAATGGCTGGTCACCCCGCAATCCTCTCGCGTGGGCATCCGCCTTGAAGGCGCGCCCGTCACCCGCGACGACGCGCGCGAACTGCCCTCCGAAGGGACCGAGACCGGCGCCATCCAGATCCCCCATTCCGGCCAGCCGGTGCTGTTTCTGGCCGATCATCCCCTGACCGGCGGCTATCCGGTGATCGCCACGCTGCTGCCGTCCGCGCTGGATTTGGCGGGCCAGATCCCGCCCGGCGCGCGCATCCGCTTCACCGCCGCCGCCCCCTTTCACGACATAAAGGTCCAGCCATGACCCTTTTCGCCACCGGCCCGACCCTGCCCTTGGACCGCCTGCTGATCGCCAACCGGGGCGAGATCGCCGTCCGCGTCATCCGCGCTTGCCGCGACGAGGGGATCGAGACGGTCGCCGTTTATGCCGACGCCGACCGCGACGCGCCCTTTGTGGCGATGGCCGACCAGGCCTTCGCGCTTGGCGGCGATACGCCCGCCGAAACCTATCTGGACGGGCCGAAGATCATCGCCATTGCCCGGCGCGCGGGCGCGGACGCGATCCATCCCGGCTATGGCTTCCTGTCGGAAAACGCGGACTTCGCCCAGGCGGTGCAGGACGCCGGCTTGATCTGGATCGGCCCCGACCCCGCCGTGATCACCGCCCTTGGCGACAAGATCGAGGCCCGCCGCATCGCCGAGGCGGTCGGCGCCCCCCTGGTCGCGGGCACCCCCGGCCCGGTGGAAACCTCCGCCGATGCCCTGGCCTTCGCCCGCCGGCACGGGCTTCCCATCGCCATCAAGGCGGCCTTCGGCGGCGGCGGGCGCGGCATGAAGGTCGCCTGGCGCCTTGAGGAGGTCGAGGAGCTGTTCCAATCCGCCACCCGCGAGGCGCTGACCGCCTTCGGACGCGGCGAATGCTTCATCGAGCAGTTCCTCGACCGTCCCCGCCATGTCGAGGCGCAGGTGCTTGCCGACCGCCACGGCACCGTCAAGGTGATCGGCACGCGCGACTGTTCCCTGCAACGCCGCAACCAGAAGCTGGTCGAGGAAGCCCCCGCGCCCTTTCTGACCGACGAACAGCGGGAACGCATCCACAACAGCGCCCGCGCGATCTGCGCCCGTGCGGGCTACAGCGGCGCGGGAACGGTCGAATACCTGCTGTCGGCCAACGGCACGATCTCGTTTCTCGAGGTGAACACGCGCCTTCAGGTCGAACATCCCGTGACCGAGGAAACCGCCGGCATCGACCTGGTGCGCGGCATGATCGCGGTTGCCCGTGGCGCAAGGCTGACGGACGACAGCGTGCCGGAACCGCGCGGCCATTCCATCGAGTTCCGCATCAACGCCGAGGACGTGGCGCGCGGCTTCCTGCCCACCCCCGGTCCCATCGCCCGCTTCGATGCGCCCTCCGGCCCCGGCATCCGGCTGGACAGCGGCGTGGTGGCGGGATCCGTGATCCCCGGCAGCTTCGATTCGATGATGGCCAAGCTGATCGTGACCGGCAGCACCCGCGACGAAGCCCTGGCCCGCGCCCGCCGCGCCTTGGCCGAATTCCGGATCGAAGGCGTGGCGACGGTTCTGCCCTTTGACCGCGCGGTGCTGGACGCGCCCGACTTCCGCGCCGAGAACGGCGATTTCCGCGTCCACACCCGCTGGATCGAGACCGACTTCGCCGAAACCCTGGCCCGGGCGGTGCGCCCCCATGCCCGCGTCGCGCCCGCGAACGCCCCGGCGCTGCTGCGCCTTGCCATCGAGATCGACGGCAAGCGCCACGAACTGGGCCTGCCCGCAGGCATCCTGGCCGCGGGCGGCAGCGCATCCGCGCCCGCCGAGGCGGCCCCCCCGGACACGGACGAGGCCACGGACGAGGCCACGGTCGCCGCCCCCGTTCCCGGCACCCTCACCGCCTGGCAGGCCGAGAACGGCGCAATGGTCGAGGCCGGTCAGGTCATCGCCGTGGTCGAGGCCATGAAGATGGAAACCCGCGTCGAGGCGCATCGGGCGGGCCGCCTGGAACATCTGCTGGAGACAGGCGCACCGGTCGCCTTTGGCGATGCCCTTGCGCGGATCCTGCCTGGCTAGGGCGCATGGCCGTCGCCCCTTGGGCGGGCGGGATCGGCAATTTCTGCCCGGGATGTCCATCGCCGGGCTTTACAACTGGGCGGGTTCCTGCTGAACAACTGAACGGCTTCTTCCGTCCGGCCCCCGGTCGTGAGAAACGGATACCAACAAGAGCGGCGCGAATCGCGCGATCCGCCACAGAGCAGGAGCAGAGTCGCCGTGTCAGATCGATACGCCCGGACCCGGCATGCGCCCGGGCCTGCGAAGGCAGCCGCCTTCCAGGTGCGCGGCCGCTTTCTGACCGTGCTGGCGCTTCGCATCGACACCGACAGCACGGACGATCCCTTCTACGCCCAGCTTGACGATCAGCTGCGCAAGACGCCGCAGTTCTTCTCGGGCGCGCCGGTGGTGCTGGACCTGGCCAATGTCCCCGGCTTCGGGAACGATCCCGGCCGTCTGCGCGACCTGGTGGAAAACCTGCGCGGGCGCGACCTGCGCGTGTTCGGGGTGCAGAATGCCGCGGGCTTTGACGCGGCTGCGTTGCAGGCCCTTGGCCTGGTTCCCGTCAGCACGGGCCGCGACGCCCCCCTGCCGCGAGCGGCCGCGCCCGTTCCTGCCGCCACGGCACCGGCTCCCGCCCCGGTCGAGAACAAGGTGATCCATTCGCCCGTCCGTTCGGGCCAGCGGATCGTGGTGGAACACGGCGATCTGACGGTGATCGGCTCGGTCGCTTCGGGGGCGGAACTGGTCGCGGCAGGCAACATCCACGTCTACGGGCCCCTGCGCGGCCGCGCCATCGCGGGCTGCCACGGCGACGAGCGCGCGCATATCTTCTGCCAAAGCCTCAATGCCGAACTGGTCGCCATTGCGGGCCTTTACCAGACCAGCGAGATGCTGGAGGACGCCGCCCGCCAACGCTGCACCCACATTTACCTGGAGAACGAGAAACTTCGCATGGAGGTGATCGCATGACAACGGAACCCAAGAACAATCCGCCCCTGGGGCGGGTCATCGTGATCACATCGGGCAAGGGGGGCGTCGGCAAGACGACCTCGGCCGCGGCGATCTCGGCCGGGCTTGCCAAGCAGGGCTTCAGGACCGTGGTGATCGACTTCGACGTGGGGCTGCGCAACCTCGACATGATCATGGGCTGCGAACGCCGGGTGGTTTTCGACTTCATCAACGTCATCCAGGGCGACGCCAAGCTGAAGCAGGCGCTGATCAAGGACAAGCGGTTGGACACCCTGTCGATCCTGCCCACCTCGCAGACCCGCGACAAGGACGCCCTGACCAAGGAGGGCGTCGAGCAGATCCTCAAGGAACTGAAGGCCGAATTCGACTATATCGTCTGCGACAGCCCCGCCGGGATCGAGCGCGGCGCCCAGATGGCCATGTATTTCGCCGATGAAGCCGTGGTCGTCACCAACCCCGAAGTGTCGTCCGTGCGCGACAGCGACCGCGTGCTGGGCCTGCTGAGCAGCCAGACACGGCGGGCCGAGACCGAGGGCGCCGAGCCGATCAAGGCCCAGGTCCTGCTAACGCGCTACGACCAGGAGCGCGTGGACAAGGGCGAGATGATGACGGTCGAGGACGTGCTGGAAATCCTGGCCGTTCCGCTTCTGGGCGTCGTTCCCGAAAGCAAGGCGGTGCTGAAGGCCTCGAACGTGGGCACGCCGGTGGTGCTGGACGAACCCTCGGCCGCGTCGCGCGCCTACGAGGACGCGGTGTCGCGCCTGACCGGCACCCAGGTCGAGATGCGCATCGTGGGCGAACGCCGCCCCGGCCTGTTCCAACGGCTGTTCGGGCGCGCGTCATGAGCCTGTTCGACCTGATCCGCAAGCCGCGCCCCGCAAAGACCGCGCAGACGGCCAAGGACCGGCTGCAAATCCTTCTTGCGCATGAACGCAGCAGCAGCGGCACCACCGAGGCGGACTATCTGCCCATGCTGCAACGCGACATCATCGCGGCGATCCGCAAGCACGTCCCCATCGGCGAACAGGATGTCGAGGTCCGCATGGAACGCGGCGACCAGATGTCGAGCCTGGAGATCAACATCGAACTGCCGGGCGCGACGCCATCAAAGGCGGGCTGAGGCCGGGCGCGGTTCGCTTGCCCGGGCGGTATCAGGAAACGCCCGCGTTGCCCCCGCCCGGGCGGTTCAGGCGGACCGCGGCGCCATGGTCGGGAAGGCCGGTCCCGTCGCCGGGACCGGAAGGCTGAGGGACCGCGGCCCCTGATCATTCGCTGTCGTCGAAGCCCGCGTCGCCGCCGTCGTCCTGACCTGTGTCCTCTTGGGGCGCGAACTCCTCGGCGGCCTCGGCGGGACCGGCGAACATGCCGCCGATGGCGTTGCCCAGCAGCACGCCGCCCGCGACCCCCATCGCGGTCTGCGCCGCGCCCGCCATGAAGCCGCCGCCAGCCGGGCGGCCGCCGCTGGTCCAGGGGCCGCCGCCGTGAACGGGCTGCGGCTGGCGGCCGTAAGCCTGCGCGGGCGGCGCAGCCATGGGCCGCGCCCCTTGCTGCTGTCCGCCCCCGAACAGCCGCCCGAACAGCCCGCCGCCGCCTTGCCGGGGCTGGTCTTGCAACCGCTCGATCTGTGCCTGCGCGGCGTCCAGCGCCTGCTGCTGGACGATCACGGTCTGGGCCAGGTAATAGGCCGCCCCGGGATTGCGCGCGATCCCGTCGGCGATCAGCGCCTCGGCTTCCGGGTCGCGGTGAGGCTGGGCGCGGGCGGCTTCCGACAGCTTGCGGAACAACTCCTCGATGGCCTGCCTGTCGTGATGGTCCATGACGTTTTCTCCTTTTTTGCCTTGCGTCATTCGTCCCGCTGGCCGGTCAGGCTCAGCAGCAGCTGGAAAATGTTGATGAAGTTCAGATAAAGCGACAGCGCCCCCATCACGGCCAGCTTGTGCTGCGTTTCGGCGTCGTGATGTTCGTTGTAGGCCGCCTTGATCGCCTGGGTGTCCCAGGCGGTCAGGCCCACGAAAACCAGGATGCCGATGATCGAGACCGCGAATTGCAGCGCCGTCGATCCCAGAAAGATGTTGATGATGCTGGCAATGATGACGCCGATCAGGCCCATGATCAGGAAGCTGCCGAATTTCGACAGATCGCGCCGGGTGGTGTAACCGTAAAGGCTCATCCCCGCGAACATGGCCGCGGCGCCGAAAAAGGCCCGCGCGATGGAAACCCCGGTGAAGACCAGGAAGATCGAGGCGAGCGACAGCCCCATCACCGCGCAAAAGGCCCAGAACAGCGCCTGCGCCGTCGCGCCCGACACCGCCTCGATCCGAAAGGACAGGAACAGCACAAAGGCCAGCGGGGCCAGCATGACGACCCATTTCAGCGGCGTGCCGAAGATCGGCACGTAGATCGCCGGGACCGAGGCCACCAGCACCGCGACCAGTCCCGTCACGGCAAGGCCAAGGCCCATGTAGTTGTAGATGCGCAGCATGTGGGCGCGCAGCCCTTCGTCATAGGCGGCGGCGGGGGAAAATCTGGCGCTGCGTCCGGTCTGTCGGATGGGTTGCATGGCAAGCTCCGATGGGTTGGGATCAGTAAAGCGTGTCCGACAAGCGCCGCGAGGCCGCCAGCACGGCTTCCGCCTTGTCGGCCCCGGCGATCAGCACATGGGCGGTTTCGCCGATCTGGAACCAGGCGACGCCTTGGCCGGGGGTCTTTTGCAGATGCGGCAGGGTGACACCGAAGCTGCCGGCGCGCACCGCGAAATGGCTGACCTGGCCGAGGCCCGGGGCCTCGAACAGGATCTCGATCCCCGGCCCCTGGGGCGAGGGGAAGACCTGCGCGTCGCGCACCGTCCAGCTTGGGTCGAAAGCCGGCAGCACGATGCCCGTGGCGGCCCGCATCTCGGCCGGGTCCAGCCGGGCGATGCCGGGCTGCGAGGCCATGGACAGGCGCAGCAGGCTGACCTCGTGCGCCGAAAGCGCCGCCGTGACCAGCGCGGGCGGAGGGGCCGAGGCCTGCCCCTGGCTGACCACCAGCGGCCCAAGCCCCGCATGGGCCAGCCAGCCCATCCCCACCAGCATCGCCGCCGGCACAAGGCGCAGCATCCGCCGCAGCCTCGCGTCGCGCCGCCGCGCCGCCGCCAGCCGCCGCGCGGCCCCCAGCAGGGGGCGGGGGGCGGGCGGCGGGGCCAGGGCGCGGCGCAGGTCGCGGCGCAGCGCCAGGTCGCGCATGACCCGGGCCGCGGCCTGCGGGCGCCGGGCCAGATAGGCCTCGACATCGGACCGCTGGGGACCGGTCAGTTGGTCGTCCACATAGGCGTCCAGGTCCAGCTCGGCGATCTGGGGTTCATCGTTCGGCATCATGTCCTCCCACCAGCTTCAGCGCGGGTTTCGGGTCGGCCGCGCCGTCCTCGAAGGCGCGCAGCCGCGCCCGGGCGCGCGACACGCGCGACATGACCGTGCCCGGCGATACGCCCGCCAGGGCCGCGGCCTCGGCATAGGACAGCCCCTGGATCGACACCAGCTCCAGGGCCTCGCGCTGATCGTCGGGCAGGTCCAGGAAGGCCCGGCGCAGCTGGGCCAGGCGCAGGGCGCTGTCCTGCGGCGCGTCGATCACCCGGGCGCTCAGTTCCGCATAGGCGGCCTCGCGGCGCGTGTCGGTCAGGTTCCGGCGGCGGCGGTCCAGAAAGCGGTTGCGCAGGATCGCCCGCAGCCACGGCCCGGGCGGCTTGCCCTCGGCCAGCTGCCGCCGTTGTTCGTGGCCGCGCAGCAGGGTGTCCTGCACCAGGTCGTCGGCCTCGGCCCGGTCGCGCGTTAGCGCGAAGGCATAACGCCTCAGCGGGGCCAGCAGGTCAAGGATCGGGTCGCGGTACCGGGTCATCTTGCCAGGATAGACGCAGCCGCCGACGGTTTTCTTCCCGGGGGGCCGGATTTTTTTTCCGATCGGCGCGGAGCCGGGCAGGATCGGCCCGTGCCACGGATCGCCATGGAACGACTGGCGGCGGCTTGTTGTTCTTGTCGAAAGAACCCATCACGGAAAGACCCGAGCAATGGCACAGAACCCGAACCCCGATCTGGAGAAACACGGCAAGTCCGCAACCGAGGGGGCCGTCGCCGACCTGAAGGCAGGCGCATCCCACCTTGCCGAGCGTGGAACCGCGGCCGCAAGCGGCGTGCTGGACGCCGGGCGCGATTATCTGGACCGCATCCGCGAGGCGGGCCAGGACTATGCCGGACGCGTTTACGAGACCGGGCACAAACGGGCCGAGGAAGCGGCCTTTTATGCCGAACTGGGCTACGAGGAAGCGCGGGACTGGACCCGCAGCCATCCGGTCCAGGCCCTTGGCCTTGCGGCGGGGATCGGCCTGCTGGTCGGGTTCGTGGTCGCGCGCCGCTGACGGCGATGGTGGCGCGCCTTTCGAACCGCTTCACAGTCCCGAAACAACCGGCACGGGCCGCATGACAAGACATTCCTCGATCAAGCCTGCCCCGGGGCCGCGCAGGTGGCTGGCGGCCGCCGCAGGCGTTCTGGCCGTCTCGGCGGTGGTCAACAACCGGCTTGCCCGGCAGGCGGAACGGCGCAACCCGCCCTGCGGGCGCTTCATCGGGGTCGCCGGCGTCCGCCTGCACTACCTGGAGCGGGGCGAGGGGCCGCCCCTGGTCCTGCTGCATGGCAATGGCAGCATGATCCAGGACTTCGCGTGCAGCGGCCTGGTCGATCTGGCGGCGCGGCGGCATCGGGTCATCGTTTTCGACCGCCCCGGCTATGGGCACAGCACGCGGCCGCGCGCCAGGATCTGGAGCCCGGATGCCCAGGCCGACCTGATCCAGGCGGCGCTTGACCGGCTTGGCGTGTCCCGCGCGGTGGTGCTGGGCCATTCCTGGGGGGCCTCGGTGGCCGCGGCGCTGGCGATGCGCCATCCCCGCATGGTCCGCGGCCTGGTTCTGGCCTCGGGCTACTATTATCCCACGGCCCGGGCCGACATGGTGCTGCTGTCAGGCCCGGCGGTGCCCCTGCTGGGCGATCTGGCGCGCCATACCGTTGCCCCGCTCGCCGGCCGGATCATCTGGCCGCTTTTGATGCGCAAGATCTTCGGCCCGGCGCCCGTTCCGCCGAAATTCGGGGCCTTCCCCAGGGAAATGGCCCTGCGCCCCTCGCAAATCCGGGCCGAAGCCGCCGAATCCGCCCTTTTGATCCCCTCGGCTGCCAAGGCCCGGACCGGCTATGCGGGGCTGACCATGCCGGTGGCCATCGTGGCGGGGGCCGAGGACCGGCTGATCGACCCTGCGCGGCAGTCCCTGCGCCTTCATCGCGACATTGCGCAAAGCAGCCTGCATCTTGTTCCGGGCTGCGGCCACATGGTGCATCAGACCGACCCGGACGCCGTCATGGCGGCGATCAGCGCGGTCAGCGGCTAGAACGCCGGCGGCCCTGCCGCTGGGATGAAGCATCCTCTGCCTGTACAAGGACAGCTTGGCGCCTTTCGCCCGGGCCAGGCCGGTTGTTGTCCAGACCCGCCCCCGTCATCGCCGTCCCTGGCATGCGGTTCAAGCACGCTCCGCCGTCCTGCGGACCGGACCAAGGGTCCAGCCGGGCGCTGTCACCAAAAAGTGCGGCGCCCGCGGATCTGTTTCGGCATTCTCGCGCGTTCACCTCTGGTTCCTGGCAACTTCCGCAACGGTGGCACGATGATTCCGCAGCCTTCCTGCCCGACCCGGCTGCTGTCCCTTGCCACGGCGGTCCCGCCAGAAATACTGGTCCAGGACCACGTCATCCGGGAATCCCGCGCCCTGCTGGGCGCGCGCTTCGCCCAGTTCGACCGCCTCGCCCCGGCCTTCGGGAATGCCGGCATCGACACCCGCCATTCGGTCGTGGCGCTGGACTGGTTCCGCCAGCCGCATGGCTGGGTGGACCGCACCCGGGCCTATGCGGCAGGCGCCGCCCGGCTGTTCCGCGAGGCGGCCGGCAGGGCGCTGGACCTGGCGGGACTGTCCGCCCCGCAGGTCGATGTGGTGGTCACGATATCCTCGACCGGGATCGTCACCCCCACGCTCGAGGCCCTGGTTGCCCGGGACATGGGCTTTCGCCCCGATGTCATGCGCGTGCCGGTGTTCGGGCTTGGCTGCGCGGGCGGCGTGTCGGGACTGGCCGTCGCGCGCGATCTGGCCCTGGCCCGGCCCGGCGCGGCGGTCCTGATGGTCGCGGTCGAAACCTGCACCGTCCTGTTCCGCCTGGACCGGCTGACCAAGGCCGACATCATCGCCACGGCGCTGTTCGGCGACGGCGCGGCTGCGGCGGTGCTGCGGGCGGGCCTGGACCAGGACGCCGGCAAGCCCGAACTGGGTCCGGGCCGCCAGCACATGTGGCCCGACACCCTGGACATCATGGGCTGGACGGTCGAGGAAACCGGCCTGGGCGTGGTTTTCGACCGATCCATTCCCGCCTTCGCCGAGGCCGAGCTGCGCGCCGCGCTGGACGCCCTGGCGCCTGACCGGGCGGTGGACCGCTATGTCTGCCATCCGGGCGGGGCCAAGGTCATCACCGCGTTGGAAAGCACGCTGGATCTGCCCGAAGGCGCGCTGGACATCGAGCGCCGGATCCTTGCCCGCCATGGCAACATGTCGGCGCCGACCGTGCTGTTCGTTCTGGACGCCGTGCTGCGGTCGGGCCAGGGCGGCGATCTGATGGCGCTGGCCCTGGGGCCGGGCTTCACGCTGTCCACCCTGCCGATCCGGGTGGCCTGAATGGCCGAGGTCCATCCCGCGGCCCTGGCCTTTATCTCCTTTCTGCTGCTGCAACGGGCGGCCGAACTGGTGCTGGCGGGCCGCAATACCCGCAGGCTGCTGGCGCGCGGCGCGGTCGAACATGGCGCGGGGCATTACCCGCTGATCGTGATCCTGCACGCGGCCTGGCTGCTGGCGATCTGCGTCGGGGGCTGGTCCCGTCCGGTCAGTCCCGGCTGGCTGGCGGTCTTTGCCATGCTTCAGCTTTGCCGCCTGTGGGTGCTGGCCAGCCTTGGCCCGCGCTGGACCACGCGCATCATCGTGCTGGACGAGCCGCCGGTCAGGCGCGGGCCTTACCGCTGGATCGCCCACCCGAACTACGCCGTAGTGGTGGCCGAGATCGCGGTCGCGCCGCTGGTGCTGGGCCTGTGGCCCGTCGCGGTGGCGTTCAGCATCCTGAACGCCCTGGTTCTGCGCATCCGCATCCGGGCCGAGACAAGGGCGCTGAACGGCATCCGGGCGGGCAGCTGAACCCGCCCGCCCGCGAGGCCTTCCCGGGCCAGAGAACATGCGGCCCGGAAAAGCCCCGCGCGTCACCGCGCCGAGAAGGCTCCGGCAACCGACGGTTCGGGCAGGACGCCGACCATCGCGGGGTTCACGGGATCGGCCTCGTAGACGGCCGAGGCCTTCAGCGCCACCTGCATCCGGTTCTTCGCGCCGAAATGGCGCATCAGTTCGCGGACATAGACCTTGATCGTCGCCTCGGTCAGGTTCAGGTGGCGCGCGATTTCCTTGTTGGTCTCGCCCCGGGCAAGGAATTCCAGAACCTCGATGTGGCGCCGTTTGGTCAGCGGATCCAGGCTGGCGCCCGCCGCTGCGCGGTCGCTCCGGCGCTGAAGGGGAACCGGGCCCGAGCCAAGCCAGCGCGGGCTGGACAAGGACGCGGCCTGCGGCGTGGCCGAGGCGTTCGCCTTTGCGGTCCGGTGTTCGTCGATATGCCGGATCATCGCCGAGGCCGGAACCGGCGCGGCGGCCGATCTTGCGCCGGCCGAGGAATGGGGATGATACGTCCCGCCGTTCAGGATGAACTGGATGGCGGCAAGGGCGACATGGGACGGCATCGTGGTCGGAATGAAGCCGCGCAGCCCCAGATAGATCGCCATGGCGATTTCCAGGCTGTCGGCGATGTCCGAAAAGACGATCAGCGGGCTGTCGGGAAACAGGCCGCGCATCCGCTCGATGATCTGGCCCACCTCCTGGTCGCGCAAGGACAGGCCGCCGATGGAATAAAGGCAGGCCGCCGTGTCGTGAACCGGCAGGCTGGCAAGCGCCTCGGGGTCGTGGACGACATGCAGGCCGATGCCGGCCTGACGCGCCCAGGGTTCCAGAAACGCGGCGAATGCGGCCGTGCGCAATTCGTTGGGGTCGAACAGGATTAACGCAGAGGAGGTCATGGCAAATATGTCCCCTATCAGGTAAAGACGCAAACTCGTTAACAAGGCGGATGGCCAGAGCCACAATCCCCCATGAATAAAATGTTAACGCCGAAGAATATCGCTGTCATTGCTTATAATATTTTTGACGCTGCAAGCGCCGTAAGCGTTTCAACACAATAGGATTATTGCCGCGGGATCCTGTGGCGGCCGGGCCAAGCGGGCGGATGGGCGGAAGGCGGCGTCAATCGGAAATTTAATCGAGATAAATATATACAACTTTAAGTATTTGCTGCGAATCGCACGCCGAATCACTCGCGGTAGAGGGAATCGTTCTCGCCCAGGAAAAAGTCGTAGTCATAGGCGCCGAGCGCCTTGTAGGCCGCATAGATGGCCCCCGCCGCGCCCAGGACCGAGCTTGCCAGGAAGGCATAGGCCGACATTCCGATGGTGGCATGCAGCACAAGGCTGATGCCGAGGTTCAGCACCAGGAACGCGGCCTGGATGATGGCGTAATGGCGGGTGCGGTTGGCCACCAGCAGCAGCGCGCAGCACAGAAACATCACCGAATGGAAGAACACCCCGATCAGTCCCACGCGCAGCATCAGGAACTGGCCGAAGCTGAAATCCAGCGACTTGGCCAGCAGGGGCGACATCAGCACGATGCCGACGGTCACGGCCGCCTGAACCGCGGCAATGGTCAGGATGCCGCTCCAGGCCACGCTCTCCAGATCGGCCAGGCGGCCGCGGATCAGGCCATAGGTGGAGCGGGCCTGGATCGCGGCCTTGAACCGCTCGATCACGGCCACAAGGTCGCCGTGGTGGAAAACCAACAGCGCCGCATAGGTGGGAATAACCGACAGATGCGCCAGGAACATGACGCTGTCGTAAGAACTGGAATGCAGGAACCCCGCCGCCGAGCGCACGCCCTCGGGTCCGAACCAGAACACCCATTTGTCGGCCCACACGCCGCAGATGGCGAAGAACACGCCCGCGCACAGCACCGCGCTGGCGCGGATCTGGCGCAGCAGTTCCCCGAAGGCGTCGGCGAAACGGTCGTATCGCGAAGGAAAGCGCCGCTGGACATAGCGGATCGACAGCGCCACGCACAGCGCCACGCCCGCGGCGAAGGACCAGATGAGAACCTCGGTGGTGGGGGCATGAACGGCGGCCAGCAGGGCGCAGGCCACCGACAGGACCATGCCGCCCGTAAAGGCGGCGATCAGGAAGCCATAGGAATGAAGCGCCGACAGAACGGCGAAGCTGGTCCACAGCAGGGCCGCAGCGGCGGTCAGAAAGACAAAGCCCGCCGCGACGCCCGCAGGCCCGATCCCCAGAACCAGGCAGACCGCCAGCGCGATGACCTGCGCCGCAAGCCCCGACAGCGCGGCAGCCGCCAGGAACAGCTCGGCCACAACGGCGGCGTTCCCGGCCTCCACCGCCGCCGCGATGCGCCGCCCCGCCACCGCGCCCACCGGCCCCGCGATCAGCGGGGCGATGCAAAAGGCGTAAACCACGGTCAGGCGCAGATCCTCGACCGCCGCCAGACCCATCACCGGGGTCATCGTGACCGAGATGATCGCCAGCGCGACCACCGACACCAGCCATGGTCCGGCCGCCACGATGACCGCCGCCCCGAACCGCCGGACCGAGGCCAGCAGCGGATCGGCCAGCAGCCATTCCGCATCCGCGGCAGGACCGCGAAGGCGGTGGTGGAGCCGGTCGTGAAGGCGGGCGAAGCGGGCCATCACGCGACAAGCTCGTGATAAAGCGCGGCATAGCGCGCGGCCGAAATCTCGGAGGTGAAATAGGTCTCGACCCGCCGGCGCAGGGTGTCGCCGCAGGCGGCGCGCAGGGCGGGGTCGGCCATCAGCTCGACAATAGCCCGGCCGATCGCGTCGGCGTCCATGGGCGGCGCCACCCGTCCGGCCAGGCCCAGGTTCGGATGCTCGTCCGGGGCGCCCTCGATGATCTCGCGGCAGGATCCGACATCGGTCGCGACGCAGGGGATGCGCGCGGCCCCGGCCTCCAGGAGGACCAGGGGCTGCGCCTCGCTGATGCTGGTCAGCACCAGAACGTCGATCCGGGGCAGCCAGTCGACGATGTTGACCTTGCCGGTAAAGACGATGGTGGCGGCCAGGTCCAGTTCGGCCACGCGGCGCTTGCAAAGGGCGAAGTAATCCTCGTCCTCGTCGGTCGGGCCGATCACCAGGACCTGCACGTCGGGAATGGCGCGGCGGACAACGGCGGCGGCGGCGATATAGGCCTCGATGTCCTTGATGGGCACGACGCGGCCGATCAGGGCGACGGTGGGCCTGCGGCCGGGCTGCGGGCGGATGGCGCCGAATTTTTCCAGGGCGATGCCGTTGGGGATGACCTGCAACTTGGACTCGGCCGCGCCCAGGGTGCGCTGGAAGGACTGGTTGGCCCCGTACAGCGTCGTGATCCTGTGACTGCCGTCATAGGCGATGCGCGCGAAGGATTCGAAGGTGTCGATCCAGAAGCGCCGGACATCCGTGCGGGAATCGCCGCCCGACAGGCCGCTGTCGATGGTGTCGGCGATCCATTCGGCCATCACCAGGTCGATGCGGCGTTCGTTGGTGTAGATGCCGTGTTCGGTGATCGCCGCCGTGCGCCCGGTCAGCCGCGCGGCGCGAAGGGCGAACAGGCCCGCATATCCGGTCGAAATGGCGTGATAGGTGCGCGCGGGCGGAACCGGCGCCGTGGCGATCGCCAGCAGGCTGCCGACAAGGTTGCGCCAGGCCCAGAAGAAATCGCTGAAGGCCGCTTCGGGCGCGATGCGGCGGTAGCATTCGGTGATCGCCTGCCAGGCCGCGGGCGAGGCGGTCAGGTCGCTGTAGTCCGGCGCCGCCGGGGTGTCCAGAAAGCCGAAGGGTTCGCGCCGCACCGGCTGGGACACGAAGCGCAGAAGGCCGTCGAAGGCCTCCAGGTCGCCGTGGCGCAGCACGCGGTGCATCAGGTCGGCAAAGCGCGCGCCGTCCAGCGCCGGGCGGCGCAGCCTTGGCTTGCGGGCCTTGGGCGCAAGGGCCATCACCTGGAACAGGCGGACATTCGGGGGCAGCTCGTAGCGGATTTCGCGCGGGCGTTCGTCGGCGACAATGGCGACCACCCCGAATATGGTGTCGGGTTGGGTTCGGATCAGCCAGTCCAGCCAGGACGACACCCCGCCCGCGATGAACGGATAACAGCCCTCGACCACGATGCAGACATCGACGGGTCCGTTGTCGCCGGGGCAGGCATCTCCGGGGCAGGCACCGGCGGGGGCGGTCCCGGGGATCATGCCAGACCGCCGCAGGAATACCGCTTCAGCCGGGGCATGGCCTCAAGCGCGGGCCGCCGCGGCAGGGTCGGGGCGGGCAGGGTCGGGTTGGGCAGGGTCGGGTCGGGCAGGGTCGGGTCGGGCACGGGCGACCGATCCTCGGCCGCGAGCGCCAGAAGCCTGCCGCAGGTGTCCTCGTCGACAAAGCCCGAGGCGGCGACCTCCAGAATGGCGGCGCGGTCGCGGGACTGCCCGGGATCGGCCAGGATCTCCTTGGCGCGGTTGCCGTAGGTTCCGCGCAGCTTGGCGTAAACCGCCGCCGCCTGAACGCGCAGCGCGGGCACCGGCGAGGCCAGCGCGGCCGAAAGCGCCGGGCGCATGTCGGGATGATAAGCCCGGGAGATTGCGGCGATCGCTTCCTGTTGCTGGCGCAGCGTGCCGGCCTCAAAGGTGTGCAGGAAACCCGCCATGCCGTCCCGGGGCAGGGGATGGCGCCGGCGCTGGCAGATCTGGTCGAACAGATCCTCGGCGGCATCGCGCGGCTGTTCGGGCGATGGGGCGCGGCGCCGGGGCCGAGCCGCCCGCGCGGCCGGAGCGACAACACCCGGGCCGATCATCATCAGCACCGGACCTCCGAACGGACCGAACAGCGCCATGATGGCGAAGCTGGCAAGCACCGGCGACGTGGACCGTCCGCACAGCAGCCAGAACAGCGCCCCGAAGGCCAGGGTCAGGCCAAGATGCAGGGCCATGACGGCGATCATCAGCAGATCGCCGTTCAGCCAGGCTTGCAGCAGCAGGATGTCCCCCAGGGCCGCCAGCCCCGTCAGCAGAGGGGCCCCGTTCCCCAGGCTGCGCGGCGCGGACGCGGCAAGGTCACGCATGAAGACGGGCCGGTTCCCCGAACGACGGGGGCGCGGCGGTCAAGGGTTCCGGCATCCGGCGCAGGCTGTCCTCGAGCGCGCGGCCAAGGGCGTTCAGACCGGGGTTGAGCGACCCTGCCTCATGGTCGGGCGAATGCGCCAGCAGCACGCCCCGGGGATCGTCGCCGGGTGACACCGCGCGGCACAGCGCCGGGTTGGCGTCGGTCGCTTCCCCCTGGGTGCGGTCCAGCGGCAGGACCTGTCCGACAACCGGAAGCGGCAGGTCGGCGGCCGAAAGCCCGGGAAGGCTTGCGCCGTCGTCCGTCATCGCGGCCGGCGTCAGACGGCCCGCCTTGTCCAGCCGCAGCCAGGCGACGGATCCGGGCAGGCAGGCGCGGGCCGCCTCGACAAAGGCCTGGGCGCGCCCGTCCGCGTCCGCCCCGGCCAGCCTGTCCAGCGCCGCCAGCCGGTCGTCGGGCCGATCCGCGGCGGATTGCGGCAGGGATTGCGTGGCGGCGGCCAGCTCGGCCCGGGCGACAAAGGCGTCCAGACGGTGGATTTCGGCCGCCAGGGTGCGGTTGATGTCGCGCAGGCGGTCGTTCTCGCGGGCGACCGCGCGGCCCTGGCGGATCTGCTGTTGGCGGTAAAGCCCGATCAGAAGCGCGGCGATCAGCCATTGCGCGGGGGCGATGGCGATGTCCACGTAATGTTCGGTGATGTCCATCCCCACGGGCCGCGAGGGCCAGTCCATCATCATCGTCGCCAGTCCGACCACGGACAGGCCGACGAACAGCCCGTGCTGGACCGCCGCCAGCAGGATCACGATCCAGAACGGGTGATAGGTCAGGCTTGCGAAATGGCCTTCCCCGAAGAAAACCGGCTCGGCCGCGTCCATGGCGACAAGCAGGATCGCGCTGCCGACGAAGCCGCGCAGGAACTGGTTGGTCTCCGGACGGACCGGAGCCGGGGAAAGAAGGGCTGCGTCATCAAGCTGGGTCATTCTTTCAGGGCGCTCCGAATGATGGCGGGCGAGGCGGAACGCACCGCGTCGGCAAGGTCTTCCCCTTCGGCGGCCTCGGCCGACACGGTGACAAGATCGCCGGGGCGGACCAGGGTGTCGGCGTCCGCGGCAATGGTCTGGACGCGGGCGCCGTCCCCGGGGCGTTCGATGGTGACGGCCAGGCGCAGGCCGTCGTTTTCGTAAAGGTTCAGTTCGGCAAGAACGGTGTCGAGTTCGCTGCCGGCCGCGTCCAGCGCAGCCGAAACCTGGCGCAGTTCGGCCGTCAGGGCCTTGATGCGGTCCACGCGGGCCAGTTCCGCATCCTGCGCGGCCGCGCGATGCTCGGCCTCCAGCCTGAACAGCAGGTCTTCCTTTTCCAGCAGGATCCGCTCGGCATCCATCGCCCGCACCGCGGTGTCGTTCAGGCGCGAGTCGGTGACAAGGCCGCTTTGCAGCATCTCGCTTTGATGTTCCTGCCGGTTGGCATGATAGGTCATCTGGGTTTCGGCCAGATCCCTTTGGCGGCGGGCGCTTTCGATCCGGGCGGCAAGATCGGCCAGCGTGGCCTCGCTTTGCGCGCGGCGCAGGCGGCTGGCCTGGATTTCGGACGCCAGGGCGTTGCCTTCGCTGGCGACCCGGTCCCTGCCCAGCAGCGTCACGGCGGCGCGGATGGCGGGATCGTCCTGGGAAAGGGTATCGCGGTCGTTCAGCGCCGCCTCGATGCGCAGGCGCTCCAGCGTCAGGCCGACGCGGGCCTTGTCCAGTTCCGACCGCCGCGCGTCCAGGGCGATCAGCCGGACCTTGGCCGCCGGGTCGCGGTCGTCCAGCGCGCCGGCCTGGGCCAGGACGCGCTTGACCGTCAGGCCGGGATTGTAGCTGTGCGCCCCGGGCGAACGGACGGCGCCGCGCACAAGAACCGGCGGACGCGCGGCATAGGCGGCGCTGACGGTGTTCTGGGTCCGCAGCCGTTCAAAGGCCGCGCGCGAGACAAGCGCCTCGACGCAGGGCAGGCTGTGCCCGGCGACATCGACATGGCCGATCGCGGGCAGGGACACCGCTCCCGTGGCGCCCACCTCGTAGGTTCCCGACAGGTCCAGCCGTTCGAACACGATGTCCGTGGCCGGGGCCTCGGCCCCTTCGGGCGCGGGGGCGGCGGCCAGAACCGAGCTTTCGAAGATCCGCAGCTGCACGCGGTCGCCCGCCACGGCGGTGTCCTGGTTGCCTTCGGGCGCCTCGCACCGGGCGGACACGACGGGGGCCGCGGGTTCGGTTCTCAGCGGCTGGACGGCCGACAGGGACGCGGGCGGCAGGGATTCGGCGGTGGCGGCGGGTCCGGCAAGGCGGGGGCCGGGCAGGTCGGGCGGCGATTGCAGCGCGGCAATGGCCGGACGAAGCCGCATCTCGGCGCCGTGGTAAAGGCTGGCGGCCTGCGCGGCCAGCGACTGGAACCCGCCTTCTTGCAGGTGGGGCCAGGCCCAGACCCCGGTCAGGCCCGCCCCGACGATCGACGCGCTGACAAGAAAGCCGCCAAGTCCATTCGACATTCCGATTCTCCTGCGCGGTCGCTTTCGGTGCGCCGCAGAAAATTCCCTTGGAGCCTTGTGAAATTACGACACTTGAAAACATGCCTCAACTGGCCGCAGGGGGAATGGGCCATGATATTGGCCTGGCCATATTGGCCAAAGGGTGAATGAACTGGCCGATGGGATAATGAACCCTATCCCGAATGTGGGGCGAAACGCCATTTCACCTTTGGGCTGTGGAAAGACGGCCGGTTATCCCTCATAACAAGGATGATTTGATGCCGGTCGCGAATATCCCGGAAAGAGAATGTCCCGGATTTATTTTCAACCCCTGCGGATATTGCGCGCCCTGTCGGCGCTGATGACCCTTGGGCTTTTCTGGGCGCCGGGCACCGCGGCGGCGCAGGCGTGCGACAGCGTGCCGCGAGCGACGCTGGCCCTTTACGACGGCAGCCGCGAGGGAGAGGTCCGCAACACCCGCATCTACAGATTTGCCGAAGTCGTTCTCAATTACCTGGGGCAGGTGGTGGTTTATCACGACATCAGCCGCAACGCCCCGCCCGAGGTCGATCCTGCGGATGTCGGGCTTGTTCTGTCCTGGCTTGACGAACCCGTGGCGGAAACGGACGGATTTGCGGGCTGGCTGGCGCAGGACGGGGCGTTCTGCAACGGCGGCCCCAGGATCGTGGCCTTTGACGATATCGAATTCTGGGCGAATCTTCCGCCCGAATTGTCGGCAAGGGCCATGGGCGCCATGGGAATTCAAACGGACGGCGTCATTTACGCGGCGGGCGTGTCGGCTGCTGTATCTGCCAAGGATGAAGACCTGCTGGACCACGAAGCCGATTTCCTGATCCGGCCCGGCGATTACCGGGGCGTGACGGCCCTTCCCGCCGCCCGGCCGCTGCTGCAAATCGATGCCCAGGGCGTTTCCATCGCCCTGGCGGTGATCGGACCGGCGGGCGGCTATGTCCATGGCGGCGCCTTGATCGAGCCGGGGACGCAGGGCCGCGCGGCCTGGATCGTCGACCCCTTCGGCTTTTTCGAGGCCGTCTTGCAGGACAGCGCCGTTCCGAAGCCCGATCCGACGACCTTGCAGGGGCTGCGCACCTTCTTTGTCACGGTTTCCTCGGTCGGCTGGCTGGACGTGATGCCCGCGGAGGTCTTCGGAGAAGCGCAGCAGCTGGCCTCGGAGGTTCTGGTGGAACGCCTGATCGCGCCGTTCGAGGATCTGCCGATCACGGTGGCGGTGCTGGCGGGCGACCTGTCGCCCGACCTGGGGGGTCCCGCCGCCGAACGGGGGCGGCAGGCGGCGATCCAGGCGCTGGCCGCGCCGAATGTCGAAGGCGCGGCGCAGGGCTTCAGCGACATCCGCGACTGGTCCTTCTTCGCCGCCTACGACCCCAACCGCGAGGCCGAGATGCTGGTCGCCCCCGAGGTGGCAGAGGAGGGGCAGGGGGCGCTGGTCAGCTCGGCCATGCAGACGCTGCGCGACGCTTTCGCCGATACCGGGGCCTCGACCTTTTCGCGCACGCCGGGGGCGCCGCGCAAATACGCCACCGCGCCCTTCGACCTGGAGCAGGAGGTGGGCGGCGCCGTCGACCAGGTGAACGCGCTGTCCGGGGGCGAACGGCCCGTCGGCCTTTACGCCTGGAGCGGCGATGCCCGCCCCTTCGAAGCCGCGCTGGAAGCGGCCGAGCGGACCGGCATCGGCAGCATGGGCGGCGGCGGCGGCGTCATGGACGCGGCCCGCCCCTCGGTGACGGGATTGTGGCCGCTGTCGGCGCAGGTCGGGCGGCACCGGCAGATCAACGACGCGCTTGGCGGCGACACGCTTTACACGGACTATTGGACATCGGCGCTGTACGGCTTTCACGGCTTTCGCGAAACCCTGCGCCGGACCGAGGAGCCGCGGCGGCTGCGGCCTTTCCAGCTGTCTTTCGCCGCCCGCACGATGATCCATTTCGAAACCCGCCGCGCGGTGGAAACCTTTCTGGAATTGGCGCGGTCGTCCGATGTGGCGCCAATCCGCGCTTCGGCCCATGCGGCGGCGGTCAGGGGCTTCCTGACGGCACGGATCACGGCGGAAGGGCCGGGCCTGTGGCGGATCCGCGACCGGGGGGCCTTGCAGACCCTGCGCCTGGACCGCGCGAAGGGCCGGGCGCTGGACATGGCCGCCAGCGAAGGCGTGATAGGCGCCCGCCGCAAGGGCGACAGCCTGTATGTCGCCCTGGATCCGGGAACGGATGCGCCGCTGGTCGCCCTGACCGACAGCGACCGGCCCGGCGGCGTCGTTCTGGGATCGGCCGCGCCCGCGCTTCTGGCCAGCCGGCCCGTGGTGGAAAGCTGGAGCCGCAGCACCTGCGGCGTGGCGTTGGAGCTTTCGGGCTTTGCCGAGGGCGACGTGACCCTGGCGGCAGAGCCGGGGGCGGAATATGGGATCGCCATCTCGGGGGTCAACGATGACCGGCCCCGCGCCATGGTGGCAAGCGCGGCTGGCGTTCTGGCCATCAGGGTGCCTGCCGCGCCCGGCGGGTTGCGCGGCCTGTCCGTCAAGGGAGGGTGCTGAGATGCTGCTCGACGGGATGCGCAACTTCGCGGTGGCCTCGGTGGCGCTGTGTGCCGCCGCCGTGGCCGGGGTCATGGCGCTGCGCCCCGACCCCGCCGTCCGGCTGGAGGCCGAGCTGTCGCGCCTGGAGCCCGAGGAAGCCCTGCGCGAGCTGCGCGGGGCCGAGGGCCGGGTCGCCTTTCACGACAACCTCGAGCTTCTTTATGGCCGGCTGTCCCTGGCGGACGGCGATCTGGACCGCGCGCGGCGGTCCTTTCAGCGGCTGCGGGCGCAGGCCAGCCCGTCCGAGGAGGTTCTGGAAACCCTGGCGGGCATCGAGGCGGCCGCGGGCGATCTGGCCGCCGCGGCGGTCTTTCTGCAACAGGCCCAGGAGGCCTTTCCCTCGGCCGACCGGCGGCTGCGCCTTGGCGGCTGGTATCAGGCCCTGCGCCAGCCCGAGGCCGAGCGCGACCTGCTGCTGTCCGAGGATCCGACGGCCTTGACACCCCCCGAAATCGAGCGTCTTGGGCTTTTGCTGATCCATGACGGGCGGATCGGCGATTACGAGGCGCTGTTCGCCACCCTGGCCGACAGCACGGCCGAGGGGCACGCGTCCTTCAAGCGCAGGCTGCTGGAATACCTGATCGAGGCCGGCCGCCCCGCCGAGGCGGTCGCCGCGGCGGCCCGCTGGACTGCGGGGCCGCAGGGCGCCGAGGCGCTGGAAACCTCGGTCCGGGCGCTGATCGGCCGGGGCGCCATCGACGCGGCGATCCTGGTCGCGCGCGACGGTTTCCGCGCCGCGCCGGCGGAAAGCCACGTGGTGCTGCCGATCTTCGCGCGCAGCGGCCATGGCGGCATCGCCCGCATCCTGCAAGGCGAATGGCTGGCCACCCGCGGCACGCTGTCCGAGGCCGAATGGGCCACGCTGTCCTATCTGGCCGAAAGCACCGGGGACATGCGCGGCCTGCATGCGGCGCTTGTCTCGGGCGGGGATGCGGCGGGCGCCCCGGCGGTGGGCCAGGCGCTGATGCAGTTCGTGCGCTATCGCGGCGCGCAGGCGCTGGTGCCTTGGCGCGGGCTGCTGAACGAGGATGTCTACAAGGCGGCCCCGCTGGTCGGCGCGGCCTGGGCCAACTGGCGGGGCGACCGCGCCGCGACCTATCGCCACCTGGTCGCCGCTTCGCGCCAGCCCTTGTCGGAATGGGACCAACTGATCTGGATGTCGCTGCTGGACGGGCTGCGGGGCAGCCCCTTTCACCGGGTGCTGCTGGCCGGGGCGGCGGACCATCCCGGCCTGCGCCAGCGCCTGCGCGACAGCGTCATTCCGGCCCTCCCGGCCAGCGCAGCGGCGAGCGGATCGGCGGATAAACCTGGTTGAAGACGTTGTCGGCGGCGACATAGGGATAGAACCCCGCCTGCGTCGCCTTTTCGGCGATCAGGTCGCGCAGGGCCTCGGGCTTGTGGTCGGGGAACTGCGTGGCGATGTCCAGCGACAGAACCGAGACGCCGTTGCGGCGGAAATCCTCTTGCAGGGCCTCGGTGGTATGAACATGGGTCGTGGGCGCCGAGACGTTTTCGACCATGATCGCGTCGATCGCTTCCAGATAGTCGGAAAAGGCCGCCTTGCCCTGGGGATCGCCCCCTCCCATGGCATCCCGTCCGATGAAGACGCCGTTGTTCACCACGACATAGGCGTCGCAGTTCCATTGCCGCGCCCGATCCGCGATCAGCCCGACCAGGCGCATCATCTCGCGCGCCATGCCGGGGGCGTCCGCGGGGCCGTCCGGGGTCTTGCCCTCGGGCCAGGCAAGGGTCTTGTCCATCGCATGGCTGTAGTAATGCAGCACGTCGTCCAGGAACAGCCCGTCGATGCCCGTCTGCATCAGCCGGTCGGTCCGTTCCAGAAGGATCTTGTGCCAGGCGTCGGTCCAGTAGGTGGACAGATGTTCCTTGTGCACTGTGGTGGGGCCGTACCAGTCGGGCAGGACGGCCGGCGGCGGCACGTCGATGCCGCCCATCTGGTCGATCCAGTAGTCGCGGTAATGCTCGATCTCGGTGACGTTCAGATAGCCCAGCACCGGGCGGGCGCCGTTCTTGTTGATCTTCGCGATCTCCTCGGGGGTGAAGAAGACCTCGCGGCCGGTGTCGCTGTAGGGCGCGCCGATCCGGGTGATCTCCAGGATCAGCAGGCCGTGCGGCTGGCGCGACAGCGTGTCGGCGTCATAGGTCGTGCCCCAGTACTGGACCGCGAAGCCGTCTTGCAGGCTTGCGGCCAGCCGGGCGGCGCGGGACCGGGCGTTGGACATGACGCATTCCTGGCCGGAAGACCGGTCGGGCGGCTGAAGAACGGGGGGCGCATCCTGGGCGCGGGCCGGTCCGCCCGGCAGGCAGGCGGCCATCAGACCGAAAAGGGCGGCAGGCCGAAGCAGTGACGTGATGTTCAAGGCTGGTCGTGTCCCGAAAGGCGCCGCCCCCCGGCGCAGGGTCGGATCGGGCCCGTGCATGGCGTCGCGGTGCCCCAGGATCATCCTTGCGGCGACCCTAGGGAGAGGCGCTGAAGCTGGGCACAGGGGCCATGGCTCCGAAATCCGATTTCGCCACAAGATAGGGCCTGCTGTCCAGTGCCGCCTGCTGCTGGAAGGCCCAGTGATCGGCGCACATCCGGGCCAGGTCGCGGGTCGCGCGCCATCCCAGGACCGCGCCCGCGCGGCAGGGATCGGCCAGCGACACCGCCACGTCGCCCGGGCGGCGGTCGGTCACGCGGTAGGGGACCGGAAAGCCGCAGGCGTCCGAAAAGGCGCTGATGATCTGCAACACGCTGTAGCCCGTTCCGGTGCCCAGGTTGATGCGCAGGTGGCGGTCGTCCGGCGCGTCGCCGAACAGGCGGTCGATCGCCGCGACATGCCCCCGCGCCAGGTCCATGACGTGGATATAGTCGCGCACCCCCGTTCCGTCCGGCGTGTCGTAATCCGCCCCGAAGACCTGCACCTCGGGACGCTGGCCGATGGCCGTCTGGGCCACGTAAGGGAACAGGTTGTTGGGCACATCGCGCGGATTTTCCCCGATCAGCCCGCTGGGATGGGCGCCCACCGGGTTGAAATAGCGCAGCGAGATCGTGCGGAAGCCCGGGTCGGCCGCAACCAGGTCGTCGATCATCTCCTCGATCATCAGCTTGGTGCGGCCATAGGGGTTGGTGGTCCCGGTGGGCGCGGTTTCGGGGATCGGCAGCACCTTGGGCACCCCGTAAACCGTGGCCGAGGACGAGAACACCAGCTTGCGCACGGCGGCCGCCTGCATGGCCTGCAACAACGAGATGGCCCCCATCAGATTGTCGCGGAAATAAAGCAGCGGGTCGGCCACCGATTCCCCGACCGCCTTCTTGCCCGCCAGGTGGATCACCGCGTCGATGCGGTACTGCCGCAGGACTTCGGTGACGACCGCCCGGTCGCGGACATCCCCTTCGACCAGGACAACCGTGCCCTTGGCGATCTGGGGGATGCGCGCCACGGTGCGGCGATCCGAATTCTCGAAGTTGTCCAGGATGACGACCTGGTGGCCCGCTTCCAGCAGTTCGACCACGACATGCGATCCGATATACCCGGCGCCCCCGGTCGCCAGGATGGTCTTGCCTTGAGAGTTTTGGGAAAGCTTCGTCTTCTTGCGCATCATTCCACCGTGACGGATTTAGCAAGGTTGCGGGGCTGGTCCACGTCCGTGCCCTTGGCGACGGCGGCGTGATAGGCGATGAACTGGACCGCGACGGCGTAAAGAAAGGGGGCCAGCAGCGGATCGGCCGCCGGCAGGGCGATGCTGCGCCAAACCTCGTCCCCCATCTCGCGGCAGGCTCCCGCGTCCCCGATCAGGGCCACCCGGCCCTTGCGGCCCATGACCTCGCGCAGGTTCGAGGCGATCTTCTCGAACAGGGCGTCATGGGGGGCCAGGGCGACGATGGGCGTGGCCTCGTCCACCAGGGCGATGGGGCCGTGCTTGATCTCGCCCGCCGCATAGCCCTCGGCATGGATATAGGTGATCTCCTTGAGCTTCAGGGCCCCTTCCAGCGCCAGCGGATACATCAGCCCCCGTCCCAGAAAGAGCGCGTCCTTCGCGTCGGCGATGTCGCGGGCCAGGGCTTCGAACTGCCCCTCCAGCGCGATGGTCTCGGACATCAGGCGCGGAACGGTGGACAGAAGCTCGACATGGGCGCGTTCCCCGGCCGCGTCGATGGCGCCGCGCTTGCGGGCGATCATCACGGCCAACGCCGACAGGCACAGCACCATCGCGGTGAACGCCTTGGTCGAGGCCACGCCGATTTCCGGCCCCGCATGGATCGGCAGCACGATGTCGGCCTCGCGCGCGATGGTCGAGGTGGTGACGTTGACCAGCCCCAGGGTGATCTGGCCTTGCGCCTTGGCATAGCGCAGGGCGGCCAGGGTGTCGGCGGTCTCTCCCGACTGGCTGACGACCATGGTGACGCCGCGCGCGGGCAGCGGCGGCTCGCGATAGCGGAACTCGGACGCGATCTCGATTTCCACGGGCAGGCGGGCGACGCGCTCCATCCAGACCTTGGCGACATGGGCGGCATAAAAGGCGGTGCCGCAGGCCACGATGGTCAGGTGCGAAATCCCGGACCAGTCCACGGCCTCGGCGGCGCAGGCGATCCGGTGACGGTCGTCCGAGATCCAGGCCCCCAGGGCCCGGGCGATGACGCTGGGCTGCTCGTGGATCTCCTTGGCCATGAAGTGCCGGTGCTGGCCCTTGTCGGCGATAATGGTTTCCAGCGCGACGGTCTGCACCTCGCGCGTGACGGGGTTGCCCGCCGCGTCATGGATGCGCACGCCGTCGCGGGTCAGGACGGCCCAATCGCCTTCCTCGAGATAGCAGATGCGGTCCGTCATCGCGGCCAGGGCGATGGCGTCCGAGCCGACGAAATTCTCGCCCTCGCCCAGGCCGATGACCAGGGGCGATCCGCGCCGGGCGCAGATCAGCAGGTCGGGCCGCCCGTCGAAGACGAAGCACAGCGCATAGGCGCCGCGCAGCTTGGCGATGGTGGCCGCCGCCGCGTCCTCGCAGCTCAGCCCCCGCGCCAGCATCGAGGCGCAGAGCGTGGCGATCACCTCGGTATCGGTCTGGGATTCGAAGCCGTATCCCGCGGCGGCGAGATCCCGCTTCAGCTCGAGATAGTTCTCGATGATGCCGTTGTGGACAACCGCAACGGGCCCCGAGCGGTGCGGATGGGCGTTGGCCTCGGTCGGGCCGCCATGGGTGGCCCAGCGGGTATGGCCGATGCCGGTGGTGCCGGGCAGCGGCCGGTCGGCCACAAGCTGCACCAGCGCCGACAGCTTGCCCACGGCCCGGCGGCGGTCCAGCACGCCCTCTTCCAGGATGGCCAGGCCCGCGGAATCGTAGCCGCGGTATTCCAGTTTCCCCAGCGAGGCCAGAAGCATCTGGGCCGCGGGCTGCTTGGCGATAACGCCGACGATGCCGCACATGAAACTTTCTCCTCAGGCGCTGCGGGCCAGCGGGGGCCGCTCGGGGGCCGCCGCGAAGGCGGCGGGGCAGGGGTGGACGGGCAGGACATCGCCGCGCAGGACATCGCCGCGCAGGACATGGCTGACCTCGTCGGCGATGGCGGCCAGCAGGTCGGGATCCTCGCCTTCGGCCATGATTCGGACCAGGGGCTCGGTTCCCGAGGGGCGGACCATCAGCCGCCCGGTGCCTTCGAGCCGCCGGGTCATCCGGTCGATCACATCGATCACGGCGGGCCGGTCCAGCGGTGCGCTGCCGCGCTCGATCGGGACGTTGCGGGTGATCTGGGGCAACGGCGCAAAGCGCGACAGCACCTCGGACGCGGGGCGCTCGGCTTCGCGGATCGCGGCCAGGGCCTGCAAGGCGGCCACCAGGCCGTCGCCGGTGGTGCTGAATTCGGACAAGATGATGTGGCCGGACTGTTCGCCGCCGACGGTGCAGCCGGTCTGGCGCATCCGCTCGACCACGTGGCGGTCGCCGACTTTTGTGCTGATGGTGCGGATGCCCCGGCCCGCCAGATGGCGTTCCAGCCCGGAATTGGACATCACCGTCGCCACAAGCGTGTCGTGGGCCAGCTTGCCCCGGGCATGGGCGCGTTCGGCGATCACGCACATCAGCTGGTCGCCATCGACCAGGCGGCCTTTCTCGTCGATCAGGTGGACCCGGTCGGCGTCGCCGTCCAGGCTGATCCCCAGGTCCGCCCCCTGCGCCAGAACCGCGTCGATGCAGGCCTGCGGCGCGGTCGAGCCGCAGCCCGCGTTGATGTTGGTGCCGTTCGGATCGGTGCCGACGCGGATCACCTCGGCGCCCAGTTCCCAGATCAGCTCCGGCCCGACGCGGTGCGCCGCGCCGTTGGCGGCATCGACGACCACGCGCAGCCCGTCCAGGCGCAGCCCGCGCGGAAAGGCGTGCTTGACGAACTCCATGTAGCGTTCGCCCGCCCCGTCGATGCGCCGGGCATGGCCGATCAGCGACGGTTCCGCCAGATCGCCGGTTCTGCCCATGGCGGCCTCGATGGCGGCCTCGTCCGCGTCCGACAGCTTGTAGCCGTCGGAGCCGAAGAACTTGATGCCGTTGTCGTGATGGGGATTGTGCGAGGCGGAGATCATCACGCCCAGATCGGCGCGCAGCGACCGCGTCAACATGCCCACGGCGGGCGTCGGCAAGGGGCCGGTCAGCAGGACGTTCATCCCCGCCGAGGTGAAGCCCGCGACAAGGGCGCTTTCGACCATATAGCCGGAAAGCCGCGTGTCCTTGCCGATCACCACGGTCCGGGATTGTCCCCTGCGGGCGACATGGCGCCCCGCCGCCCGGCCCAGCTGCATGACGGCCTCGGGCGTGATGGGCCAGACATTCGCGCGTCCCCTGACGCCATCGGTTCCAAATAGCTTTTTGTCCATCACAATGTCCCTCTGATTTCTTGAAAACGGATCAGACGAAGAAAGAATTGACGATGTCGCCGGTCAGCAGGTCGGCGGCGTCCAGCCCGGACAGCAGCAGGTGGCTGGTGCCCCGGACCAGTTCCAGCCCGTCGGCGGTATCGACAAAGGCGGCGCGGGCGGCGGCGGCGGTCAGAAAGCCGAAGCCGCGCAATTCCAGCCGGTCCACGCCGCTGTCGAAGTCCAGGATCGTGTCGAAGGCCTCGCCCGCGCGGAAGACGAAGCGGTCGGCCCCCGCCGCGCCGAACAGCACGTCGTTGCCGCCCCGCCCCTCCAGGCGGTTGGCCCCGGAGCCGCCCAGCAGGATGTCGGTGGCGGCGGCGCCGATCAGCTGCGCCCCCGCCGTCAGGAAATCGACCATCGCCGCGTTCTGCTTGAGCGTGTTGAAGGCCAGCGACACCATTCCCGCGCCGGGCAGCGTCGCGCCGTCCGCGCCGGTGATGCGGACCGGGATGGTGCCCTGGGTCTTCAGATCGACCAGCACCTCGCCCCGCCCCTGGAAGCTGAAGTTCAGGTCGGACCCGTTCCCCGAAACCGAGATCAGCTCGCCCCGCATCGGCAGCGCGGCGATGCGCGTCACGTCGGCCATCGTGCTGCCCAGCGTGACCTGGAAGGTGCCGCCGGCCCGGGGCAGAAAGACCGAATCCTCGTCATAGGCATACCAGTTGGCGACCGAGGCGATGCGGCCTTCCTTGCCCATGTCCAGCGCGAAGTTGCCCGCATCCGACGATCCCACGGTCGCGGTGACGACATTGCCCGCGCGCGTGGCGGTGAGGGTGCTGTTCGAAAAGCTTTCGATCCGGTCGGCCAGATCCTTGCCGGTCACGAACTCGGTCCCGGCGGCGGCGGCGGCCGAGATCAGCGACTGGAACATTTGCAGGTTGTAAACCTGCCCGGGATCGTTCAGCCAGTTGGTCGGGCCATAGTCGTGCCAGGGGAAGGCCAGGATCGGCGCTGTGCCGTTCGCGGTCAGCGCCGAGAATTCCTTCAGCCATGCGGCCTCGGCCTGCTGGGGCGTCAGCCCGCCCCAGCCGACCAGCGAGAAGTCGAAGGACATGTTGGGCGCCAGATAGACGCGCTGGTCCTCGCCCGGGGTCAGAAAGCCAAAGGCGCCCGGATAGCCCGCCCCGGTGCCCGAATAGCCGCCGCTGAGATAGTCGAAATACTTGATCATCTCGCGCGTGGCGTCCAGCCGCTCGGGCGCGCCGGGAACGGCGGCGCCGGTGACGGGAATGCCCAGTTCGCGGGCGATGATCTGCCGGGAATAGTCGAACTGGAACCTGTAGGACGCTTCCAGCACCGCGCGCTCCACCTCGGTCAGCGCAAGAACGCTGACGGCGCCGGGATTGGCCGGGTTGGTCCGGGCCAGCGTGTCGGCCAGAACGGCGTTGATCTGGCTGGCGGTCATCCGCGACAGGGCGGCGATCACGGCGGGATCGGCATCCGCATGGGTCGCATAGGGCGACCAGACCGGCACGCCGTGATCGACGATGCCGGCATAGGCCGCGATGCGCGCTTGCAGCATCTCGGTCGTGATCACGTCCGGCAGCAGCAGGTTGGTGTCGTGGGGATGGGTGAAGGAATGCGTCCCGATCTCGCTTTCCAGGGCGCGGATGCGGTCGTAATAGGGCTTAGACACCGCCCAGTCGGTCACCTGGTCGGGCGCATAGGCCCCGATATTGACGTAATAGGATCCGACAAAGCCGTATTGGGCGTACCAGTTTTCGATGATCGGCAGCATCGCGTCGTAGATGCCGGGATCCCGGGTGCTGACATCGAAGACCTCTTGCGACTGGTCCATGTCGTTGCGCGAATAGAACAGCGACTTGTTGCGCGTCATCAGCAGCGAGATGTCGGGCGAATTGTCCTGAAGCACCCAGTCGATGGCCTCGCCCAGGATGTTGTTGTTGCCCATGATCGCGTCGGTGGCGAAATGGACGTTGCGGCCGACGGTCTGGGTGGCGATCACCGCGCCCAGGGTGTCGCCGGTCACGACCTGCTCGAACAGCACCTGTCCGGTGCCGGTGGTGTCGGTGAAGTTCAGGTAGGACGTGTTGCCGTAGACGCCCACGACCTGGTTGTCGCCATAGCCGTCCAGGATCGGATTGGATCCCGCCGTCGCCCGCAGCGTGATCCCGCTGGTGGCGCCGAAGCCTTCCAGCGTGACGCCCAGCAGCGATTTCATCCGAGCATAGGAATCCCCGGCCAGCGCCGCCCCCGTCTGGTCGTTGGTCATGAAGTTGCCCGCCGCGATCAGGCCGACGCCGTAATCGCGCACCGCGGTCGCCAGCGAGGTGGCGATGGCCGCGGCCTGGCCCCCCTGCACATGCGAAAAGCCGGGAAAGACGATGGCGTCATAGCCCGCCAGCGCGGCCGGGTTCAGCAGGTCCGCCTCGGTCAGCAGATCAAAGGGGACGCCCGCCTGCATGGCCTGGCTCTGGGCGGACATGAACAGCTGCCCGTAGGCCGTCTTGTCATAGAAATTGGCGGCGGTGGTGTCGGAATAAACGATGGCGATGCGGGACTGGGGCGCGTCCACCGGGTCGGGCGGCGGGGCCGTGCCCACCACCAGGTTGGCGCTGGCATAGTCGCCCGGCAGGAACACGGAATCGTTCACGTCGGCCAGCACCCGGACCTGGCCGGGATTGCCCGCAAGCAGGGCCTTGGGCACCGCGACCTCGAACCCGGTGCCGTCGGCGCTGCGGGCGAATTTCAGTTCGGCCACGAAGGTCTGGCCCGCCGCGCCGCTGTACAGCCTCGCCACCCCGTCGGCGCCGATGTTGATGTTGTATTCCGATCCCCCGGCCCAACCCCAGATCCTGTGGCCGGTGGCGCTGTTCAGGTCGGTGTCCAGCCAGATCGTGGTGTTCGCCCCGATCGAGGTGCCGCCGATGGCGAAGACATAGCTGTCGCCCGCGGCATCCGGGACAAGCTGGCCGCGCAGCGTGTGGCCCGCCTGCGTGGTCAGCAGGCTGCCCGCCGCCCATTCCCCCAGCGAGCCGTCCAGCGTGACGCCCCCCACGACGGTCGGCGGCAGGCTTCCCACGACAAAGTTCGCGCTGCCGTAATTGTTGGGAATGAAGACCGAGTCATTCACGTCGGCAAAGACCCGGGTCGAGGTGGACCCGCCCAGCAGCGCCTGATCGACCGCGAACTCGATGGTTCTGCCGTCGGCGCTGCGGGCGAAGCTCAGATCGGCCACGAAGGTCTGGCCCGCCGCGCCGCTGTACAGCCGCGCCACCCCGTCGGCGCCGATGTTGATGTTGTATTCCGCGCCGACCGCCCATCCCCAGACCCGGTATCCGGTCGCGCCGTTGCGGTCGGTGTCCAGCCAGATCGTCGTGTTCGCGCCGATCTGCACCGCGTCGCTGGCAATGGCGAAGGTATAGGTGCCGGCCTGCAAGTCGCCGTGCAGGGCATAGCCCGCCGCGCCCGTCGCGGCGCTGTCCAGGCGGGTGGACGCCGCCCATTCGGCCAGGCTGCCGTCCAGGGTCTTGCCCCCGGCCGTGACGGAGGGCGCCGGGTCGCTTACCAGCAGGTTCGCCGTGGCATAGGAGTTGGGCAGGAAGGCCGCGTCGTTCACGTCGGCATAGACGCGCACGGATGTGGGGTTGCCGGCCAGCAGGGTGCGGTCGATGCGGAACTCCAGCACGCGCCCGTCGGCGCTGCGGGCTTCCTCCAGCTCGGCCACCAGGGTCTGCTCGGGGCCGCCGCTGAACAGCCGCGCGGTGCCGTTCGCGGCGATCTCGACATGGTATTCCGCCCCGCCGGCCCATCCCCAGATCTGGTATCCGGTGGCCCGGTTCAGGTCGGTGTCCAGCCACAGCGTCGTGTTGTCGCCGATAACGGCGCTGTCGGCGGTCATCGCGAAATACAGATAACCCGGCTCGGCGATGCCCCACAGGCCATAGCCCGCGGTTCCCGTCGCGGGCGTGTCCAGTCGGGCAACCGGAAACCAGTCGGTCATGGAACCGTCGATCGTCGGCATCTGCGTTTCCCCTTGTGCTGGGTGTCAGGCCTTGTGGCACGCGTGCGCCGCAGCGAGTCTTCACGCCCGATCATCCCGCGCGGACCCCGCCCGGATCAACGAGCGCGGCGGCCAATGGCCATCAGACGAGGGGAATGACGGAACGGTTAACACCAAAGGCGAATGCGTCTTGCCAAAGGGTTAATGCAGGGACGGCGCCTGTCGCCGCGGCCTTCCCGAAGGCGGCTTGCGGCGCGCGGGACGGATCCGGGCCAGCCCCGAAGGCGGTCCGGCCGGACGGATCCGGCCTGTCAACCCCCGTCGTCGTTTGCCGCCTGGGCCGCGAACCAGTCGGAATAGGGCGTGTTCTTCGCCATCCTGCGGTTCAGGTCTGCGGCGCCGTCGTTCCACCAGACCGGCCCGCGTTCGCCAAGGTCCTGCTTGGCCTTCTCGACGGCACGGTGCGCGGCATCCTCGGCCTGCGCGTCGTTCTTGGCCCGGGCCGCGCGGACGGCCCGCCGCGCCGCCATCAGCCGCGACACGAGGCGCTGGCGCTCGGCTTCGGAAAGGTTGGGGTTCGCCGCCCGCCACAGCCTGCCGCGGACAACGATATAGCGCCGGTCGGGGGTGAGAAGAACCATGTGCCTTTGCCGGATTGTTCCGTGTCAACGGCGTCATGCGGCCGCGGGTTTCGCCCGTTCCGCCAGAGGGGCGGGGCTGCCTTCAAACCGCAGGGCCGGGTGTTGTCACCAAGTTGAAATGTCGCTTCCTGAGCCATTTGGAAATGTCGCATGGGCCTCGAGCGACAAGCCGGCCCCGGCCCGCTCTCCAGCACAAGGGCCGTAGGGACGGGGCCGGCGGCCATGCGATTTGGGGATTCTGCCTGTCGCCGCCAGCAACGAGGCCGACACGGCCCTTATTGGGCGGGCGGCAAGGTCTGCGCGTCCTGAGCTTCCGCTGCGCGTCGTTCAGCGCGTTTGTCGAGCCAGCTCTTCCGACCAGACCCGCGCTTGCCGGTCCACGATGATCGCGGGCCTGCCCGGTTGACGCGGCCGGGCGCCCGACGCGATGCCGCCCTGGCCGCGCCGTGCTTTGCGCCCGTGGGATGGGCAAAGCCCCGGGCCGCTGCTCCCGAAGCGACCTTTGTGGCGACATCAATTGGCATGACGGGCGACAAGGAAAACCGTGCCGGACCGGCAAGGCATTCCCGACGCTGAAGCGCAGCCGTTTCAACTTGAGATATTCGCCCGCCGTGTCGGACAAGGAGGCCGTCCGAAGTCTGCCGCCATCGCCTGCCGCCCTTTCAAATCAAAAGGGCGGCAAGAAACCGTCGCCTTTCGTCAACGCGGCTTTCAGGGCGCGAACCCGGCGGCGGTTATTCGGCGACTTTCGCCGCGCGATCCCGTTTCGGCGTAAAAAAGCAGACGGCGTCAAGGCGTTCCGTTTGCCCGATCAGATCGCGAAATCGTCCAGCGGCTTTCCCGCCTTCAGCGCCTCGATGATCCATCCCGGCTTGCGGCCCCGGCCCGTCCAGGTCATGTCGGGATTTTCCGGGTTGCGGTATCTGGCCTCGCCCTGCGGCCGTTTCGCCGGTTGGGCCGCGATCATCTCCTCCAAAGAGGAAAAGCCCGCGGCCTTCGCAATTTCGGTGGCCTTCTGAATGGCTTGCTTTTTCTGGCGGTTTTCGTAATCGGCAATGGCGGCCGCCGATTTTCTGTTGATGTCCTTCAGTTCTTCAAGCGTCAAATCGTTGTAATCGATGTCCATGGACCCTCCCGAAGCTGTCGGCCTTCGAATAGGCCAGGGATCGCCTTTTGGAAAGCCTTGTCGAATTGCAGGCGAAATGGCGTTGCAAGAAATTGCTGATGAAATTGGGCGGATCGACTTTTCCGCCGATTGAATATTGCCGCCTCAAAGCATGGCCAGAATGCGGGCGGGGCCGCCGGTGCCGCCGCGATGCTTGGGCGCGCCGATGAAGACGGTGGCGCCCGCCGGCGGAAGCTGGTCGAGATTGGCCAATCCCTCGATCCCGAAACGGCCCGACGGCAGCCAGGAATGATGCACGGCGAAATCGGCCGAGTTTCCCGGGTCCAGCGACATCGTGTCCACGCCGATCGAGGCCGCGCCCGCCTCGGCCAGCAGATCGGTTGCGCCTTTCGAAAAACCGGGAAAGGCCAGGGCTCCGTCCGGCCCGTTGCGCCAGGACGGATCGCCGATCCGGGCCGTCCAGCCCGAATTCATGGCCACGCAGGCGCCCGCGGGAATGTCGCCATGGGCCGAGATCCAGGCCTCGATGTCCCCAGGCTCGACGACGGCATTCGGATCCTCGGCCGCCCTGGCCGCGATGTCGATGACGCACAGGGGGGCGATCAGGCTTTCGGCCGGCAGGGCATCGACGGGGATCCCGTCCTCGGCGAAATGCAGCGGCGCGTCGATATGGGTGCCGGTATGTTCGAAGATCGTCAGCTTGAACAGGTGATAGCCGTCGGGATCGAAATTCTTGTCGGTCTCGTAAAGGATCCCGGGCTTGCCGTCGAAGGTGGGAAAGGCCCCGTCATAGGCGTGGGTCAGGTCCACGACCCGTCCCCTGGCCTGCGCCAGGGCGGGGCGCGGGCCCGACACACCGGCGGCGACGCCTGCCGCCGCGGTGGCCGCCGCGCCGGAAAACAGGCGGCGGCGCGACAGCATGCGGGTCTTCACGTCCTCGATCAGGCAGGCGGTGCACATGGCCGGGCTCTCCTTGGGGGGTTTCCGCCATGGAATGTCCCGCCGCCCGGACCTGTCAAGCGTCCCGCGGCGGGGCGGCCGCTTGCCGCTGGACATGACCAGTGCCGGGCTGGTTTAAGCGCAAGGGATTTGACCCCCAAGGGTCACGGTTCGTCGCAAGGAGGACGGGATGGTCAATCTTCACGGCAAGGTGGTTCTGGTCACCGGCGCCAGCCGCGGCATCGGGGCGGCCGCCGCCCGGGCCTTTGCCGAGGCGGGCGCCTTTGTGGGCCTGATGGCCCGGAACGAGGCTGCGGTGACGGATCTTGCGGCCGCGATCGGCGGCCTCGCCCTGGCCGGGGACGTGGCCAGGGCCGCCGACATGGACCGCGCCGTGGCCCTGCTGCGCGACCGCCGGGGGCGGCTGGACGTGCTGGTCAACAATGCCGGACTGATCGGCCCGATCGCCGGGATCGCCTCGGCCGACGCCGAGGAATGGGGCCAGGCCGTCGACGTGAACCTGAAGGGGGTCTTTCACGGGATGCGCGCCGCGCTTCCGGTGATGCGCGCCGGCGGCGGCGGAACGGTCCTGACCGTCGGATCCGGCGCCGCCCATGCCCCGCAAGAAGGCTGGAGCGCCTATTGCGCCAGCAAGGCGGGCGCCTGGATGCTGACCCGCGCCCTGGATCACGAAGCGCGCGCGGACGGCATCCGCGCCATCAGCCTGTCGCCCGGCACGGTGGCGACCGACATGCAGGACGCCATCCGCAAAAGCGGCATCAATCCCGTCAGCAAGCTGGACTGGTCGGCGCATGTCCCGCCCGAATGGCCCGCCCGGGCCCTGGTCTGGCTGGCCGGTCCCGAGGGCGACGCGTTCCGGGGCGCCGAGGTGTCGCTGCGGGACGAAACGATCCGCCGCCGAATCGGCCTTGTCACCTAGGCCGCCGCTGCCCTTTGCACCGGCGGGGCGAATCGTGCGACAGGGTGGCGGAACCGCGTCCACCGGGCCCGCGTTCGGCGCTGGCCGTTCGCGGCCAGACGGCCCCGAAGGAGAGAATGTGACGAAGACGAAAGACTTGGCGGTCATGGTCGTGATCGCCGTTGTGATGTGCGGCGTGTTCATTCTCGACCTTTACGTCCCCCTGGGAACGGCGGTCTGGCTGCTTTACATTCTTCCCCTTGCGCTCAGCTTCTCGGCCAGCCTGCCTTTGGCGCCGGTGGCGGTGGCGGTGCTGGCCTGCCTGGCGATGATCGGCGGGTTCGTTCTGGACGGGCAAAACGGCATCGACCCGCAGGTCGCGGCCACAAACCGCACCGTGGCGGGCCTTGTTTATCTGGTTCTGGGCAACATGGGCCGGACGCTGATCCGCAACCGCGAGATCCTGGCCCGGCAGGCCTGGCTGCGCGACGGAGAATCGGCGCTGTCCCTGGCGGTTCAGGGCGATCCGGCGGCGGACCGGCTGGGCCAGCAGATCCTGGCCGCGCTGTGCGACCGGATTGGCGCCCGGGCGGCGGTGGCCTATTCCGCCGCCGGCGGCGGCCTGCGCCGGCTTGCGGCCTGGGGGGTGGACCAGTCCGCCCTGGCGCAGCGCGACGGCGCCGCCGACGGCCACCTGGCACGCTGCCTGGCCGAAGGCCGGGCCGTGCATCTGACCCTGGCGCCCGGCCAGGCCCTGGGCTGGTCCTCGGGACTGGCGCGCGGGCGCGCCGCCCATGCCCTGATCGCCCCCCTGCGCGAAGGCGACCGGACCCAGGGCGTGCTGGAATTCGGCTTCGACACGCAGCCCGCGGACCGCGTGACGGAGCTTCTGGACCGGATCTCGGAACGGCTGGCGCTGGCGCTGCGATCGGTCGAATACCGCGAACGGTTGCAGGAACTGCTGGAGGAAACCCGCCACCAGGCCGAGGAGCTGCGCAGCCATGCCGAGGAACTGGCCGCCAGCAACGAGGAACTGGAGGAGCAGAGCCGCGCCCTTCAGGACAGCCAGCGCATGCTGGAAAAGCAGCAGGCCGAACTGGAACAGCAGAACAGCAGGCTTGAAAGCCAGACCCGGGAACTGGAAAACCAGCGCGACGCCCTGGCCCGGTCCCGCCGCCAGATCGAGGCGAAGACGGTCGAACTGGCGCGCGAAAGCCGCTACAAGTCCGAATTCGTGGCCAACATGTCCCACGAACTGCGCACGCCCTTGAACGCGCTGCTGATCATGTCGCGGCTGCTGGCGGAAAACCGCGGCCGCAACCTGTCCGAGGAACAGGTCCGCTGGGCAGAGACGATCGAAAGTTCGGGCAAGGATCTGCTGGCGCTGATCAACGACATCCTGGATCTGTCCAAGATCGAGGCGGGCAAGCTGGACCTGGCCCCCGATACGGTCGATCCGCAGGCCGTGGCGGACAAGCTCTTGCGGTCCTTCGGGGAACAGGCCCGCGCCAAGGGCCTGGACCTGTCCGCCGAGGTCGCCCCGGACACGCCGCGGATCCAGACCGATCCCGGGCGGCTGGAACAGGTTCTGCGCAACTTCCTGTCCAATGCCCTGAAGTTCACCGAACGGGGCCGGGTCGCCCTGCGGATCGCCCCGGCGGACGGCGCGGTCGCCTTTTCCGTCCGCGACACCGGGATCGGCATCGACCCCGAACAGCAGGGGGCCGTGTTCGAGGCCTTCCGGCAGGCCGACGGCACCATCTCGCGCCGCTTTGGGGGCACGGGACTGGGGCTCTCGATCTCTCGCCAGCTGGCGGATCTGCTGGGCGGGCGGATCACGCTGGACAGCGCCAAGGGCCGCGGCAGCACCTTCACGCTGACCCTGCCCGTGGCGCCCGAAGGCCATGCCGCGGCGCAGGCGCCTGCGCCGGACGCCCGGCCCGTCCAGGCGGCGGACATCGCGGCGTCCGACGACGCGCCAGCCCCCCTGGCGGCCCTTCCCGGGCTGACGGACGACCGTGACCGGATCCGGCCCGGCGACCGCGTCATGCTGGTGGTCGAGGACGACGCCGCCTTCGCGCGCGTGCTTTACGACCTGGCGCAAGAGCTTGGCTTCCGCTGCGTCTGCGTGGACCGGGCCGACGACGCCGTGCGGGCCGCGCGGCGTTTCCTGCCCCACGGCATCGTTCTGGACATCCGCCTGCCCGATCATTCGGGCCTGTCGGCGCTGGACCGGCTGAAGCGCGACACCGCCACGCGCCATATCCCCGTTCACGTCATCTCGGCCGAGGATTGCACCCGCGAGGCGCTGGCCCAGGGGGCCATCAGCTACATGCTGAAGCCCGTGGCGCGCGACCAGCTGGAAACCGCCTTCCGCAACCTGGAACAGCGCCTGACCGGCCGCCTGCGCCGCGTCCTGATCGTCGAGGACGACCCTGCCCAGATGGAGGGGCTGCGCGCGCTTCTGGCCAGCGACGAGGTGGAAACCGTCGGCGCGGGCACCGCCGCCGAGGCCCTGCGCATCTGCCGCAGCCAAACGGTGGATTGCATCGTGCTGGACATGACGCTGCCCGACGCCTCGGGGTTCGAGCTGCTGGAACGGCTTGACGCCGACGGCACCGCCGCCTTCCCGCCGGTGATCGTCTATACCGCCCGCGCGCTCGACGAGGCCGAGGAACAGCGCCTGCGCCGCTATTCCAAGTCGATCATCATCAAGGGCGCGAAATCGCCCGAACGCCTGATCAACGAGGTGACGCTGTTCCTGCACCAGGTCGTGTCCGACCTGCCGGCCAAGCAGCGGGAAATGCTGGCCGCGTCGCTGAACCGGGACGCCCAGCTGGAAGGCCGCCGCATTCTGGTGGTTGAGGACGACATCCGCAACATCTATGCCCTGACCGGCGTGTTCGAGCCGCACGGCGCCACCGTCCAGATCGCGCGCAACGGCCGCGAAGCATTGGAGGCGCTTGGCCGGGTCAACGACGGGGCAGCGCCCAAGGTGGATCTGGTGCTGATGGACGTGATGATGCCGGAAATGGACGGGCTGACCGCCACGCGCGAGATCCGCAAGATCGACCGCTGGAAGACCCTGCCCATCATCATGCTGACCGCCAAGGCCATGGCCGAGGACCAGAACCGCTGCATCGAGGCGGGCGCGAACGATTACCTGTCCAAGCCCCTGGACGTGGACAAGCTGCTGTCGCTGACCCGCGTGTGGATGCCGCGATGAGCCTGCCGCCCGTCCCCGCCGGTCCCGCCGACGGCATCGAGCTGGACCTGTTCCTCGAAGCCCTGCACCGCCGCTGGCATTACGACTTCCGGTCCTATTCCCGCGCATCGCTGGTCCGGCGGGTGGACCTGGCGCGGGAACGGCTGGGCTGCGCCACCCTGTCGGACCTGCAAGGGCGGGTGCTGCGCGACGAAGGCGTCCTGCCCGACGTGCTGGACGCCATGACCGTGCAGGTCAGCGAACTGTTCCGCGACCCGGATTACTATCTGTCGCTGCGCCGGGGCGTTATTCCGCATCTGCGCACCTTTCCGTCGCTCAAGGTCTGGGTGGCGGGCTGCGCCGACGGCGAGGAGCTGTATTCCCTGGCGATCCTGTTCCGCGAGGAAGGGCTGTTCGACCGCACCATCTTCTACGCGACCGAGATCAACCGCCGCGCCCTGGCCCGCGCCGAGGCGGGCGTTTACCCCATCGACCGCCTGCCCGCCTTTTCGCAGAACTACCAGCGCGCGGGCGGCGCGGGAACGCTGGCCGATCACTATACCGCCGCTTACGGCCGGGTGGCCTTCGACCGGGGACTGCGGGCGCGCACGGTTTTCACCGAGCACAGCCTTGCCACCGACCAGGTGTTTTCCGAGGTGCATCTGATTTCCTGCCGCAACGTGTTGATCTACTTCGACACTCCCCTTCAGGACCGGGCCTTGGGCCTGTTCGCGGAAGGGCTGACGCGCGGCGGCTTTCTGGGGCTCGGATCGCACGAAACGCTGCGGTTCTCGTCCCATGCCGCGTCCTTCGCCGCCTTTGACGAGCCTTGCCGGATCTGGCGGCGCGTGGCCAGCCTCGAGGATGCCCATGTCTGACAGCCCCATCCGCTTCCTGATCGTGGACGACATCGCCGAGAACATTCAGGCGCTGGACGCGCTGCTGCGCCGCGACGGGCTGGCGGTCGATCACGCCCGGTCCGCCACCGAGGCGCTGGAACTGATGCTGGTCCACGACTATGCGCTGGCCTTTCTGGATGTCCACATGCCGGGCACCGACGGCTACGAACTGGCGGAACTGATGCGGTCCATCGAACGCACGCGGGGGGTGCCGATCATCTTCGTCACCGCCGCCGAACGCGACGAAACGCGGCGCTTCCGCGGCTACGAGGCCGGGGCGGTCGATTACATCTTCAAGCCCATTGATCCCGTGGTGCTGAAATCCAAGGCCGAGGTGTTTTTCCGCATCGGCCGGCAGGCCCGCGACCTGCAACAGCAGCGAGACGAAATGGAGCGGATCGCCCGCGACCGCGACAGCGCCGCCAACCGGCTGCGCGCCCATACCGACAACTCGCCCCTGGCCTTTGTGACGCTGGACCAGGATCTGACCGTCCGCGACTGGTCGCAGGGCGCCGAACGGATGTTCGGATCCGCCGCCGCCGCCGTGATGGGACGGTCCGCCCTGGACGGCGGCTGGCTGGATCCGGCGGCTGCCGCGACCCTGCGCGACTGGCTTTGCCCCGGCGACGGGGCCGCGCCGCGCCATTCCGCCGAAATTTCCCTGGGCCATGCCAGCCGGGGACCGATCCCCTGCGCCATCTACGGCTCGATCCTGATGGACGGGGGGCGCCGCACGCTGTCGCTGCAAATCCTGGACATCACCGAACGCAAGCGCGCCGAGGAGGTGCGCTCGCTGCTGATCGGGGAGCTGAACCACCGCATCAAGAACACCCTGGCCAACGTGCAGGCCATCGCCCGCCAGGGCCTGCGCCGGTCCACGGGCCTCGAGGATTTCGAGCAGAGCTTCGGCGGCCGCCTCCAGGCCTTGTCGCGCGCCCATTCGATCCTGTCGGAGTCCACCTGGTCCAACGCGCCGCTGGATCAGATGATCGACGACCAGATCCGCGTGGGCACCCTGGACGGCGACCGTCTTCGCCGCAGCGGCCCCGCGGTCCAGCTGACCCCCGACACGATGCTGCGCATGGCGCTGGCCCTGCACGAACTGGGAACCAACGCCGCCAAGTACGGCGCCCTTTCGGTGCCCGAAGGGGTGGTCCATCTGGACTGGGCGCTTGAAGGCGCGGGCATCTGCCTGCGCTGGCGCGAGTCGGGCGGCCCGCCCGTTGTTCCGCCCGCAAGGGGCGGCTTCGGATCGGATCTGATCGCCGCCGTGGCGGGGGGCGAGGAAGGCGCCGTTTCGGTGGACTGGCAACCCGGCGGCGTCGTCTGGACGATCCGCCTGCGCGAGGGCGTCGCCGCGCTGGAGGGCGAGGTTGTCCCCGTCGGCGGGCCTGCCGAACCCGCCCCCGTCCCCGCGACGGTTCTTGGCGGATGCACCGTTCTTGTGGTCGAGGACGAGCCGCTGGTCGCCCTGGACATCCGGACCGAGCTTGAGGACGCGGGCGCGGGGCCGGTCCGCATCGCCCGCACCGTGGACGCCGCCTTGTCGGCCCTGGCGGAAACCCGTTTCGACCTGGCGCTGCTGGACGGAAACCTCAAGGGCCAGCCGGTCGATGCCGTGGCCGGCCGGTTGCGTCAGGCCCGCATCCCTTTCTGCTTCGTGTCGGGCTATGGCCGTGAACACCTGCCCCCGGGCTTCGAGGATGCGCCGCTGATCCAGAAGCCCTTCGCCGCCGCCGCCCTGCGGCTGGTCCTGGCCGACCTTCTTTACGCTCCGGCCGCCCGCGCGGCGGAATGATTGCCGGGCGCGGATGCCGCCAAAGGCCGCCCTTCTCGTCGTCGCGGCCCTTGCGCCGTTTGACCGGATGCAGGCCGGGCCGCGAAGGCCCGGGGGGCCTTGGCGTCGTTTCCCGGACGGCAAGGCGATGACCTTCGCCTGAGGCAACCCAGGCGGCCCGGCCCCTATCCCGCGTGATGGCGGTAAAGCGGATTGGACCGATCCAGATGCGCCCCCATCGCCCGGACCGCGCCGTCCGCGTCGCGGGCGGCGATCAGGTCCACGATGCCGTCATGTTCCTGCAAGGTGACCTTTTCCTTGCCCGACCAGTGCAGCAGGCCGCCATGGTATTCGAACAGCCACCGCAGCATGGCCTGACTGGACGCCATCAGGATCGGGTTGGCCGAGATCTGCGCGATCCGCGTGTGAAAGGCCATGTCGGCGGTGACAAAGGCTTCGGCATCGCCGATGCGGGCGCGCTGCTCGCCGACCAGCTCGCGCAGGTCGCGCACGTCCGGCGCGGTGGCGTTTTCGGCGGCCACCCGCACCAGCCCGCATTCGAACATCCGCCGCGCCTGCTTCAGATGCTCCAACTGCTCGGGTTCGGACGACAGCAGCATCCGCGCCACGTCATCGACGCGGGCCAGCACGCTGCCCGCCGACAGTTCGTTGACGCGGCTGCGTTCCCCATGGCTGATGGTGATCAGGCCCATGGTGTGCATGTGCTGCAAGGCCTCGCGCACGGCGGGACGGCCGACGCCGAATCGCTCCATCAGGTCGCGTTCCGACGGCACCGCCGCGCCGGGGGGCAGTTCGCCGCTGGCCATCATGTCGCGCAGCCGGTCGAACACCTGGTCGGACAGCTTGCGGCGGGTGATCCGGTCGGGGCTGGCATGGGGGTCGTGTTTCATGGCGTGGCCCTTGGCTGCGGTCTTTTGTCAGGACTTAGGCGAAGGCGGGCCGCTTTGCCAGCCATAGGGATCGGGGCCGGCAGGTGTGAGATTGGCGGTCAGGACCGCATCATCAAAGGCGAGTTCCGCCCGGGTCCCGCCCACCTGCGCATGGCGCACAGCCTTGCCCGCCCGCGCGGCCAGCGCCCGCACCACCGCTGCCACCGGGCGCAGCGATCCATTGCCCCGGACCAGCCCACGCGGGCCGTAAAGCGCGGCGGGCGTCCAGACCGCCACGCCTGCGGGCGCGATCCCGGCCGCCAGTCCCAGCGTCCAGGCGGCGGCAAAGGCGCCGTCCTGGCGGGGATCGTCGTCGGTCATGCAGACCCGGTCGCGGTCCGGGTTCGGGATCGTGCGGCTGCCGTAAGGGTTCTGGCGCATCGCGATGGTGGACGGCCCAAGCCGGTAATCCCGCCTGCCGACGATCGCGCGGGCGGATGCGAGGACATGCGGCACGGCCTCCAGCGTTTCCATCACCGACAGGTCGTCGGCGGCATGGACGATGGGGCAAAGGCCGTGGGTGACGAAATCCCAGGCGTCGGGGGGCGGGCGCTTGCGGTTCAGTTCGGGAAAAAAGCTGGCCATGCCGCCGCCCAGGACCACGCCCGGGAAAGCCTTGCGGGCGGCGGCGTGGATCGCCTCCAGGGGCGGGCAGGGGGGCCAGTCCGATCCCGGCGGGGTCGATTGCCGATCCACCGCCGGGCATATCATGACGGATGCGGGTCGCAGGCCCAATGCCGCCAGATCGGCGGCATGGCCCGTGAATTCCGCGTCCAGGTCGCCGTCCGGCGGGCAGGCGGCGATCAGTTCCAGGTCATAGGCGAGACCCGGCACGGCGGCTTGCAGCGCCGCGAAGGCTTGCAGTTCCGCCAGCCCGTGACCTGCGGCAATGTCCAGATGGCACAGCACCCGCTGCGCGCCGGTCCGGCGCAGGTCGTCGGGGTTGGGGGCGGCGCGGCGGGCATCGGCGGCGGTCAGCGCCAGCGCCGTTTCGGGAAAGGCCGCGCCCGGCAGCTGCGCGCGGATCGGCGGCACCGGGGCGGCTGCCGGGGCAGGGGTCCAGGTGACGCGCACCGTCTGGCGCAACGCCTGTCCGTCGCGGATGGTGTAAGGCCATGGCAGGGCCAGAGGGCGGTTGTAGGTCTTGAAGGACGCATCGCCCCATTGGCGCTGATCCTCCATCTCGAACACGTCGCCCTCGAGCCGGCAGTCGATGCGGAGGCCGCCGGCCTGATGGGTCAGCGCCGTGATGTCCTTGAAGGGCTGCCAGGGTTCGATCAAGGTCGGAAAGCGCGCGTCCTCGACGCTGCCGTCGGGATGACCAACGCGGACGGGGGCGCCCGCCACGCCTTCGATGGGGTGCAGGACGGTGAAGCCCGCGCGGTTGGTTTCCACGCTGCCATGGGCCGTGGCCACGACCTCGGCGGTCAGGCTGCCCTCGGTCAGGGTCAGCGTGATCCGCGCATCCAGATGACCCGTGCCCATCGCGTAGCGCGCGGCATAGGTGACGCGCCCGCCGTCCACCGCCAGATCCGTGATCGCGGGGTCCACCGTGCCCCAGTCCCGGTCGCGGACCAGAAAGGACACGGCGCGGATCGCCTCGACCCCGCCGATCCGCAGGTGGCGCAACTGCCCGGCCTCCAGCGTCACCTGGGCCTCGCCCGCGCGCAGCAGTTGCGAGGGACGCGGCGGCTTGTCGGTGCCGTAGAGCGCAGTCAGGTCCATTCCGCCGCCCGCATGTCGATGCGGGTCCGGTCGGCGGCGGACCGATAGGCCGCCTCGACCAGGGCCAGCGTTTTCAGGTTGTCATGCCCCGAGGTTTCCGGCTGCACCCCCGCCCGTAGGCAATCCACGAAATGCTGCTGGATGATCTGCACGCTTTCCTGGATGTTGTGCCAGGGTTGTTCCGCCCAGGGCAGGACCGGCGGGGCCACGTCGCGGACCTGTTCGCCCGCCGTCTGGATCACCAGCCGATAACCCGCGTCCAGCCGCAGCGTGCCCCCGTCGCCGTCGATCTCCAGCAGCGTTTCCGGGAAGGTCTCGGGCTGGCGGCGGGTCGCGTAAGAGCAATCGACCACGCTGGTCACGCCGCTTTCATGCTCCAGCAGCATCGTCGCCACATCCTCGCCCCGGATGCCTTGGTTGATCCGCCGGGTGGTGGCCGACAGGGTCGCCACGTCGCCGAACAGAGCGCGGGCCACGTCGAGGATGTGGATGCCCAGATCCTGGATGATGAAGCGCGGATCGGTGGCCAGATAGGGCTGGCCCGAGAACACGTCGTATCCCGACCGGAAGCTGACACGCCCGAAAAAGGGCTGGCCGATTGCGCCGCCCCGCAGCGCGTCGATGGCCGCGCGCACCGCCGACTGCCAGCGGAAGTTTTCATGCACCATCAGGGTCTTTCCCGCCGTATTGACTGCGGCGATCATGGCGCGGGCATCGGTCATCGTTCCGGCGAAGGGCTTCTGGCAGATGACGTGGACGCCCGCCGCTGCCGCCCGCTCCACCAAGGGCCGGTGAGAGGCGACGGTGGTGGCGATGTCCACGAAGTCCAGGGCTTCCGCCGCCAGCATTTCGGCCGCATCGGCATAGGGTCTGGCGCCGAAGCGGGCGGCGGTCTTGTCGCGCCGCGCCGGATCGCGGTCGCAGACGGCCACGATCTCGACGCCCTCGATCCCGGCCCAGCCGTGCATCTGGTTCTGCGCGAAGAACCCGGCTCCGATCAGCGCACCCTTCAGCATCATTTCCCCGCCTCGGCCTGCAAGGCGACCCGCGCCTGCAATTTCTGCTGCGCCTGATCGACCACCACGGCGGCGATAATGACAAGGCCCTTGATGACCGTCTGCCAAAAGGACGACACGCCCATCATCACCAGCCCGTCCGACAGAACGCCGATCACGAAGGCGCCCACGATGGTGCCGCCGATCCGCCCGCGTCCGCCCGACATCGACGTGCCGCCAAGCACCGCCGCGGCGATGGCGTTCAGCTCGAACGCCTGGCCGGTGGCGGGGTGGGACGCGACCAGTTGCGACGAGATGATCAGCCCCACAAGCGCCGCGCAAAGCCCGCTGAACATGTAGACGAAGAACTTGATGCGGTTGACCTTGACCCCCGACAGCGCCGCGCCGCGTTCGTTGCCGCCCACGGCGTAGACATACCGCCCCAAGGGCGTCCTGCGCGCGACATAGGCCGCGATCCCCGCCACGACGATCAGCATCCAGATCGAGATCGGCAGGCCCAGCACTGTTCCCGCCCCGATCAGGCGGAAGGTGTCCGAGCCGTATTCGGGATTGCCGTTCAGGTTCGGGAAGGTCCGCCCGTCGGAAAACAGCATCGCCGCGCCCCGGCAGACATACAGCGTGCCCAGCGTCGCGATGAACGGCGCGACGTTCAGTTTCGTGATCAGGAAGGCGTTCACCGCCCCGATCAGCACGCCCACGACCATCACGATCAGGCAGATCTCGACGGTGTTGAACTGGATCGACCAGCCGAGGCCGGGGTCGATGCCGTAAAGCACCAGCCAGCCTGCGACCATGCCGCAAAGGCCGACGATGGAGCCGACTGACAGGTCGATCCCGCCCGAGATGATCACAAAGGTCATCCCGATCGCCAGAAAGGCGTTCAGCGCGACATGCTTCGACATGATCACCATGTTGGCCGTGGACAGGAAATTCGGCGCGGCAAAGGCGAAAAAGGCGAAAACCAGGATCAGCGCGATAAAGGTCCGGGCCTTCAGCAGCACCAGCAGAAGGTTCGCGGACCCGGTCTGCGGGGCGGGCGTGGTGGCGGCATGGGTCATGCGGCGGGTTCCTTTGCGGGGGCGTGGCCCTTGGCCGATGCGGCGATGACAAGGGTCTCGGTGGCGTCCTTGCGCTCGAACGTGGCCGTGACGCGGCCATTCGACATGACCACGATGCGGTCGGACAATGCCATCAGCTCCTCCATGTCCGAGGTGACGAAGACGATGCCAAGGCCGTCCGCCGCCAGCTTGCGCATGGTGCGGAACACCTCGGCCTTGGCGCCGATGTCGATGCCGCGGGACGGTTCGTCCATCAGCAGCACCTTGGGTTTCGTCATCAGCGCCTTGCCGATCACGACCTTCTGCTGATTGCCGCCCGACAGGCTGCTGACCGGGTTTTCCATGGACGCGATCTTGACCGTCAGGCGACGCACGAAATCGCGCACGGTGCCGCGTTCGGCACCCAGGTTCATGTGGAAGCCGGTGGTGAACGCGCCCAGGCTGGACAGGGTCATGTTCTCGCGGACCGACAGCATTTGCACCAAACCGTCGTTCTTGCGGTCCTCGGGGATCAGCGCGATCCCCGACCGGATGCGGCCGGCGACGGTTCTGGTCCGAAGCCGCTTGCCGTCCACGAAGATGCGCCCGCCCGCATGGGGGTGGCGGCCGATGACGCATTCCAGGAATTCGCTGCGGCCCGCGCCCATCAACCCGTAGACGCCCAGGATCTCGCCCGCGCGCAAGGACATGGACACGTGATCGACCGCCATGCCGCCGCCCGCGCGGGGCAGGGTCACGTCCTCGGCCCGGAAAACCTCGGGGCCGTAGGGATGGTCGATGTCCTTGGCAAAGTCCCGGGACGCCTCGCCGATCATGGCGCGGACGATCCAGTCCACGTCCACGCCCTGCATCGACCGCGCGCCGGTGATCGCGCCGTCGCGCAGCACGGTGATAAAGTCGCCGATGCGGATCAGCTCCTCCAAACGGTGCGAGATGTAGACGATGCCCACGCCCTGACGTTTCAGGTCGGCGATGACGCGGAACAGGATCTCGACCTCGGCGGCGGATAGTGCCGAGGTGGGTTCGTCCAGGATCAGGATTCGCGCGTCCTGCGCCAGGCTTTTCGCGATCTCGACGATCTGCTGCTGGCCCACGCGCAGGTCGCCCACCATGGCATCGGGGTCGATGTCGTGTTCCAGCCGCCGCATCAGGCCGCGCGTGGCCTCGCGCTGCGCGGCGGTGTCGATGTCGATGCGGCCCCGCGTGATCTCGCGGTTGATGAAGATGTTCTCGGCCACCGTCATGTTCGGGAACAGGTTCAGTTCCTGGAACACGATGCCGATTCCGTGGCGGCGGGCGTCGTCGGTGCCGTTCAGATGCACCGGCTTGCCGTCCATCAGGATCCGGCCCTCGGTCAGTTGCTCGACGCCCGCAATGACCTTCATCATCGTGGACTTGCCCGCGCCGTTCTCGCCCACCAGCACGTTGACCGCGCCCATGCGCAGGTCGAAATCGACGCCCTTCAGCGCGCGGGTGCCGGGATAGACCTTGGTGCCGCCCCGGATCTGCAAGCCGATCGGATGCGTCATGGCAGCACGTCCAGGACGGTCGGCACCACCAGCATGGGGTCCGTGGCGGTCCGCAGCGTGGTCGCGCCCTCGAAGCGGACGGTCTTGCCGGTCAACTCGCCCTCGGGCAGCGTGATCGCGGCGTGCGCCCGGTCGTTCAGCGCGCGGGCGAGTTTCGCGAATTCGATCTGGTCGCGGTAGTCGGTGAAGACGATGAAATCCGCCGCGTCGCGCAGCGCGGTGCCCTTGATCACCGGGCCAAGCTGGATCGTCACGTCGGCCCGTCCGTCGCCGGTCGCGTCCAGCGTCAGGGTCGCCGCGCGGGATTCGCGGCTGGCCTCGACCACGGTGCCCTGGCCCTTGACCAGGAAGTTCCACGGGCTGCCTTCGGCCTGCGGGCGGACGCCATGCGCCTGCCCGGCGGAATCCAGGCCGCCTTGCAGCGCGGCGGTCAGCGCGGGCAGGTCGATGGCCTTTTCCGCCACATAGGGAACCATCCGGCTGTCATAAATCTCGGCGGCCTTGGCGGCCATGCGATCCTCGTCGGTCTGGGACGCCGCGTTCTCGCTGCCGGGTTCGGGATCGGGGACGATCTTGCAGGCGCCAAGCACGACTGCCAGCGACAGGCCAAGGATCGCGGTCATCGCGCGCATCAGCGGAACTCCGGGGGTAGGGGAAAGCGGCCCGGCAGGGGTGCCGGGCCGGTGTCGTCACTCCGCCAGGGCGAAGGTTTCCAGCTTGCCGGCGTTGTCAGACGTGATCAGGATGCAGTCCATCAACTGCTTTTCGTCCACGCCGGTCGATCCGGTCTTCAGGTACTGGTCCGCCTGTTCCACGGCCAGTTGAGCCTGACGATAGGCCGGTTGCAGCACGGTGGCCTTGATGCCCCCCGCCTTGATGCTGTCTCGCACGTCGTTCGACCCGTCGAAGCCCACCACGATCACGTCGGTGCGGCCCGCCGCTTCCAGCGCCGCCCATGCCCCCATCGCCATGGTGTCGTTGCCCGAGATCACGCCCTTGATGTCGGGATTGGCCTGAAGGATCGTTTCCATCACCGTATAGGCCTCGGTCTGGGACCAGTTGGCGGTCTGCTGGGCCACCATCTCCATGTCGGGATACTGGTCGATGATGTCGTGATAGCCCGACGAGCGGATGCCCGCGTTGGTGTCCGCCTCGCGGCCCAGAAGCTCGGCATACTTGCCGGTCTCGCCCATCAGGCGCACGAACTCCTCGGCGCCCAACTGCGCGCCCTGATAGTTGTTGGACACGATCTGGCTGACGGCGATGCCGGATTCCTTGATCTCTCGGTCGATCAGGAAGGAGGGGATGCCCGCGTCCTTGGCGGCCTGCACGGCGGCCACGGTGGCGTCGGCGCCCGCATTGTCCAGGATGATCGCCTTCACGCCCTGGCCGATGGCGGTGTTGAACAGTTCAAGCTGCTTGTTGGGGTCGTCGTCATGGACCATGACCACGGTGTCATAGCCCAGTTCCTTGGCGCGCGCCTCGGCGCCCACGGCCTCGGCCTTGAAGAACGGGTTGTCGTGGCTGGGGGTGATGATCGCGATGGTGCCCTCGGCCGCCGCAAGGGACGGAGTGGCGACGGTCATGGCAAGGCCAAGGGCCGAGATCATCAGCCGGCGGGTCAGTTTCATGTTTTCCTCCCTTTGGGGTCAGCCGGGCGGTGCCGGTTCCGTTCTGACCGTTTCACGCTGCGGGGAAATCGGCACCAAGTCAACAGGTATGATGACCTGACGATTTCAGGCGTCAGGTGATCCGCTCGATGCTGGCGGCGACCTCGTCCCATTCCAGCACCTTCTTCCAGTCGTCGCGCATCAGCATGGGGACGCCGAACTCGATCGCCTTGTTGCAGGCGTCCGAGAACTGCCCTTGCCGTTCCTCGAAAATCACCGCGCCCAGGATGTTCATGTGGCCCAGCAGGAAATCGCGGGCGCATTCCTTGGATACGCCGCTGCGGGCCACGACCTCGTCCATCGCCTCGCGCATGACTGTCAACAGCGAGGCGCAGACGGTTTCCGACAGGCCGGGTTCCAGCATCGCCATCTGCTTGACGGTGACCTCATAACTGCGGGCGACGGGGGCATAGATGGCCCGGGCGATGCGGTCGCCCAACTGGTAATGTTCGCGCGGGCCCTGCATCAGGGCGTTGACGACGCCCTGCCTGGCCGCCACGCCGCCGAAATGGTCGGCGCGGCCCTCGGGCGTGGATTCGTCATTGAAAATCGGGGGATGGCAGGGATGCGTGACAAAATAGGTGATGTCCGGGCGGTCCGGCAGGTGGCCCGCGAAGGGGGCGGCTGCATCCAGGATCACGATCATCGTGCCGGGGGCCACCTGCGGCACCACAGTTGCGGCGACCTTGCGGATCACCGTATCGGGGACGGCCAGGATCACCACGGCGGCCTCTGCCAGGGCGGTGCCCGCGTCGACGGTATCAAAGCCCAGTTCGGTTTTCAGCCGTTCGCGGCCCGCATCGCTGACCTCGACATGGGCCACGTCGAAATCCGTCTTGGCCAGGTTCGCGGACAGGCGCACGCCCATCTTGCCACCGGCCCCGAATAGGGCAACCTTTGTCATCTCGCCATCCTTCCCCGCAGGAATCATTCTTGCCAAACTGGTATGATGAGATAATAATAAGCCGATGCCGTCAAGGGAGGATCGCATGGCTCCATGGGTCGCATGGCTGGGCGACGATTTCACCGGATCGGCGGCGGTGATGGAGGTCTTGCAGTTCGCAGGCCTGCCGGCGGTCCTGTTCACCGACATTCCCCCGCCCGACCTGGCCTTGCGGTTTGCGGATTGCCTGGGGGTGGGGATCGCCACGACCGCGCGCAGCCACGACCCGGCCTGGATGGGGCGGAACCTGCCCCCGCTGCTGGGCTGGCTGGACGGGCTGCGGGCGCCGATCCTGCATTACAAGGTCTGCTCGACCTTCGATTCCTCGCCCTCGGCGGGGTCGATCGGCGCGGCCATCGAGATCGGCTTGCGGGTCCGCCCCGCCCGCGCCGCGCCGCTGCTGACGGCGGCACCGCGGATGCGGCGGTATCAGGCCTTCGGGCACCTGTTCGCGGGCACGCTGGACGGGGTGTTCCGGCTGGACCGCCACCCCGTCATGTCGCGCCACCCCGTCACGCCCATGGTCGAATCCGACCTGCTGCGGCATCTTGCGGCGCAAACGGACCTGCCATCCGCGCTGATCGACCTGGAGTCGCTGTCCGATCCCCGGGCCCTGGCCGAAGCCCTGGCCTCGGGCGCGCGGATCCTGTCGCTCGACAGCATGGACCCCGCCAGCGAAGCCGCCGCCGGGCGGCTGATCTGGGAAAACCGCGCCGACCTGGGCTTCGTCGCGGGCAGCCAGGGGGTCGAATACGCCCTGGTGCGCCACTGGCAGGACAGCGGCATGATCCCGCGCGTGGACCCGCCCGGCGCGGCGGCGCGCGCGGACCGGATCGCGGCGGTGTCGGGGTCCGTCTCGCCCACCACGGCGCGGCAACTGGATTGGGCGGGGCGGAACGGTTTCACGCTGTTGGCCTTCGACGCGCGCGCAGTCACTGGCAGCGACGCCGACATGGCGGCCGAGGAACGGCGTCTGACGGATGCCGCCGTTGCCGCCGCCCAGGCGGGGCAAAGCCCCTTGGTCCATTCCGCGTCCGGCGAAGGCCCGCAGGTCGATGCCTTTCGCGCGTCCCTGGCCCGCAGCGGCATGGACCCGTCCGCCGCCAACCGGCGCATCGGGGAATCCCTGGGCCGCATCCTGGACGGGACGCTGCGCGCAACGGGGATCCGGCGGGCGGTGATCTCGGGCGGGGATACCTCTGGGCACGGGATGCGGCAGCTTGGGCTGTCGGCGCTGGTGGCGAAGGCGCCGACCATTCCCGGCGCGGCGCTGTGCCAGGCCTTCGGCGCCGGACCGCATGACGGGCTGGAAATCGCGCTGAAAGGCGGGCAGATGGGGTCCGAGGACTATTTCGGCTGGATTCGCGACGGCGGCGGATCACGGAGAACAGCATGACCGACCAGATCCGCGTCATCTACCGCATCGAGACCCCGGGCAGCATCGAGGCCCTGGCGCAAAAGATCGCCGCCGACCAGTCCACCGGCACTTTCACCGAGCTGCCCGGCGAAACCGAGGCGCTGAAGGCCCGCCATGCCGCCCGCGTCGAACGGATCGACCCGCTGCCCGATGCGGAAACGCCCGGTTTCCCGGTTGGCGCCCCCGGCCCCTTTCACCGCGCCGATGTCACCATCGCCTGGCCGCTGGACGCCATCGGCACCGACATCGCCGCGCTGATGACCATCGCGGTGGGCGGCGTTTACGCCATCCGCGGCCTGACCGGCGTGCGGGTCATGGATTTCGACCTGCCGGCCGCCTTTGCCTGCCATCCCGGCCCGCAGTTCGGCATCGCCGGATCGCGCCGCCTGATGGGAGTGGCCGAAGGTCCGATGATCGCGTCCATCATCAAGCCTTCGCTGGGCCTTTCGCCCCAGGACACCGCGCAGGTCGTCCAGACCCTGTGCGACGCCGGCGTCGACTTTATCAAGGACGACGAGAAGCTGATGTCGCCGGGCTATTCCTCCTTGGCCGCGCGGGTCGATGCGATCATGCCGGTGATCGAGCGCCACGCCGACCGGACGGGCAAAAAGGTGATGTACGCCTTCGGCATCTCCTCCGCCGACCCGGACCGGATGATGCGCAACCACGACCATGTGGTGTCCTGGGGCGGCAATGCGGCGGTGGTCAACATCAACTCGGTCGGCCATGGCGGCATGGCCTTTATGCGCAAACGGTCGCAGCTTTGCCTGCACGCGCACCGGAACGGCTGGGACATCCTGACACGCCATCCGGCCCTGGGGATGGAGTTCCGCGCTTATCAGAAGATCTGGCGCCTGCTGGGTGTGGACCAGTTCCAGATCAACGGCATAAGCGCCAAATACTGGGAACCGGACGACAGCTTCGTAAAATCTTTCCATGACGTGATGACGCCGATCTTTTCCGATGCAGACCGTCCCTTGCCGGTGGTCTGTTCCGGGCAATGGGGCGGGCAGGCGGTGGAAACCTATCGGCGCACGGGCCGCACGCTGGACCTGATGTATCTGGGCGGCGGGGGCATCCACGGCCATCCGAACGGCCCCGCGGCAGGGGTGCGCGCCATCCGCCGCGCGTGGCAAGCGGCAGAAGCGGGCGAGACGCTGGAGAACGCGGCCAGGGACCATCCCGACCTGGCGGCCTCGCTGGCGAAATGGGGACCGGGAACTGACAAAGATCAATGAAACTCTTTGCGGAAGGTGACGGTTATCCAGTGCCCTTTTTGCTGGATGGCCCCATATGACCGGTTGGATCGTTGCGATTTCCGATTTCTGCTCGCAGATCCCGCCCAGCATTCCGCAATCCCCCGCCGATCCCCGCTTCTGGCACGCAAGCACGCCGCCCTCGGCCCGGACGCGTCCCGGCAAGGTCGATGTGATCGGCGGCTATCTGGAACGGCTGCCCTTGTCCGCCGTCGCCGCGGGCCAGGCCGATCACGCCGAGATCTGGAGCTTTGCCGGACGCGACGGCGAATCCGATCTCGACCGGGACCGGCCGGACGGCACGCCCGACCCCCTGAACCCGGCCCTGACCCGGCGCGTTTTCCGGGCCGACGGCCCGGCGCCCTATGCGTCGTCCGAAGCGGTGGATTTCATCCGCGCCGTGGGGGCGCCCGACATCCTGTGCGTTTGGGGACTGGGCGTCGATGCGGCGCTGCTGGATGCCTGCGGGGCCTCGGTGAAGATCTACAACTCCATCGACGCGCCCGCCCTGCGGATCTCCGACGAGCTGGCCGCGCGGTTCGACCTGTTCCTGACCGGCGCCGACTGGCAGTCGCGCGAGATCGAGGCGCGGGTGCCCGGCGCGCGGACGCTGGTGCTGCCGGTCGGACCCGCCTTCGCGTCGGGCGAGACGTTCTTCCCGACAGCGGCCGCGAAGGACCGCGACGTGGTGTATGTGGCCTGCGCACAACCCTACAAGCGCCACGACATCCTGTTCGACGCCATGGCGCGCAGGCCCGGCACGCGCGGGCTGCTGGTGGTGGGCTATGGCCATCAGACCGACGAGTTCCGCGACCGCGCCGCGCGCGACGGGCTGGACCTCGAGATCGTGGGCCCGCCCGGTGTCCCCCATGACGAGGTGAACCGCCAGATCAACCGCGCCCGCGTGGGCGTGGTCTGCGGCGTCGAGGACGGGGCGCCCGCGATCCTCACCGAATACCAGCTGGCGGGCCTGCCGGTCCTGGCCAATGCGCGGCTGTCCTGCGGCTTGCAGTTCGTCACGCCCGAAACCGGCGCCGTTGCCCACGAGGGCGCAGATTTCGCCGAAAGCCTGGACATGCTGCTGCGCGACCATGCCCGGTATGAACCGCGCGAGGTCGCGCTGGCCAGATGGGGCTGGCGGCCCAGCATGGCCGTGCTAAGCCGGGAACTGACCGAAATCCGCAATGCGAGGATGGTGCCGTGAACAATGCCAACCCCCTGACGCCCCTTGCGCTTGCGATCCGCCCCGCGCTGATCTGCTTTTCGCATCTCCGCTGGGATTTCGTGCTGCAACGCCCGCAGCACCTGATGTCGCGCCTTGCCCGCGATTACCGCCTGTTCTTCTGGGAAGAGGCGATCCCCACCGACCACCACCTGCCCTATCTGGAATTCCACGCCTTCGAGGGCACCACCGTTCAGTCCATCCGCCCCCGCGTCCCCGCCCGCTGGTCGCCCGCCGATCAGGCCCGCGCGCTGTCCGGCCTTCTGGACCAGATGATGGGGCTGAGCGGCATCCATCGCCCGGTTCTGTGGTTCTACACACCGATGATGTGGCCCATCGCGGCCCATGTGGATGCGGCGGCCGTGGTCTACGACTGCATGGACGAACTTTCGGCCTTCCGCTTCGCACCGCCGGAACTGGCCGCGAACGAAACCGCGCTGATGGCCGCGGCGGATGTGGTCTTCACCGGCGGCCATTCGATCTACGAGGCGAAGGCCGACCGGCACGGCAACATCCATTCCTTTCCGTCCTCGGTCGATACGGCGCATTTCGCCCGCGCCCGGGGCGGGCTGGCGGAACCGGGCGACCAGGCAAGCCTGCCCCGCCCACGCCTGGGCTATTACGGCGTGATCGACGAACGGCTGGATCTGGACCTGATCGCGGCCCTGGCGCGGGCGCGTCCCGAATGGTCTATCGTGATGATCGGTCCCCTGGCCAAGATCGGCCCCGAGGATCTTCCGCGCGCCCCCAACATCCACTGGCTGGGGCAGCGCGGCTATGACCAGCTGCCCGCCTATCTGGCGGGATGGGACGTGGCGCTGATGCCCTTTGCCATGAACGAGGCGACGCACTTTATTTCCCCCACCAAGACGCCGGAATATCTGGCCGGGGGCGTGCAGGTGGTCTCCACCCCCGTGCGCGACGTGGTGCGCCAGTATGGCGAGGTTGCCGCCGTGCGGATCGCGTCGGACGCGGAGGGCTTTCTGCGTGCCTGCGAGGCCGCCCTGGCCGCGCGCGGCCGTCCCGGCGAATGGCGCGACGACGCCGACCGGATGCTGGCCGATCTCAGTTGGGACAACACCTTTCAGCGGATGAAAACGCATCTGGACCGCGTTCTGGGCAAGCACCCTCCCTCGGCCTCGGTCGTGAAGCTGCCTATGCCGCCGGTTCTGCGCGGCGCCAGGAAGCATGACGTGACGATCTGCGGCGCAGGCTTTGCGGGATCGGTGCTGGCCCGGCAGTTCGCCGAGGTTTCGGGCAAGCGCGTGCTGCTGGCGGACAAGCGGCCCCATGTCGCGGGCAATGCCTTCGACTGCCTGGACGGCGCAGGCGTCCTGATCCACCGGTACGGGCCGCATATCTTCCACACCAACAGCGACGATGTGTTCGCCTGGCTGAGCCGCTTCACCGAATGGCGTCCTTACGAACACCGCGTGCTGGCCCGGGTGGGCGACAAGTCGGTGCCCATGCCGATCAACCGCACCACGCTGAACGCGCTTTACGGGCTGGACATGCGGTCCGAAGCCGAGGCCGAGGCTTTCCTGGCGCGCCAGGCGCAGCCGGTCACGAACATCCGCACATCCCGGGACGTGGTGATAAATGCCGTCGGAACAGAGCTTTACGAGACCTTCTTCCAGGGATACACGCGCAAGCAATGGGGACTTGATCCATCGCAGCTGGACAAGTCCGTGACGGCACGGGTGCCGACCCGCACCAATACCGACGACCGCTATTTCACGGACAAGCATCAGGCCATGCCCCGAGAGGGTTACACCCGGATGTTCGAGCGGATTCTGGACCATCCCGGCATCGAGCTGGCGCTTGGCACCGACTTCCACGACCTGGAAGCCGCCGACAAGGGCCGGCTGGTGGTTTATACCGGGCCGATCGACGCCTATTTCGGCCACCGCTTCGGCACGCTGCCTTATCGCAGCCTGCAATTCCGGCACGAGACGCTGGACCGGCCGCAGTTCCAGCCCGTGGGCGTCGTCAACTATCCGGCCGAGGACGTGCCCTATACCCGCATCACGGAATACAAGCACCTGACCGGTCAAAGCCACGCCAAGACCTCGATCAGCTACGAATACCCCTCGGCCGAGGGTGATCCCTATTATCCGATCCCCCGGCCCGAGAACCAGGCGCTGTTCCGCCGCTACGACGCGCTGGCCGCAGCGGAACCGGGCGTGGTCTTCGCGGGCCGGCTGGGCAGCTATCGTTACTACAACATGGACCAGGTGGTCGGCCAGGCGCTGGCGATCCATCGGCGGCTGACGGCCCGCCAGCCCGCGGCGGATGCCATGGCCCCGCTGGCATGACGGCGTGATGCGCTGCCTTTTGGTGACCGACAGCCCCGAACCCTCGGGAGTGGGCGAACACATGCTGACCCTGGCCGCAAGCCTGCCGCCGGGAATGGCGGTGCTGGCCTTTCCCGACCATCCGGCGGGCCGCGCCTTGGCGGCGCGGGCGGGGGCCATGGGGCTGTCCTCTCAGGTCTTCGATCCAGCCGATCCCGACGCCTTCCTGGCCGCCAGCCGGACGCGCATGGTCCATGTCCATGCCGGCATCGGCTGGGAAGGCCATGGCATTGTCCGGGCCGCCGCGCGGGCGGGCAGGGCGGTGATCCGCACCGAGCATCTGCCCTGGCTTCTGACCGATGCCGGCCAGATCGAGGATTATGCCGGGGCAAGCCATGATCTGGATGCGGTGGTCGCCGTGTCGCAGGCGGCGGGCCGGGAATGGCGGAAGGCGCTGGAAGGCATGGGTCGGGGCGATCTGCCGGTGCATGTCGTCCAGAACGGCATCGCCGCGCCCGCGGTCCGCCATGCGGGCGGGGACGGGCTGTCCCTGCTTTGCGTCGGGCGCTTCACCCCGCAAAAGCTGCATCGGACCCTGCTGGCGGCGCTGGCCCGGCTGCACCGGCGGGGCCTTCCCGCGCGGCTGGATCTGGTCGGGCAGGGACCGGGCCAGGTGCGGCTGCGCCGCTGGGTCGCGCGCCTTGGGCTGACCGGCGCCGTCCGCTTCCTGGGCCGGCGCGACGACGTTCCGGCGCTGATGGCGGCCTCGGACCTCCTGGTTCTGCCCTCGGGCTTCGAGGGGCTGCCGCTGGTTCTGCTGGAGGCCATGTCCATCGGGCTGCCCGTTGTCGCCACCGATGTGACCGGCTCGGCCGAGGCCCTTGGCCCGGACCATCCCTGGCTGGTGCCGCCCCGCCGTTCGCGCGCCCTTGCCGACGCCCTGGCGCAGGCATTGACCGACCGCGCGGCCCGCGCAGGCGTGGCGCGCAACGGCCGGACCCGCTGGCGCGGGCTTTTCACCGCCGGCCGCATGGCGGCGGACACCATGCAGGTTTACCGCCGCGTGCTGCAACAACGAAACGAGGATCGAATGCAAAAGACCAGGCTGGGCTTTATCGGGGCGGGAGGCATCGCCCACCGCCATTTCGGCGTCCTGCGCACGATGGAGGACGTGGCGATCGCCGCGGTCTGCGATCCCGACGAAGCCCGCGCCCGGCAGGCGGCCGAGGCCACCGGCGCCGCAGCCTATGCCGACCACGAAACGATGCTGGCCGCCGAGGATCTGGACGCCGTGTTCATCTGCGTGCCGCCCTTCGCCCATGGCGCGCCCGAACGCGCCTGCGTCGCGCGCGGGCTGCCCTTCTTCGTCGAAAAGCCCATCTCGCTGGACATCGCCCTTGCCGAGGAGATCGCGTCCGCCGTCGAGGCGGCAGGGCTGATCACCGCCGTGGGATACCATTGGCGCTATCTGGACACCATGGACGAGGCGCGGAGCCATCTGGCCCGGAACGCGCCGCACCTGATCCAGGGCTTCTGGCTGGACCAGACGCCGCCGCCCCAATGGTGGTGGGATCACGACCGCAGCGGCGGGCAGGTGGTCGAGCAGGCGACGCATGTCATCGACGCCGCGCGCTTTCTGGCCGGCGACGTGACCGAGGTGTTCGGCATGTCCGCCCGCCGCGACCGCGACGACTTCCAGGGCCTGACCGTGCCCACCGCCACCGCCGCCACGCTGCGCTTTGCCGGCGGCGCCATCGCCAACCTGTCGGCCACCTGCCTGTTGCGCTGGAACCACCGCGTCGGCCTGCATGTCTTCGCCGACGGCATGGCGCTGGAGATCAGCGACCACGACATCATGGTGGACGTGGGCCGGGGCCGTCCCGTCCGCCACGCCCAGGGCGATCCCGTGTGGCGCGAGGACCGCGACTTCATCGAGGCGGTGCAGGGCCACGAGAACCGCATCCGCTGCCCCTACGGCGAAGCCTTGATGACCCATCGCGTGGCCCTTGCGGTCGCGCAATCCGCCCGCGACGGCGCCCTTGTGAAGATGGAGGGGCTGCGGGCTGACCCGCAGCCGATCTTTCGTCAAGCCTCTGCGCAGGGCGCCATTGATGCCGCATGAGCATCGCCACATCCGCAGCCTAGGCGTCGAGCGCCCGGGCGAACCCTATTTCTTCGGCTATGACGAAGGCCCGGCGGGCGACGGCCAGCTGCGTCTGGACCTGCTTTACACCGGCCTGTCGGCGGGGACCGAGCTGACTTTCCTCAAGGGCAGCAACCCTTATCTGCACAGCCGCTGGGACGACTGGCAGGGCCTGTTCATTCCCGGAGAGCCGTCGGCGCATTTCCCCGTCAACTTCCTGGGCTATATGGAGGTCGCCCGCGTCGTCGACGCCCGCGCGCCGGGTTTTTCGAACGGCGACGTGCTGGCCACCACCTTCGGCCACAAGACCGGCCACACGGCCAATCCGGCCCATGACCTGCTGCTGAAGCTGCCCGAGGGGATGGACCCGATCCTGGGCGTCTTCGTGGCGCAGATGGGGCCGATCGCGGCCAACGGCATCCTGCACGCCGACGCCGACCAGTTCGGCGCCTCGGTGCCGCATCTTGGCGCGGGGGTCGAGGGCCGCCCGGTCCTGGTCTGGGGCGGCGGCACGGTGGGGCTGTTCTGCGCGCTGTTCGCGCGGCAGGGCGGCGCGTCCGAGATCGTGGTGGTGGATCCCTCGCCCTTCCGCCAGGACATCGCCCGCCGCTTGGGCTTCATCGCCATGGGCGAGGACGAGGCCGTGCGCCATGCGAAATCGGCCTGGCATCACAAGGCCGGGGGGCGGGGCGCGGAATACGTGTTCCAGACCCGGGCGCGGTCCGACAGCCTTCACCGCTGCTTGCAGGCGTTGCGCCCGCAGGGGACGGTGATCGACCTGGCCTTCTACCAGGGCGGCATGGACGGTGCCCGCTTCGGAGAGGAGTTCCACCACAACGGCCTGGCGATCCGCTGCGCGCAGATCAACCGGATGCCGCGCCCCGTGGCCCATGCCTGGGACCAGCGGCGGCTGGCGCAGGAAACGCTGCGGTTGTTGCAGGCGGAAGGCGGCGCGATCCGGGAACACATGATCACCCATGTCGTGCCTTATGACGGCGCGCCCGATTTCCTCCGCCGCCTTGTGGCGGACCGCCCCGACTTCCTCCAGATCGTGTTCGAGGCCACATGAGCGCGGATGACCAGCCGATCTGGGGGTTCGCGCCCCCGGAAACCTTTCCGCAGCCGCATGACGGCCACGACCTGATCCGCATCACCTTTGTGATGGCCTGGCTGGTCGTCGGCGGCGAGGAAACGGAAATCCGCCTTCTGGCCCGCACCCTGCCGCGCGACCGGTACCGCATCACCGTTATCCCCTGCTTCCGCAAGGAAGGGATGCCCCGCCAGACCCACGAACAGCTGGCCGATCTGGGCGTGCATGTGGACACCACGCCCTATGGCCTGAACTTCGACGACACCATCGACTATCTGCGCCGCAAGCTGGCCGGGGCCGACGTGGTCGTGTCCTGCCAGAACGTCGCCGACATCTATCCCGCGCTGGACCGCATGGCGCTGCGCCCGCCCTTGATCGAACACGGCGGGCTGGTCAGCGAGGCGCTGGCGGGGCCGAAGCATTTCACCGCCCGCTATGTCGGCGTCTGCGACAGCATCCGCGCGGCGGCGGCGTCGAGAATGCCCGAGCGTCCGGGCGATGCGGTCGAGATCCCCTCGATGGTCGATCTGGACGAGTTCCGCCCCGAACGCCGCGACGCCATGCGCGCCTCGCTGGGGATCGCCACGGACGAGGTTCTGATCGGCTGGGTGGGCCGTCTGGATCGCAAGAAGCGGGTCGAGGATTTCATCGGCGCCGCCTTGCGGATCGACGATCCGCGCGCGCGCTTCGTGATCGTCGGCGGCCCCGACGCCTTTATGCCGGAATACGAACACGAGTTGCGGGTCATGGCCGCGCCGCTGGGCCGCCGGATGATCTTCACCGGCGACCGCAAGGACGTGCCCGACCTGATGGCGGCCATGGACATCTTCTGCTGGCTGTCGCGCGGCGAGGGGATGCCCCATGTCATCGCCGAGGCGGGCGCGGCGGGCCTGCCGGTGATCGCCACCGCCGACAACGGATCGGTGCAGCAGATCGCGGACGGGACCAGCGGCATCTTCGTTCCCCACGAGGATCCGCAAGCCGTGGCCAAGGCCATGGCGCGCCTGCTGCACGACGCCCCCCTGCGCCGGCGCCTTGGCGCCGCGCTGCGCGAGCATGTCCATGCCCGCTATTCCGCGCCCGTCGTGGTGCCGCAATGGCGGGCGCTGATCGACCGGGTTCTGGCCGAACGCGCGCCCGCGCCCCCGCCCGCCACCTTTGACAGCTTTGTCCTGGGCGGGTGGGAATCCTCGACCCATCGGCTGCGCGACGGGCGGCGGCTGGACCTGATCGAGGCCGTGGGCCACGACGCGCATGCCGCGCAGGACTATCGCCAACTGGCGGACCTTGGCATCCGCGCCTGCCGCGACGGCGTGCGCTGGCATCTGGTCGAACCCGAACCGGGGCGTTACGATTTCTCCAGCCTGACGCCGATGATGACGGCGGCGCGCGACACCGGCACGCAGGTCATCTGGGATCTGCTGCATTACGGCTGGCCCGACGGCCTGGACATCTGGGGCCCGGCTTTCGCGGACCGCTTCGCCCGGTTCGCCCGGGCCGTGGCCCTGCACCACCGCGAGATCACGGATGCCGTCCCCTTCTGGTGCCCGGTCAACGAGATCAGCTTCTTCGCCTGGGCGGGGGGCGACGCCCGATACCTCAACCCCTTCGCCGCGCATCGGGGATACGAGCTGAAATGCCAGCTGGCCCGCGCCGCGATCGCGGCCATGCACGAATTGCGCGCCGTCGATCCCCGCGCCCGCTTCGTTCACGCCGAACCCCTGCTGGCGATCCACCATGATCCCCACAACGGCAAGCCCCTGTGGGAGGCGCAGGGTTACCACGACGCGCAGTTCCAGGCCTTCGAGCTGATCATGGGCCGGATGTGGCCGCAGCTTGGCGGCGATCCGTCCTTCCTGGACATCGTGGGCGTCAATTATTACTGGAACAACCAATGGATCCACGGCGGCCAGCCCATCGACATGGACCACCCCTGGTATCGGCCCCTGTCCGACCTGCTGGTCGAGGTCGCGGCGCGCTATGACCGACCGCTGATGATCACCGAGACGGGAACCGAGGGTGCGCGCCGCCCGTCCTGGTTCGCCTATGTCCGCGACCAGGTGGCCCGCGCCCGGGCCCGGGGCGCGCGGGTCGAGGGGATCTGCCTTTATCCCATCGCCAACCATCCCGGATGGGACGACGACCGGCTGTGCCCCAACGGGCTTCTGGGCCATGACCCCTCGGGCGGGACGCGGCCGGTCGAATGGCCCCTGGCGCGGGAAATCGCGCGGCGGGCCATGGCGGGGGCCTAGCGGAACCCGGCCCGGCCCAGGCCGTTCGTTTCCCGCGGATGGCGGAGGCGGCGATGGCACCCAGGGCAAGCTGGAAGGGATTTCTCAAGGTCGGAGAGGTCAGCTGCGCGGTGGGGCTTTACACCGCCGCCTCGACATCCGAACGGATCGCCTTTCACACCTTGAACCGCAAGACCGGCAACCGCGTCCACCGCGTTTTCGCCGACAGCGAGACCGGCAAGCCTGTCGAACGCGACGACCAGGTCAAGGGATACGAGATCGGCACGGGCGAGTATGTCATGCTCGACCCCGACGAGGTCGCATCGGCCGTGCCCGACAGCGACAAGACGCTGTCTATCACCGCCTTTATCGGCTGCGACGACATCGACGACCTGTATTTCGACAAGCCCTATTACATCGCCCCCGTTGACGAAGGCGCGGTCGAGGCCTTTGCCCTGATCCGCGACGGGATGCGCGCGAAAAAGGTCGCCGCCCTGGCGCAGACCGTGCTGTTCCGCCGCGTCCGCACGGTGCTGATCCGCGCGCACGAGGGCGGGCTGATCGGGACCACGCTGAACTTCGACTACGAGGTCCGCAATCCCGCCGAGGTCTTTGCCGACCTGCCCGACATCCGTATCCCGGACGAGATGCTGGAACTGGCGGAACACATCATCAAGACCAAGCGCGGCAAGTTCGACCCGCGCGATTTCGACGACCGCTACGAGGCCGCGCTGGCCGAACTGGTCAAGGCCAAGATCGAGGGCCGGACAATCCGTCCCCGCAAGGAATCCGAGCCCGAGGAGGTCGTGGACCTGATGGCCGCCCTGCGCGAAAGCGCCGCCATGGCCAAGCCCAGGCGGCGCACGGCCAAGCCGCGCGGCGGCGGCGCCAAGCCCAAGGCGCCGGCCAGCTCCTCCACCCGCAAGAAGGCCGGCTAGGCCATGGCGGGGCAGTCGGGGGCGGGGCTGGACGTTTACAACGAAAAGCGCGACTTTTCGCAGACCGCCGAGCCGCGCGGGCGCAAGGCGCGCAAGGCGGGGCGGTCCTTCGTGATCCAGAAGCACGCGGCGACGCGGCTGCATTACGACCTGCGGCTGGAACTGGACGGCGTGCTGAAAAGCTGGGCCGTTACGAAGGGGCCGAGCCTTGTCGCGGGCGAAAAGCGCCTGGCCGTTCACGTCGAGGATCACCCGCTGGACTACGGCACCTTCGAGGGCACCATTCCCAAGGGCAACTACGGTGCGGGCGCGGTGATCGTCTGGGACCGGGGGACTTGGACGCCCGTGGGCGGCGATTATGCCGCAGGCAAGCTGGAGTTCGACCTGAAGGGCCAAAAGCTCTCGGGGCGCTGGCATCTGGTGCGGATGCGCGGCAAGCGCGGCGAGACGCGGGAAAACTGGCTGCTGATCAAGGCCGACGATGACGACGCCCGCCCCGACGACGCCTCCGACATCCTGTCCGAGCGCCCCGAATCCGTGAAAACCGGCCGCACGGTCGAGGAGGTGGCCCAGGGCGCCGCGGACAAGCCGAAGCCAGCCAAGCCCAAGGCCCGCCGGTCCCGCCCCCGGGACGAAGCCGCCCCCGCGCCGCGCGCGAAGAAAACCCCGATGCCCGGCTTTGTCGAACCGGCGCTTGCCACCCTGAAGCCCGCCCCGCCCACGGGCGCCAAATGGCTGCACGAGGTCAAGTTCGACGGCTATCGCCTCCAGGCCCGGCTGGAAAGGCAGGAGGTCAAGCTGCTGACCCGCAGCGGGCTTGACTGGACCGACCGCTTTGGGGCCGAGGTCACGGACGCCCTGCGCGCGCTGCCTGCCGACACCTTCGTCATCGACGGCGAACTGGTGGTGGAAACCGGGGCGGGGTGGTCGGATTTTTCGGCCCTTCAGGCGGATCTGTCGGAAGGGCGCAACGACCGCTTCGTGTTCTATGCCTTCGACCTGATGTATCTGAACGGCTACGACCTGCGCGAGGCGCCGCTGATCGAACGCAAGGGCCTGCTGGAGGACCTGGTCGGCTCCGATCCCGGCCGGGTGCGGTTTTCCAGCCATTTCGGGGAAAGCGGGTCCATGGTGCTGCGCCATGCCTGTCGCCTCAGCCTGGAAGGCATCATCTCGAAAGAGGCCGACGGACCCTATCGGCCGGGGCGCGGCAAGGGCTGGATCAAGTCCAAATGCTCGGCCCGGCAGGAATTCGTGGTGGCGGGCTATGTGCCATCGACCACGGGGGACAATCTGATAGGCTCGCTGGTCCTGGGGGTGAACGACGGCGGCGCGCTGGTGCATGTGGGCCGCGTCGGCACAGGCTTTTCCCGCAAGATCGCCGGGGAACTGCGGGGCCGGCTGGACGACATGCGCATCGGCCGCAGTCCCTTCGCGGGCAAGCTGACGGCGGACGAGGCGCGCGGCGTCCGCTATGTCCGCCCGGAACTGGTGGCCGAGGTCGAGTTCCGCGCCTGGACCGCCGACGGAATCCTGCGCCACGCCTCGTTCCGGGGGCTGCGCGAGGACAAGCCTGCCGCCGAGGTGGTGCGCGAAAGCGGCCCGGCCAACGGGCAGCCCAGGCCGCAAAAGCGCCGCGTGACCCTGACCCATCCCGACCGCGTTTATTGGCCGGACGAGGGCATCACCAAGGAAGGCCTTGCCGATTACCATGCCGAGGTCTGGCCCAGGATCGCGCCTTTCATCACGGGCCGCCCGCTGGCCCTGCTGCGCTGTCCCGGGGGGATCGACGGGCAGAGGTTTTTCCAGAAGCACGTTTGGCGCGGGATGAACAAGCACATCGCCCGGGTCAAGGATCCGCAGAACAAGACCGGCGAGCCGCTGGTCGCCATCACCGACCTGGACGGGCTGATGGGCCTGGTCCAGTCGGCGGCGCTGGAGATCCATCCCTGGGGGTCCACGGTGGCGGATTGGGAACGTCCCGATACCATCACCATGGACCTGGATCCGGGCGAGGGGGTGTCCTGGAACGCGGTGATCGCCGCCGCGCAAGAGGTGCGGCAGCGCCTTGCGGATGCGGGGCTCGGGGCCTTCGTCAAGACCTCGGGCGGGAAGGGGCTGCATGTCGTGGCGCCGCTGGTGCCCAAGGCCGACTGGCCCGCCGTGAAGGCCTTCGCCAAGACGCTGGCCGGGGCCATGGCGGCGGACAGCCCCGACGCCTATGTCGCCACCATCGCCAAATCCAAGCGCAAGGGCCGGATCCTGATCGATTATCTGCGCAACGGGCGCGGCATGACGGCCGTTGCGGCCTTTTCCCCGCGCGCCCGTCCGGGCGCCGCCGTGTCCATGCCCGTCGGATGGGAGGAGCTGGACCAGTTCGGCCCGGTCCATTTCACGGTGAAAAACACGCCGAACCGTCTGGCAGCCCTGGCCCGCGACCCGTGGGAGGATTTCCGCCCCGCCGCCCGTCCGCTGACGGTCGAGGCGCAGCGGCGGAAGGGATAGCGCCCGCTCTGACACCGGCGGGCTCGGAAAACGCCTGCTTTATCCCGCCGCGCGACCGGGTTGACCGGAACCGTATGGACCCAAGATTCCGAAGGACCAGCGCCCCTCCTTGCCAGAGCGGGCGGCGCGGATGGCGATAGCCGCCGCCGGACACAAGCGAATTTTCGGCTGGGATCGGGTCGATCCGCCCCGTCCTGCAAACGCGCCCGCACATCCCCGGTCAATCAGGCGCCACCGGCGGCGGATCAAAGGCCGCGGCTCTTGCCGACAACCCCGCCGTTCAGGCCCTGCCGCGCTGTCCTTCGGCCTGGATGCTTTTCTTCAGCGCGGTCATGATGTCGATGACGTTGTCCGGCGTCTCCACCTTGGGCGCGCGGGGCCGGGCGGGCTTTTTCCTGCCCTTCTTCTTGGCGGCGATGATGTCCAGCAGGCGCGCCTGGACCGGGTCGTCCACCATGCGGGCGTCCCAATGCGTCCGGCGTTCGTCGATCAGCTTCCTGACAAGGGTCATCAGCTTGGCCTCGGGCTTGTCCGCCTTGATCTTGTCGAAGTAATCGCCCGCCTCGCGCACCTCGTCGCCATAGCGCAGGGTCCACAAGACGATCCCCTTGTCGCAGGGCTTCAGCATGACGGCCCGTTCGCGGCGGTACATGACCACGCGGGAAATGCCCACGGTGCCGGTCGCCTTCATCGCGTCGCGGATCACGGCAAAGGCTTCCTGGCCCACCTCGTCCCCCGGCATCAGGAAATGCGGCCTGTCATACCAGACCCAGCCGATCGAGTGGTCGGGCACGAACATGTCGATGTCGATGGTGCGCGTGCTTTCCAGGGCGACCGCCTCGATCTCGTCGTCCTCCAGCATCACGTGATCGTTTTCGCCCCTTTCATAGCCCTTCACCTCGTCCTCGTCGCGGACGGGCCTTTCGGTGACGGAATCGACATACTGGCTGACCACGCGGTTGCCGGTCTTGGCGTTCAGCGTATGGAAGCGGACCTTTTCGCCCTCGGTGGTGGCGGGCGTCAGGGTGACGGGACATGTCACCAGCGACAGCTTCAGATAGCCTTTCCAGAACGTGCGCGGTGCCATAATGCCCATCCCTGCCGGTCTGACCCAAACGGCCGCGGGCGGGGCTTTGTTCCGCCTTGGCAGGCCTTCCGGGTTGGCGCGGCCAAGGGGGGAGGGGAACAGGCCCGGCAGGGCAGCCGCAAGGCGTTCCGGGCAGGTCTTTCCTAGTTGCGGTCGAAGGTGCCTGTGACCTGCCCGGCGGCCAGCACATGCCCCTGCATGGCGGCCAGCACGGCGGCGCGGTCGGCGGCGGGGGGCAGGTCCAGGCTGGAAACATCCAGCGCGAAGACCTGGAAACGATAGCGGTGCGGCCCGTCCGGGACCGGCGGTTTCGGCCCGGTATAGCCGGTCGATCCCATCGAGTTCGCGCCCTGCTTCACCCCTTCGGGATCGGGCAGCGAGGCCTCGGTCGGCAGGCCCTCGCGCAGGGCGGTCACATCGGCGGGAATGTCGTAGGCCAGCCAATGCACGAAGGGCTTGGGTTCCTTCGCGTCCGGGTCTTCGGCGATGACGACAAAGGACCGCGTTTCCTCGGGGGCGCCGTTCCAGGACAGCGCGGGCGAGGCGTTGTCGCCATCCGCCGCGTGCTTCGGGTCGATGGGGGCGTCGGGCTGGAACGGGGCGGTGACGGTCAGCCCCGCGTCTGCCTTCAAGACCTCGATGGCCAGGGGCGAGGGCGAGGGCGGGACCAGGGCGTCCGGCACGGGGCCGCCCGCGGGCGGGCGGTCCTGCGGCGCGGCGTCGGAGGCGATGCGGTAGATCACCCCTTGGGTATCGTCGGAAACGAAGATCGCGCCGTCGCGGCCCACCGCCACGCCCACCGGGCGGCCCGCATGGGTCCAGCCGTCCGCACCCTCGGCTAGGAAGCCGGTCATCACGGGTTCGATGCCCACGGGCTTGCCGCCCTCGAAGTCGATCCTGACCAGCTCATAGCCCGAGGGCGGGCGGCGGTTCCACGATCCGCGCATGGCGACAAGCGCGTCGCCCCGCCATTCGGGGAACATCGCGCCGTCATAGAACGTCATCTGCATGGGCGCGGCATGGGGCGTGTGGCCCAGGACCGGCTCTTCCGAGATCTCGGCCCAGGTTTCCAGGCTGGTGCCCGGCGGCGGATTGTCCTGGGGGTTGAACTGGTCCATCCCGTAGACATAGGGCCAACCGTATCGCTTGCCCTGTCCGATCTGGTTCAGCTCCTCGATCTGTTCGTTGTCGCCCAGCCAGTCGATGCCGTGGTCCATGCCCCACAACTGGCCCCCTTCCGGTTCCCAGTCGAAGCCGATGGTGTTGCGCAGCCCGGCGGCAAAGATCGTGCGGCCGGTTCCGTCGGGTTCGGCCCGCAGGATCGTGGCGTTTTCGGGGTTGGATTCCGCGCAGGCGTTGCAGGTGCTGCCGACCGAGATGTAAAGCTTGCCGTCCGGTCCCATCGCCAGCGTCCGGTTCGGGTGCTGGCCTGCGTCGGGCAGGTCGTCGATGATGCGGCGCAACTCTCCGAAGCGGCCGTCCTGCGCGACATCGGCCACATAAACGTCGTTCACGGTCGCCAGATAGACGGTGTCGCCGTCAAAGGCGATGCCGTGCATCCCCGGCCTGCTGGCGACCGTCACCGGCGCGTCCGCCATTCCGTCGCCGTCGTCGTCGCGCAGCATGACCACGTCGCCCACGCTGCGCCGCGTCGCGTAAAGCGTGCCGTCGGCGGATACGGCGAGGATGCGCGGATTGATCAGATCGCGGGCAAAGACGCCGATCGTCGCGCCTTCCGGCAGTTGGAAGCCTTGCAGCAACTCCTCGTTGCTGGCCGCCTCGCGCGGCTCGGGTTCCAGGATCGCGCCGGTGACGGTGACGTCGGAATACTGGCCGACCTTGCCTTCCGGCTGGGCCGACACGATCCCGGGCGCGGCGACGGCCATCGCCGTGATCATCGGAAAGGACATTTGACGGAGCATGGCTGTTCCTGCCGGTCAGGGGTTTCCGACCAAACCATGGGCGGCGGCGGCAGGTTCCGGCCGCGGGAACCATGCGACAAAGATTAACCGGACCGGCCTGGGCGGAACCGCCCTGCTGCGGGGCTGTTGAAGGCCAGTTCCATTCAAAAGGAAGGATGCCGCTCATGAGCGTTGCCCTTGTCACCGGCGCATCGACGGGGATCGGTTACGAACTGGCCCGGCTGTGCGCGGCCGACGGCCACGACACCGTTGTTGTCGCCAACGAGTCCCAAATCCACACCGCCGCGGGGGATCTGGGCGCCCGCCCGGTCCAGGCCGACCTGGCGACGCCCGAAGGGACGGCGGCGGTTCTGGAGGCCCTTGGCGGGCAGGACGTGGACTATCTGTTCCTGAACGCGGGCACCGGCCTGGGCCACGCCTTTCTGGACCAGGACCCGGACAAGATCGAGCACATCGTCCTGACCAACATCATGGGCGTGCTGCGGCTGGTTCATCCGCTGGGCCGCCGCATGGTCGCGCGGGGCCAGGGCCGCATCCTGATCACCGGATCCATCGTGGGTTTCATGCCGGGGGCCTATCAGGCGGTTTATGCAGGGACCAAGGCGTTTCTCAACAGCTTCTCGGTCGCGCTGGCCGAGGAGCTGAAGGATACCGGCGTCACCGTCACCTGCCTGATGCCGGGCGCGACTGAAACGCAGTTCTTCGCGCGCGCCGACATGCTGGACACCCCCGTCGGGCAGGCCAAGAAGGACGACCCGGCGGATGTGGCCAAGACCGGCTACGAGGCGATGATGAAGGGCACGGCGCAGGCGACGCACGGACTGAAGAACAAAGCCCAGGCGACGGCGGCCGAACTGCTTCCGGGCGAACTGGTGGCCAAGCTCAGCTCTCGGATGTCCAGGCCCGAGGACGAATAAGGCGCGATCCCCGCGCCTATTCCTTTCTGGGGATGATGCTGATGCCGCCGCTGACCTCCAGCACGGCGGCGTCGATGTCGTCCAGCGTCTTCAGGCCATGCTGGGCGCGCGCGGCCTCCAGCAGGTCGCCCACGCCGACGCGCGCGCGGCGCATCGCCTCCTCGTCGATCCGGCCCCGGCTGATCAGAACGGTGGGGTTGCCGTCCAGAATGGAGGCCGCGCGGTCCGACCGCGCCTTGACCCAGGCCAGCAACACGTCGGTCGCAAACAGCGTGACGATCAGGATCGCCGCGTTGGTGATGGAAAAGTCGTCGCCCAGAAGGGCCTGTTGCGTCGTCTCGGCGATGATCAGAAGCAGCACGAAATCGAAGGGCGTCATTTGCGCCATGGTGCGGCGGCCCGACAAGCGCGTGGCGATTAGCAGAACGACATAAACGGCAACGCCGCGAACAACCGAATCCATGGCTCCCTCAGGGCAGAACAAGCAGGCTGATGCGGCGGGTTTCGCCGTTGACGGTCATCTCGAAGCTGGTCCAGCCGAAATGCATGGCCCGCAGGCCGATCTTGACCTCGTGCGGGGCAGGGCCGCCGGTCGGGAAGGTCATCGCCTGCGCGCCTTCCGCCAGGCGGTTCCGCTCGGGTTCGGGCTGGATCCGTTCGACCTGGAACCGGTCGAAGAAGGGCTGCGAGATGCGGACCTCGTGGCTGGGCGCGGGAGTGCCGAAGGCGATCGTTCCTTGACAACGGTTCGACCTGTCAACCTAAAACGCTAGTCCACTGCGCTACGATCAGCCATGAAGAGACGACCGCTTTGCGGACGAAGCTGCCGTTAGCCGCTGCGGCATAGAGGCTAGCTGCGTTGCAGCAGGGTGGATGCGCAGGACAGACGCCGACTAACGTCAGTGCGGCGAGAGAAGGCAAACTCAAAAATTAGTCGTTCGCGCAGTATGTGGCGTGATGTTGGTCCGAGTAACCTGTTCGAGTAGTTCGATTCAAGTTGAGGCGAAAGCGCGAAAGCCATCCAAATCGGCACATCACTCAAGGCATGTTGATTTTGAGGAAGAGGCGCGCGATCCTGCTACCTGTTCTACCTATCTTCTTTGGCAATCTGTTTCAGCGAGTTTCCCATGACGCGTGTCACTGTTACTGCCGCTGCTCTTCTGCCATTCGTAGCCGCCGGCCCGGCGGCTGCAGACTGGGTCTTCCGGCCCTCTGAAGCGTCCGATGATTTCGGTAGCGCCTATGTCCAAAATGCCCAAGGCCACGTCTTCGATGTCGGTTGCGGCAATGGGGGCGAAATCTCGCTTCAACTTCGCGCCGACGTCAGAGGCGGTCCTGCCGACCAGGAGTTCACGTTCGTCTTCCCTGGCATGGAGGGAATGCTCGCGGCGCCATTCCAATGCGAAGCAGGTATTTGCTCCAGTGGCTACCAATACCCAAATGGGCAGGCTTGGACTGAGAAACAGAAGGCTTACCTGATCGACGCCCTTAAGCGTGAGCCGGAGGTCTCCGTCTACCGGTTCACCGACCGCCACACCTTGATCTCCTCCTTCACCCTGAAGGGCTCCACAGCAGCTCTTGGCAGATTGGAAGAAAGCGCAAGGAACTGCGTTGGGCTCTGAGCGCACCCTTAACGCTCCAGCATTTCACGAGGCAGTTCAGTTGTTGTATCCTGTTTCTTCGCAGCTGAAGCGAGTATCTCGCAGTAGCTGCCTAGCATCTTGTGTGCTGCGCCTGGCGCAACCGAGGGCAAGGCGCAGCCTTAGCTCATCAGCTGTATGTGCTTTGTGCGTCCGCTGTGAGCCGCTCTCTATTGATGCCCTTGCATCTCCTGCAGAATGACGAAGGCCGAAAATGGGCATTGCGCCACGTTGGCGTAGGATGGCCCCGATGCGGGACATAATGCATGATAGCAGAAGTGGCCGCGGAGAAAATACATAGAGATTGGTTCAAAATCGGGTAGTCTAAGCGGCGTGGATACAAGACGAACTTTCGAAACCTCTCATGAAGGAAGTTACGAATGAATGTTTCACAATTGCCTCTCGCCCTCACTGTGTCTGTTGCTCTCAGCTCCGGCGTTACAACAGCTGCTCAAGCCAGCCTCATTGGTACCGAGTTAAGAATAGGAACGATAAATCAAGTTTCACTCACCAGTGAAATTTTCTATACAGATTTTCCTGCGAGTTCTATAGTTTCAGCCGGTGTGGAATTTCCTAGTGCAGAAAGCCTTTTCGGTGACTTTCCCCGGCCTCCCGGATCTTTTATTGTTGACACGTCAATAGACGCAGGTTTGGATTATATAGAGATAGGCTTTAGCAATGCTGGTTCTGGGAGGCGATGTTGCGCAAATCAGCCCCGAGCATGACTGCCCCCTTTCCCGCCATTCTTCAGCGGACGGCTTCGATCTCGGCCCTGCCAAGGGCCGAGAAGCGGTTCATGATGGCGATGCGGATCTGGATTTCGGCGGTCTGGCGGGCGGGGTCTCGTGACATGATCCTCTCGCCGAAGAGCTTCAGGCAGTTCATCAGAGCTTCGACCCGACTTCGGACGTGATAGCCGGTCCACTTCTTCCAGAGCGCCCGGCCCAAGCGCCTGGTTGCCCGCAGGATCTCATTTCGCGCGGCAGCAGCGGGACAGTCTTCTTTCCAGGCGCGGCCATTGCGCCGGATCGGTATGACGGCATCCGCTCCTCGGTCGATAATCGCGCCATGGCATCGTCGTGTATCGTAAGCACCATCTGCGGTGACCGTGCCGATCGTCTCTTCCGGCGGGATCTGCGCCAGAAGCTCCGGCAGCAGCGGGCTGTCGCCGTGGCGGCTCGAGGTCAACTCGACCGCGCGCACATCCCCGGTGCCCGCGTCCATGGCGAGGTGGACCTTTCTCCATTGCCTCCGGCGTGACGGGCCATGTTTGCGGGCCTGCCACTCGCCGTCCCCGCGGAACTTGATACCGGTGCTGTCGATCAACAGGTTCAGGGGCTGCCCGGACGCGCGATACGGGACCTGCACCGCGATCCGCGCCTGCCGGCGGCACAGCGTCGAATAGTCCGGAACCGGCCAATCAAGCCCCGCCATCTGGATCAGGCTTTCAACCAGCCCGACCGTCTGCCGGAGCGGAAGCCCGAAGAGCACTTTCAGGGTCAAGCAGGTCTGGATGGCAGCGTCCGAGAAGGTCTCGGGTCGCCCGCGCTTGCCGGTCTTGTCGGCGTGCCAGACCGTCTCGGGATCGAACCAGACCGACAGCGAGCCGCGCTTGCGCAGCGCCGCATTGTAGTCTGACCAGTTCGTCGTGCGGTAGCGGATCGGGGAAGGCTTCGGCATGCCCTCGACCTAACCCTCAGGACGCGCTCAGTGAATCCCCATCACTGAGATGTGCAACAAGGTCTCTTCGGCACCGGTGTGTCACGAATGTCTCAACAATCAGTAAAAGATGTGCTTGCCAAGTACTCCCGCGACGAACTCTACAGCGTCTTCAGCGCGACAGCATTTGAACACCTGGTCGGCACGCGATTTGAAGTTTCGTTCAAGGCCGTGACAAGTGGGCTGGTGGAAACAATTCCGCACGCACTTGATTTACCGCCTTTCGTTTAATCTGCTTACAGAATGTCCAGGCTGCGACTTACTTAGTTAGTAGTTCCCAGTCTGGCTTCTGCCCTTCCAAAATATCTTATAAGCCAACTGATGTTGTGGTGACATGGATCAGTGTTCCAAATACAAACGCGTTGGAGGCTTACAAAGAAAAGCTCTGTGGATACTTGTCGAGCATGCGATGAAACGGAGCGGAACGAGATCGTCAGCAGTCGGCTAAGGGAGAATACTGTAGCGAGTCACCTACCCAGACCTTCACGTGCGTGGCTTAGCAGGGACGAGATGTCAGGAGCTCATCGCGCGGGGGGCATCGATCGCCGGAGACGGCTTACCAATTAAGTAGATAGTTTAAAGCTGCCGACCTCCGTACGAGAGCCAGCAACGGCCGCACCGCCATTATTGGGCGGTCAAGGGGTCTCTTCAACGAACGACGTGCCGCCACCTGGGGGCTGAAGCCCATATCCAACGGCATGCAAAATGCGGCGACCACCACTGTCAGTCGCCGCTCTGAAATCAAGCCTCGGCCTGGTCAGGAATGTCGCTCACTACCTCAGTCAGCTCCAGCGTGTCGATATTGTAGAAGAAGCCGTAGATCTCGACGTTCGCTGGCACCCCCGGATTTGCTCGAACAACTCCAACATCGTATTTGAGCGAGGTCTCGAAATCCGAAATGCAGATGCTGTCATGGTCAAACGCCGAGGAAATATCGCTGCCGTGCTCATGTTTGAACGCGTCAATGATGCCTTCATTGGTGAACGACGTCGCACCGCAGAATGAGTGGTGCACAACCACAACCCTTTTGATGCCGAAGAGATGGACCATCGTCGCAATTGACTGCACACCTGCGACGGCACGACCACCAGCGACAGACACGGGGAATAATGTCGTCGTATGTCCTACCCGATTTCCAGCTTCATCGAGAACGTTTTCGCCCGGGTAGACCTCGCCAAAATGCTTGGCAACAACGGCCGGTATTTCCGAAGCACGTGGATCGAAGCAGTGGATGACGATGGTATTGAGACTCACCGCCTTGGCGAAGAGCGGGCGGAACTCCGCTTCGTTGTACCAAGGCTGTGCTTTGAACGAGAAATCATTGAAGTTGGGCATTTTGTGTCTCCAGCGCTCTTGAATATTTTGTGACTGGGCCAAGCCAGTCAGCAAAAAATACACAGATCTGTCTACCTTGTCAAGAAAAAAGTAGACAGATCTGTGTACCCTTGGTAGGGTGCAGGCTGGAGAATTTCTATGACGAATTTTGCTTCTAGTTTCAAAGACCTTCGCTTTGAGGACATTGCATCTCTCAAGCCCCGGGATCGTATATTAAAGACGGCAATCGTCCTCTTTAATGAACGCGGTGTGCACACTGTCGGAATTGATCGAATTATTGCTGAGAGTGGTGTGTCGAAGAGAACTTTTTATAACTACTTCCCTTCTAAAGCGGATCTTATTGCCGCCTATTTGGATTTTTGGCACTGGCTGCGATTTACGAACCTTGACAAGTACGCTGCGCGAGTTTGCGGCGATCCAAAAGCCGAGCTGCTGGCAATTTTTGATTTCCTTGAGTATTGGTTTTCCGAACAAGATTTCAGAGGCTGTGCATTTGCCCGAGGCCTGAATGACTTTAATGATGACGCATCGCAAATTCTGCGCGCCAAAGTTAGTGTGCACTTCGATGAATGGGCCAACTTCATTATGAAGCGGTTATCCCAGCTCGTGGAACCTGAAAAGGCGGACATCATCCTCCCGCAGCTTCTAAGCCTAATTACCGGAACAACCGTAGTTGCCCACGCCTCAGGCAACGTAAAAATCGCGCAACTGAATAAGAACATAGCTGAAGCACTCTTAAGTGGTCGAGTAATCTAATCTCGAAGATTAATTAGTGCATAATAGCCAACTCGAAAGCGCAATATAAACTGACTCATAGTCGCGGTAATATTTAAAATCTCGGATACGGACCGCCTACCATCCTGCAAGGGCGTGGTTTAATTTTACCTAACCAACGGTAAGCTGAACGAAACGATGAGAATAAAGTACACAGGCTCAGTACCTATGGTTAGGTCCGAACCGAGGTTAAGATGCAATATTTAATACCATAAACGTAGTGCTGAATTTATAAACCATCTCAAATGGAGCATTGTGGTAATGGAAATAGAAAATATCCTGAAGCTTTTAAGTCCTGTGGGTGTAATAGCAGGTGTTGCAAAGATCATCTACGAACACTCCTCCAGCAGCAAACACAAATTAAGGGACGACTACCGCTTTGCTAAGGATTTTCTTAAAGACATGGAACACCCTGACGGCCTTCACCATCTTGCCGTTCAGCGAGGCTATTATGCATTGGCGGGTACAACATCCATAAACGTGACTGACATTGCTTATCTTATCTCTCTGGAAAACCCAGACAAGTCGTTGAAAGATTACGCTCTAGCAAGGAATTATGTTGAGTTCAATGCGAAACTGAATCGAGTGGTCTACAGACCTAAGGTAAAAAGTAAATTTTCCAGAAGGTGGCGACAGACTGCGCATTTTAGCGCCTATTTTATATTCGCTTATTTATCCATATCACCACTCATTCTCCCTAGCTACTATAATCTCGGCTCACACTTCATGTGGTTGGCAATAGCCACTTTCCCTGTGTTTGGTTTTTTTGCGTTCCAAACACTGCGCAGTTTTATCAGAATTCAAAGAGGTGAAGCTTTGGTCAATGAGCAGAAAAAACACACCACACTGATTATTATAGAAAAAAAATAAGCGCAGCTATAATCGACTTCTGGGCTGGTGGCCACTTGCTGAGATAAGCGTTAATCAAAGTATCGTCCGCGCAGATCTTCGGCAAGACTAACGCCAGTGACTAACAGCGGATTGACAGGACGGCGCAAAGACAGTCCAGCAGATGATTTAAGGGAGCATCGACATAAATGAGGATGAAGTCAGGGACGGCAAGCGACAAGAAATACCTGATCATCACCGTTCTGGGACTTTCGCATCTTGGTACCAGAATACGTATGTATTCGGATTCTCGACCGATGCTCTGGTGACTATTACTGGAGCCTCCGTCGATAGAGATGTTTCCAATCTCGGTATTTCGGAAGACAACGTTTACTTTGACGGTGGAGACTTGTTTGTAAATGTTTCCGGGCTGCGGTTTAATACTGGATCATTTCTTCGTATTGACTTGGCTTCCCGCATTGATCCTGAGCAGCCAGCTCCTGTACCAGTTCCGGCAGCGCTCCCTTTGCTGGGAATTGGAATAGGGACATTGGGCCTGTTGCGTCGCAAACGCCGCAAGACCTAGTGTTCGCCACCTGACGAACAGCTCCCAGTCTGTCGCGGGTTCGCCGTTGGTCTAGCAAGCTAGGCTTCGAGAGGCAGCAATGCGGGACCTTGCTGCCGTTCGCTGCAGTTGCAGCCTTGCCGCTCAACTTGAGTAGAAACAGGCCGGACATCCGGAGAGTTGCCTAAAGGCAGTGCAGCATGGCTAGCGCTGCGCTCGGGGAAAGCGGCCACTGCCCACTGTTCGCAAATTTGATCGACAGCGGCGGACCTGCAAGAAGAACCTTAAAACTTTTGCAACGCCTCGTTGATGCTGGATAATAGAAGGACAATGGTCCGGTTGCTGACGGAGATCATAAGCACAAGATCTTTAGGCCCATGCGAAGGATCTGATTTGTGCCGTGCTTAGGTGTCATATTACCTATTGACTGATTTATGTCTCATAGCTCGTATAGAGCTAATGGGCTGAACGATCGGAAGTATCCCCCATAGCGACCGCCAATAAAGCCTTTGGACGGCTCCCTGCACCTGCCTAAGTGACTGTTATCTTGATTGGCTGCACCTGCCACGAGGCGCCGCCGTCTGTTAGCTTTCTGCCCGTCGAGGTTGTTCTGGAAAGAATCCGAAGGTTCCCAAATAACCACTGTCCGAGTTGATCAATGGCAGATACCAGTCACTTATTGACCGATGCGGTCGGGCAGCCCATACTGACCTGGTTCCGAGTGGAGGAGTATCATGAAGAAATTCATTCTATCGGCGGCCGCGTTTCTGCTGTCTTCGGCTGGCGCCTCATATGCTTCAACCTACTATTCACATGTTGAAGCGGGTATCTGCGAAGAGACTCAGGAGGATGTAATTTCGACATCTGTAAATTGTGGCAAAGCTTCGGCATTCTCCCTGCCTGGTTGGCTCGGAGCACGAGTCACTACTGGACTAGGGTCAGCAGTGGCGACCGCGCGTTTTTCGGATACGCTCTATTTCGGTATAGAAAGAGGGACGTTCACAATACCCTTGGACTTCTTTGGGACTGTGAATACTATGGTAGAAGTATTTCACTCCGAGTATATTAGTAGCGCGAAATCTCTCGCGCTTGCAACTGGACAGGCAGGCTCACCATTCTATGGTGAATCAGATGGTTTTTCATACCTGTCGTTCAAAGAGGCTCATAAAGTAGATAGAACATATACAGCCGATTCATATAATAATGGTACAAGTTTCCTTAAAACGGAAGTCGTTGCCGAAATCATCGATGGGCAGGTTCAAGTCTTCGGAGAGTTAGACCTTCAGGCAAATTGCGTGGTATTTGCGGCTATGTGCAATGCATCCGCAGATTATAGCAACAGCCTTCGTTTCCTCGGCGGAACCGTCCGAGATCTCGACGGAAACATCAGAAATGATGTTTCCGTAACTTCTGACTCCGGTTTCGACTACCGGGTTGGTCGTCCTCCGCATGACATCGATATTGCGCCGGTCCCGCTCCCCGCATCGGCCTGGCTTCTCGCTGGTTCTTTGCTGGGATTGGTTAGATATCGGCGGCGGCAGAGGTTATCAGCTTGATCTAGAGCCGCTGACAATTAACGTGTCGTGGTGGAAGAGGCGCGAGAAAAAATAACCAAGCAAATCGACCCTCATCGGTGTCATTTTCTGCCACCTTGTTCGCTGCGTCTGGTTACGGAAGTGAGACGTTGTCAGAAAAACCAGGGGTTGTCTTGCGACCCGGTTGCGCAGCGCCAGCGGATCACCGAAGTGCCAGAAAACCCGTTGCGGTGAGTAAAGCAACTTTGCAGGTCGCTCCCATGCTTTTCTGGCGGCGGAGAGGTTGCTCATGAAGCACACGCCGCCCAGATCCGAGCGGCCGCTCACGCTGCGGCAAGCAGCAACGGCTGCTCTGGGGCAGCTGCACCGCAGCAACCGGTCGGGCGTGACCGACGGCTCTGAGCCGCCCATCATCGCTGCAACTGCATTCGCTGCGGCTAATGTGAACGGCGGCGATGGGCTCAAACTCATCAAGACGGACATGCGGCATCAGACCACGCACGAACTGCGTAGGCTTGCATCGCACTCATCTCCACCGGGCACATGGTTCCTTACGAGGTCGGCAATTGCCGCCGCAAAATGGGCTTCGGTAGGGGACCGCCTCATTGTCACTCCGCGTGATCTGGTCGCAACGATCGCTACGAGGTCGGTCTCCCAACGTCCCGGCAGGGACTATCCGCCGAAGCGGATCCTGGTTGGCTGGAAGGACTCAGGTCATGCTGCCTTGCCCTTCTGGCTGTATTCAAACTCGGTACCGTTGATCCATATCGCGTGCATTATGATCGCAAGCTTTCTTGCGACAGCCACCGCCGCACGCTTGAAGCCGCTGCGCTTGTAGACGCGGAGACCCCACGCCTTCAAAGCGGACCAACTTGCGGTCTTGGTCAGGACGACAGTTGCGGCCTGATAAAGGTATGATCGCATCATCTTGTCAGGGGCATGACCAATACCGGCAGACCAGCTGGCCTCTCCCGATTGACGCACCCGGGGCGCAAGCCCCAGGTATGGTCCAAGCTTGTTGGATGAAGAAAACCTCGCCGGATCATCGACGGCCGTCATGAATGCCAATGCCACAAGATAGCCGATGCCGGGGACTGTCATGATACGCCGGGCATCCGGATCGCGTTCTGCGATGTTCTTGAGCTCGTCTTCATACACGGCAATCTGGCGAGTCAGCGCTTCATGCACAGCCAGAAGAGGAGCGAGGAGAGGTCCAAACTGCGGGTTATCTTGGATGATCTCCTGAACCATTGCCGGAAACCTGCGGGTTGCCGTGCTGCCAGAAAACAAGCCGAAGGATTTTACAACACCCCGCATCTGATTGAGCACGTCTTTGCGCGAGAGACGGAGTTGATATCGGGCGGTCAGAAGAGACCGGACGTACTGGGTTTGTGGGCTGCGGACATTCGCCTCCTTGAACCAGCCAATCCGCATCAGCTCCGCCAGGCCTTGAGCGTCGTTCTTATCCGTCTTGTTCTTCCGCATGGATAGAGCGCGGTTCGCATGACGCGCATCAATGCAGATCACGGGCAGCCCGCGCCCACGTAGTGCGCGCCAGAGCCAGGGTGTCGTCGCACCCGTTTCCATGCCAATACGCTCACAGTTCGGAGCCTTGCGACAGATAATGTCGGCGAGTGCATCCGGATCCGAGGGGACAGCACCCTGGTACAGGCGCGTTCCGTTCTGATCGAGGACGCAGATATGCGTCTCGGCGAGCGAGATATCGAGACCAACATAGGTTGTGACAGGCGTTCTATGATCCATTCCACCCTCCATTGCGACACGTCCACATGCGCCAACCTATGAAGGCTGGGCGATGAACCGTTGTCACCCCATGTCATGTCGTCTGCGCCTTCCCAGCGGGACACGCGCGGCACCTCGGCCCGGGCCCCGGCAAAGGAAACGGTCTGCTTGGAAAACACGCCGCCGCCGCCGGTCAGACCCAGGGCAGCCAGAACCATCATGCCGCCAAAGCACCACCATGCGATCCGCTGGATGCGCCAGTAACGCCGCTGACGGGCGCGCGGCTCGTCAAGCTGAAGCCCGTCGGGGCGTATTTCTGGGATGGTCAGTCTTGTCCCTTGGCTCATGGCCGGTCTCCGCGGGGTCTTGCCTGCGAAAGCAAGGCCCGGGGACGACCTGCGGTTCCGTGCCGGGGTCGAGCCTGCGGGATCAGGGCCGCTGGCCGGCCTCGACCTCGGGCGGATCGTCCTGCACCTCGGTCGCGTGCCACAGGTTGCGGCCGACGAACAGGACCAGCGCGATGGCGACAAGAATGACCACCACCGCCACGCCCGCGCGTCCGAGGCGGCGGGGCCCCGGCTTGGGTTCCCGGCCCGTCACGACAAGGCCCAGACGGCGCCGATGATCACCAGCAGGATCATGGCGGCTGGCCAGACCAGCACCTGCCAGGCCAGCCGGTTGCGCACGGGCGCGGTGGCGCGCACGTAATCGGTGTCCGAAGGCTCGCCCGCCGCGCCGGCGGAACGGTCCAGGGGACCGGGTTCGGTCGTCTTTTCGCCGTCTTCGGTGGTGCCGGGCATGATCCTAGCTCCCCTTTGCCGCGCCGGGCTTCAGGACCACTTTGGTCCATTCGTCCTGCTTGCCGTGGAAGTTCTTGTAGCCGGTGGGCGCGTCCTCCAGCGGCAGGCGGTGCGAGATCAGGAAGGTGGTGTCGATCTCTCCCTCCAGGATGCGGTGCAGAAGCTCTTTGCCGTATTTCTGCACGTGGGTCTGGCCGGTGCGGATCTGCAAGCCCTTTTCCATCAGCGCGCCGATCGGGAACTTGTCGGCCAGGCCGCCATAGACGCCGGGGATCGACACCCGCCCGCCCTTGCGTACCGCCATCAGCGCCATGCGCAGGGCATGAACGTTGTCGGCGCCGATGCCGATCTTCTGCTTCAACGCGTCCATCAGCGCGTCGGGCGCAAAGCCGTGGCTTTCCATGCCCACGGCGTCGATCACCGCATCGGGTCCGATGCCGCCGGTCATCTCCATCAGGGCTTCCAGCACATGGGTCTGCTTGAAGTCGATGACCTTGGCGCCCAGCTTGCGCGCCAGGTCCAGCCGGTGGGGGTAATGGTCGATGGCGATGACCTGTCCCGCGCCCATCAGCAGCGCCGACTGGACCGCGAACAGCCCCACCGGCCCGCAGCCCCAGACGGCCACGTTGTCGCCGGGCTGGATGTCGGCGTTTTCCGCAGCCATCCAGCCGGTGGGCAGGATGTCGGACAGAAACAGCACCTCCTCGTCCGAGGGGCCTTCGGGGATCACGATGGGTCCCACGTCGGAAAACGGCACCCGCACGTATTCCGCCTGACCGCCCGGATAGCCGCCGGTCATGTGCGAATATCCGAAAAGCCCGCTCATCGCATGGCCGTAAAGCAGCTCGGACGCTTCCTGCTTTTCCACCGGGTTCGAGTTGTCGCAGGCCGAGAACTGCTGCTGCTGGCAGAAGAAGCAGGCCCCGCAGGAAATGGTGAAGGGCACCACCACACGGTCGCCCTTCTTCAGCGTCGATTTTGGGCCGGTTTCCACCACGCGGCCCATGAATTCATGGCCCAGGATGTCGCCCGCCATCAGACCGGGGATCACGCCGTCATAAAGGTGCAGATCCGATCCGCAGATCGCGGTCGCCGTGATCTCGATGATGGCGTCGCGGGGGTTGACGATCTGGGGATCGGGAACGGTGTCCACGCGAACGTCGTGCTTGCCGTGCCAGGTGAGTGCGCGCATCAGTCTGCCTTTCTGTTGGACGAGGTGGCGATCTCGCCGGTTTCCAGAAGCATCTTGAGCCGCTTCAGTTCCTGCTTGCCGCGCAGCTTGGGGTCGGTTCCGCGCAGCTTGGCCGCCCATTGCCCGACGATGCCCGCCTGCGGGCGCCAGGCGATATGCGCCTCGACCTCGGTGCCGCGGCCCGCGGGGGCGTCGCGCAACTGGACCTTGGCCTCGATGTCGATCTCGGCGCCGGGGGCGGACCGCCAGGCCAGGGCTTCGTTCTCGCGGTCCTCGACCAAGCGGGTTTCCACCGCCAAGTGCCCATCGGGCGTGTCGATGACCCAGGTCACGTTCTCGCCGCTGACCTGGACGGCGGCGAGGCCCTCCATGAAATCGGTCAGATGCTCGGGCTTGCGCCACATCTCGTAGATGCGGCTGCGCGGCGCCCTGATGGTGACGGTGCGGCCCGCGACCTGATAGCCGCCAAAGCTGGATCGGCGCGCGGTGCGGCCGGGGGCGCTGTCGGCGGGACGCCTGGGGCCGGTTTTCAGGATTGCCCCCGCGGCAAGTCCCGCGCCAACGGTCAGGGCAAGCACGGCGGCGGCAAGGGGCAGATCGGTCTGACGACGGTGCATCGGAAAACTCCGTGGAACAAGGCGGCCGCCGGAACGGCCGCCGGCGTTTTTCAGCGTGACTTCTGGTAAAGCTTGCTGGCGATCTCGAACATCTCCTCGGGGGCATAGTCCGGGGTGAAGGCCGAGGGCACGCCCGTCAGGTCATGGATCTTGCCGCCTTCCGGCGGGCCGTCCACCACCTCCAGCTCGCCCGGGGGATCGTCGGGCAGGGCTGTTTCCCCGCCGCCGCCCCAGATGCCGCGCATCTCCTCGTAGTCCGAGGGGCTGAAGGTATAAAGCCGGCGGTGGGACCCTTCCTCCAGGTATTTCTGGCATTCCGGGATGTTGCCCAGCGGGATGTTCGGCGTGGGCAGGAACTTGTCCAGATCCACCCCCGTCAGCTTCTTCAGCGCCAGCGCATAGGCATGGGCATGGACCGATCCGCGCACCAGCAGATAGCCGCAGACCTCGCGCCCGGTGACGTTGGCGTCAGTCAGCGATTCGTAGACGCGCAGCTTGTGCAGCCGCGCGCCGCATTCCAGGTGGAAATTGTGCAGAAGATCCACGATCACGTTGCCGGTCGTGGTCACCATGTCCGCGTTCCAGGACATCGAGTTCGAGTTGACCGGAACCGCTCCCCCCGCATGGCTGAAGAACGATGCGGCGGAGCGGATGTCCTTCATCTCCTCGAACGGCGCCTTGGAAATGTCGCCGCCGTCGCCTTCGTCCCCGCCGGGCTTGTCCGGGCCGTTGGCCAGCATGGCCACGCCGTTGCTGACCAGTTCGACATGGCCCAGTTCCTCGGCGGTGATGGCGGCGACCAGGCTGTAGAAAGGCCGCAGCTTCGACTTGCTGCGAAAATTGAAGCTTTGGAACATATAGTTCCCCAGAGTCGACATCTCGCCATACTTGCCGCCGAGCAGTTCCTGCAAGGCGGCGGCGGCGTTCGGGTCTTGTCGCTTGGGGGCAGGCAGTTCGACTTGCAACTTATCAACGCGCAGGAACATGGCTTGTTCTCCGGGTATGGGATGCCTTGGGAGAACACGGATCGCCGGGAACTGTTCCGTTGCGGCGGACTGAACAAACGTTAATCGGCGATCGTGGACGCGCTAGCCCCAATGCGACTTTGGTTGCCGGGAGAGTTTCTCACGTCTGTAGCCTCGGCCGAGCAGGTTGGCCTTGAGCACCTCGGCGGGGGTGCGGAAGCCGAGGCAATTGCGCGGCGTGGCATTGAGGGCTGCGATGAGGGCGCGTAACTCCTCTTGCGACAGGCTGTTCGGATCGGTGTCGCGACAGAGCCATCGTCTGAGCCGCTTGCTGGCGTTCTCCACAGCCCCTTTCTGCCAAGGTGACTGCGCCTCGCAGAACCACGTCTGCGTGCCCACCTTGGCTTGCAGATGCGGCCAGTCGATGAATTCCGATCCGCGATGAAAGGTGATCGACCGGCAGGCATGCCGGAGCAGGGGCGTCAGTGCTTGGGCGATCTGCGCCATGATCGGCTTGGTGCGCTTCTCGGCGTTCTTCAGCGCGACCAGGAAGCGGCTCGTGCGCTCGATTATGGTGGTGACGTTAGCCGGCCCATACTTCTGCCGGAACAACACCAGATCCGCCTCCCATGCTGGTGCTTTGCAACATCACCATCTTGGCACATCGCAATGCCGTTTCGGGGTGAGGTATCCACACCATCAGTGCCCGAACTGCCTGCGATGCGCGATAACGTCCGGGCGGAACAGGATGCTGAGTTCCGGCGCGAAATTCTGCGGCGGGCGCTTGCGCAGCCGGTAGCCCCGGCGGCGTCGGCGCCCGGAAGGCAGGTGGCACCACAACTCAGCCCGGCGGCCTTCATCGGAGTAGAACATGGCGATAGATGGTCTCCTGGCAGACCCGGCGCGGGGCATCTTCGTAGCGCATCCGGCCGGCGATCTGCTCGGGGGTCCAGCCAGAGCGAAGGCAACCCTCGACCTGGTTGCGCAGCCCGGGATCCCGCACCAGCTTGCGCTGCCGGGTCCGCCGTCCATCCGAGTAGCTTTGCGCCACGACACACCAATAGCCGCTGAGCTTCGGGACCTCGCTGTCGTGGAAATGATTGCGGCGAAGCTCGCGGAAGATCGTCGAGCGGTGCCGGCCAAGCCGGCGCGCCATCTCGTTAGGGCTCAGCTTCGTCTGCCGCCAGCGCTCGATCTTGCGGCGTTCGTCCAGCGTCAGGTTGGTGAAAGGGCGCCTCATCCCATGCTACTGAATAGCTTCAGGAAACTATCGTGTGATGCATTCCAGAATGGAATGTGCCCCCTTGTGAACTCACGCCGAAGCGCAAATCGTTGTTTTTCTTCTACTCCAGTCTGTTTCTGAGAGCCATCAGGTTGCTTTCAAAGACCTCTGCGGGTGTTCGGTAGCCCAGACACTTGCGCGGTGTG
>Ga0181344_1000019_pt1 | contig 88078 bp, 73 predicted proteins | sample Su13VDMLBDD_FD_130098 | JGI IMG/M metagenome (GOLD analysis project Ga0181344, IMG submission 130098) | Freshwater viral communities from Lake Michigan, USA - Su13.VD.MLB.D.D | ecosystem: Environmental > Aquatic > Freshwater > Lake | place: USA: Michigan | collected 2013-07-15
ACGCTGAAAATCCTCGCGCCCTCCCTGCTGCCGCAGAAAGGGAAAAGGTGGACGACTTTTACGCCGCCCGCAGCAGCTCCATGCCGCCGCTTCCGTGGCCTAATTTCTCACCGCCGTTCTCAATCAGAGGAAAAATCCTCGCCTGAGATTTCATTTCGACACGATGGACACCTTGCGGTACTGGTATTCGAGCTGGATAGGCATTTTCGAAGACCTCACCGAAGCGACTTTCATCGAGACTGCCGACAAGTACATATCGGACGTGTGGGGCGTCATAGACGAGCCCCCATATGGCTCCCGAGAAAAGCGCAAAGGTCGCTTCAACGACCGCAGTTGGCGGCGCTCTTCCCACAGCCACGGCAGCCTTCCGACACTTGAGCGCTATCAGAGCTACCTCGAATGGCATGCGATGTGGTGTGCGGGCGGAGAAATCCTAACGTCGCACCGTTTAGCGCAGCATGAATGGGACTACGGTTCGTTGGAATATGAGATTCGCATCGACAAGCTTACCGTACCTCCTATCTGGTTGTCCGATCTGGTTGGAGGTCGTCCCCTTTTGGAGAGCTTCTGGCGACCTCCGCAGAGGCCGATCGCTGAATGGCGCAAGGATGCAACGGATCCTGAGATTCTTGCCGAGATCATGGTAGCCGATAGGCCCGGATACCTCGTGGTCGATCAATCAGCCACAACCGCCTCGCGAACCTTTCGCCATGAGGTCAGGGTAAGCACTGGCCTCGTGTCTTCAGATACAGCCCCTGCGCTCGTGCGAGCTCTCCAAACGACCTGGGACGATTTTGACTACCGAATTCCGCCAGAGGGCGACGACCTCGAGATCGATGCTGGCGACTACGTGTTGCGGGGGTGGCTTAAGAGCAACGACGGCGATAGTCGATTCGATCGCCCCGACCGCTTTTGCAATGGGACACGTCGCATTGAGTGCGAGCCAGGGCGCGCCATTACAAAAGTGTTGGGTCTGTCTCGTCAAACTGACCGGGGTGCTCGTTGGTTTCGTTCGGATCATTCCGAGCCAACTTTCATCTACGAGGTATGGGGTCATCCAGAAGTCGAAGACGACCGCGAAATTTATTACGACGACGATGTTCGATCTGATGGCTATCGGCTGTTAGTTCGCATCTCGGACTTGGCCGAATTCCTTCATGGCCAGGGAATGGAAATGATCATGGAATCGGGATTGCGCCGTGACGAAAAAGGCAAAAGCAGCTCTTCCTATGACGATAAAGAGTCGACCGAAGTTAGATTCGACCGCCTCTTCCTTTTCCGATTGGACGGTACGATACAAGCTGCCGAACGAGACGTTGGCGCTTGGCGACAAGATAGTTAGCGCGCTCAATCTCCATAAAACCGTCGACACACTAGGCCGGTGGAAAGCCCACCACCTTGCCGAGTTGGTACTTGCAGTCCGGGATGCGAAAGGGCCCGACAAGGTAGCAGCGGAGGCAAAACTCGCAAACTTACTGCGGAACTTCAGACGCCCATCCCGTAGCCACTTTCGTTATTCCGAAGGCTACGATCTGAAGAAGGTAGCGCCAATCCTGGACGAAATCTTAGGCAAGCGTTGATGCTTATCCGGAGTGGCTGAACCACAGATTGGAAGTCCGCTTTTGGCGTGACGGGATGGGGACGCGTTGCCGTCGAAGAACGGAGGCCACCTGAATAGCCGCGTTCTCAGTTCCACCGCCCAGAAGCGGTCGGGCAGATATCCGCCCTATTATAGCCATTCGTTCTTGCCTCAATTTAGAGGGCTATAGCGTAGGTGTAGTTCTCTCTTTCGTCGGCTTCGGCCCGCCACTTGCCCCCGCGAAAGCGTTCTCCCGATCAGGCCGCAGCCGGATCTTCTCGTTGTTTTCAAGGGTTATGCGGGAGGGGCTGAGCACTGGCCCCGGTGCCAGGCGGCCCGGAAGCGGCCTCTCGGGGCAGATATTCTCCGGACCTGTTGCCTGCGTCGATTTGGTGAATTTCTCGTAGTCATCTGTTATTGTTAAAAAATTATGGCGGCATGTCCCGGCACTTCGACGTCAGGGGCATTTTACCGCATGGAACAGAAATCGTACTTTGGTTGAGCTCGGGTTACTCCCGTCCCGGTAGAGGGGAAAGCCCGAGTTCCCTTAAGAACGCGTTGTGCCTCTCAGTTGATCCCCGGATCTGTCCTTCGATTTCACTCAACAACTTTTGCGTAGCGACTAGGTCTAGCTGCTCCTCAGCCAACGCCGTGCTGATGTAACGCGAGATGTTGAGATTATAGCCCTCCTCAGCAATGCGCTCCATGCTCACGCGCTTGGAATAGCGGTCCTCCTCCTTGCGGAATTGGTAGGTTTCGATGATCTTGCCGATGTGATCATCGGTGAGCTGGTTCTGGCGCTTGCCCTTCGCGAAGTGCTCGGCGGCGTTGATGAAGAGCACGTCGTCGGGCTTCTTGCACTTCTTCAAAACAAGGATGCAGACCGGAATGCCCGTCGAATAGAAAAGGTTCGCAGGCAGGCCGATCACTGTATCGATATGACCATCCTTCAGCAGCTTGGTTCGGATGCGCTCTTCCGCCCCACCTCTGAACAGCACCCCGTGGGGCAGGATGATGGCCATCACGCCTTCATCCTTCAGGTAATGGAACCCGTGCAGCAGGAATGCGAAGTCGGCGGCAGACTTGGGCGCTAGCCCATAGTTCTTGAACCGCACATCATCGCCCATCGCCTCGGTCGGCTCCCAGCGCAAGCTGAATGGCGGGTTGGCCACGATGGCATCGAAGGAGGGCTTCTTGGCGGGATTCAACTCGCGCAGAATGTCCCAGTCATTGTTCAGCGTGTCGCCGTGGTAGATTTCGAACTCCGTGTCCTTCACGCCGTGCAACAGCATGTTCATGCGGGCGAGGTTGTAAGTGGTGATGTTCTTTTCTTGCCCGTAGATTCTGCCGATACCGTGCGGACCCATGCGCTTGCGCACGTTCAGAAGCAGCGAGCCTGAACCGCATGCGAAGTCGAACACGCTGGCGAGCCGCTCCTTCTTCCCGGTTGCGGGCTCCTGGCTGTCGAGCGTAACGATCGCGGATAGGATGTCTGACACCTGCTGCGGGGTATAGAACTCTCCCGCCTTTTTGCCCGAACCGGCGGCGAATTGGCCGATCAGATATTCGTAGGCGTCGCCAAGCGCATCCACATCCGAGGAGAAGTCGGCAAGCCCTTTGGCGATTTCGGTGATGATGGTGCAGAGTTTGGCGTTGCGATCAGCGTATGTCCGGCCCAGCTTGTCAGAGCCGAGATTGATTTCCGAGAACAGTCCACCGAACGTGCTCTGGAACGACTCGTTTTCGATATATTTGAAGCCCGCCTGCAGGGTGTTCAACAGTTCGTCGTTCTGGGTGCGCGCCATATGGGCGATGCTGGTCCATAGGTGTTCCGGCTTGATGACGTAGTGCGCCTTGAGACGCATCTGCTTTTCAAAAGCAACCACATCATCGGGGTTCTCCGCATACCAAACAGAGAGGGGCGAGCGCCCGCCATTGCCGATCGCGTTGGGATAGTCGCGCCCTAGCTCCTTCTTCGCAGCCATCTCGTAATTGTCAGAGAGGTAGCGCAGGAAGAGGAAAGAGAGCATGTAATCGCGGAAGTCGTCCGCATTCATCGCGCCGCGCAGCTGGTCGGCGATATTCCAGAGCGTTTTGCCCAGCTGCTTTTGGTTGTGGTCGTTCATTGTACGGGTGCTTTCTAAGGGGCGGGCGCGGGAGCTGGGGCCGGTTCTGAAGCATGAAGAACAAAATTGTACTTGCTCTTTAGGCCAAGAAAAATCTTGTCAAAAAGATCTCGAGAGTCCTTCTCTAATATTTCACTTTCGAAGTAATATACCTTTTTGTGGGAAAGCGTATTGATCACGCGTGCGGTATCGTCGGGATCATCGATCCCGATTTGCGTCAGTACATATCCAAACTGGCCCACCCCAAGGAAGGACGCCACATTCTCCAGAACTTGACGCAGCAGCGCAAAGTGGAACGCCCGCACCTCGTTCGCTGCCCACGCCTGTTCAATTAGTTGCAAGAGGCGCAAGTGATAAAGGAGAACGTCGTTGTTCGGACTCTCCAACGCCAGCTCACCATTCTTGGCACTGAGAATGCCGACCTTCGAATGCTTCTTGAACTTGTCGGCCTTCTCACCCTTCTTGAGCCAGTCGGCGAGGATCGCGAAAAATCCGAGGTGATGCGTGGTGATGATGATCTTGCGCTTCTCGAAGTGATCCTCGATTAGATCGAATAGCGTCGACGCAGTAATAAAAATGTTATGATCATCCAGACTTGAGACAGGATCATCGATGAAGAAGTGGGCTGCTTGCTGGTCTGCCCATCCATCAACTTCGAACAGTGCAAGAAAGAAGCACCAGATGAAAATTCGCTCTTCGCCACGCGAAATCTTGTAGGTGATTCTTGTGACGTTGTTGGCGTCATTGGGATCTGGCACTTCCTGGAAGAACGACACTGCTTGGATGCCGTCCTGTGGGTCATCGTAGTAAATGAACTCAAAACGATAGCCTGGCTTGAAGCGGTTCAGTTTGTCACGGACGTTGTCTTCGGTCAGTGCGCTGTGGAACTTGTTCAGACTGCACTTGCGGACATCTAGCTGGATAGGCGTTCCGTCGTTCTCGGGGTCGTTCTGCCAGACGAACAGGTCCTCGCTATAGGCGTTATAGTAAACACCTGTGTGAGCACCCTTTTTGTTCTTGGTCGCGTCTTTGTATGAAACCGACAGTCGGGTCTTGCCAGTCGCGTTGAATGCATAGAGCAGGACGATCTTTTCCTTGGCATCGCGAAGGGTGGTGGCGATTTCAGAATGATTCATGCGTCATCCTCTACGACCGAGGGGAAAAGCTGTTGCATCAGCCCCTTCTTGTGGGTCTTGAGGGTGCCGAGCTTTTGGCTCTCTGCGGCGATGAGATCATCGAGGGAGGCGAGGCAGTCGGCGATGCGTTTTTGTTCAGGAAGACTTGGGGCTAGTAACCGTACCGAAGAGAAGAGTGATTTATTGATGATTGGAACGGCCTGCCGTCCGGCAAGCAACGCGATGCGCTCAGAAGCATTTGACAAGGCGAAATAGACAAAGCCATCCGAGTGCTTTGCGTTAGGAATGACCGCATTGATTTGCTGGTTCGTCGCGCAATGCCGAACGTTCTGCGCGATCTTCCCAATCGTGGAACCGATGCATACGAAAAGAACGCTGCGTGCCTTGATTGGGCGAGTTTTCTCGAATCCGGCTGCGGTCAGAGTGGTTTTGGTTTCATCGACATATCGTAGCTCGGAGATATCGGCTGGCGACACGAACGGAATGCCGCCTCCGTATAGGGTGGGATCAGCTGTGCTGGGTGTGCTTCCGGTATCGGCTTGGTGTCCCTGCGACCGGGATTTTGGTCGACGGCTGGTAGGGGCGCTTCGGTCTCTCTCCCCTCACCACGAGTTGTGGGCTGACCCGCGCCTGCTATGCTTCGATCAACTGATGACCTGCAAGTCGCGTGAGGGGATAATTGAATTGGAAATCGAATTTCTGACGGGGAACGACGTAGAGAATGCCATCCAGGGCCTTCTGACCGAATATGACGAGCTTCATTGGTCGGTCGCTTGGGGCACATCCACCTCCCTCGCCCGAAAACTGCTATCCCATTCAGCAAAAATCAGAGCAGTGACATTCGGCCTCGCGTTCGCTCAGACCGATCCAAACCTTGTAAACTCCCTCATCGGGGTCGACGGATGCTACGTCGTCACGAATTTTCCTGGTGGGACATTCCACCCAAAGGTCTACGCGTTCCGTTCTGGGAAACGGGCTGCTGCAATCATCGGGAGCGCTAACTTCACTCACGGCGGGCTAGGCAAGAACCACGAGGCCTGTGTCCTGGTTAGGGGTTCCGTCAGCGACAAGATGCTCGCTGATACCCTTTCCTTCGCCGCGCGAAGTGCCTCACTCGGAGAGCGCGTAACAGAAGAATTGGCGGCGCGATACCGGCTCGGATGCAAACTCGCCGCAAGAAGGCCAGGTCCGCCTCGCGATCCGCTGGCAGCGGTGCCACCTGCAAGCGTGAAGAGCCTATCGTCCCCCTTGGTGGGTATGGATTGGGATCAGTATGTCCGGGCCGTGCGAGGGTCCGCTCACCACGACGTTGATGAAAGTCTGGACCTGCTCCGAACTGCGCAGGGTTGGCTATCTGCCGTGCCTTCGTTCCACGACCTAACAACACCGCAAAGAAAAGCAATCGCAGGTGCAATAGGGGTTCAAGAAAAGGCCGGTGACGTATCGCTTGATAGAGATTGGGGTTGGTTCGGTTCAATGCGTGGCGCGGGAGACTTCAAGAATCGCGTTGCAGAGAACGACCGGTTTCTAGCTCGCGCCGTTGACAGCATTCCACAGAAGGGAGAGGCCACAAGAGAGCATTTCAATCGATTTGCCCGCCTTTTCGTCAAGGCGTTTGCCAATTCGAGCAGAGTTGGGGGCGTCGCGACGGCGTCACGCCTGCTTGCCATGAAACGGCCCGACGTATTCCTCTGCATCTCCAATCCCAATATTGTAGCCGCGGCGAATGGGATGGGCTTCGCCAAGTCGACTCTTAGTCTTGAAAATTACTGGGACCGAGTCGTGGAAGTGATCCGCGCATCGGAGTGGTACAACATCGACAAGCCCGATACTCGCGATGGACAGCTTTGGGAGTGTCGGGCGGCAATGCTCGACGCCATTTATTATCACCCGGGGTAGGCTGAACGCAAAACCCGCCCGACAATAAGCAGTCCAGCCACAAGGGCTGAGTGAAGCGCCACACTCGTCGCCTTGGGCAAAGGGCCAGGCCCACCAAACCCCCACCTTATTCCCACCCCGTTTGCGCGATGAGATTGTCGAGGTGATCGGGGTTGAAGTTACAAACGCCGATGGACCGAATGTGCCCGGCTGCCTGCAGGTCCTCCAGGGCGCGCCACGATGCCAGCGTCGCGTCGAAGTTGCGTGGCACCGGCCAATGTAGAAGATAAAGGTCCAGATAATCCAACCCCAGCTTTTCCATGCTGGAATCGAAGCCGCGCATCGCCTCGTCGTAGCCATAATCGGCCAGAAACAGCTTCGTTGTGACGAATAGCTCCGAGCGGTCGATCCCGCTCTGCCGGATCGCTTCGCCGACCTGCTCTTCATTGCGGTAGGCAGCGGCCGTGTCGATCAGGCGATAGCCTGCACCAATCGCCGTCTTTACCATCTCGACGGTCTCATTGCCGCTGCTGAACAGCACGCCGAAGCCGATGGTCGGCATTTCCGCGCCGTCGTTCAATCTGATCATGGGGTTGTTTGTCATCTCACATGCTCCTCAGGTATCGAATTTCCATGCGGCGATCCCCTTGACGGCTTCGGGATCGCGGTGATCGATAAAGGCGCTTTCGCCGGTGTCGAGCGTGGCAATGGTGGCCATCTCCTCATCGCTCAGATCGAAATCGAAGCTGGCGAAGTTCTCGGCGATGCGAGCGGGGCGCACGGATTTCGGGATGGCGACGATATTGCGCTGCAGCAGCCATTTCAGGACCACCTGGGCGACCGTCCGGTCATGCGCGTCGGCAATCCCCTTCAGGGTGACATTGCTGAACAGGTTGTTACGCCCCTCGGCAAATGGCCCCCAGGATTGCATCTGCACACCGTTCTCGATCAGGAATTTCTGCTCCTCAACGCGCTGATGGAAGGGATGGGTTTCGATCTGGTTCACCGCAGGCGTGATGCGATTGAACGACACGATGTCCATGACGCGATCAGGCTGGAAATTGCTGACGCCGATGGCGCGGATCGTTCCCGTTTCATGCAATTCTTCCATGGCGCGCCATGAGCCGTGCACATCGCTGTAAGGCTGGTGGATCAGGTAGAGGTCCAGATAATCCAGTTGCAGGCGATCCAGCGAACGCCGAAACGCGGCCTTGGTGGCGTCGTAGCCTGCATCCTGAACCCAGAGTTTTGTCGTGACGAAAATCTCGTCGCGGGGAATGCGGCTTTGTGCAATGGCGCGGCCGACGGCCCGCTCGTTCTCATAGGCGGCGGCCGTATCGATCAGCCGGTAGCGGTCTTCAATGGCGGGTGCGCCTTCCACGGTGGCCTCGCCCGGCGCCATCAGTACGGCGTCTTCGGCATATAGCGCGCCGATTGCCGCGCTGTCCTTTTCAGCGATCAGGTCCGCCCATTCTTCATGGATAGCCTGTATGGCCTGCGCATCGGTGCGCTCTTCGGCTGCTCCTGCTGTTGTATCTTGTGCATTCGCCGTGGTCACCGTGAGCGGGGCCAACGCCAGCGCGGCGGCAAAAATAATGTTGGATTTCATCTCTGTTTCCTAACTTTGAGGTGGATCTGGTCCCCCGGATGAAGGGGGACCGATAAATCAGGGCTTCAGGTACAGCTTGCCCTTGGCACGGCGGTTCTCCAGATCGGCATGGGCATCCGCCGCGCCGTCCAGCGGATATTCGGTCGCGTTTTCCAGCTTCAGCCAGCCTTCCTGGATGCCCGTCACGACATCAGCGGCCCGCTTCCGCAGCTCGGCCGGATCGGCGACGAAGCTGAAGACGGACCCACCTGCCAGCCGCAGCGCCTTCGGCGTCAGCACGGTCGGTTCAATCGCCGGGATCGGGCCGGAGGCCGCGCCGATGGCAACGACGGTGCCGCCGCGGCGCAGTGATCCGATGGTGTTCATCAGGGTTTTTTCGCCTAGCCCGTCAAAGGCCAGATCGACACCTTGACCATCCGTCAGCGCCAGCACCTGATCCTTGAAATCATAGTCGCGGCCATAGACGACGGCCTCGTCCGCCCCGAGCGCACGGACGGCTTCCGCCTTTTCTTCGGTCGAGACGGTGCCCACGACCCAGGCGCCGAAATGCTTCAGCCACTGGACCAGCAACTGCCCGACGCCACCCGATGCGGCGTGGACCAGAACCCGGTCGCCCGGCCTCACATCGCGATATTCATGGACGAGGTAATGCGCAGTCAGCGCCTGAAAGATCAGCCCTTGGCTGAGCGTGAAATCATCCGGCACCGGCACGATCCGGTCGGGTGAGATCACCACCTGGCTGGCATAGGACCCTTTCCCGTCCATCCAGGCCACGCGCGCTCCGACCTTGAGTTCATCGGTCTCGCCGACGCCGTCGCCCAACTCGCGCACCCGTCCGAGGCCTTCGAGACCAGGAACCAGCGGCAGTTCAACCTTGTGGACGGCCGAGGCCCCGCTGCGCTGCGTCACGTCCAGAAAGTTGACCCCGGCTGCCTCCACGTCGATCAGAACCTCGCCCGGCCCCGCCTTCAGGTCGTCCGCCGTTTCCACGACCAGATTTTCCGGGCCGCCAAATTCATTCAGAACCACTTTCCGCATCTCTTGCTCCTTCGCATGTCGATTTCGGTTGGCAGCAAGATAGGCCGGGCGCATTATGATGATTAGCCGTATTGTCTTTCATGAGCTTGTGAGAACAATTCAACAATGCCATCGGGCCCGCACAGCGATATCTCCTCCTTCCTCGCCGTTGCACAGGAACGCAGCTTCACGAAAGCGGCCGCCCGGCTGGGGATGACGCCCTCGGCGCTCAGCCACGCCGTGCGCAATCTGGAGGACCGGCTGGGCCTGCGGCTACTGAACCGCACCACCCGCAACGTCGCCCCGACCGAGGCAGGCGTTCAGTTGATCCAGTCGGTCGGGCCGCTGTTCGAGCAGATCGATATCGAACTGGGCAATCTCGGCGATCTGCGCGACCGCCCCCGCGGCAAGGTCCGCATCACCTGCAATGACTATGTGATCGAGACGATCTTCCGGCCAAAGCTGCAGGAGTTTCTGGAGACATACCCGGAAATCGAGGTCGAGTTCTCGATCGATTACGGCTTCACCGACATCATCAAGGAGGGCCTGGACGTAGGGGTCCGCTTCGGCAACGCCGTCAGCAAGGACATGATCGCCATGCGGATCGGGCCGGATTTTCGCTTTTCCGTTGTGGGCGCACCTGCCTATCTCGCAAGGGCCGGGGCACCTGAAACGCCAGCGGACCTGATGAAGTTCTCCTGCATCAACCGCCGCTCGATGACCTCCGGTGCATTCTATCCGTGGAGGTTTGACTCTGGCGGGGAGGCCCTGAACGTGCGGGTGCAGGGACAACTGGCGTTCAACAGTGTCAAACCAATCGTGGACGCCGCAGTTGACGGGCACGGGCTGGCGTATCTTCCAGAGGATCTCATCGAGCCGCACCTTTCAGATGGCCGCCTCCGGACGGTTCTGGACGGCATGTGCCCGGTGACAGAGGGCTATCACCTTTACTACCCCAACCGCCACCAGGCCTCCCGCGCGTTTCGTCTGTTTCTCGAGGCTATGCGCTATCGACCAAAAGTATAGCTCGTTGCCATTGCTCGAACCGCCCGTTTGTAGCTCGCTCGTATTCATCTGTACCTGCGTGGACGACTGATCACCGAATTGCGGCATCGCGGCCACAAAGCGCACACATGATAAAGCTTGAATGATGCGGCTCTGCGCGTCCCGCGGTCGTTCATTCTCGGCAGCTCGTAACCGAAGGTGCCCAGCCCCGCACCACTCAACCCGTCCGACGAAAACGGTGCTGTAGTCAGCCACGCGCGACTGGCGGACGCTCAATTCAGCCTGATTTGCTCCGAGTGGGGCTTCGCACTTGCTGCGATCCCCAGCCGGGTGAAACCTGGAGAAGGTTGGATATCAGGCCCATCCCCTCCGCCACTTGCCCTCGCGAAAGCGTTCTCCTGATCCGGCTGCGGTCGGATTTTTCTGTTTTTTCGAGGGTTATGTGGGCGGGGCTGAGCACCGACCCTGCCGCCGGACGGCCCGAAAGCGGTCTCTTAGGGCCGATTTTCTCTAGACCTATTAACCGCGCGCAGTTCGGGTTCAGAGCGCCATGCTATTGAAATCATTATGGTGAGCGATCATCACGTCGATGGCGCCGGTCTCGACCAACTTCTGGCGTAAGACCGCCTCGTCCCGCCCGGCGCTCGATGCCTGTCAGCTCGCTGGTCACGATCAGATCATCCTTCCTGACATGGTCGATGATCTCCACAGGCAGGAAGGCAGGGAAGGCCGCCGCTGCCGTTGTCTCAGGGGCATAACGCGGATCGCGCAGCCACTTGAACACCATGTTGGAGTTCGCCGCATAACGGCGCGCCACCTGCGCAACCGAAACGCCCGGTGCCGTCGTCTGGAGGCAGATCGACCGCTTCTCTTCGTCCGTCCAAAGCCGCTTCGTCCGACGCGCCACGCTCGCACCATAGTGTCCACCATCTACAGCGGACACTATCTCCCACGCTCACGCGCGGCAGGGTAGTCAGACCGGACAGTTACCGGCAGGACCCCCGCAAGCCGAGACAGGTTGCGACCGGAAGGCTACAATCTCGGTATACTCGGGAGAAGAGCGCGCAGGCAGATGCCGAACCGCTGGCTTCCAGGGTCCAGTCAAGTGTCCCGGCAGAGTCCATCCCGACAACCTAATGATATTAGGGTCCGTGGACATTCAGGATTCTCACCGTGCCTGATTTCTGATTCAGACTTCCCAAAGGGAGGTTCGGATGGACGAGCAGCGTTTTGTGGTGACGGATGAGATTTGGGTGCGTCTTGAGCCGCATTTGCCCGGCAAGAAGAGCGACAGCGGTGTGACAGGGAAAGACAATCGCCTGTTCCTGGAAGCCGTTTTTTGGCGCGTGCGCACCGGTTTGCCTTGGCGGGATCTGCCGTCGGAATTCGGACACTGGAACAGCGTGTTCCGGCGGTTCCGCAGACGGGCCAAGGGCGGTGTCTTCGAGCGCCTTTTCATGGAGATCCGCGGCGATCCCGATTTCGAATACGCGCTGATCGACGGCACCGTCGTCCAGGCTCACCAGAAGGCGAGCGGCGCAAAAGGGGGACTCATGCTCAGGCCATCGGGCGCTCGCGCGGCGGACTGACCACCAGGATTGTGGCCTTGGTCGATGCTCTCGGGAACCTGTGCGACCTTGTTCTCCTGCCGGATCAGGCCCACGATCTGAAAGGCGTCGCAACGCTGATCGAGGACGTGGCATTCGATGCGCTTCTGGCCGACAAGGCCTTCGATGCCGATTGGCTGCTTGCGGAGTTGGACATGCGCGGTGCGATCGCAGTCATTCCGCCGAAAGCGAACCGCAAGATCAAGCACGACTACGATCGGCATGCCTATAAATGGCGACATCTGATCGAGAAATTCTTCGCAAAGATCAAGGAATTCCGGGCCATCGCCACGCGCTATGAAAAGACCGCATGCAGTTACGCCGCCAACTGGCACCTCGTGGCGACTCTCATCGCCGCGAAGTGAATGTCCACGGGCTGTAAATTTGTTCATCGCGATATTCGTGTGCTGGCGGGCGAAGCGCGGAACATCCTCAGCGACAGGGCCGGATTTTCGGGAAGCCACCCGGAAGCCGAAGCCACGCGCGCCCCGCGCCAGCACCAATGAACGCTGACCCTTGGGCCGGATCGAAACCGCGTCCGGCTGGATCAGTGCAATGAGGTCATCTTGCCGCCCCCCACCCAGACGCCTTGGATGGAAACAGATAATCCAGATTGTAAATCGCTGATCGACCTGGTCGCGCCCTGACAGCGCCACCCTTTCGACCTTTCAGCCCGCAGAAACGGACCCGGGCCGATCTGGCGACGCCTTCTTGCCATCAGCGATGTTGCGGAAGGCTGCGGCGGACGCAGGCCCGTCAAGCGAAAGGGCGTCATGTCTGGTCAAGGCCGAAGAACCACTCGTCCGCAAGTGTGGCTCAGGGGTCGGGGGACGCCACCACCACGCGCGTTCCCCCTTCGTCGCAAACCCTGAGCAAGCCATCCGGCACCGGCCGGTCGATGAACACCGCGTCCAGTTCGGCCAGGGACACCACACGGATCGGGGCCTTTTGCGCCAGCTTGGCGGAATCCGTCACCAGCCAGCGTTCGCGCGCCTGGCGCAGGATGGCGCGGCTGACGCGCACCTCGGCCAGGTCGAAGTCGAGAATGTCGCCGTCATCATCCAGGGCCGAACAGCCGATGATGGCGAAGTCGGTCTTGAAATTCGCCATGAATTCGCTGGTCAGATCGCCCACCAGCCCGCCGTCGGACCGGCGCAGCAGCCCGCCCGCGACCAGGACCTCGCAACTGTCGTTGGCGGCCAGGATATTGGCCACGTTCATGTTGTTCGTCACCACCGTCAGGTTGCGGTGGCGCAGCAGCGCGCGGGCGACCGCCTCGGTCGTGGTGCCGATGTTGAGGATGACCGAGCTGTTGTCGGGGATCTGCGCGGCGCAGGCGCGGCCGATGGCGGCCTTGGCGTCCTCGTTCATCCGCCTGCGTTCCTCGTAGGCGATGTTGCTGGCCCCGCTGCGCAGGATCGCGCCGCCGTGGACGCGATCCAGGACGCCCTGGTCGGCCAGTTCCGCCAGATCGCGGCGGATCGTCTGCGGCGTGACCTCGAGACGCGCGGACAGTTCCTCGACGCTGGCCCGGCCCGAGGCGCGCACGACTTCCAGGATCTGCATCTGCCTGATGTTCATGCGTTCAGAAGAACGCGCCACGCCCATCTGTCAAGCGAAAGAAACTGCGCAGGAACGAACATCCGTGTTGACAAGATATGCGCGCGGATGTTCGACTTCCTCACAGGGGAGTGAGGCTGCGATGTCGCAAGCGACGGATCTGTTCGTCATCGGCGGTGGAATCAACGGCACGGGGATCGCCCGCGACGCCGCCGGGCGGGGCCTTTCCGTGCGGCTGGCGGAACAGGGCGACCTGGCCGGGGCAACCAGCAGCGCCTCGACCAAGCTGTTCCATGGCGGGCTGCGTTACCTTGAATTCCTGGAGCTTCGCCTGGTGCGCGAGTCGCTGCGGGAACGCGAGGTGCTGCTGCGTGCGATGCCGCATATCGCCTGGCCGATGCGCTTTGTCCTGCCGCTGGATCCAGAGATGCGTTTTGCCGGACATTCGCCGGTGTCGCGGCTGCTGTCGGTGGCGATGCCCTGGGCGCGCGGCCGTCGCCCGAACCTGGTGATCCGGGCGGGGCTGTTTCTTTATGACACCCTGGGCGCGCGGGAAATCCTGCCCGGCACATCCTCGCTGGATCTGCGCCGCGCGCCCGAAGGCAAGCCGTTGCAGGACCGGCTGGCGCGGGCTTACGAATACTCCGACGTCTGGGTGGACGACGCCCGGCTGGTGGTGCTGAACGCGCGCGACGCGGCGGCGCGGGGGGCCGACATCATCGTGGGCGCCAGGGTCGCGGAGGCGCGGCGCGACGGCGACGGCTGGTGTGTGCGGCTGGCCGATGGACGCGCCTTCCGCGCGGGGGTGCTGATCAATGCCGCCGGCCCCTGGGCGGGGCAGGTCATCCGCGACGTGGCGCATCTGCCCTCGGCCGAGCGGGTGCGGCTGGTGCGCGGCAGCCATATCGTCACGCGGCGGCTGTTCGACCACGACAAGGCCTATTTCCTGCAAGGCCAGGACGGGCGCATCGTGTTCGCCATCCCCTATCAAGGCGACTTCACCCTGATCGGCACCACCGACGTGGATCACGACGGCCCGCCCGACCAGGCGGTTTGCACGCCCGAGGAGATCGCCTATCTGTGCGACTTCGTATCCCGCTATTTCCGGCGGCCGGTCACGCCTGCGGACGTGGTCTGGACCTTTTCGGGCGTCAGGCCGCTTTACGACGACGGCTCGTCCTCGGCCACGGCGGCGACGCGGGATTACGTGCTGTCGCTTGACGCGGACGGCCCGCCCTGCCTGCACGTCTTCGGGGGCAAGATCACCACCTATCGCCGCCTGGCCGAGGCGGCGCTGGCGAAGCTGGCCCCCCATCTGCCCGGCACGACTGCTGCCTGGACCGCGGGCGTTCCCCTGCCCGGCGGCGATTTCGCGGTGGACGGCGCGGGGGCGCTGAGCCAGGCGCTGATGCGCGACCATCCCTTCCTGACCCCCGGCTGGGCCAACCGCCTGGTGCGCGCCTATGGGACCGAGGCCGCGCAGATCCTGGCGGGCGCGAGGACGGCCGCAGATCTGGGACGCGACTTCGGCGCGACGTTGACCGCATCCGAACTGCGGTGGATGATCCGGCAGGAATGGGCGCGCGACGCCAATGCGGTGCTGTGGCGGCGGTCCAAGCTGGGCCTGCGGCTTTCGCCCGAGCAGGCCGCGGCGGTCGAGGATTACATTGCCAGCGAAAGGGTCGCCGCATGACGCTGGAGCTTCGGGGCGTTTCCAAGGAGGTCGCAGGCCGGGTCTGGATCCACCCCGCCGACCTGGCGCTGGCGCCGGGCAGCATGAACGTGCTGCTGGGTCCGACCCTGTCGGGCAAGACCACGCTGATGCGGCTGATGGCGGGGCTGGACCAGCCCACGGCCGGGCGGATCCTTTGGCAGGGCCGGGACGTGACCGGCCGCCGGGTTCAGGACCGCGGCGTGGCGATGGTCTATCAGCAGTTTATCAACTATCCCTCGATGAGCGTTTACGACAACATCGCCTCGCCCCTGCGCCTTCAACGCGTGGCGCGCGCCGCCATCGACGCCCGGGTCCGCGAGACGGCCGAGATGATGCGCCTGACCCCCCTTCTTGACCGCCGCCCGCTGGAACTGTCGGGCGGCCAGCAGCAGCGCACGGCGCTGGCGCGCGCCCTGGTCAAGGGCGCAGGGCTGGTCCTGCTGGACGAGCCCTTGGCGAACCTCGACTACAAGCTGCGAGAAGAGCTGCGCGCCGAAATCCCCCGCATCTTCGAGGCCTCGGGCGCGATCTTCGTTTATGCCACCACCGAACCCGAGGAGGCGCTGCTGCTGGGCGGCCATACCGCCACCCTGTGGGAAGGCCGCGTGACGCAGTTCGGCCCCACGCCCCAGGTTTATCGCGCCCCGCAGGACGCCGTGACCGCGCGCGTCTTCAGCGATCCGCCGATGAATTTCATGCCGGTGGCGGTAAAGGGCGGAAAGGCGGCGCTTGACGATGCCCGCTGGCCCGTGGATGTCCCGGACGGCAGCTATACCGCAGGCTTCCGCGCCCCTCACCTGACGCTGGAGCCGGCTCCGCGCGCCATTTCCCTGTCCACCCGCCTGGACGCGACCGAGATCACGGGGGCCGAGACCTATCTGCACCTGCTGCACGGGCGGGAACGCTGGGTCGGGCTGGTGCCCGGCGTGCGCCGGCTGGCGCAGGGGCCGCTGACGGTATGGCTGGATCCGGCGCATGTCTATCTGTTCGACCAGGGCGGCAGGCTTGCGCGTGCCGCCCCCTATGCGCAGGCGGCGTGATGGCGCGGATCACCCTGGACAGTCTGGCCCACAGCTACAGCCCCGCGCCCCGGGCGGATGCCGACTGGGCGCTGAAGCCGATGTCGCTGACCTGGCTCGACGGCGGAGCCTATGCGCTGCTGGGTTCTTCCGGCTGCGGCAAGACCACGCTGCTGAACATCATCTCGGGCCTGCTGCACCCGTCGCGCGGGCGGGTGCTGTTCGGCGACCGCGACGTGACGGATCTGCCCACGGCGGATCGCAACATCGCGCAGGTGTTCCAGTTCCCGGTGGTCTACGACACCATGACGGTGCGCCAGAACCTTGCCTTTCCGCTCAAGAACCGGGGTCTTGCGGCGGCGCAGATCGCCGAGCGGGTGGCGTCGGTCGCCCGCATGATCGGGATGGAGGACGCGCTGGACCGCCGCGCGCGCGGCCTGACCGCGGACGCCAAGCAGAAGATCAGCCTTGGGCGCGGCATGGTCCGGCAGGACGTGAGCGCGATCCTGTTCGACGAACCCCTGACCGTGATCGACCCGCAGATGAAGTGGGAATTGCGCACCCAGCTTAAGGCCCTGCACCGCGAATTCGGCCACACGATGATCTACGTCACCCATGACCAGACCGAGGCCCTGACCTTCGCCGACGAGGTGGTCGTCATGTCGGAAGGCCGCGTCGTGCAGGCGGGCACCCCGCAGTCGCTGTTCGACGCCCCCGCGCATACCTTCGTGGGCTATTTCATCGGCTCGCCCGGCATGAACCTGCTGGACGCGCAGGTCCAAGGCGCAACGGCCCATGTCGCGGGAACCGCCATCCCGCTTGGCGCCGCCTATGCCGCGCCGCAAGGCCGCGTGCAGATCGGCATCCGCCCCGACGCCGCGCGTCCCGCAGCCGAGGGCCTGCCCTTTCGCCTGATCCGCGCCGAGGACGTGGGCCACCACCGCATCCTGCGAGGCGAGGTCGCGGGCGCGCCCTTCAACCTGGTCGTCCCCGAGGATCAGCCGATCCCCGCCACATTCGACCGCGTGGCCCTGGACCCCGCCCGCATCGGCGTCTTTGTCGATGACTGGCGCATCGAGCCGCTGGAAAGGGCCGCGTGATGGACAAGCCCGTCAACAACCGCGCCTGGTTCCTGGTTCTGCCGGTGCTGGTCGTGGTCGCCTTTTCCGCGGTGATCCCGCTGATGACGGTGGTGAACTATTCCGTGCAGGACACCTTCGGGAACAACCAGTTCTTCTGGAACGGCCTGGGCTGGTTCCAGGACGTGCTGGAAAGCGACCGCATCCACGCGGCCCTGGGGCGACAGCTTCTGTTCTCGGCCATCATCCTGGCCATCGAGATCCCGCTGGGCATCTTCATCGCGCTGAACATGCCCAAGCGCGGCTTCTGGGCCAGCCTTGTGCTGGTGCTGATGGCGCTGCCCTTGCTGATCCCTTGGAACGTGGTGGGCACCATCTGGCAGGTCTTCGGGCGCGTGGACATCGGGCTTTTGGGCCATACGCTGGCGGCGATGGGCTTCGACTACAACTATGTCAACGATCCCCTGGACGCCTGGGCCACGATCATCGTGATGGATGTCTGGCACTGGACCAGCCTTGTGGCGCTGCTCTGCTATGCCGGGCTGCAATCGATCCCCGACGCCTATTACCAGGCCGCGCGCATCGACCAGGCCAGCCGCTGGGGCGTGTTCCGGTATATCGAACTGCCGAAGATGCAGGGCGTGCTGCTGATCGCGGTGCTGCTGCGCTTCATGGACAGCTTCATGATCTATACCGAGCCGTTCGTTGTCACCGGCGGCGGCCCCGGCAACGCCACCACCTTCCTGTCCATCGACCTTGTGAAGATGGCGATCGGGCAGTTCGACCTTGGACCCGCGGCGGCGTTCAGCCTGATCTACTTCCTGGTGATCCTGCTGATCTCCTGGGTGTTCTACACCGCCATGACCGCGCAAAGGGACGTGCCATGACGCGCGCGTCCCGGGGATCGGCGGTGGTGATGACGCTTTACCTGCTGTTCCTGCTGGTGCCGATCTACTGGCTGGTGAACATGAGCCTGAAGACCAATGCCGAGATCACCGGCGCTTTCAGCCTTTGGCCCCTGAACCCGACGCTGAACAACTACCGCGTGATCCTGACGGATCCCAGCTGGTACATGGGCTATGTCAACAGCCTGATCTATGTGGTGATGAACACGGCGCTGTCGCTGGCCGTGGCCCTGCCCGCCGCCTATGCCTTCAGCCGATATCGCTTTCTGGGCGACAAGCACCTGTTCTTCTGGCTGCTGACGAACCGCATGGCCCCGCCCGCCGTCTTCGCGCTGCCCTTTTTCCAGCTTTATTCGGCCGTCGGCCTGTTCGACACCCATATCGCCGTGGCCCTGGCGCATTGCCTGTTCAACGTGCCCCTGGCCGTGTGGATCCTGGAGGGCTTCATGTCGGGCGTCCCGCGAGAGATCGACGAGACCGCCTATATCGACGGCTATTCCTTTCCGCGCTTCTTCACGCAGATCTTCATGCCGCTGATCGCCAGCGGCATCGGGGTCGCCGCGTTCTTCTGCTTCATGTTCAGTTGGGTGGAACTGCTGCTGTCGCGCACGCTGACATCGGTCAACGCCAAGCCCATCGCGGCGACCATGACGCGGACGGTCAGCGCATCGGGACTTGACTGGGGGGTGCTGGCGGCGGCGGGGGTGCTGACCATCCTGCCAGGCGCCCTGGTGATCTGGTTCGTGCGGAACTACATCGCCAAGGGCTTTGCCCTGGGGAGGGTGTGATGCACCGGCGCGCCGTCTCCGCCGGCTTCGCCCTTGCCGCCCTGCTGATGCTGGCTGTCCTGGTCTGGGTTGTCCTGCTGGTTCCGGCCGAAAACGGCGTCCGCGAATGGACCGGCAGCCTCAACCCCGGCGGCTGGATGGCCTGGACCTTTCCGACCGCGCTGTTCTTCTGGGTGATCGCCGCCCTGCTGCTGGGCTTCACCTGGGCCGCCATCCGCTTTCCCGAAACGCCGCGCAGGGGGGCGCTTCGCATCTGGACCACCCGGGGCGACCGGCTGTTCATCAGCCTTCTCGGCTCGGCCTTCATCAACCTCGCCTGGCTGGGTTTCGGAGGGGCACCCGCCTGGGGAGGATTGATCCTGTCACTGATCTACGCCGCGGCGGTGTTCCGCTGGGTGTGAAAACCGGGCCGCAAAGGCCCATCCTGGGGAGGACAAGACATGAAGCTGCATTTGACGACCGCCATGGCGCTTGCGCTGATGGCCACCGGCGCACCGAACCTGGCCATGGCCGGGATCGAGGAGGCCAAGGCCTTTCTGGATGCCGAGATCGGCGATATGTCCAGCCTGGACCGCGCAGCGCAAGAGGCAGAGATGCAATGGTTCATCGACGCCGCCCAGCCCTTTGCGGGGATGGAGATCAAGGTGGTGTCGGAAACCATCACCACCCACGAATACGAATCCAAGACCCTCGCCCCCGCCTTCTCGGCCATCACCGGCATCACCGTCACCCACGACCTGATCGGCGAAGGCGACGTGGTGGAAAAGCTGCAAACGCAGATGCAGTCGGGCGAGAACATCTATGACGCCTATGTCAACGACAGCGACCTGATCGGCACCCACTGGCGTTACCAGCAGGCGCGCAACCTGACCGACTGGATGGCGAACGCGGGCGCGGAGGTGACGAACCCGAACCTCGACATCGACGACTTCATCGGCAAGTCCTTCACCACCGCGCCTGACGGCAATCTGTACCAGCTGCCCGACCAGCAGTTCGCCAACCTGTATTGGTTCCGCAAGGACTGGTTCGACGACGAGACGAACAAGGCCGAGTTCCGCGAGAAATACGGCTACGACCTGGGCGTGCCCGTCACCTGGTCGGCCTATGAGGACATCGCCGAGTTCTTCACGGGCCGCGAGATCGACGGCAAGCAGGTCTTCGGCCACATGGACTATGGCAAGAAGGATCCCAGCCTGGGCTGGCGTTTCACCGATGCCTGGCTGTCCATGGCCGGCAACGGCGACAAGGGCATCCCCAACGGCTTGCCGGTGGACGAATGGGGCATCCGCGTGGATGAAAACAGCCGCCCCGTCGGCAGCTGCGTTGCCCGAGGCGGCGACACCAACGGTCCGGCCGCGGTGTATGCGATCCAGAAATACCTGGACTGGATGGAAGCCTATGCGCCACCTGCCGCCCAGGGCATGACCTTCAGCGAAAGCGGCCCCGTGCCTTCCCAGGGCGAGGTCGCCCAGCAGATGTTCACCTATACCGCCTTCACCGCCGATTTCGTCAAGGAAGGGCTGCCGGTGGTGAACGAGGACGGCACGCCCAAGTGGCGCTTCGCCCCGTCGCCCCATGGCGCCTACTGGGTGGACGGCATGAAGCTGGGCTATCAGGACGCGGGGTCGTGGACGCTGCTGAAATCGACGCCCGACGACCGCGCCAAGGCGGCCTGGCTTTACGCGCAGTTCGTGACCTCCAAGACCGTGGACGTGAAGAAAAGCCATGTCGGCCTGACCTTCATCCGCCAGTCCACGCTGGACCACCAGTCCTTCACCGACCGCGCCCCCAAGCTGGGCGGCCTGATCGAGTTCTATCGCAGCCCTGCCCGCCTGCAATGGTCGCCCACCGGCACCAACGTGCCGGATTATCCCAAGCTGGCGCAGCTGTGGTGGCAGGCCATCGGCGACGCGGCGTCCGGCGCCAAGTCCGCGCAAGAGGCGATGGACAGCCTGTGCGCCGAACAGGAAAAGGTGCTGGAGCGGCTGGAACGCGCGGGCGTCCAGGGCGACATCGGCCCCAAGATGGCCGAGGAACATGACCTGGAATGGTGGAACGCCTATGCCAAGGAACATGGCAGCCTTGCCCCGCAGCTGAAGCTCGAGAACGAGGATCCGCAGCCCGAAACCATCAGCTATGACGAGCTGGTGAAAAGCTGGCAGCAGTAACGCATCACGCGCCGCGGGAATCCGGGTCTCTGGGTTCCCTTGCATGGCGGCACGCCGATCCCACCCGTTGCCTTCCTGCATGTCCTGCGGGCGCAGTTGCGCGATGACCCTGCGGAACCCTTGCAGCTTTACGTCCTCCACGCGAATATCCCCGCACTTCGGCCCGGGATAAGCCCTTGACCATCGGGACGATTCCGACAGGATGCGCGATCAGGACAGACAGATGAACATCGAAACGCCCGCCGAGACCTGGCTGCCCGCCACGGACAGCCAGGTCGCGCGGCAGATCGCGTCTCGCGACTGGTCGGCGACGGACCTCGGGCCGCTTGAGTCCTGGCCCGTGTCCCTGCGCGCCATCCTGTCCGCCATGCTGACCTGCCCGACGCCGATGTATCTGGCCTGGGGGCCGGATCTTCTGTCCTTCTACAACGACGCCTACCGGCCGATCCTGGGCTATCGGGAAGCCCATGCGCTCGGCTGCCCCTTCAGGGATCTGTGGGCCAGCATCTGGGACGACATCGCGCCCTTGGTGGACTCCTGCCTGCGCGGCGAAAGTCAGCGGATGGTGGACATGCGCCTTGATCTCAGCCGCCAGGGCGAGCCCGAGGAAAGCTATTGGACCTTCACCTATTCGCCGGTCTTCGACGACAGCGGGCGCATCTGCGGCCTGTTTTGCGTCACAAACGAGACAACGGCCCGCATCCTGGCCGAACGCGCGCGGGCCGAGGCCGCCGAACGGCTGGATCTCGCCATGTCGTCGGGCAACAGCGTCGGCATCTGGGATTGGGACGTTCCGGCGGACCGCGTCACGTCGGACAAGCGTTTCGCCACGCTTTATAGCGTGGACGAAGCCGTTGCCATCGGGGGCGCCCCCATCGCCGAGTTCTTCAAAGGCATCCATCCCGAGGACCGCGCCAGAGTGGAAGCCGAAGTCGCCGAAACGATCCGCACGGTAGGCTCCTTCAGTTCGGAATACCGCCTGCTGCGCGCGGACGGGACCGTGTGCTGGGTCTCGGCGCAAGGCCGGTGCATTCCGGGCCCGAACGGAGATTGCGTCCGCCTGCCCGGCGTCAGCTACGACATCACCGCCCGGAAGGAGGCCGAGCTGAGGCTGCGCGCCGCCAAGGAGGAACGCGAGTTCGTCCTGGAACAGATCGGCCGCCAGCGCACGCTGACCGACCCGCGCGAGATCCTGCAAAGCGCGTCCGAGGCCCTGGGCCGGCGGCTTGGCGTGAACCGCGTCGGCTTTTATCGCCTGAACGGCCCCGAAAGCATCTGCCACGAGGCATGTTGGACGGACGGCGCGCTGAAGCCGCTGATCGGAATGCAGGCGACGGATCACTATGGCCGCCTTGCCGACACCGAACGCCGCGCAGGCCGCGCGCTGATCTTCGGCGACAGTCGCGAGGATGCGCAAGGCGCGTTCGCGCCTTATGCCCGGGACGGCGTGCTGGCCGGGATCTGCGTGCCCCTGCTGACGGGCGGACGATGGGCGGCGGGCATCTATCTGCACCAGGCCGCCGTGCGCATCTGGACCGAGCCGGAGATCATCCTTGCCAAGGAAATCGTCCAGCAGACCTGGCTCGCGATGGAGCGTGCCGAGGCGCTGCGCAGCCTCAACCGCCGCGTCGAGGAACAGGAAGCCGCCCTCGCCCAGCGAGAGATCGTCCTGCGCGAGGAATTCGAGCGCCGCGAAGCCGCCGAACGCCAGTTGCGCCAGTTGCAGAAGATGGAGGCCGTGGGCCAGCTGACCGGCGGCATCGCCCACGACTTCAACAACATGCTGGCCGTGGTCATCAGCGGCCTGAACCTGACGCAGCGCCAGCTGGCGCGGGGCAACAGCGATGTCGGTCCCTATATCGAGGGCGCGCTGGAAGGCGCGAACCGCGCCGCCGCCCTGACGCAGCGGCTGTTGTCCTTTTCGCGCCAGCAGCCGCTGGAGCCGGCCGTGGTCGATGCCAACGGCTTGCTGACCGGACTGTCGGACATGCTGTCGCGGTCTCTGGGGGAAACGGTCGTAATCGAGGCGCAGTTGCAGCCGGACCTTTGGGCGGTCAAGGTCGACCGGAACCAGCTGGAAAACGCCATCGTCAACCTGGCCGTCAACGCCCGCGACGCCATGCCGGACGGCGGGCGGGTGGTGCTGCAAACGGCCAATGCCGATCTGGACGGCGACCAGGCCCGCGACCTGGGGATCGAGCCGGGCAACCATGTCCGCATCCGCGTGCGGGACACCGGCACCGGGATGACGCCCGAGGTGCTGTCCAAGGCCTTCGATCCCTTCTTCACCACCAAGCCGACCGGACGGGGCACGGGATTGGGCCTCAGCCAGGTCTACGGCTTCATCCGCCAGTCGGGCGGGCATGTCTCGATCAGTTCCCAGATCGGCCGGGGCACGACCGTTGACCTGTATCTTCCCCGCTGCCGGGAAGGCGCCCCGCAGGCCGCGGGCGACCCGGCGGCGGACGCGCCCCCGGGCCGCCCCGAAGACGTGATCCTGGCGGTCGAGGACGAGGACCGCGTGCGCAGCTTTACCGTGTCCGCCTTGCAGGAACTGGGATACACGGTTCTGGAAGCGGGTTCGGGCGCCGCCGCCCTGGCCCTGCTCCGGGCGCGGCAGGACATCAGGCTGCTGTTTACCGATGTGGTCATGCCGCAGATGACCGGTCCGCAATTGGTCGAACAGGCGCAAGCGATGCGTCCCGGCTTAAGGGTTCTTTACACCAGCGGCTATACCGGCAAGTCTCTGGAAACCGACGACCGGGTGCGGTCGGGCGGAAACTTCCTGCCCAAGCCCTTCAGCTTCGACCAGCTGGCGCGCAAGATCAGCGAGGTGCTGTCCCGCCCCGCGGGGGACTAGCGCCGCCGCTTGGACCGCTTGTTGCCGCCGCGCTGCCCTGCCCGGCCCGCGGTGGACCGGCCGGATGCCTTGACGGCTTCCTCGGCCGCGTCCTCGATCACGGATTGACGTGCCAGGGGATCGTCGGCCACCGCCAGTTCCACGGCCTCCAGGCGCTTCACCTCGTCGCGCAGGCGGGCGGCTTCCTCGAATTCCAGGTTCTCGGCAGCCTTGCGCATCTGGCTGCGCAGGGCGTCCAGATGGGCTTGCAGGTTCGCCCCGACCATCGGACGGTCCAGCTTGGCTGTGACGCGCGACTGGTCGGTGTCGCCCTGCCAAAGGCCCGCCAGCACGTCCTCGACGTTCTTGCGCACGGTTTGCGGCGTGATGCCGTGGGCCTCGTTATAGGCCATCTGCTTCTGCCGGCGGCGTTCGGTTTCCGCCATGGCGCGTTCCATGCTGCCGGTGATGGTGTCGGCATAGAGGATCACCCGACCGTCCACGTTCCGCGCCGCCCGGCCGATGGTCTGGATCAGCGACGTTTCCGAGCGTAGGAAGCCTTCCTTGTCGGCATCCAGGATCGCCACCAGACCGCATTCCGGGATGTCCAGGCCTTCGCGCAGCAGGTTGATGCCCACCAGCACGTCAAAGGCGCCAAGGCGCAGATCGCGCAGGATCTCGATCCGCTCGATCGTGTCGATGTCGCTGTGCATGTAGCGGATGCGGATGCCCTGCTCGTGGAAATACTCGGTCAAATCCTCGGCCATGCGTTTGGTGAGCGTCGTGACCAGCGTCCGCAGACCTGCCTTGCTGACCTTGCGGATCTCGTCCAGCAGGTCGTCCACCTGCATCTCGACCGGGCGGATCTCGATCTGGGGGTCCAAAAGGCCGGTGGGGCGGATGATCTGTTCGGTGAAGACGCCGCCGGTCTGGTCCAGTTCCCATTGCGCGGGGGTCGCGGACACGAACACCGATTGCGGGCGCATGGCGTCCCATTCCTCGAACTTCAGGGGGCGGTTGTCCATGCAGCTTGGCAGCCGGAAGCCGTGTTCGGCCAGCGTGAACTTGCGCCGGAAGTCGCCGCGATACATGCCGCCGATCTGCGGCACCGACACGTGGCTTTCGTCGGCGAAGACGATGGCGTTGTCGGGGATGAACTCGAACAGCGTGGGGGGCGGCTCGCCCGGCGCGCGGCCGGTCAGGTAGCGGCTGTAGTTCTCGATGCCGTTGCAGACGCCGGTGGCCTCCAGCATCTCCAGGTCGAAGTTGGTGCGCTGTTCCAGCCGCTGGGCCTCCAGCAGCTTGCCTTCGTCCACAAGCTGCTTCAGCCGGGTTTGCAGTTCCGCCTTGATGCCCTTGATGGCCTGCTGAAGGGTCGGGCGCGGCGTGACGTAGTGGCTGTTGGCATAGATGCGGATCTGGCGGAAGTTGTCTGTCTTTTGCCCCGTCAGCGGATCAAACTCGGTGATGGCCTCAAGCTCGTTGCCGAAGAAGTCGAAGCGCCAGGCGCGGTCCTCCAGGTGGGCGGGCCAGACCTCGACCACGTCGCCGCGCACGCGGAAGCCGCCGCGCTGGAAGGCCGCGTCCAGGCGCTTGTATTGCTGCGCGACAAGCTGGGACAGGAATTCGCGCTGGTCGTAGCTGTCGCCCACCAGCATGTCCTGCGTCATCGCCGAATAGGTCTCGACCGAGCCGATGCCGTAGATGCAGGAAACCGAGGCCACGATGATCACGTCGTCGCGTTCCAAGAGCGCCCGCGTGGCCGAATGGCGCATCCGGTCGATGGCCTCGTTGATCTGCGATTCCTTCTCGATATAGGTGTCGGACCGGGGGACATAGGCTTCGGGCTGGTAATAGTCGTAGTAGCTGACGAAGTATTCCACCGCATTGTCGGGGAAAAAGCCCTTGAACTCGCCGTAAAGCTGGGCGGCCAGTGTCTTGTTGGGCGCCAGGATGATGGCGGGGCGCTGCGTCGCCTCGATCACCTTGGCCATGGTGAAGGTCTTGCCGGTGCCGGTCGCGCCCAGCAGCACCTGGTCGCGTTCGCCCGCCTGCACGCCTTGGGTCAGTTCGACGATGGCGGTCGGCTGGTCGCCCGCGGGCTGGAACTCGCTTTTCATCACGAAACGCCGCCCGCCCTCCAGCTTGGGGCGGGTGACTTCGACGGGACGCGCGACGGGCGCGTTGGTGTTGTTGTGACCCATGGGGCATCCTTCATCGACAGACCTAAAAGGTGTGTCCCCGCGCGCGAAAGTCAACGGGGGCTGCTGACGGATCGCGGCAGCAGGGGGCGCTCGCGCCCCCTCTTGGCGCCATGCGCCAATTCACCCCCGAGGGCATTTGGACAAAGAAGAAGCGGTCAGCGCTTGAACCGCGTCGGCTGCAACTCGGCCCAGCCCGGACCGCCGTCCAGTTCCTCGGCCAGGATTTCCGCCGTGACCGGGCCAAGCGTGAAGCCCTGGTGGCCATGGCCGAAATGCGCCCAAAGGTTCGGCTGGTCGGGCACGCGGCCGATCACCGGCAGCATGTCGGGGATGCAGGGGCGGCGGCCGGTCCAGGGTTCGGCCTCGACGGGGGGACCGATGTCGAACAGTTCACGGGCGGCCTTTTCACCGTGCTTGAGTTGCGGCGGGGCCAGGCGCGGATGGCTGGTCAGTTCGGCGGCCGTGGCGATGCGCAAGCCGCGCCGCATCGGCGACAGCACGACCGAGTTGCCGAAATCCGCGATGGGATGGTTCGGCGGCGTTTCCATGCGGTAATGGCGGTGATAGCCGCGCTTGAACACCATCGGAACCCGCAGGCCGAAGCGTTGCAGCAGCATGGGAGACCAGGGGCCAAGCGCCACCACCGCGTGTTCGCCCTGGGCTTCGCCCGCACGCCAGCCGTTGCCCGCGCGGTGCAGGTCACCCGCGTCGCCGTTGACGATCCGCCCGCCCCGCCGTTCGAACAGCGCCGCATAGGCCGCGACCAGCCCGCCGGGATCGGAACAGGTCCAGGTGTCCGACCAATGGGTCGCGCCCTCGACCTCGATCTTGATGGCGGGTTCCATGGCGCGCAGGGCCTTGCCGTCCATCAGCCTGGCCTCGACCCCGAATTCGTCCCTGAATCGCTTGGCCGTCTCGCGGGCCCTTTCCATGCGGACGGGGGTGCGGTGCACCTCGATATAGCCGTCGCGGCGAATGATGTTGTCGGCGCCGGCGGCTTCGACCAGCGGCGCGTGGCGTTCGGTCGATTGGCGGATCAGCTTGCCCCAGGTCAGGGTCGCGCGCCGATGCCCCGCCGGCAGCGAGTTGATCGCATAGGTCCACACCGCGTTGATCTGGGACAGCAGGCCCGAAAGGTTCCATTTCACGTCGTAGCCCCGGCCAAGAGCGATCTGCATCAGCGCCCCCGGCGCCAGCGGCATGGCATAGGGTTCGACCGCTTCGGTCTGGATCAGGCCCGCATTGCCATAGCTTGTCTCGCGACCCGGCACGCCGCGCTCGACGATGGTGACCTGATGCCCGCGCGCCTGCAAGGCCAGCCCGGTCGTGACGCCGACCATACCCGCACCCAGAACAAGAATCTCTGCCATATCCGCCCCTTGAGCCGTGTTCCGGTCAGGGATGCAGACATTCCGTCATGGGGCAAGAGGTTCTTCGGCGACCTTCCGGATCTTTGCAAGATTTACGCGAAAAGCTCGCGGCAGAAGCTCAATCCTTCGACCAAGGCGTCCACTTCCTGCCTGGTGTTGTACATCGCGAAGGATGCCCGGGCACTGGCGGTGATTCCGAAGAACTCCATCAGCGGCATGGCGCAATGGCTGCCTGCGCGCACGGCGATGCCGCGCTTGTCCAGGATGGTGGACAGGTCATGGGCATGGGCGCCTTGCATGGTCATGGAAAAGATCGCGCCCTTGTCCGGCGCATCGCCCTGGACCTGCAACCAGTTGAGGCTGCGCAGCCGGTCGCGGGCGTAATCGCGCAAGGACCGTTCATGGGCGGAGATGTTCTCCATTCCCAGGTCCATCAGGTATTCCAGCGCCGCGCCCAGTCCGATCTGGTTGACGATGCCGGGGGTGCCCGCCTCGAACCGCAAGGGGGGGTCGGCGTAATCCACGCTGTCGCGCGTCACCGTGCGGATCATGTCGCCGCCGCCCATGAAGGGCCGCATCTCGGCCTGGCGGCCGCGCCGGATCCACATCGCGCCCGATCCTGACGGACCGTAAAGCTTGTGCCCCGTGATGCAGTAGAAATCGACGCCGAGCGCGGCCAGATCAACCGGCATGTGCACCGCCGCCTGGCTGCCGTCGGCCAGCACCGGCACGTCCGTGCCCCGCGCGATCGCCCCAACGTCCACGATGGTGCCGGTCACGTTCGACATGTGCGTGACGGCGATCAGCTTCGTGCGCGGCCCCACGGCGGCCAACACCTTTTCGGGCGGCAGCGACCCGTCGGGTTCCGGTTCCACCCATTTCAGCGTCACCCCCTGCCGTTCGCGCAGGAAATGCCAGGGCACGATGTTAGCATGGTGTTCCAGCACCGACAGCACGATCTCGTCCCCTGCCTGCAAGCGGGGCGCGGCCCAGCCATAGCTGACGAGGTTGATCCCCTCGGTAGAACCGCTGGTGAAGATCACCTCGTCTTCGTGCGGGGCGTGGAGGAAGCGGGCGATGATGGCGCGGACGCGTTCGTAATTCTCGGTCGCCAGGTTCGACAGGAAATGCAGGCCCCGGTGGACATTGGCGTATTCGTCTTCATAGGCGCGGGTGACCGCCTCGATCACCTGGCGCGGCTTTTGCGCGCTGGCGCCGCTGTCAAGATACACCAGCGGGCGCTTGTTCACCTGCCGCGACAGGATCGGGAAATCGGCGCGGACCTTATCGACATCAAAGCTCATTGCGGCATCTCCGGCATGATCCCAAGGGCGGCGGCAAGGATGGAAAGAAGGAACCCGGCGGCGATGGCGGTTCCGATCAGGCCCACCATGACCTTCAGGCTGCTGCGAAAGCCGTGCAGCGCCTTGGTGAACTGCACGGTCAGCCACAGGAACAGGGCCATCGCCGCGATGCCCAGCATCCCGGCGGCCGAGGGAAGAACCAGAGACAGCACGATCTGGGCGGCCTGGACCAGCAGCAGCAGAACCTCGATCCAGACGGTCAGCAGCAGCGCGTCCTCGAACCGGCCCCGGCCGCCGAACATGCGGCCCACGCCCGACATCAGGCCCGCCGCGACAAGAATGGCCACCATCTGCATGACCGCCAGCACCATGGGCTGCCGGCTCAGCAGAACGACCTGCGCGTCATTCTCGGCGGGCGCGGCGAACATCGCGCCCGCAAGCCAGGCCAGCAGCGCCGAGACCGACACCGCCGCCAGCAGCGCCATCCAGCGCGCCTGAACCGGCCAGTCCTGTCCCATCAGCAGCTGCGCCGCCCTTTGCGGATCGCGGAAGGACAGGCCGACCAGGGCCTTGAAATCGTCGAAACTCATGCTCGCCTCGCCAGCGCCGCGATGCCGGCGCCCCAGATCATCAGAAAGCCCGCCCCGCAGACCGCCTGCACCACGGCCAGCCCCGGTCCCGGCCCAACCAGCCCGGCCACCAGCCCGGCCAGCAGCATCGCGGGCGCCACGGCCAGCAGCGCCCAGAACAGCGCCAGGCGCGAATCCTCGGGCGACAGGCGCCAGGGCGTCAGGCGGGACAGCGCGGCCGTCAGCGCGGCCAGGGCATAGGCCAGAACCGGCATCAGAAACATCACCGCCAGCAGCGCGCCCCCCATCCGGGCCTGAAAGGGGATCGAGGGGTCCAGCTGCGCCATCCGCGCATGGGCGGGGGCCTGCGCGATCAGAAAGACCAGCATCGCGGCCATCAGCACCACCAGCTTGACCTGTTCCGGCATGGCGGAAAGGCCCCGCACCACCCGGCGCGGGGCCCACCAGCTTTGCAGCACCCGCGGGGCGATGCCCCCCGGCGCGCGCCTTATTGAACCGCGTTCAGGGTCAGCCACACGTCAAGCCGTTCATAGATGCACTCCCGGATTCCTTCGTCCTCGATCTCGGCCAGGGCGTCGGCCAGGAAGGACAGAACCAGGAACACGATGGCGCGTTCCCGCGGCACCCCGCGAGAGCGGAGATAGAACAACGCTTCCTCGTCAATCGCGCCGGTGGTCGAGCCGTGGGAGCATTTCACGTCGTCGGCGTAAATTTCCAGTTCCGGCTTGGCCAGGAACTGGCTGCGTTCGTCCAGCAGCAGCGCCTGGCTGATCTGGTAGCCGTCGGTCTTCTGCGCGCCGGGCTTGACCAGGATCTTGCCCTGGAACACGCCCTCGGCCCCGTTCTTCAGCACTTTCTTGAAGACCTGACGGCTTTCGCAGCGTTCGGCCCCGTGGGTGATGAACACGGTGTCGTCCTGGTGGAACGGCGCCTTGCCGCCATCGCCCAGCACGGCTGCGGCGATATGGGCCACGGCGTCGTCGCCCGCGATGTCGATCACGGCCTCGTTGCGCATGGTCGTGCCGTTCACCGACAGGGTGAAGGACTTGAACTGCGCGCGCTCCGCAACGCGGGCGAAGATGTGGCCGATGCCGACCCGGGGATCGACCGCGCGCTTGGACGCGACATGGTGGAAGCGCGCGCCGGGGGCCAGATCGACCTCGATCACGCTGTTCGACCGCGCGCCCGACATCCCGGTTTCCAGCAGCGTCAGTTCGACGTCCTCCTCGATGCGGATGACGTGGTGCCAGATCGCATCCGCGCTGTCCGAGGCACGCCGATGCACGACATGGATCGGCCGGGCGGGCGTCGATGTCACGCGGATCAGCAGCCCGTCGCGCGCGGCGGCCGTGTTCAGCGCCGCAAAGGGCCGCTTGACCGGCTTCTGGCCCGCCGCTTCCAGGGTGCCGTACAGATCGGCCGCCCAGCCGGCGCCTGCATCGGCCTGGGCCAGAGTCGCGATCTCGACCCCGTCCAGCGCCAGATCGTCCGAGGCCGCTTCGTCGAAGACGCCATCGACGAAGACCAGCGTCAGCTTGTCCAGTCCGTCGAACAGCGGCGTTTCCTGCGCAGCCGGAACCGCCAGCGCGGCAGGCACCGGAGCATTGAAGGGGCGCGGGTCGGTATAGCGCCAGTATTCGTCGCGCGGGCCGGGCAGGCCCATGTCCTGCAACCGGTCCAGCGCGTCCTGGCGCGCCGCCGCCGCGAACCCGCCCTGCGGCAGGTTCAGCGCCGCCAAGCGCGCCTCAAGCGCGTTGACGGGCCTGGCCGCGCCCTCGATTGTCGGGGTCTGGTCTTTCGCCTTGACTGCCGTGTCCGCCATCAGCGGGCCTCCGCCAGCAGATCGCCGTAGCCTTCTTCCTCGACCTGGAGGGCCAGTTCCGGCCCGCCCGACCTCACGATCCGGCCATCCGCCATGATATGCACCACGTCCGGCTGGATGTGGTTCAGCAGGCGCTGGTAATGCGTGATGACCAGAAAGCTGCGGTCGGGCGAACGCAGCGCGTTCACGCCGTCCGAAACCAGCCGCATCGCATCGACGTCAAGGCCCGAATCCGTTTCGTCCATGATGCACATGCGCGGTTCCAGCATGGCCATCTGCAAGATCTCGTTGCGCTTCTTTTCCCCGCCCGAGAAGCCCACGTTGACCGGGCGCTTCAGCATGTCCGGGCTGATCTGCAATTCGGCGGCCTTGGCGCGCACCAGCTTGAGGAAATCGCCCGAGGACAGTTCGTCCTGCCCGCGCGCCTTGCGCTGCGCGTTCACGGCGGTGCGCAGAAAGGTCATGTTGCCGACGCCGGGGATCTCGACCGGATACTGGAAGGCCAGGAACAGGCCGGCGCTCGCGCGCTCCTCCGGCTCCATGTCCAGCAGGCTTTCGCCGTCCAGCGTGGCGGTGCCCTCGGTAACCTCATAGCCGTCGCGGCCCGACAGGACATAGGACAGCGTGGACTTGCCCGACCCGTTCGGACCCATGATCGCATGAACCTGACCGGCCGGAACCTCCAGCGACAGACCCTTCAGGATCCGCTTGTCCTCTTCCTCAAGCTTGACGTGCAAGTTGTCGATTTTCAGCATCTTTTCCTCATCGGATGGTGGCGGCGGTGCCGAAGCCACGGCACTATCATCAAATCCCGTCGCGGCCCTTAGCCGACCGAGCCTTCCAGCGAAATGGCGACCAGCGACTGCGCCTCCATGGCGAATTCCATCGGCAGGGCCTGCAAGACCTCGCGGCAAAAGCCGTTGACGACCAGGGCCACGGCCTCCTCCTCGTCCATGCCGCGCTGGCGGCAATAGAACAGCTGGTCGTCATCGACCTTGGATGTCGTCGCCTCGTGCTCGACGCGGCTCGAGGTGTTCTTGACCTCGATATAGGGCACGGTATGGGCGCCGCACTGATCGCCGATCAGCAAGCTGTCGCACTGCGTGTAGTTGCGGCTGTTCGTCGCGCGCGGATGCATCGTCACCAGGCCGCGATAGGTGTTCTGCGCCTTGCCCGCCGAAATGCCCTTGGACACGATACGAGAGCGGGTGTTCCGGCCCAGATGGATCATCTTGGTGCCGGTGTCGGCCTGCTGGTGGTTGTTGGCGATGGCGATGGAATAGAACTCGCCCTGGGATTCGTCACCGCGCAGGATGCAGGACGGGTATTTCCAAGTGATCGCGCTGCCGGTTTCCACCTGCGTCCACATCACCTTGGCGCGGGCCTCGCGGCAGTCGGCGCGCTTGGTGACGAAGTTGTAGATGCCGCCACGGCCTTCCTCGTCGCCCGGATACCAGTTCTGGACGGTGGAATACTTGACCTCGGCGTCCTCCAGCACGACGATTTCGACGACCGCCGCGTGCAGCTGGTGCGTGTCGCGCTTCGGCGCGGTGCAGCCTTCAAGATAGCTGACATAGCTGCCCTTGTCGGCGATGATCAGCGTGCGTTCGAATTGCCCGGTGTTTTCCGCGTTGATGCGGAAATAGGTGGACAACTCCATCGGGCATTTCACGCCCTTGGGGACGTAAACGAAGCTGCCGTCCGAAAAGACCGCGCTGTTCAGCGTGGCGAAATAGTTGTCGGACTGCGGCACCACGGAGCCGAGATATTTCTTCACCAGCTCGGGATGCTCGCGGATCGCTTCGGAGATCGAGCAGAAGATGACCCCGGCCTTGGCCAGTTCGTCCTTGAAGGTCGTGCCGACCGACACCGAATCGAACACCGCGTCGACGGCTACGCGCCGGCCTTCGGTCGCAGCGATCGCCATGTCCACGCCCGGGGACGGCGATGCCCCCTCGACCCCTGCCAGGATCATCTGTTCCTTCAGCGGAATGCCCAGCTTTTCATAGGTCGCCAGCAGCTTCGGATCCACCTCGTCCAGGGACTTCGGCTTCACTTCCATGCTTTTCGGGCGGGCGTAGTAATACTGGTCCTGATAGTCGATGTCTGGATAGTTCAGCATCGCCCATCTCGGCTCCGTCATGGTCAGCCAGCGGCGATAGGCTTCCAGCCGCCATTCGGTCATCCATTCCGGTTCGTTGTTCTTCTGCGAGATCAGGCGGACGATGTCTTCGTTCAGCCCCTTGGGGGCATAGTCCATCTCGATCTCGGTATCCCAGCCGTATTTGTAGCTGCCAATGCTTTGCACGGCCTCGACCGTTTCGCGGTCAACGCCCTCGCGCACGTCAAGATCGGTGGTTGCAGTCATCCTTTGTCCTTCCCAAGGCTGGGTGTGTCGCCTAGCCGTTGCGTTCGCGCCAGCGTCCATACGCGCTTTCCCACGCATCCGCAAATCGGTTCACCTGATCGTCGCCCATAGCCGGGCTTATCGAGATCCGAATTGCCGATTGCGCGGCCTTATCGTCGAAACCCATGGCTTGCAGCACGCCGCTGGCCCGGACCTTGCCCGAGGAACAGGCCGAGCCCGCCGAAATGGCAAAGCCCGCCAGATCCATCTGCATGACCTGGGTTTCACCCTTCCAGCCCGATGTAAGAAGGCAGGTCGTGTTCGGCAAGCGCCTGGCGCCCTTTCCGGCAACGATTGTTCCGGGCAAGGACAGCAGCCGTTCCTCCAGGGCGTCGCGGCGGGCGGCGACCTGATCCCACAGGCCCGCCTCCAGATCCTTCTGCGCCGCCTTGGCCGCCGCCGCAAAGCCCAGAATGCCGAGGAGGTTCTCGGTCCCGCCGCGTCGGCCCTGTTCCTGACCCCCGCCCCGGATCAGCGCGGGCACGTCGGTGCCGCGCCTGACGATCAGCGCGCCGATCCCCTTCGGCCCGCCCAGCTTGTGGGCGCTGACAAAGCCCGCCGTGACGCCCAGCCAGTTGAAGGCGAAAGGCACCTTGCCGAAAGCCTGCGTCAGGTCGCTGGAGGCCAGCCCCTGCGGCAGATCCTGGATCACGCCCGTTTCGTTGTTCGCCAGTTGCAGGCTGGCCCGCGCCGGGTCCGGCACCGTGACGATCCCGTCGCCGTCCACCGCCAGATCCTGCTCGCACCAGACCTTGATCGCGCTGTGTTCCACCGGCGCGCAATGGACGCCCCTGCCCGCCAGCACCATCGCTGCCGCTTCCGTCGTGCCCGAGGTGAAGATCACGTCCGCGCCTTCCGCGCCCAGGGCGGCCGCCAGTTCCTCGCGCGCGCGTTCCATCGCCATCCTGGCCTCGCGGCCCTCGGTATGGACCGAGGACGGGTTGCCCACGATCTCCATCCCGTCGCGCATCGCGGCCTTTGCCTCGGGGCGCAGGGGAGTGGTGGCGTTCCAGTCGAGATAGGTTCTCATCCGATCGCCTCGGCGATCTTTTGCGCCAGCCTGCGGGCCACGGCCTCCTTGGCCATGCGCGGCCATGCCTCGGCGCCTGTTCCGGTGATAACGGTGACGGCGTTTTCCGATCCGCCCATGATGCCGGTGCCTTCGCTGACATCGTTGGCGACGATCCAGTCGCAGCCCTTGCGCAGCCGCTTGTCGGTTGCATGGGCGATCACGTCGTTGGTTTCCGCCGCAAATCCCACCACCAGCCCCGGGCGCCGTTCACCGGGCTGGCTGATCCAGGCCAGGATGTCGGGGTTTTCCGTCATTTCCAGCAAGGGCGGCTTGCCGGTGCCGTCCTTCTTCATCTTCTTCGCGGACGAGTTGCGGATCCGCCAATCCGCCACCGCCGCCGCCATCACCGCCGCGTCGGCGGGCAGCGCGGCTTCCACCGCGTCGCGCATCTGACGGGCGGTCTGGACGCGGATCACCTCGACCCCTTCGGGCGGGGCGATCTCGGCCGGGCCGGTGACAAAGCTGACCCGCGCGCCCATGTCGCGCAAGGCGGCGGCGATCGCCGTTCCCTGCGCCCCCGAGGATCGGTTGGCGATATAGCGCACCGGGTCGATGGGTTCGTGCGTCGGCCCCGAGGTCACGATCACATGCCGCCCCGCCAGCGCGCCCGTGCGGACCTGCGCCTCGGGCAGCAGCTTCAGGGGCGCGGCGGGGGCCAGTTCCTCGCGGATGGCTTCCAGGATCGCCTCGGGTTCGGACATGCGGCCGGTGCCGTATTCGCCGCAGGCCATGTCGCCGTCCTCGGGGCCGACGAACAGGATGCCGTCGTCGCGCAGCACCCGCAGGTTCCGCTGCGTCGCAGGGTGGTGCCACATCCGCACGTTCATGGCGGGCGCGACCAGCACGCGCTTGTCGGTCGCAAGCAGCAGCGTGGAGGCCAGGTCGTCCGCCAGGCCATGCGCCATCTTGGCCAGCAGGTCGGCGGTCGCGGGCGCCACCACCACCAGATCGGCGTCGCGCGACAACCGGATATGGCCGATCTCGGCTTCGGACGCGATGTCCCACAGGCTGTCGTGCGCGGCTTCGCCCGACAGGACCGACAGGGTCATGGCCGTGGTGAACTGCGCGCCCGCCTGCGTCAGGACGGGGGTAACGGCCGCGCCCTCGGCGCGCAGCAGCCGGATCAGCCCCGGCACCTTCATGGCCGCGATGCCGCCGCCAACGATCAGCAGGATACGCTTGCCGTTCATCTTGCCCCCTTGTCGCGCCGTGCCAGACACATAGCCGTCCCGCCCCCTCCTCGCAAGCAATCGCCTTTCGTTAACCTTTCCTTAAGCCCCCCGCCGTTAACCATCGCGGGAACGAGAAGGAAACGTCATGGTCGCCATCGCCTATTCCGTCGCATTCGAAGGGATCGAGGCGCGGCTGGTCGAGGTTCAGTGCTCGGTCGCGGCGGGCCTGCCGGGCTTTGCCATCGTGGGTCTGCCCGACAAGGCCGTCAGCGAGGCGCGCGAGCGGGTGAAGGCCGCCTTCGGCGCGCTGTCCATCGCCATGCCGAACCGCCGCCTGACCGTGAACCTGTCCCCCGCCGACATCCCCAAGGAAGGCTCTCATTTCGACCTGCCCATCGCCCTGGCGATCCTGGCCGCCCTTGAGATCGTGCCGGGCGAGGAACTGTCCCGCTGCGTGGCCCTGGGGGAACTGGCGCTGGACGGGCGGCTGGTCGCGGTGACGGGCGCCCTGCCCGCCGCCATGGCCGCCGCCGAGGACGACCGCGCGCTCATCTGCCCCCGGTCCTGCGGCCCGGAAGCCGCCTGGGTCGATGCCGTCCCGGTTCTTGCCCCCGCCACGCTGCGCGAGGTGATCGACCATCTGACCGACCGCGCGCCCATCGCCCGCGCGCAGCCCGGCGTGATCGACGGCGCCGTCACGGGGGGTTGCCTGTCCGAGGTGAAAGGCCAGGAACGCGCCAAGCGCGCCCTTGAAATCGCCGCAGCCGGGCGGCACCACCTGCTGATGGTCGGCCCGCCCGGCGCGGGAAAGTCCATGCTCGCCGCCCGCCTGCCCGGCCTGATGCCGCCCCTTGGCGCGGCCGAGGCGCTGGAAACCTCCATGATCCATTCGCTTGCGGGCACCCTGGACGACGGCGGCATTTCCCGCCGCGCGCCTTTCCGGGAACCCCACCACACCGCGTCGATGGCCGCCATCGTCGGCGGCGGGCGCGGCGCCAAGCCGGGCGAGATCAGCCTGGCCCACAACGGCGTCCTGTTCATGGACGAGTTTCCCGAATTTCCCCGGCAGGTGCTGGAAACCCTGCGCCAGCCCATCGAGACGGGCGAGGTCGTGGTGGCCCGCGCCAATGCCCATATCCGCTATCCCTGCCGCTTCCTGCTGATCGCCGCCGCCAACCCCTGCCGCTGCGGCTATCTGGCCGATGCCGCCCGGGCCTGTCCGCGCGCGCCGACCTGCGGCGGGGACTACATGGGCAAGATCTCGGGTCCGCTCATGGACCGCTTCGACCTGCGGCTCGAGGTTCCGGCCGTCGGCTTCCTGGACCTGGAACTGCCCTCGGACGGGGAAACCTCGGCGCAGGTCGCGGCGCGGGTGGCTGAGGCGCGCGAGGTGCAGGCGGCGCGGTTCCGCGGCCATCCGCAGATCCGCGTGAACGCCGAGGCGTCTGGCAGCCTTCTGGACCGGATCGCCGCGCCGGATCAGGAAGGCCGGGCCCTGATTTTGAAGGCATCGGAACGGCTGGGCCTGACCGCGCGCGGCTATCACCGCATCCTGCGCACCGCGCGCACTATTGCGGACCTCGCCGGTTCCGCCGCCGTCCGCACGCCCCATCTGGCCGAGGCGATCAGCTATCGCCTGCCCTTTGTGGCAGGCGGCTGATTGCGCATCGTGCAAGGCGGGGCTATGGCGGGCCAACCCTGACAACGGACCCGGACCATGCCCCCTATCAGCGCCCGGATCGGCGGCATCCTGACCGCCCTCGCCCTGCTGGCAACGGTTCCGCATGAATACGGCGCGGGCCAGGGCTTCGCCGATGCCGCCGCGGTTCTGCTGGTCGGGGCGCTTGCGCTGTTTTCGTTGACCGCAAAGCTGTCGCGGCTGGCCTTTGTCGCGGTGGGCCTCGCCCTCGTGGCCTGGGCTGCCGCAGCCCGTGCCGACTGGGCGCAGGCCACGCTGACGGCGCTGACGCGCGGCGGCTTCGTTATCGCGCTGTTCACGGCGCTGTCGGCGCTCCGCAGCGCGGCCATCGGGTCGCAGGCGATCCTGGACTGCGGGCGCTTCCTGGCGCGCCAGCCGCCGGGGAGGCGCTATCTGGCGCTGACGCTGGGCGGGCATCTGTTCGGGCTGATCCTGCTTTACGGATCCATCTCGCTTCTGGGGTCGCTCGCCGCCGAAAGCACCGCGCGAGAGGCGAACCAGGAACTGCGCCGCCACCGGCTGCGGCGGATGCTGGTGGCGGTCCAGCGGGGCTTCGCCTCGACGCTGTGCTGGTCGCCGATGGCGTTGTCGATGGCCGTCACCCTGTCGGTCGTGCAAGGCGCGTCCTGGCCCGGCGCGGTCGGGTTCTGCCTTGTCAGCTCGGCCCTGATGATCGGCATCGGCTGGCTGCTGGACGCGGTGTTCAAGCCGCGGCTTTCCGCCCCGCCCCCGCCCCGCGCGATCGAGACCGACCGCTGGCTGGTCCGCCTGCGCCCGCTTTTGGTCCTGCTGGCCGTTGTCGTGGGGGGCGTCTTCGCGCTGCATCTGGCGACCGGCGTCGCCGTGACGGGCGCGGTGATGACGGTGGTTCCGCTGGTCGCGATGGGCTGGCTCCTGATCCTGCCGCCCCTGCCGGGTGGCCGCGCCGCCACCCTGGGCGCGCGCATCGGCCAGTTCGCCACGCGCGATCTGGCGGGCTATCGGGGCGAGATCATCCTGCTGTTCATGGCAGGCTTCATCGGCAGCCTGGGCTCGTACCTGTTGGTGCCGGTCATGGCCGCGCACGGGCCGGATCCGTCGGTTGTCCCGCCTTTGCTGTTCCTGGCGGCGCTGGTCTGGGCGATCCCGCTGACCGGACAGATCGGCATGAACCCGATCCTGGCCGTGTCGCTGCTGGTGCCGCTGCTGCCCGCGCCCGAGACGCTGGGCATTCACCCCACGGCCATGGTGGTGGCGATCACCGGCGGATGGGCCATCAGCGGCAACACCTCGCCCTTCACCGCCTCGGTCCTGCTGGTGGGCAAGCTGGGCGGGGTCGAGGCCCGTCATGCAGGTGCGCGGTGGAACGGGCTTTACGCCCTGGCCACGGGCGCGGCGCTGACCCTGTGGGTGCTCATCGTCGCGGCCCTTCTGTAGGACCGCGGCGATCGTCTCACTCGACCTCCACCAGCAGGTCTTTCGCGTCGATCTGTTCGCCGGGGCGGACGTGGACGGCCTTGACGGTGCCGTCGCGGTCGGCGTGGAGGCCGGTTTCCATCTTCATCGCCTCGATGGTCAGCAGCAGGTCGCCCTGACGCACCTTTGCGCCCACTGTCGCCGCGACCGAGGCCACGACGCCCGGCATCGGCGCGCCGACATGGCCGGCATTGGCCGGATCGGCCTTGGGACGCGCCGCGGCGGTCGCGGTGGCCTTGCGGTTCGGCACGCGGACCTGGCGCGGCTGGCCGTTCAGTTCGAAGAAGACCTTGACCTCGCCCTTCTCGTCCGTCTCGCCGATGGTCAGGAACCGCACCTCGAGGGTCTTGCCGGGGTCGATCTCGACGCTGATCTCGTCGCCCGGCTCCATGCCGTAGAAGAAGTTCCGGGTCGGCAGCACGCGCACCGGGCCATAGGTCTCGTGGCGCGTCCTGTAGTCGGTGAACACCTTGGGATACATCAGGTAGCCGTTCAGATCCTCGTCGTCGATGGCGACGCCCAGGTCTTCGGACAGCTTCCGGCGGGTGGCCTCGATGTCCACGGGGGGCAGATGCGCGCCGGGGCGGTCGGTGATGGGCGCCTCGCCCTTCAGGACCTTGCGCTGCAGCTCGGCGGGCCAGCCGCCGGGGGGCTGGCCGAGGTTGCCCTTCATCATGTCCACCACGCTGTCGGGGAAGCTGACCTCGGTGGCCGGGTCCATGACCTGCGCGGGCGTCAGCCCCTGGGCCACCATCATCAGCGCCATGTCGCCCACCACCTTGGACGACGGCGTGACCTTCACGATGTCGCCGAACATGCGGTTCACGTCGGCATAGGCCTGCGCCACCTCGTGCCAGCGGTCCTCCAGCCCCATCGATCGCGCCTGCGCCTTGAGGTTGGTGAACTGCCCGCCCGGCATCTCGTGGAGATAGACCTCGGAGGCCGGGGATTGCAGGCCGGACTCAAACGCCGCGTATTGCTCGCGCACGCGTTCCCAGTAGTTGCTGATCTGCCGGATCGCCGCGATGTCGAGCCCCGTGTCGCGCTCGGTGCCCTCCAGCGCCTCGACGATGGAGCCGAGGCAGGGCTGCGAGGTGCCGCCCGAAAAGGCGTCCATGGCCGCATCGACCGCGTCCACCCCCGCCTCGGCCGCCGCCAGGATCGTGGCCCCGGCAAGGCCGCTGGTGTCATGGGTGTGGAAGTGGACGGGCAGGCCCACCTCCTCCTTCAGCGCGCGGATCAGGATGCGCGCGGCGGCGGGCTTCAGAAGGCCCGCCATGTCCTTCAGGCCCAGCACATGCGCGCCGGCGGCCTTCAGGTCCTGGGCGGTGCTGACGTAATAGGCCAGGTCGTACTTGGACCGGTCGGGGTCCAGCATGTCGCCCGTATAGCAGACGGTGCCTTCGCAGATCTTGCCGGTGGCGATCACCGCGTCCATGGCGACGCGCATGTTTTCCACCCAGTTGAGGCTGTCGAAGACCCGGAACACGTCCACGCCGCTGTCCGCCGCCTGACGCACGAAGGACTGCACCACATTGTCGGGATAGTTGGTGTAGCCCACGCCGTTGGACGCCCGCAGCAGCATCTGCGTCATCAGGTTGGGCATCGCCTGCCGGATGTCGCGCAGCCGCTGCCAGGGGCATTCCTGCAGGAAGCGATAGGCCACGTCGAAGGTCGCCCCGCCCCAGCATTCCACGCTGAACAGCCCCGGCAGGTTGGCGGCGTAAGATGGGGCCACGCGGATCATGTCGATGGACCGCATCCGCGTCGCCAGCAGCGACTGGTGGCCGTCGCGCATGGTGGTGTCGGTCATCAGGAGGCGCTTCTGATCGGCCATCCAGTCGGCCACCGCCTGCGCGCCCTTCTCCTCGAGCATCTGCCGGGTGCCGGGCGCGGGCTCCGCCTTCGGCGCGGGCGGCACCGGCGGGCGGGCCTGGGCAGGCGGCCGGGGGCGGCCCGCCGTTTCCGGGTGGCCGTTCACGCTGATGTCGGCCAGATAGGTCAGGATCTTGGTGGCCCGGTCCTGGCGCTTGTCGAACCGGAACAGCTCGGGCGTGGTGTCGATGAACTTGGTGGTATAGGTGTCGTCGAGAAAGGTCGGGTGCTTCAGCAGGTTGATCACGAAGTCGATGTTCGTGCTGACCCCCCGCACCCGGAACTCGCGAAGCGCGCGGTCCATGCGGCGGATCGCCCCTTCGGGCGTCTGCGCCCAGGCTGTGACCTTGACCAGCAGCGAGTCGTAGTAGCGCGTGATCACGCCGCCCGAATAGGCGGTGCCGCCGTCCAGCCGGATGCCGTTGCCGGTGGCCGACCGATAGGCGGTGATCCGGCCATAGTCGGGGATGAAGTTGTTCAGCGGATCCTCGGTCGTGACACGGCATTGCAGCGCGTGGCCCGACAGCGTGATTTGATCCTGGGAGGGCACGCCCGTCGCCTCGGCCAGCGTCGCGCCCTCGGCGATGCGGATCTGGGACTGCACGATGTCGATGCCGGTGACCTCCTCGGTCACGGTGTGCTCGACCTGCACGCGCGGGTTCACCTCGATGAAGTAGAACTGCTGCGTGTCCATGTCCATCAGGAACTCGACCGTGCCCGCGTTCTGGTATCCGACCGCTTGCCCGATCCGCAGCGCCAGTCCGCAGACCTCGGCCCGCTGGTCTTCGGTGAGGTAAGGCGCGGGCGCGCGCTCGACGACCTTCTGGTTGCGGCGCTGAACGGTGCAGTCGCGCTCATACAGGTGATACAGCCCGCCATGCGTGTCGCCCAGCAGCTGCACCTCGACGTGGCGGGCGCGAAGGATCATCTTTTCCAGATAGCCCTCGCCGTTGCCGAAGGCGGCCTCGGCCTCGCGCCGGCCCTCGCGGACTTTGTCCACCAGTTCCTCGGGGCCGCTGATCGGCCGCATCCCGCGCCCGCCGCCGCCCCAGGAAGCCTTCAGCATCAAGGGATAGCCGATGGCGGCGGCCTCACGCTTGATCGCCTCGAAGTCGTCGCCCAGCACCTCCGTCGCGGGGATCACCGGCACGCCCGCCCCGATCGCCACGCGCCGTGCGCTGGCCTTGTCGCCAAGCGCCCGCATGGTGTCCGCGCGCGGGCCGATAAAGGTGATCCCGGCTTGCGCGCAGGCATCCACGAAGTCGGGGTTCTCGCTCAGCAAGCCATAGCCCGGATGGATCGCGTCGGCGCCCGACTCCTTCGCCACCCGGATGATCTCGGGGATCGAGAGATACGCCGCCACCGGACCCAGCCCCTCGCCGATCCGGTAGGCCTCGTCCGCCTTGAAGCGGTGCAGCCCCAGCTTGTCCTCCTCGGCATAAACGGCGACCGTCCGCTTGCCCAGCTCGTTGGCCGCCCGCATCACCCGGATCGCGATCTCTCCGCGGTTGGCCACAAGAATCTTGTTGAACATCGCGCCGTCCCCCTTCGAAGTTGCGCGAGAGACTAGCGATGCCGCAGCGCAGCGCAAGCGCCACGACACCCCGACTGCAACAAAAGGTTTACGCAAGGTCGTGTTCGCCTGATGTTCCCATTCTGCGGTTGCTTTTTGCCCCCGCCGCACTATGTGATGCGCTTGGTCGGCCAGGGACGCAGCATGGAACAGAAGTTCATCGAGGTTCGCGGCGCGCGCGAACACAACCTCAAGGGCGTGGACATGGACATCCCGCGCGACAAGCTGGTGGTGATTACCGGGCTGTCGGGTTCGGGCAAGTCCTCGCTGGCCTTCGACACGATCTATGCCGAAGGGCAGCGCCGCTATGTCGAAAGCCTGTCGGCCTATGCGCGGCAGTTCCTGGACATGATGGGCAAGCCCGACGTCGATCACATCACCGGCCTGTCGCCCGCCATCAGCATCGAACAAAAGACCACCTCGAAGAACCCCCGGTCAACCGTCGGAACAGTCACGGAGATCTACGACTACCTGCGGCTGCTGTTCGCCCGCGCGGGCACGCCCTATTCCCCCGCCACCGGCCTGCCGATCGAGGCGCAGCAGGTCCAGGACATGGTGGACCGGATCATGGAGATGCCCGAAGGCACGCGCGCCTATCTGCTGGCGCCCATCGTCCGCGACCGCAAGGGCGAATACCGCAAGGAGTTCCTGGAGCTTCGCAAGCAGGGCTTCCAGCGGGTCAAGGTGAACGGCCGGTTTTACGAACTGGACGAGCCGCCCGTGCTGGACAAGAAGTTCCGCCATGACATCGACGTGGTGGTGGACCGCATCGTTGTGCGCGAAGGGCTGGAAACGCGCCTGGCCGATTCGCTGCGCACCGCGCTGGATCTGGCCGACGGCATCGCCGTCGTGGAAACCGCCGCCGATGAGCCGGAGCGGACGACCTTCAGCGAAAACTTCGCCTGCCCGGTCAGCGGCTTCACCATCCCGGAAATCGAGCCGCGGCTGTTTTCCTTCAACGCCCCATACGGCGCCTGCCCGGTCTGCGACGGCTTGGGGGCCGAACTGTTCTTCGACGAACGGCTGGTGGTGCCGGACGCCGCGCTGTCCGTGGACAAGGGCGCCATCGCCCCCTGGGCCAAGTCGAAGTCCGCTTATCTGACGCAGACGGTCAACGCGCTGGCCAAGCATTACGGCTTCGACAAGAAGACGCCGTGGAAGAACCTGCCCGCTGACGTGCAGCGCATGTTCCTGCACGGCTCGGGCAAGGAGGAGATCGAGTTCCGTTTTGACGACGCGGGCCGCGTCTACAACGTCCGCCGCGTGTTCGAGGGGGTGATCCCCAACATGGAACGCCGGATGCGCGAATCCGACAGCGCATGGGTGCGCGAGGAATTCGAGCGTTACCAGAACAACCGCCCCTGCGGCGCCTGCCATGGCTATCGCCTGAAAGACGAGGCCCTTGCGGTCAAGATCGCGGGCCAGCATATCGGCCAGGTGGTCGAACTGTCGATCAAGGAGGCGCTTGCCTGGATCGAGGCCGCGCCCCAGCACCTTTCCAAGCAGAAGAACGAGATCGCCCATGCGATCCTCAAGGAAATCCGCGAACGGCTGGGCTTTCTGGTCAATGTCGGCCTGGACTATCTGACGCTGAGCCGCGCGGCGGGCACCCTGTCGGGCGGCGAAAGCCAGCGGATCCGGCTGGCGTCCCAGATCGGGTCGGGCCTGACCGGGGTGTTGTATGTGCTGGACGAACCCTCCATCGGGCTGCACCAGCGCGACAACGACCGGCTGCTGGACACGCTGAAGGGGCTGCGCGACCAGGGCAACTCGGTCATCGTGGTGGAACATGACGAGGACGCGATCCGCCATGCCGATTACGTTTTTGACATGGGGCCGGGCGCGGGCGTCCACGGCGGCACCGTGGTCAGCCACGGCACGCCCGACCAGATCGCCGCCGACCCGGCCAGCCTGACGGGGCAGTACCTGTCGGGCGTCCGGGAAATCCCGGTCAGCGACGAACGCCGCAAGGGCAACGGCAAGGCCGTGAAGGTGGTCAAGGCCACTGGCAACAACCTCAAGGATGTCACGGCGGAGTTTCCGCTGGGCAGGTTCGTCTGCGTGACCGGCGTTTCGGGCGGCGGCAAGTCCACGCTGACCATCGAGACGCTGTTCAAGACCGCCAGCCTGCGCCTGAACGGCGCGCGCCAGACCCCCGCCCCCTGCGAGACCATCACGGGGCTGGAGCATCTGGACAAGGTGATCGACATCGACCAGCGGCCCATCGGCCGCACCCCCCGGTCGAACCCCGCGACCTATACCGGCGCCTACACCCCCATCCGCGACTGGTATGCGGGCCTGCCCGAATCCAAGGCGCGCGGCTACAAGCCCGGCCGGTTCAGCTTCAACGTCAAGGGCGGCCGGTGCGAGGCCTGCCAGGGCGACGGCGTTATCAAGATCGAGATGCACTTCCTGCCCGATGTCTACGTCACCTGCGAGACCTGCAAGGGCAAACGGTATAACCGCGAAACGCTTGAGGTGCTGTTCAAGGGCAAGTCCATCGCCGACGTGCTGGACATGACGGTCGAGGACGCGCAGGGCTTCTTTTCCGCCGTTCCCGCCATCCGCAACAAGATGGACGCGCTGATGGAAGTGGGCCTGGGCTACGTCAAGGTCGGCCAGCAGGCCACCACCCTGTCGGGGGGCGAGGCGCAGCGGGTGAAGCTGGCCAAGGAACTGTCGCGCCAGTCCACCGGCAAGACGCTGTATATCCTGGACGAACCCACCACCGGCCTGCATTTCGAGGACGTGCGCAAGCTTCTGGAGGTGCTGCACCGGCTGGTGGACCAGGGCAACACGGTGGTGGTGATCGAACACAACCTGGATGTCATCAAGACCGCCGACTGGATCATCGACATCGGCCCCGAAGGCGGCGACGGCGGCGGGCGCATCGTGGCGGTCGGCACGCCCGAGGACGTGGCCAGGATCGCCGAAAGCCATACGGGCCGCTATCTTGCGCCGATGCTGCGGCCCGCGCGCGTCCGGGCGGCGGAGTAAGCGTTAATCCACCGCGATCCGCTGGACGATGCAGCCCGATCCGTCGCGCGCTGAAAACGGGGCGGGCCGTTCGAATGCGGCGCAGAGCCTGATGCTGTCGGGCGCCACAAGCTCGATCCGGTAAGGCGCGGCGGTGAAGGGGTCGGCCAGGCGCGGGGTCGCCGGGCAGGCCTCGGTCGGGGCGGGGTCGGTCACCACCTGACCGGCACCCTGCGCCTTGCAGTGCAGCAGCGACTGGATCTCGGACAGGTCGCGGTCCCGGGTCTGGTCGCGCCGTTCCGCCCTGCCCTGCGCGGGTCCGCCGCTTGCCGCGATCCCGGCGGCCAGGACCGCCAGCGACAGCGCGGCCAGCGCCCGGACGGGCCAGTGCCTAACCATCCAGGTCCTCGCGGTAGCAGGCGCCCACCAGCAGCCCCATCACCGCCACCAGGGCGCATTTCGCAGCCAGGCGCGGCGTCAGGGCGCCCGACAGAAAGGCGTAAACGACCGAAACCACATCGCCCAGCAGCACCAGGGCGGCGGCAAGAACCGTGACCGACGCGAAGACCCGCCGCGCCTGCGAGCGTCTTTGCCGGTCGCTTGGGCCGGTTTGCCGCGCCATGCGATGGTCCAAAGCCAGGAACAACGGCAGAAAGGCGATGATCGCGGCGATCGAGAACCGCATCGACCCGGTGTCGGGCGGGCCTGCCTCTGTCAGGTCGGGAATGGCGGCGTCGATGACCTGAAAGCCGAGGCGCGTGACATGAAAGCACAACAACACCAGCGCGATCATCAGCAGCGCATGCAACATCGCCTCGCGCGCCGAAACATAGGGGCGCGGGCGCGGCACAGGCGGCAGGTCGCCCCCGCCTTGCCAGGCGGCCATCGCGCCCTCGATCTCGGGCACGGTCCAGCCGGCCCCTTGCAGGGCTTCGCGGATGCGCGGCGCCTCGTGTCCGCCCGCCAGGGCGTCACGCACGAATTGCGAAAGCTGCTCGGTCGCGGCCACGGCTTTCCCCCTTGCTGGCGGCCAGGTTCGCGCGGCTGGACGAAGCCTGTCAACCGGCCGAAAAAATCCGCCCGAAAGGTGATTTTCCCTCTTGCGCCCCCCTGCGCAGTCCCATAAATCACCGCTCACCGAAGGCGAGACGGTCAAACGGAACGCCAAACGGAACAGGATGCGGGCGTAGCTCAGGGGTAGAGCATAACCTTGCCAAGGTTAGGGTCGTGAGTTCGAATCTCATCGCCCGCTCCAGAACACAAAAAAGCCGGACCTTCGGGTCCGGCTTTTTTGTTTCAATCTTGGGTTGACATGTTTAGACATTTTATTGCACAGATTGCAACAAGGTGTTGACAAGGCGCCGCAGCCCTGGCCTGAATACCAATTAAATGAAATACATATAAAAAACTCAGACCAGAGCCTTGAACGAGCCACCCAGGTACTCGTTACCCGTCACCCCTTCGGCATGCTTGTCTTCCACACCGGCATGCCGTTAACCTTTCGGTGACGAGGCACATTCGCGCAAAGGCTTTACACTGTCAAGTTTGGCAATGAGGTAAGATGCCTGTTCGCGGCGCATTGCCCCAAGCCTTGATCACGGCAGGCGTCGCCCTGCTGGACGAGGAAGGAGCGGAAGGTTTGACGCTGAGGCGCGTGGCCGCGCGGGCGGGCGTGTCCCACGCCGCGCCGGCCCATCACTTCGGTGGCATGCCGGGCCTGAAGATCGCCATCGCGACAAAGGGATTTCAAAGCTTCCTGCACGATCTGGCCGCCACCCGCGACAGCCTGCCCGAAGGGACCAGTCCCTTTCAGGCGCTGCTTGCGGTCAACATGACCTATATCCGTTTTGCGGGTTCGCGGACGGCGCTGTTCCGACTGATGTTCGACCAGTTGCCCACGCAGGATCCGGAACTGCGCGATACCGCCCATGGCAGCTATCTTGTTCTCAAGGGCCTGTGCGCGCCCTTCACGGCCAGCCGCCCCGCCGCCGCGTTCGAGGCGGCGGTCTGGGCGCTGACCCATGGCTATGCGGCCCTGAACATCGGCAAGACCTATCTGCCCGAATCGCAGATCCGGACGTCCTCCTACGAGGATGCCCTGCGCCTGCTGGTCGGCTGACCGGCGGCGCAGGCGGGGCGTCAGCCGTCCACACGGATCCGCGCGTTTTGCGGATCGTAAGGGCTGTCCTCGGTCACTTCGGCGTCCCACAATTCGCGGAACATGCGGACCTTCAGCTTTGTCCCCGGCGCCGCCAGATCCGGTCGGACATAGCCCATGCCGATCTGCTTGCCGAAGGCCGCCGAATACCCGCCCGAGGTCAGGCGGCCGATCTTCCGGCCGTCCAGGAAGATCCCCTCGCGGCCCCAGGGATCGGCGTCCTGCGGCCCGTCGATCAGCAGCGTGACGCACATCGACCGGATGCCCTTGGCCTCCATCGCCGCCTTGCCCCGGAAATCCTTGGACAGGTCCACGAAGCGGTCCAGACCGGCTTCCAGCGGGGTCGCGTCGCGGCCCAGTTCCGTGCCGAAGGCGCGATAGGATTTTTCCTGCCGCAGCCAGTTCTGCGCCCGCGCGCCGACCAGCTTCATGCCCAAAGGCTCGCCCGCCTCGACCAGCCGGTCGAACAGGTGGTTCTGCATTTCGATCGGGTGGTGCAGTTCCCAGCCAAGTTCGCCCGTATAGGCGACGCGGATGGCGTTGACCGGAACCATCCCCAGCTCGATCCGCTTGGCCGACAGCCAGGGGAACCGCTTGTTGGACAGCGCGGTTTCGGGCTGCGCGTCGCGGATCAGCTTGGCCAGGATGTCGCGGGACGCAGGCCCAGCCAGGGCAAAGACGCCCCATTGGGTCGTCACGTCCTGGATGCTGACGAAATCGCCGCCCGCCGCCATGAAATCCTCTGCGGATTTCACCAGATGGTCGCCGTCATAGGCCGCCCAGGCCCCGGCGGAGACAAGATAGTAGTCGTTCTCGGCCAGGCGGACGATGGTGTATTCGGTCCGCGTGGTTCCCGCGTCGGTCAGCGCATAGGTCAGGTTGATGCGGCCCACCTTGGGCAGCTTGTTGGTGGTCAGCCAGTCCAGGAACGCCGTCGCGCCCGGTCCCTTGACGGTGTGCTTGGCGAATGCCGTCGCGTCGATCAGGCCCGCCGCATTGCGGATCGCCTCGGCCTCGGCCTTGGCGTATTGCCACCAGCCGCCGCGGCGGAAGCTGCGAGACGCATGGTCGTCGAAGTCCTGCGGGCCGAAGTAGTTCGGGCGTTCCCAGCCGTTCACATGGCCGAACTGCGCGCCGCGCGCCTTTTGCCGGTCATAGGCGGGCGAGGTGCGCAGCGGGCGGCAGGCTTCGCGCTCCTCGTCGGGGTGGTGCAGGATGAAGACGTGCTCATAGGCCTCCTCGTTCTTGCGGGCGGCGTATTCGGTCGTCATCCAGCCGCCGTAGCGGCGCGGATCGAGGGAGGCCATGTCGATCTCGGCCTCGCCTTCCACCATCATCTGCGTCAGGTAATGGCCGACGCCGCCCGCCGCGGTGATGCCGAAGCTGAAGCCCTCGGCCAGCCACATGTTGCGCAGGCCGGGGGCCGGGCCGACCAGGGGGTTGCCGTCGGGGGTATAGCAGATCGGCCCGTTGTAGTCGTCCTTCAGCCCCACCGTTTCCGAGGTCGGAAGCCGGTGGATCATGGACATGTATTCCTCCTCGATCCGTTCCAGATCCAGCGGGAACAGGTCGGCGCGGAAGGATTCGGGCACGTCATACAGGAACCGCGCGGGGGCGTTGCGTTCATAGGGGCCGAGGATCCAGCCGCCGCGTTCCTCGCGCACATACCATTTCGCGTCGGCATCGCGCAGGACCGGGTGTTCCGGGTTGCCTTCGGCGCGCCACTTCACCAGGGCCGGGTCGGGTTCGGTGACAATATACTGGTGCTCGACCGGGATCGCGGGGATCTTGATCCCCAGAAGACGGGCGGTGCGCTGCGCGTGGTTGCCGGTGGCGGTCACGACATGCTCGGCCCGGATCTCGAAGGTTTCGCCCGATCCGACCAGGTTGCCGCCCTTTTCCACCAGCTTTTCGCAGGTGACGATCCATTCGCTGCCGGTCCACCGATAGCCGTTGACCTGGATCTTGCGCTCGATGGTGGCGCCGGCCATGCGCGCGCCCTTGGCCATGGCCTGGGTCACGTCGGCGGGGTTGATATAGCCGTCGGTCGGGTGGAACAGCGCGCCTTTCAGATCCTCGGTGCGGACCAGCGGCCAGCGGTCCCTGATCTGCTGGGGCGTCAGGAATTCATGCTCGATCCCGACCGTCTCGGCGGTGGCGGAATAGAGCATGTATTCGTCCATGCGCGCATCCGTCTGCGCCATCCGCAGGTTGCCGCAGCGGGTGAAGCCCGCGTTCAGGCCGGTCTGCGATTCCAGATCCGCGTAAAGCTTGACCGAATAGTCATGGATATGGGTCGTCGCATAGCCCATGTTGAACAGCGGCAGCAGCCCCGCCGCGTGCCAGGTGGATCCGGCCGTCAGCTCGTCGCGCTCGACCAGCATCACCTCCCACCCGGCGCGGGCCAGATGAAGCGCGATGCCGCAGCCGACCGCGCCGCCTCCGACGACAAGAACCTTCACATGCGACTTCATTCGCGCGACTCCTTGGTGGGTTGTTGACACCGTTACTGCCACGGACGCCGCCCGCGGGTTCGATGGGGCCGACCTATAATGGCCAAAAACGACATGCTGCAACGCAGCACTTGTGCGAATCCGCCGCCGTCCGTTAGGCTGCGCGCCACCAAGGGGGGACGGAATGCAGATTTGCCGCGACAAGCAGGCCATGCGCGACTGGCGTCAAGGCCAGGGCCGCGTGGCCCTGGTGCCCACCATGGGCGCGCTGCATGACGGGCACCTGTCGCTGGTGGCCCAGGCCCGCCGCTGGCTGGACGCCCGGGGCGGCGGGCGGATCGTCACCTCGATCTTCGTGAACCCCACCCAGTTCGGCCCCCACGAGGATCTGGCGACCTACCCGCGGGACGAGGAAAACGACCTGGGCCTACTGCGGCAGGCAGGCTGCGACGCGGTGTTCCTGCCGGCCGTGGACGACATCTATCGCCCCGGCGCGCAAACGGCGGTCGAGGTCACGGACCTGTCGCGGATGCTGATGGGCCGGCTGCGGCCCGGCCATTTCCGGGGAGTGGCGACGGTGGTGACGAAGCTGTTCAACATCGTCCGGCCCGACGCGGCGGCCTTTGGCGAAAAGGATTACCAGCAGCTTGCCGTGATCCGGCAGATGGTGGCGGACCTGGATGTCCCGGTCGAAATCCTGCCCGTGCCCACCGTGCGAGAGGCCGACGGCCTTGCCATGTCCTCGCGCAACCGCCGCCTGTCGCCCGCCCAGCGGGCAGCGGCCCCGGTGCTGAACCGCGCCCTGGACCGCGCCCGGCAGATGGTGGCCGAGGGTGCGGGCCTTTCTGCCGTCCGGGCCGAGCTGCGCCGCATCATCGGGGCGGAACCCCTGGCCCAGATCCGCTCCATCGACATCCGCGATGCCGCCACCCTGTCGCGCATCGCCACCATCCAGCGCCCGGTGGTGATCCTGCTGGCCGTCCGCTTCGGCGACGTGCTGCTGATCGACCAGCGTGTCGCCCATCCGAAAGGCGCCCCCGATGTCCGTTGAAACCCGCACCAAGCGCGTCACCGCGCCCGAGATCACGTCCCGCAAGGGGGCGACCCCCATCGTCGCGCTGACCGCCTATACCGCGCCCATGGCCGCGATGGTGGACGCCCATGCCGACCTGATCCTGGTCGGCGACAGCCTGGGCATGGTGGTTCACGGCCTGCCCTCGACCGTGGGCGTGACGGTCGAGATGATGATCCTGCACGGCCAGGCGGTCGTGCGCGGCAGCCAGCGCGCCATGGCGGTCGTGGACATGCCCTTCGGCAGCTATGAGGAAAGCCCCCAGCAGGCCTTCCGCAACGCCGCGCGCATCATGGGCGAAACGGGCTGCGGGGCCGTCAAGCTGGAGGGCGGCAGCCGCATGGCGCCCACGATCCGCTTTCTGACCGAACGCGGCATCCCGGTGATGGGCCATGTCGGCCTGCTGCCGCAGGCGACGCATACGCTGGGAGGCTTCAAGACCCAGGGACGCGACGCGGACAGCTGGGCGCGCCACATCCAGGACGCGGCCGACGTGGCCGAGGCGGGCGCATTCGCCATCGTGGTCGAGGGGGTCGTGGAACCGTTGGCCGTGCGCATGACGGAATCGGTCGCGGTGCCCACCATCGGCATCGGCGCGTCCGCCCGCTGCGACGGGCAGATCCTGGTGCTGGACGACATGCTGGGCCTGTCCGCCCGCGTGCCGCGCTTCGTGCGCCGGTTCGCGGATCTGGGCGCGCAGGCGGACCGCGCCATTGCAGACTATGCCGCCGCCGTCCGCGCGCGGAGCTTTCCGGCCGAGGACAACGTCTATCGCTGATTGATCCGGATCAAGGCCGCCCCGCCCCGGGGCCGATATTCCCGTGGCGGACCGACGCGAGGAACGACCATGACCCTTGCCGCCTTTCTGTCCGCCATTCTGGGCCTTCTGCTGACGCCCGGCCCCACCAACACGCTGATGGGCCTTGCCGGTGCCTCGACCGGGTTCCTCCGGGCGATGCGCCTGATTCCGGCCGAGCTTCTGGGCTACGTGACGGCGATCCTGCCGCTGGCTTTTGTCGGCCACGGGCTGATGGCGCACTATCCCCTGGCCGGCCATGCGATCAAGCTGGCGGCGGCGGCATGGGTGATGTTCCTTGCGATCAAGCTGTGGGGCCGCGGACCCCTGGCCGATGCGGGGGGCGAGGTCACCGCATGGCGGATCTGTCTGACAACCATGCTGAACCCCAAGGCGCTGATCATCGGCCTTGTGCTGTTGCCTCCTTCGGCCGCGCCCGAGTTCCTGTCGCGGCTGGCCCTGTTCTGCCTGGTGGCGGCGGGCGTGGCGATGATCTGGGGCGGAGCCGGAGCCCTGGCCCGCCAAGGCGGCGCGGGCACGGGGCGGTTGCGGGCCGTTCGGCGCGCCGCCTCCGTTTGGCTGACGATGGTGTCGGTGATGCTGGTCGCGGGCGTCGTGCGCCCCTAGGCGCCGCCATCGAAATCGGCCGTCCGCGCCAGGCGCGACAACAGCAGCGGCACCAGAAGCAGCAGCGACAACGCCAGAAAGATCACCGAAAAGCTCATCCGCTCGGCCAGAAAGCCGATGCTGCCGGGCGCCAGCAGGATCCCCGAATAGCCCATGGTGGTGACGACCGACAGCCCCACGCCGTGCGCCAGCCCCGGCAGGTTGCCCGCCGCCGAAAAGGCGATCGGCACCATGTTGGCGATGCCGATGCCCGCCAGCCCGAACCCGGCGATCGCCGTCCCCGGCGAGTGCGCCAGCGCCGCCAGCGCCAGCCCCGCCATGGCGATGGCCGTGCTGATCCGCAGCGTCCTGACCGCGCCGAAGCGGCCGCGGATGCCATCGCCCAGAAAGCGCATCACCGCCATGGTCCCTGCGCAAGCGGCAAAGCCCCACCCCGCCAAGGCCAGCGAGGCGCCCATTTCGCGGCGCAGGTAAACCGCCGCCCAGTCGAGGATCGCGCCCTCCGGGATCATCGAGGCCAGCGCCATCACCCCGATCAGGTAAGGCAGCGGCGTGCGCGGCAGCCGCAGCGGCTGGTGCTTGTGTCCGCCCGGGGGGCTGTCGCGCAGCAGGCGCGGAAAGGCCAGGGCCAGGATCGCCGCAACGATCAGCGTCACGACAACGGCATGGGTCAGCTCGCCCAGGGTTTGGATGGCAATGCCCCCCGTCCCGGCGCCCGCCAGCCCGCCCAGGGACCAGAAGCCGTGGCAGGACGACATGATCGCGCGGCGCCGGGCGCGCTCGACCGCCACGGCGTTGGCGTTCATCGCGACATCCATGCCGCCGATCAGCCCGCCGAAGGCCAGAACGGTGATCGCCACGGCCCAGACCGTCGGCGCCAGCGAGATCCAGATCAGGCTGGGCGCGAACAGCGTCGCCGCCAGCCTGACGGCGTGGGCCGACCCCCGCCTTGCCACCAAGGCCCCGAAAACCGGCATCAGGCAGATCGACCCGATCCCGAGCGCCAGCACCAGAAGCCCCGCGACGGATTCGCCGATCCCCAGCCGCGCCATCATGGCGGGCAGCTTGGGCGCCCAGCTTCCGACCACCAGGCCGTTGGCGAAGAACAGCGCCGAGACGGCCCACCGCGCCCCGATCCCGGCCGTGCCTGCACCCGTCATTGTCCGCGTCCCATTCGCCATCCGGCGGCCCCCTGGACTACAACATGCTGGGCACGACCAGATCCGGGGGCCTGTGGCCGTCGGCAAAGGTCTTGATGTTGATGATCACCTTTTCGCCCATTTCGGCCCGGCCTTCGACCGTGGCGGATCCCATGTGCGGCAGCAGAACGACGTTGGGCAGTTCGCGCAGGCGGGGGTTGATCTCGTGCCCGTGCTCGAACACGTCCAGGCCTGCGCCCGCGATGTCGCCGGCGCGCAGCATCCGGGTCAGGGCGTTTTCGTCGATGACTTCCCCGCGCGAGGTGTTGACCACCACCGCCGTGGGCTTCAGCAGCTTCAGCCGCCGGGCGTTCAGCAGGTGAAAGGTGGACGGCGTATGCGGCGCGTTCACGCTGATGATGTCCATCCGCGCCAGCATCTGGTCCAGGCTTTCCCAGTAGGTCGCCTGCAAATCCTGCTCGATCTCGGGGCGCAGGCGGCGGCGGTTGTGGTAATGGACCTGCATTCCGAAGACATTGGCCCGCCGCGCCACGGCCTGCCCGATCCGGCCCATTCCCAAGATGCCGAGCCGGCGCCCGCCCACGCGCCCGCCCAGATGCGCGGTCGGCGCCCATCCGGCCCAGCGGCCCGCCTGCATCTCGGCCATGCCTTCGGGGATGCGGCGGGTGACGCCCAGGATCAGCGCCATGACCATGTCGGCCGTGTCCTCGGTCACGACGCCGGGGGTGTTCGTCACAAGAACGCCGCGCTGGCGGGCGGAATGAACGTCGATGTGATCCACGCCCGCGCCGTAATTGGCGATCAGCTTCAACCGCTCGCCCGCCTGGGCCAGCATGGCGGCGTCGATATGGTCCGTCACGGTGGGCACCAGCACATCCGCCCCGCGCATCGCCGCCGCCAGATCGTCGCGCGACATCTTGTTGTCGTCCTCGCGCAGGATCACGTCGAACAGCTCGGACATGCGCGTCTCGACCGCCTCGGGCAGGCGGCGCGTCACCGCGACGCGCAGTTTCTGGCGCGAGGGCTGCGGGCTGTGCATGATGGCCTCACTTTCTCGATGTCATGTCGCGGCGGCCTTTCAAAAGCACGCCGCTTTTGGCAAACTGCCCGCGATATGGGGCGCGCACAAGACCCCATCGGGGCGCCTTGCGGCCCGGCAAAAGGGGCAGAAGGGATCGCCAAAGGCGGTCGGCAGGAACGGACGGGTTTATGCGGATACGGACGCTATTGGGTGGCGGGGCAGCGGTTCTGGCGGCATCGGTGGGGCTGGCGCTGGCGCAGGTGGACGGCGTGCCGCAATCGGCCGACGCGCGGATCATCCGCGTCCAGGATGACGGCGGGCCGACGCGCGGTCCGGTCACGAACCTGCCGGTGCCGCGCTATGTCAGCCTGAAAGGGTCCGAGGGCAACGCCCGCCGCGGCCCCAGCCTGTCGCACCGCATCGACTGGGTGTTCCGCCATGCCGGGATGCCCTTGCGCGTGGTGGCCGAGTTCGGCCATTGGCGCCGGGTCGAGGACAAGGATGGCGCGGGCGGCTGGATCCACTATGCGCTGCTGTCGGGCGTGCGCACCGCGCTGGTGACGCAGGACATGGTGGAACTGCGCAGCCGTCCCCACCCCGACGCCGACATCGTGGCCCGGGCCGAGATGGGCGCCATCGTCCGCCTTGGCGAATGCCAGCCGGACTGGTGCCGGATTTCCGGCGGCGGGCAGCGTGGTTGGGTGCCGAAATCGGCGATCTGGGGCGTGGACCCGGACGAGGTGCGGGACTGAAGGGCTGGCCGCCCCCCGATCCCGGTGGCCCGGAACGGCGAAGGCCGACGCCCTCGCCACGCGGTGACATCACCACCTGAGCCGGACGGCCCCAAAGGTCCGGCCAGCGCCCGTCCCGCCCCTCTGGGCGGGCACCGGCCCCTCGGGGGCTTGTTGTGCAGCAAGGTTTCCGATGGAACCCGTTCACCGATGCGGGGAAACGCGATGCGATTCCTTTCTCCGCCCTTGCCGCCTGCCTGTCAGGCCAGCCCCCGCCCCCGCAGCAACGCGTCCACCCCCGGCATCCGCTGCCGGAAAGCCAGCCACAGCTGGTCCGCCGGGGCCGAACCGCCCCTGGACAGGATCGTCTCCTCCAGCCGCCGCGCGGTGGCCGGATCGAAGATGTCGCCGGTTTCCTGGAAAGCGGCAAAGGCGTCGGCGTCCATCACCTCGGACCACATGTAGCTGTAGTATCCGCTGGCATAGCTGTCGCCGCTGAACACGTGGCTGAAATGCGGCGTCGCATGGCGCATCGGGATCGCGGACGGCGCATCCAGCGCCGCCAGCACCCGCGCCTGTTCGGCCATCGGATCGGCGGGCGGCTCGCCCCGGTGAAAGGCCAGATCGACAAGCGCGCTTTCCAGGTATTCGGTGGTGGAAAACCCCGCATCCGCCTTTCCCGCCGCCAGCAGCCGGTCGCGCAACTGGGCGGGCAAGGATTCCCCGGTTTGGTAATGGCGCGCGTGGGCATCCAGCACGGCGGGCTGTTCCAGCCAGTGTTCGTAAAGCTGGCTGGGCAGTTCCACGAAGTCCTGCGCCACCGCCGTCCCGGAAATCGAGGGCCAGGTCACGTCGGACAGGATGTGATGCGTCGCGTGACCGAATTCGTGAAACAGCGTCCGCGCGTCGTCCCAGGACAGGAAGACGGGCGCGCCCGGCGCCTCGGGCGGGGTGAAGTTGCAGACGTTCACCACGATGGGCCGCTGCCCCGCGCCGATCTTGTGCTGGACCTGAAGCGCCGAACACCAGGCCCCCGACCGTTTCGAGGGACGCGCGAAGTAATCGCCCACGAAGACCGCCATCAGCCGCCCGTCCCGCATGATCCTCCAGGCCCGCGCATCGGGGGTCCACAAGGGTGCGTCGAAGGGCTGGAATTCCAGCCGGAACAGGCGGTGCGCCACGTCCATCATGGCCGCCAGCATCGCGTCCAGCGTCAGGTAGGGCTTGACCTGATCGGCGTCAAAGTCGTGGTCCCGCCGCCGCAGCCGTTCCGCGTAAAGCCGCCAGTCCCAAGGTTCCAGCGCGCCGTTCACGCCGTCCTCTCGCGCCAGGGCGGTCAGCCGGGCCTCGTCGCTGGCCGCGCGAACGCGGGCCGGTTCCCAGACCTGCCCCAGCAGATCGGCCACGCGGTCGGCGTTGCCCGCCATTTCGGGTTCCAGCTTGTAGGCCGCGAAATCGGGGTATCCCAGCAGCCGCGCGCGTTCGTGCCGCAGCGCCAGGATCTCTGCCGCCAGGGGCAGGTTGTTCGCGGCCTCGCCGCCCGCGCCCTGTCCCGTTCCCCGCGCAATCCAGGCGCGAAAGGCCATCTCGCGCAGCGAACGGTCGCCGGCATGTTCCAGGAAAGGCACGATCAGCGACCGGGACAGGGTGACGACCTGCCCCTTGATCCCGCGCGCCGCTGCCGCCGCGCGCATGGACCGGACCAGCCAGTCGGGCAGTCCGGCCAGCCGGTCGTCCGGGACCGGCAGGACGTAATCGCGTTCGTCGGCCAGCACGTTCTGGGAAAACCGCGTGGTCAGCACGGCCATGCGGGCGCGGATTTCGGCCATGCGGTCGCGGGCCGCGCCTTCCAGCCCCGCGCCCGATCGGGTCAGGCCGCGCAAGGCCAGTTCGGTGATGCGCCGATCCTCGGGCGGCAGGGTGTCCGCCGTCGCCGCGACCGCCTTGACGCGGGCGAACAGGCGGGGGTCCATTCCCGTCTTGCTGTTATAGGCCGCCAGGCGCGGAGCGAAGTCGCGTTGCAGCGCCTCGCGCGCGGGGTTCGAATCGGCGCTGGCCAAGGTGTAGAAGATGGACAGGACGCGGTTCAGCCCCTCCTCTGCGACCTCGAGCGCGGCAACGGTGTTGGCGAAGGTCGGCGCGTCGGGATTGGCGGCGATAGCCTCCATCGCGGCTTCGGCGGCGGCCAGTTCGCGGTCAAAGGCGGGAACGAAGTCCCCATCCGCGATAAGGTCGAAGCGGGGCAGCCCCTCGGGTCCGGTCCAGCGGGTCAGTTCGGGATTCATGGCGTCTCCTTGCTGCCATGAACCTAGGAAGGTTCGACGCCTCGTGCCAGACCCGATCCGCAGACCGCGCAGTCCGGGCGCCGCGCGGTGCCGATCATCCGGCTTTCGCCGTAAAGCCCGTCGAAGATCAGCATCCGCCCGCGCAGGCCCTGCCCCGCGCCGGTCAGATGCTTGATCGCCTCCATCGCCATGAGGCTGCCGACGACGCCGGGCAAGGGGCCGATTACGCCCGCCTCGGCGCAGGGCGGGGCAAGGCCCGGCGCGGGGGCCGTGGGGAACAGGCAGGACAGGCACGGCCCGCCGCGCGCAGGATCGTACAGCGTGACCTGCCCTTCCCATTGCGCGATGGCCCCGGCGATCAGCGGCACGCGGGCGGCGACACAGGCGCGGTTGATCGCGTCGCGCGCGGCAAAGCTGTCGGTGCCGTCCAGAACCAGGTCGTGCCGGGCGATCAGGTCGGCGTCGGTGTCGGTGATGCGGCGCGCCAGGGATGTCACGGCGACATGCGGATTGAGCGCGCGCATTGCCCCCGATGCGGCCTGGGCCTTGCCCTCGCCGCGCTGGTCGCTGCGAAAGATCACCTGGCGTTGAAGGTTCGAAAGGCTGACGCGGTCGTCGTCCGCGACCGTGATCCGCCCCACCCCCGCCGCCGCGAGATAAAGGCAGACCGGCGCCCCAAGCCCGCCCGCGCCGACCACCAGCACCCGTGCCTCGCGCAGGCGCATCTGGCCGGGGCCGCCGATCTCTCGCAGCACCAGGTGGCGGGCATAGCGGTCCAGTTCCGTATCGGCCATGCCTGCCTGCGGAACGGCGGGCGCTTCGGCCGGCGCCGCCCGCGCCCGCAGCCGCGCAAGCCCCCCGCGATAGGCCAGCACCAGACCCGCCAACCCCGCCGCGACCAGCCAGCCGCGCGCCGATCCGCCAAAGGTCGTTCCCATGCCCGCCAGATGGGACAGTTCGATGAGCGCCCAAACGGCGGCAAGCGCCGCCAGAAGCCACCGGCGCGGCAGGCCGAAAACCCATCCGGCCGCCGCGACCCCGACCAGCAGCCAGAACCCCAGCACCGCTCTCAGGCCCCGGTCGAGCCGAACCCGCCCGCCGCCCGCGTCGTGGTCCGGCTGAAGCTGTCGACCACCGCGAAGGCAGGACGCAGGACGGGGACGAAGATCATCTGCGCGATCCGCTCGCCCGGCCGGACGGTGATCGGCGCCGAGCCTGCGGGGTTGCGGTTCCAGGTGCTGACGAGGATCTCGCCCGTGTAATCGGGGTCGATCAGCCCGGTCGAGTTGCCCAGCACCAGCCCGCGCTTGTGGCCCTGCCCCGACCGGGGCAGCACCAGTCCGGCAAACGAGAAATCGTCGAAGGACAGCGCGATCCCGGCGCTGATCAGCACCGCCGGGGCTTGCGGGGCGATGTCCAGGGGCGCGTCGATGCAGGCGAACAGGTCGATCGCCGCCGAACCCGCCGTCTGGTAATCGGGCAGCCCCCATTCGTGGATCCGCGCGTCCAGTATCCTGACTTCCATGCCTGCCGCCCCTGCTGTCCTGCCCTCCGCAATAGCGGATGCCGGTCAGACCTGCCAGCGCGGCTTGCGCTTGTCGAAAAAGGCGGCGATGCCCTCGGGCGCCTCTTGGCCTTCCCAGACGGCGACCAGGCGGTCGATGCTGTCTTCGATCACGGCCCCGTCGATGCGGGGGCCGAGGGCGCGGCACTGCGCCTTGGCGGCGGCCACCGCGCCGGGAGCGGCCAGCAGAAAGGGCGCGACCTCGGCTTCGACCGCCGCGTCCAGGTCCTCGGGGGCGACGGCGCGGGCGGCGAGGTTCAGCGTCACCGCCTCGTCCGCGCTGAACAGGCGGGCCGAGAAGAAGACGCGCCGGGCCTTGTCCTCGCCCATGCGGGCCAGGACATAGGGGCCAATGGTGGCGGGGATCAGGCCAAGCTTCACCTCGGTCAGGCCGAAGCGCGCGGTGTTGGCGGCAATGGCGATGTCGGCAACCGCCATTATGCCGATCCCGCCGCCGAAGGCGTTGCCGTGAACGCGGGCTATCAGCGGCTTGGGCAGCAGGTTCAGCGCCGAAAGCATTCCGGCAAGGGTCCGCGCGCCCGCGCGCCGGGTTGCCGCATCGGCATCCATCTGCGCGCGCATCCAAGCAAGGTCGCCGCCCGCGCAGAAGCTGGCGCCCTCGCCCGCCAGCACGACCACGCGCACGGCGGGATCAGCGCCAAGCCGGGCTGCGGCCTGGGTCAGTTCCTCCATCATCGGCTGGGACAGGGCGTTGTGTTTGTCGGGGCGGGCCAGCCACAGCGTCGCCACGCCGCGCCCGTCGGTGTCGATGCGGATCGTGTCAAACATGGGCCGTCCCCCTGAGGCTGTGTGCGAAGGCGGCGGCTTGTTCGACGACCGCCATGTCCAGCCCATGCGAAAATCCCCGCGCTGCCAGATGCGCGGCGACCTTTTCCGTTGCCGCGTTGCCCGCCGCGCCGGGGGCATAGGGACAGCCGCCAAGCCCGCCCACAGCGGCATCAAAAACCCGCAGCCCGCGCGCGAGACTGGCGTCGATGTTCTCCAGCGCCCGGCCCGCCGTGTCGTGATAATGCCCGGCCAGCCGGTCGGCGGGCAGTTCATCCAGAACCGCCGCCAGCATGGCGTCGATGGTTTCGGGCCGTCCCTGGCCGATGGTGTCGCCCAGGCTGATCTCGTAACAGCCCAGGTCGCGCAGCGCCGCCGCGACGCGGGCCACGCCGCCGGGCGGGGTCGGGCCGTCGAAGGGGCAATCCGTCACCACGCTGACATAGCCGCGCACCGGGATCCCGTCGGCCTTCGCCGCCGCGGCCACGGGGGCCAGCCGTTCCAGGCTTTCGGCGATCGTCGCGTTCAGGTTGGCGCGGCTGAAGCCTTCGGACGCGCTGGCGAAGATCGCGACCTCGCTGGCCCGGGCGGCCTTCGCCCCTTCGTAGCCCTTCATGTTCGGGGTCAGCACGGCATAGCTGACGCCCGGAACGCGGGCGATGCCCGCCATGACCTGCGCGGCGTCCCCCATCTGCGGCACCCATTTCGGGCTGACGAAGCTGGTGACCTCGATCCGCCGGAAGCCCGCCCGCGACAGCAGGTCCACAAGCGCGATCTTGTCCGCCGCCGGAATCAGCCGCTTTTCGTTCTGCAAGCCGTCGCGCGGACCCATTTCGAAGATTTCAACCGTTTCACGCATCGGGAAGCTCGTAGAAGTCGCGCTCGTAAAGCTGCGGCTCGCCTTTCTGCGGCAGCGCGCGGCGGAAGGCGGGGCGGGCCGCGCAGCGGTCGGCATAGGCCTGCAAGGCCGGGGTGGGGCGGACAAAGCGGCCAGCGGTCCAGACCGACCAGCCGACGGCGCAGTCCACGCCCGAAAAGCCGCTGGCCATCAGCCAGTCCTGCCGCTCGACCGTTTGTTCGACCAGCCGCAGCGTGCGGGCCAGCCGCGCGGTTTCCAGCTTCATCACCGTGGGCGAGCGCGTTGCGGGATCGCGCAGCATCAGGTGGCTTTGCGTCAGGCTGGCGATGTGCTGGCCGATGGTTTCGGCGAAATGCAGCCAGTCGAGCCAGCCGAGCCGTCCCTCCTCGCCCGGCGCGCGCCACAGATGCGGGCCGCGCGTTTCGCACAGGTATTCCACCATCGCGCCCGATTCGTGGATCACGTTGCCGTCGATCTGCAACGCGGGCGCGCGGCCGACCGGATGGATGGCCGCGTATTCGGCGGCCCGCATGTCCTTGCCGCGCAGATCCATCACCCTCAGGCTGAAGGGCAGATCCAGCTCGTTCAGCAGCCACAGGATGCGCATCGACCGCGACAAGGGGACGTGCCACAGGACGATTTCCCCGCTGTCGTCCTTGACCGGGCCGCCTTGGGCGGGGGGCGGGGCGTCGGTGGGGGTGGGTTCAGGCATCGGCATCCTCCAGCCGGACCAGGGGGGCGCCGGCCTCGACCTGGTCGCCGGCGCTGGCCAGGACTTCGGCCACCACGCCGTCGCGGGCGGCGGTCAGGCTGTGCTCCATCTTCATGGCCTCCAGCACGGCCAGCCGGTCGCCCGCCTTCACGGCCTGGCCCGCGCCGACATGGACGGATTTCACCAGTCCCGGCATGGGCGACAGCGTCAGCGCGGCCCCTGCGTCCGCGTCCGCCCGCCGGTCCAGCGGGTCGAGCGGCGCCAGATGCAGGCTGCCCGCGCCGAAAACGCTGATGCCGCCGCCATGGGCGGTGATGCGGTGGCGGCACAGGCTGCCGTCCACCCACCAGCGGTCGCCCTGCCAGCGGACCTCGTGCGGCCGGCCGTCCAGGGTCACGCGCGCGGCGCCGGGGCCGAGAACCTCCAATGCGGCTTCGCCCCCTTGCCAGGCAATCGTCCGGCGAAGCGGCTGCCACAGGGTCATGCCGCCCTTGACCTGCGGATCGGCAAGGCCAGCCAGGCCGATCACCCCCAGGGCGCGGGCGGCGGGTTGGGGTTCGGACGCCGCCACAAGCGCGTCCAGGTCGCGGGCGATCAGGCCGGTATCGACGCGGCCTTCGCGGAATCCCTGATGCCGCGTCAGCGCGATCAGGAAGTCGATATTGGTGACGGTGCCCGCGACCTCGGTATCGACCAGGGCGGCTTCCAGCTTGCTGAGCGCGATGGCGCGCGTCCTGCCCCAGGTGACGACCTTGGCGATCATGGGGTCATACCAGGGGCTGATCGTGTCGCCCTGGCGCACGCCGGTTTCGTTGCGCGCAGTTTCGGCAAAGCGCAGATGCGCCAGGCGCCCGGTGGCGGGCAGGAAGCCCGCGGGCACGTCCTCGGCATACAAGCGCGCCTCGAAGGCATGGCCTTGGATCGTCAGATCCTCCTGCCGCGCGGGCAAGGGTTCGCCGCTGGCGACGCGCAGCTGCCATTCGACCAGATCGACGCCGGTGATCGCCTCGGTTACGGGATGTTCGACTTGCAGGCGGGTGTTCATCTCCATGAACCAGAAGCCGTCGGGGCGCAGGCCCTGGCTGCCGTCCACGATGAACTCGATGGTGCCGGCGCCCGCATAGCCGATGGCTTCGGCGGCGCGGACCGCCGCCTCGCCCATGGCCTGCCGCATCTCGGACGTCATGCCGGGCGCCGGGGCTTCCTCGATCACCTTCTGGTGGCGGCGTTGCAGCGAACAGTCGCGTTCGAACAGGTGAACGGCGTCGGTGCCGTCGCCAAAGACCTGGACCTCGATATGGCGGGGCTGCTGGATGTATTTCTCGATCAGGACGGCGGGATTGCCGAAGGCGGTCGCGGCTTCGCCTTGCGCCGATTGCAGGGCGCTTTCGAAGTCGGCTGCGCGTTCGACAAGGCGCATCCCCTTGCCGCCGCCGCCCGCCACGGCCTTGATCAGAACCGGATAGCCGATCAGGCCCGCCTGCGCCGCAAGATGGGCCGGATCCTGGTTTTCGCCGTGATAGCCCGGCACCACCGGCACGCCCGCCTGGGCCATCAGCGCCTTGGCGGCGTCCTTCAGCCCCATGGCGCGGATCGCACTGGCGGATGGGCCGATGAAGACCAGTCCCGCCGCCGTCACGGCATCCACGAAATCGGGGTTCTCCGACAGAAAGCCGTAGCCCGGATGGATCGCCTGCGCGCCGGTATCCAGCGCGGCCCGGATGATCGCGTCGCCGCGCAGGTAGCTGTCCTTGGGCGCGGGTCCGCCGATATGGACCGCTTCATCGGCCATGGCGACATGACGGGCGGCGCGGTCGGCGTCGGAAAACACCGCGACCGTGCGGACGCCCAGCTTGCGGCAGGTGTCGATGACGCGGCAGGCGATCTCGCCGCGGTTGGCGATCAGGATTTTCTGGAACATGGCAGGTCTCGCACAGGGCGGTGGCCGCCGGGGGCTTCGCGCCCCCGGACCCCCGCGGGATATTTCGGGTCCAAAGCAGGGCGGGTCATGCGGATCCCCTTGAAGCCGGTCCGTTCATCTTTGCCCAAATATCCCCGCCGGAGGCATCCATCATCGCCCCCGTCACATGCGGAACAGGCCGAAGCGCGTCGGCTCGATGGGGGCGTTGAGGCTGGCGCGCAGCGACAGGGCCAGAACGTCGCGGGTCTTGCGGGGGTCGATGATGCCGTCGTCCCACAGCCGTGCCGAGGCGTAGAGGGGGTGGGACTGGCGGTCGAACATCTCGATGGTGGGGCGCTTGAATTCGGCCTCGTCCTCGGGCGACCAGGTGCCGCCGGCGCGTTCGATCCCCTCGCGGCGCACGGTGGCCAGCACGCCCGCCGCCTGTTCGCCGCCCATGACGCTGATGCGCGAGTTGGGCCAGGTCCAGAGAAAGCGCGGGGAATAAGCGCGGCCCGCCATGCCGTAATTGCCCGCGCCGAAGCTGCCGCCGACCAGCACCGTGATCTTGGGCACGTTGGTCGTGGCGACCGCCGTCACCATCTTGGCGCCGTGCCGCGCGATGCCCTCGTTTTCGTATTTGCGGCCCACCATGAAGCCGGTGATGTTTTGCAGGAAGACCAGCGGGATGGACCGCTGGCTGCACAGTTCGATGAAGTGGGCGCCCTTTTGGGCGGCTTCGGAAAACAGGACGCCGTTGTTGGCGACGATGCCGACGGGGCAGCCCTCGACATGGGCGAAGCCCGTGACCAGCGTTTCGCCGAAGCGGGCCTTGAATTCGTCGAAGCGGCTGGCGTCCACCACGCGGGCGATCACCTCGCGGATGTCGTAGGGAGTGCGCAGGTCGGCGGGAACCACGCCCAGGATTTCCTCGGGGTCGTGCGCGGGGGGCTCGGGGGATTGCCAGGCCACCGTGTCGGGCATCCGGCGGTTCAGGTTGGCAATGGCGCGGCGGGCCATGGCCAGGGCGTGGGCGTCATCCTCGGCCAGATAGTCGGCCACGCCGGACAGGCGGGTGTGGACATCGCCGCCGCCCAAGTCCTCGGCGGTGACGACCTCGCCGGTGGCGGCGCGGACCAGCGGCGGGCCGGCCAGGAAGATCGTGCCCTGGTTGCGCACGATGATGGTGATGTCGGACATGGCGGGGACATAGGCGCCGCCGGCCGTGCATGACCCCATCACAACGGCGATCTGCGGGATGCCCCGGGCGCTCATCTGCGCCTGGTTGTAGAAAATGCGGCCGAAATGGTCGCGGTCGGGGAAAACCTCGTCCTGGTTGGGCAGGTTCGCGCCGCCGGAATCCACCAGATACACGCAGGGCAGGCGGCATTGCTCGGCGATTTCCTGGGCGCGCAGGTGCTTCTTGACCGACAGGGGATAATAGGTGCCGCCCTTCACGGTGGCGTCGTTGGCCACAACCATCACGTCCTGGCCATGCACCCGGCCCACGCCCGCGATCACGCCCGCGCCGGGGGCCGCGCCGTCATACATGCCATGCGCCGCCGTGGCGCCGATTTCCAGAAATGGGCTGCCCGGATCCAGCAGGTTCGCCACCCTTTCGCGCGGGGGCATCTTGCCGCGACCGACGTGACGCTCCATCGCCTTGGGTCCGCCTCCGGCAGCGGCGGCAAGGGCCGCTTCGCGCGCGACCTCCAGCAGCGCCAGATGTGCGTCGCGGTTGGCGCGGAACGTGTCCGATGTCGTCAGGGCGGCGGATGTCAGCTTCATGGCCTTTGGGTCCAGGAAAAGGCGCGACGCGATGCCGCAGCCGAGGTTTTCTTCACAGCGGTTTGATCCAGATCATGTTTTCGGCCCTGCCCCGGGTCCATGCCGCGCCCTGCAACCTTTGAAGGAGCTTCATGATGAAAACCCTGTGCCTTGCCGCCGCAGCCGCGCTGGCCGTCGTTTCGCCGGTGGCCGCGCAGCAGGCGGGCGACCTGACCGTCGGTCTGGGCATCGCCAACGTGAACCCCAAGTCCGACAACGGCGCGCTGGCGGGCGGCACAGTTCCGGTCGAGATCGGCGACAACACCCGCCCTCAGGTCACCGTCGAGTATTTCATCCGCGACAATGTCGGGGTCGAACTTCTGGGCGCCCTGCCCTTCAAGCATTCGATCAGGTCGCGCGGGACCGAGATCGGCACCGTTAAGCACCTGCCTCCGGTCGTGTCGCTGCAATACCATTTCGACGCCACCCCGCAGCTGAAGCCCTTTGTCGGCGTCGGCGTGAACTTCACCGGCTTCCATGACGCCGAATCCCGGGGTCCACTGACCGGCTCTGACCTGCGCGTGAAGAACAGCTGGGGCCTGGCCGCGCATCTGGGCACCGACTATTGGATCAACGATCGTTCGGCCGTCCGCGTTGACCTGCGCTGGATCGACATCGACGCCGATGTGACGCTGAACGGCGCCGCGATCGGCCAGGTCGAGGTGGACCCGGTCGTCGCGGGCATCGGTTACGTGACGAAGTTCTGACCCATGCGCCAGGCGCATCCCCCCGGGGGTGCGCCGCCACGCCGCCGCGCGGGCCGTCATGTCCTGTCCCGCCGATAGGCCATCAGCAGGATCACCTGCCGGGCGGTCTCGTTCAGCGTGCAGGTCGGTTCCGCCAAGGCGCCGCCCGTCCCGCCGCCGTTGGTGATCCCGTCATAGGCACAGCGCGCGTCGCGACAGGCGATCCAGTCCCGCTCCATCGCCACAAGGGCCTCGGCCCGGACCGGGAACGCCCTAGTCATGGCGCGGCTCCCACGCGCGCAGGCGCAGGTATTGCTGCGCCGTCAGGCGCAGGCTGCAATCGACGCCGGCCGGACCGGCGCCGGTGCCGCCGCCCCAGCGGCTGCCTTCGTAGGAACAGGCCGAATCGCGAAAGGCGATCCAGTCGCGTTGCATCTGGCGCAGCAGCGGCTCCTGCTTTTCGGCGGCCGATCCCAGCTCCGCCATCTCGGCATCGGCGGCCTTGGCGGCCTCCAGCACCTTGGCATAGCTGTCGTTCAGCTTCCTGTCCCAGACATCCAGTTCCTCGCCCAGGCAATAGGACATCGCCACGGTGCTGTATCCGTCGGGCGAGTCGATGCAGGGACCGGACGCCGCGCCGATGCAGGCGGCATGATCCGGCGCCGTGCCGGTCCCGGTCCCGGTCCCGGTCTGCCGGTCGGCGCTTTCCAGGCAGGCGTCGATCAGCGAGGCGTCGAAGGGCGGCCATTCGGCATCGCTCTGCGCCCAGGCGGGCGATGCCGCCAAGGCGGCCAGGGCCAGCCACCGCATCAGACCAGCCCCAGCAGTTCCCGCCCGATCAGCATCCGGCGGATTTCGCTGGTGCCCGCGCCGATCTCCATCAGCTTGGCGTCGCGGAACAGGCGGCTGACCACGCTGTCGTTGAGAAACCCGGCCCCGCCAAGCGCCTGCACGGCCTGGTGGGCCTGCACCATGGCCTGTTCGCTGGCGTAAAGCACCGCGCCCGCCGCGTCCTGGCGGGTGACGCGGCCCGCGTCGCAGGCGCGCGCGACCTCGTAGACATAGGCGCGCGCGGTGTTCAGCGCGACATACATGTCGGCGATCTTGGCTTGCATCAGTTGGAACGATCCGATCGGCTGACCGAACTGCTTGCGCTCGCGGACATAGGGCATCACCTCGTCCAGGCAGGCGGCCATGATGCCGGTACCGATGCCCGACAGGACCAGCCGTTCGTAATCCAGACCCGACATCAGCACGCGGACGCCCCGGCCTTCCTCGCCCAGGACGTTCTCGAAGGGGATTTCGCAGTTCTCGAAGATCAGCTCGCCCGTGTTCGACCCCCGCATCCCCAGCTTGTCGAAATGCGGGCCGGTGGAAAAGCCCGCCATGCCGCGTTCGACGATAAAGGCCGTGATGCCCTTGCTGCCCGCCCCGGGGTCGGTCTTGGCATAGACCACCAGGGTATGGGCATCCGGGGCGTTGGTGATCCAGTACTTGCTGCCGTTCAGCACATAACGGTCGTTCTTCTTCTCGGCCCGCAGCTTCATCGAAACCACGTCGCTGCCCGCGCCTTCCTCGGACATGGCAAGGGCGCCCACGGCCGCGCCGCTGCACAGGTCGGGCAGATACCTGCGGCGCTGTTCGTCGGTGCCGTTCAGCTTGATCTGGTTCACGCACAGGTTGGAATGCGCGCCATAGGACAGGCTGACGCTGGCCGAGGCCCGCGCGATCTCCTCGGTGGCGACCACATGGGCCAGATAGCCCATGCCCGCACCGCCGAACTCCTCGGGCACGGTGATGCCCAAAAGGCCCAGATCGCCCATTTCGGTCCACAGCTCGTTCGGAAAGGCGTTCGTGCGGTCCACCTGCGCGGCTATGGGTTTCACCCGATCCTGCGCCCAGCGGTGCACCATGTCGCGCAGGGCGTTCACATCCTCGCCCAGGTCGAACTCCATCCCACGCATGAACATCCGCAAACCCCCTTCCGGTTTATTGAACGGTCGTTCATTTCTTATAGGCCAGCGTTCCGCCGGCGGTCAAGCACCAGCCTGCGCCGGAAGGGAAAGCCGGTCAACCTCGTCGGCGGGGCTGCCCGAGGTTCCGCCTGGCGTCCAAGGTCAAGAGGTCTTGCCGGAGGCCGGAACGGTCCGCGAGGGCTGCGGCTTCGCGACCGAAAGGGCCTCGTGGTAGTAAACGATCATCTGGTCGATCTTGGCCTGCCAGTCGAACCGTTCCCGGACGACCCTTTGCCCTTCGGCGCCCATGCGCCTCCGACGGTCCGGATCGCCCGCCAGCTTGGCGAAGGCTTCCGCAAGGCGGCCCGGAAAGCTGGCCCGGGGCGAGGGATCGACAAGGATGCCGGACCGTTCGTCAAGATAATCCAGGGGACCGCCCCAGGCGCTGGCGACGACCGGCAGCCCCATGGCCATGGCCTCCAGCACGACCGCGCCGCCGCATTCGCACAGGGAATTCAGAACCAGCGCATCAGCCTGCCCGATCACGGCCGCGCAGCGTTCCTGAGGAACAAAGCCGTGAAAGCGCACATGATCGCCAAGGTGCAGTTCCTGCGCCAGCGACACAAGCGCCGCCCGTTCGGGACCGTCGCCGATCACGTCCAGCGTGACCTTCGCACCGGAGGCCCGGGCCAGGGCAACCGCCTCCAGCGTGATGTCCACCGCCTTCCAGTCGACAAGCCGGCCCAGGAAGACCAGCCGAAGCCGCCCCGCCCCCTCGCCCGTTGCTTGCCGCATCGAAGGCGGGGACTGCCATCGGTCCAGATCGACGCCGTTTTCGACCAGCATGCGGATCCGGGGATGATTCGGATCGGGCAGTGCCGCGCGTGTCCGCTCATTGGCCACCAGAAGAAGCGAGGCGTTGAGCTTGCCGCGCATCAGATGGTTCATCATCCGCAGCCCGAACCGTGCCGCGTCCTTGACGCGCCGCCGCGCCGCGCCGCCTCCGCCATGGTAATCCGGGGGATAGTCGATAGCGCCGTTCATCGGCCCGATGACCAGCGGCAGGCCGAACCGGTGCAGCCTGTTGGGGATCGCGGGGGACACCGGGGTGGTCTGGTGGATCAGGTCGATCTCGCGGTCCCGGACCAGCCTGGCGATGACGCGGCTCTGGAAGACCTCGTTCAGCGCCGTCATCATGGTGCTGAGCAGCACGGTTCCGCTGAAGGCGCGCAAGGCGAGCCTGTGCCATCGCGTGTCGGGAATGAAATGGACCCTTGCCGGGTCGAACTCCGCAAGCGTCTGAAGTTCCTGCCGGTTTCGTTCATGGGCAAGCAGATGAACGACATAGCCGCGCCGGGTCAGCAGCCGGAAATAGTTCAACGGCAGGATCGCCTCTCCGCCAAAGCGCGCGGACACGTTTGGGGCGACGATAAGAACGCGCGGCTTGGCCAGACAGGACATGGAAACGGACAGCACAGGAAACAACGGATCCCCTTGTTGTCCAAAACCCGTCCCGAGACAAACGAATTTGCGATCTTCCCCAGGCAGGCGTCACGGAATAAAGGCAGGGCAAAGGAAAATCATCATGCCGATCAAACCACGCCCGGGAATCATGGACATCGCGCTTTACGTCAGCGGCGAAAGCCGGCTGCCGGGGCGCGGCGACGTGCTGAAGCTGTCGTCGAACGAAAACCCGCTGGGGTGCAGCGACAAGGCGAAGACGGCCTATGCCGCGGCGGCGGCGGATCTGCACCGCTATCCGAACACCGATCACGGCCCCCTGCGCCGCGCCATCGGCGAGGTTCACGGCCTGGACCCCGACCGGATCGTCTGCGGCGTGGGCTCGGACGAGGTGCTGCAATTCGTGGTCCATGCCTTTGCCGGCGTTGACGACGAGGTGATCACGACCGAGCACGGCTTTTCCATGTATCCGATCCTGGCCCGCATGGTCGGCGCGGTTCCCGTCACCGTTCCCGAGGATACGCGCCGCATCGACGTGGACGCGATCCTGGCGGCCGTCACGGACCGGACGCGGATCGTCTTCATCGCCAACCCGGCCAATCCGACCGGCACCATGCTGACCCCGGACGAGGTGCAGCGCCTGGTGGACGGGCTGCCCCCCGCGGTTCTGCTGGTCCATGACGGCGCCTATACGGAATTCGCGTCCGGCGATGGCGGCGCGGGACTGGTCGACCGCCACCCGAACGTCGTGATGACGCGGACCTTTTCCAAGATCCACGGACTTGGGGGCCTGCGCATCGGCTGGGGCTACGGCGCGCGCGAGATCATCGACGTGCTGAACCGCATCCGCCAGCCCTTCAACCTGTCGAACGCCCAGATGGCCGCCGCCGAGGCCGCGGTCCGGGACACCGCCTTTCGCGACCAGTGCGCCGACCTGAACGCCCGGATGCGCGACCGGCTGCGCCAGTCGCTGGTCCAGATGGGCATCGGCTGCGACGAAAGCTTCGCGAATTTCGTGCTGGCCCGCTTTGCAGACCCGGCCGAGGCCGAGGCCGCCGACGCCGCCCTGCGCGGCGATGGCATTCTGGTGCGCCGCGTCGCGGGATACGGCCTGCCCGCCGCCTTGCGCATCACCGTGGGCGACCAGGATGGCGTCAGCCGCGTTCTGGACTGCCTGGGCCGCTTCATGTCGGAACGGGGCCGCGCATGACCGTGATCTATGACCGCGTGGCGCTGATCGGGCTTGGCCTGATCGCCGGGTCCATGGCCCATGCCATCCGCGAGGGCGGGCTTGCGCGCGAGGTGGTGGGCTTTGCCCGCAGCGCGGAAACCCGCGGCACCGCCCGCGAGATCGGGTTGTGCGACCGCATCGCCGACAGCGCGGCCGAGGCCGTGGCGGGGGCCGACCTGATCGTTCTGGCCGTCCCGGTGGGCGCCATGGGCGCGGTTGCGGCGGACATCGCGCCGCATCTGAAGCCGGGGGCGACGGTCACGGATGTCGGCTCGGTCAAGCAGTCGGTCATCGACGCCGTGGCCCCGCACATCCCCCCAGGCGTGCATTTCGTGCCCGGCCACCCCTTGGCGGGCACCGAACATTCCGGTCCCCGCGCGGGCTTTGCCAGCCTGTTCCGCAACCGCTGGTGGCTGCTGACCCCCCTGCCCGACAGCGATCCGCAGGCGGTCGCGCGGCTGTCGGATCTGGTCCGCGCCATGGGCGCCAAGACCGACAGCATGGAGGCCGCCCATCACGACCTGGTTCTGGCCGTGACCAGCCACGCGCCGCACCTGATCGCCTATACGATGGTGGGCGTGGCCGACCACCTGCGCCGCGTCACGGACGAGGAGGTGATCCAGTATTCCGCCGCCGGGTTCCGCGACTTCACCCGCATTGCTGCCAGCGACCCGACCATGTGGCGCGACGTGTTCCTGCACAACAAGGAGGCGACGCTGGACATCCTGGGCCGCTTCACCGAGGAACTGTTTGTTCTGCAACGCGCCATCCGCATGGGCGACGGCCAGCAGCTGTTCGACTATTTCACGCGCACCCGCGCCATCCGCCGCGGCATCATCGAGGCCGGCCAGGACACCGCCGCACCCGATTTCGGACGCGTCGCCACTGGCGGCTAGGCCGGACGCGACACGCGCTTGCAAGCCCGCTCGGGTCCGGCGCGGTTCTTTGGGGGTGGCGGAATGGCGGCGTCACACGCGGGCAAGATAACGCGGCGTTTCCTCATCGTGCCCGTGCAGGCAGGCGTGCAGGCAGGCAAGCTGCCCTTCTTCTTCCGATCCCCCGAATGCGGACGCTTTTCAAGGCACGGGCCAGGCTGGGGCCGCCCCGATCTCGATCGTGCCGAGATACATCCGACCCCCGCGCATTTCCAGCGGGATGCGGACCTGACCCTGGGCCGCGGGCGGCATGACCGGCCATTCTTCCCCGCCGCTCGCGAAATCCATCTGTCCGATCCTGTTCAGCATGGCCCGCGCCAGCAGGCGGACATTCGGCGGGATCAGCCCCGCCCCGATCGCCGCATCCAGCATGGCGGCGGCATCGCCGCTGTAAAGCGCGACCCGCCCCTGGGCCAGACCGTCCGCGCCCTTGCTCAATTGCCCGGCCAGCCGCACGGTGAAACCGCCGGTGTCGATCTCAAGCCCCTCGGTCATCACGCCCAGCACGGCGGGCGGCGCTTGGGTCGCAAGGCCGGGGGCGCGATCCAGCCACAGGCGCAGCCCGCCGGTTGCGGACCTGGCCTGCGGCAGGCGCAGGTCGGGAAGGTCGATCCGCACCTGAAGGGGATGGCCGGAAAGCCGGTCGTCCGCCACCCTGCGCGCCGTCACGCCGCCCTGCCCGGACAGCGGCGCGCCGTCCAGCGCCAGGGCCGCAAAGGATGCGCTTGCCTGCCTTGCCGCGCCCAAAGGCGACAGCGTCACGGCTGCAACGGCATCCTCCATCCCGATCTGCCGCCGGCCGGCCGGGGCATCGAGAAAGGCCGCTGCGGGCAGCTCGGCCCGCAGGGTCGTCGGCGCCAGCGGCGTCACCCACAGATCCAGGCCTGGCAAGACCAGCGGCCCCGCCCGCGTCGGCAGCGTGGCGCCCGACAGCGCCAGCCCAAGGCGTCCCCATCCGGGTTGCGGGGCGATGCCGTCCGCCTGCACGTGCCGCCGCGCCTGCGCGACCAGCAGGGGCTCGGCCGCGAACCACACTCCGGCAAGTGCCAGCGCGATGATTGCAAGCAGCCTTGAAATCCTCATCCGCCCACCTGTCCCCTTCCGTCATGGCACGCGCCGTCCTAACTTTCGGTGAATGGACGGGTTCGGGACGATGCGAAAGATTGAATGGGTTTTCGGCTACGGATCGCTGATCTGGGATCCGGGCTTTTCGCCGGTCGAAAGCGCGCGGGCCTGGGTGACGGGCTATGCCCGCAGCTTCTGCCTGCGGTCGATCCAGCATCGCGGCACGGCGGCGCTGCCGGGGCTGGTGCTGGGCCTCGACGCGCAGCCGGGCGGCGAATGCAGCGGCCTGGCGCTGCGCATCGCCGAGGCCGACCATGACGAGGTGCTGGCCTATCTGCGCGCGCGGGAACTGGTGACGGACGCCTATCAGGAGGCGATCCTGCCCTTGCGGCTCGAGGACGGCCGCCGGATCGAGGCGCTGGCCTATGTCATGCGGCGCGATCACGTCCAGTATGCGGGCGGGCTGGATCTGGCCGAACAGGCGCGGATCATCGCCCGGGCGCAGGGCGGACGCGGCCCCAACGCCGATTACCTGTTCAACACCGCCGCGCATCTGGCGCAGATCGGCCTGGCCGACGCGACAATGGACCATCTGACGGACGAGGTGCGCAAGCTGCTGGAAAGCGATGGAAACCCACCGGTCTGAACGTCGGATCGCTTGGCAAGCGAAGGGGTGCGCCCTACACTCTCGGCTGACAGTGTATGGCCATGGGAATGCGACCAGTTGACCGACCCGACCAGCAGCCAGCGGCCTGACCAGTCCGCCCTTCCGCACCGCACGGGCGCGGCGAACCGGCGGATCACCGCGACCCGGGCGCCAGCACCCGTCGGCCCGCATTTCACGCAGCCCGTGCGCCAGATCGTGATGATGGTCACGGTGCTGGCCCTGGTGCTGGCGGGCGGCTGGATCGCCTATGGCCGCATCCTGCCGATCTTCCGCGCGAACCTGTGGCTGAACGGCCTGATCCTGGCCGTTTTCGCCCTGGGTGTCCTGGCCTGCTTCTGGCAGGTGGGCCAGCTGATCCGCTCGGTCAGCTGGATCGAGCGGTTCGCCGCCCGCCGCGGCAATGCGGTCGAAAAGGGCATCGCGGCGCGGGGCGGGCTGGACACCAGCGACCAGCCCCCGCGCCTTCTGGCGCCCCTGGCCGCGCTGCTTGGCACGCGCGGGGCGGCAGGCGGGGTCATCTCGACCGGCGCGGCGGCCTCGATCCTCGACTCGGTGGCGACCCGCATCGACGAGTTGCGCGACATCACAAGATACCTGGCTAACCTGCTGATCTTCCTGGGTCTTCTGGGAACCTTCTATGGCCTGGCGACGACCATCCCCGCCGTGGTCGAGACGATCCGCACCTTGGCCCCGCAGCAGGGCGAAAGCGGCATCCAGGTCTTCGACAAGCTGATGAGCGGGCTGGAATCCCAGCTGGGCGGCATGGCGACCGCCTTTTCCTCGTCGCTGCTGGGCCTTGCCGGATCGCTGGTCGTCAGCCTTCTGGAGCTGTTCGCCACCCACGGCCAGAACCGCTTTTACCGCGAGCTGGAAGAATGGATGTCGGGCTTCACCCGCGTCAGCCTGGCAGGGTCAGAAGGCGATGCCGTCGATCAGGCCGCCCTGGCCGGGTTTCTGGAACAGATGGCGGCCCAGATGGACCGCTTGCAGCAGTTGCACGCCGAACGCGACCTGCAACGCGACGATGCCGCCGCCATGGCGGACGAACGCGTGGTGGTGATGGCCCAGGCCATCGAGGCGCTGGTCCAGCGCAGCGAGGCCGAGCAGGAAGCCTCCCTGTCCCGCATCGCCGGGCTGACCGAGGCGCTGTCCCGGCTGGCGGACGGACAGGAACGGCTGGTCGGCGGGCAGGACCGGCTGGTTGATCTGGTCCGAAGGGAAACGGAACGTCCCGCGGCGGCAGCCCCCGACCTGAGCGGGATCGAGGCCGCGCTGAACCGGCTGAGCAAGGATCTGACCGAAGGCCGGGACGAGATGGTAGCCGAACTGCGCTCGGACATCCTGGTTCTGACCCGCGCGGTTCGCGCGGCGCGCTTCAACGATCCGTTCCGCGACGATCTTCTGCGCGACCCGCTTGTGTCGCGGGACAGGGCCTGAGCCATGGCCCTGCGCCGCGCCGCATCCTCGGGGCACCGCTTTTCCGCCAATATCTGGCCGGGCTTTGTGGACGCCCTGGCCACGCTGCTGATGGTGCTGGTCTTCGTGCTGACGATCTTCACCGTGATGCAGTCAGTGCTGCGCGAACAGATCACCGACAAGGACGACACCATCGCCGAACAGGACCAGACGATCGCCGGACAGACACGCACGATCTCGGCCCAGGAACGGCGGCTGGAACAGCTTGGCCAACAGGTTTCGGCGCTTGGAAAGGCGCTGACCGCGTCCGAGGATCGCAGCGCGGACCTGGAAGGCCAGCTTGCCGATGCCGAGGCCGAGGCGCGCGACCGCGCCGCCCGCATCGCGCGGCTGTCCTCGCAACTGGAAAGCAGCCGGGGCGAACTGGCGCAGGCGCGGTCCCGCCTGACCGATTTCGAAGCCGAGGTCGCGGCGCTGATGGCCGCACGCGCGGCCGACCGGGAACAAGCCCGCGCGCAGCAGCGGCAAGCCCAGGCACGGCTGGAGGAGCAGCAAAGCCGCGCCGGGGCCGCGGAACTGGCGGTGGCTGCCGCCCGCCGGGAAATCGACGCCCAGGCCGAACAGGCGCGCCTTGCCGCCGCCCGCCGCGAGGCGCTGGAAGCCCTGCTGGCCGATCTGCGCCAGAAGACCGAAATGGCCGAGGCCAAGGCCGGCGAATTGCAAGCGCAGCTGACCGAGGCGGAGGCGGCCCGGCTGACCGATGCCGAGGCCGCGCGCGCCTTGCGCGAACGGCTGGAAAGCGCGGATGCCGAACTGACCGCCATGACCCTGGCGCTGGAGGAAAGCCGCAAGCGCGCCGAGGAAACCCTGACCCTGCTTGCCGCGGCCGAGGCGGCGCGCGACGAGGCGACCGCCCGGGCGGCCCGCAGCCTGACCGAGGCCGAGCGTCGGGCCGCGCTTCTGGCCACGGCGGAAAAGGCGCTGTCCGACCAGAAGGCCCTGTCGGAGGACGGCCAGCGGCGGGTCGCGCTGCTGAACGAACAGGTGGCCTCGCTGACGGCGCAATTGGGATCGTTGCAGGCGCTTCTGGACGCCGCGGGGGATGAGCAGAAGCAGGCGGAACTGCGCGTCGAGACTCTGGGGCAGCAGTTGAACGCCGCCCTGCTGCGCGCGGCCGAGGAAACCGACCGCCGCCTGACGCTGGAGGAACAGGCCCGCCAGCGCGCCGAGGAGGAAGCCAAGGATCTGGCCCGCTATCGGTCGGAATTCTTCGGCCGCCTGTCCGAGATCCTGTCCGGGCGCGAGGGCGTGCAGGTGGTGGGCGACCGCTTCGTCTTCCAGTCCGAAGTGTTGTTCCCGCCTGGCGCCACGACCCTGTCCCCCGAGGGGCGCGACCAGATCGCCCGGGTGGCGCGGATGCTGTCCGACATCGCGGACGACATTCCGCCGGAAATCGACTGGATCATCCGGGTGGACGGCCATACCGACAGCACCCTCCTGTCCGGGACGGGGCGCTATCGCGACAACTGGGAACTGAGCCAGGCCCGCGCCCTGGCCGTGGTGCGCTACATGACCGAAGACCTGGGCTTTCCGGCCAACCGCCTTGCGGCCACGGGCTTTGCCGACACGCGGCCCGTCACCCAGGGCACGACGCCCGAGGCGCTGGCGGCGAACCGGCGCATCGAGCTGAAGCTGACCGAACGCTGATCACTTTTGTTCAGCCTTCCGGTTGTCGGGCACGCCTGCCAGCTTCTTCAGATGGCGCTCGATCTCGGAATTGACCTCGGCGCCGACCAGAACCACGGTCGATGCGAACCACAGCCACATCATCAGCGCGATCACCGCGCCCAAGGATCCATAGGTTTCGTTGTAGTCGGCGAAATTCGCGGCATACCAGCTGAACAGGATCGACGTGATCACCAGCCCCACGGCTGCAAGCACCGCGCCGGGCGAAATCCAGCGCCAGCGGGAATCCGGCACGTCGGGACCCCAACGGTACAGCGCCGCCAGCGCCAGGATCAGCACCCCGAACATGATCGGCCAGCGGACAACCGCCACCCAGGTGCTGGTCGATTCGGCCAGCGGCAGCATTTGCAGAACGATCGGAATGACGGCGATCACGCCCAGCATCAGAACGATCAGCACCAGCCCGCCTAAGGTAAACGCCATGGACACCACGTTCAGGCGAAGGAATCCGCGCGTCTCGGCCTGGAAAAAGGCCACGTTCAGCGCCGACAGCAAGGCCTTCATGCCGCCGTTGGCGGAATAAAAGGCCACCAGCAGCCCGCCAAGGCCCGCCAGCGACAGCACGGTGCCCGGCGACGAGGTAATCGCCTCGACCTGGCCGCGGATGATGTCCAGCGCGCCCTGCGGCAGGAAGCTTTGCAGCAGGTCGAGATGCCCGGAAATCGTCGCCGGGTCGGCCACCAGCCCATAGATGGACACCAGCGCCGTGATGGCGGGGAACAGCGACAACAGGCCGAAAAAGGTGATCCCGCCCGCCACCGCCGTCACCCGGTCGGTGCCGATCTGGTTGAAGGTCGATTTCGCGATCTCCATCCAGTCGTCCTTGCCCAGGTCGCGCAGCCCGACATCCTTGCCCGCCGGACGGGGCCGCGACGGGCTGTCGGCGTCAGGCGTCCCGTCGGTCTTCATTCCGAACCGCTTGCGGGTCGGATCGTCCAGATCGCCGAACAGGGCATCCAGGACGCCAGGCGTGCTGCTTCTCATGGCGCTTTCCCTGTCTTCTGTCGATCAAAGCCGATGCGCGCGATCCGAATCGCCCGGGTCCCGCTGCGCGGACCTCGGCCTTTCGCCCCGCAGGGCCGCGCGCAACTGGTCCGCGGTGTCGGCGAACTCCGCCACGACCTCGGTCGCCTGGCGCGCCACGCTGCGAAAGCCGTCCATGGCCATCGACAGCGACTTGGCCACGCCTTCAAGGCTTTCGGACAGCTTGGTCGACGTGTGGATCAGATCCTCGACGAAATTGCCCTTGGGCTTGGAGGCCTTGGGCTTCTGCGCAGGACGATGCTGCGAGGCCTCGGCCCGCAGGCGGCTGACCTCCTGGTGGTCGGCATGTTCCTGGGCGCGGACGCGGCGGCGCATCGCCTCGCGCTCGTGCTCGTCCATCTCGACAAAGCGCGGGGCCTGGAACTTGCGGCGGTGATGCGAGGCGTGGGAATCGCCGGAAACGGCGTCGGCGATCTTGCGCACGGCCAGAACGGCCGCCGCCGTGCCGCCCGCGACGCCAACCGCGATCCCGCCCCAGACGGCGATCTTGGCCCCCAGAGAGGGCGTCGGATAGGACGAGCGGCCATCGGGCGAAACCTTCCCCGAGGCGATCACGCGCCGCGCCTGGACGGACGGCCTGGGCCCATGGTGCCCCGGGGGCACAGGGCGGGGGCCGAAACGGGTTTCGCTGGTGCGGTCGGCTTCGGTCAGCGGGCGGTCGTCGTCGTGAGTCGGATGCATGGCTTTTCTCCGGTCTTGTCGGATAGGTCGAATCCTCAACAGCTTGCGCCGCCGGAATGTTCCCGTGCCGCGCCGGGAGGAAATCGAAAACTTGCCGCCGGGTCATTGCGCCGCTATTCCCGCCCCAACCGGAAAAGAGGCCCGCCATGATCCCCCGCTATGCCCGCCCTGCCATGACCGCCATCTGGTCGCCCGAGACCCGTTTCCGCATCTGGTTCGAGATCGAGGCCCATGCCTGCGACGCCCAGGCCGACCTGGGCGTGATCCCCCGCGAGAACGCCCAGGCCGTCTGGCGCGCCAAGGACGTCGAATTCGACGTGGCCCGCATCGACGAGATCGAGGCCGTCACAAAGCACGACGTGATCGCCTTTCTCACCCACCTGGCCGAGCATGTCGGCGCGGACGAGGCGCGCTTCGTCCACCAGGGGATGACCAGCAGCGACGTTCTGGACACGACGCTGAACGTCCAGCTTGTCCGCGCCGCCGACATCCTGCTGGCCGATCTGGACCGCGTGCTCGAGGCGCTGAAGCGGCGCGCCTATGAACACAAGGACACGGTGCGCATCGGACGCAGCCACGGCATCCACGCCGAACCGACCACCATGGGCCTGACCTTCGCGCGCTTCTACGCCGAGATGGACCGCAACCGGAACCGTCTGGAAAAGGCCCGGTGGGAGGTCGCGACCGGCGCCATCTCGGGCGCGGTCGGCACCTTCGCCAACATCGACCCGGCGGTCGAGGAGCATGTCTGCGCCAAGCTGGGCCTGCGCCCCGAGCCGATCAGCACCCAGGTCATCCCGCGCGACCGCCACGCGATGTTCTTCGCGACCCTTGGGGTGATCGCCAGCAGCATCGAGAACATCGCCATCGAGATCCGCCACATGCAGCGGACCGAGGTTCTGGAGGCCGAGGAGTTCTTCAGCCCCGGCCAGAAGGGCTCGTCCGCGATGCCCCACAAGCGCAATCCGGTCCTGACCGAGAACCTGACCGGCCTGGCGCGGCTGGTCCGCATGGCCGTGATCCCGGCGATGGAGAACGTGGCCTTGTGGCACGAACGCGACATCAGCCATTCCTCGGTCGAACGCGGGATCGCGCCGGACGCGACGATCACGCTGGACTTCGCGCTGAACCGGCTGGCGGGCGTGATCGACAAGCTGGTCGTTTATCCCGACAACATGCTGCGCAACATGAACAGGTTCAAAGGGCTGGTGATGTCGCAGCGGGTGCTTCTGGCGCTGACCCAGGCTGGCGTCTCGCGCGAGGACGCCTATCGCCTGGTGCAGCGAAACGCCATGAAGGTCTGGGAGCAAGGCGCTGATTTCAAGGAAGAACTGCTCGCGGATCCCGAAGTGACGGCCGCCCTGTCCCCGGCCCAGATCGAGGAGAAGTTCGATCTTGGCTATCACACCAAGCATGTGGACACGATCTTCCGCCGGGTGTTCGAAACCGACCAGAAGCATCCGGCGTAAACCGCATGTTAGGGAAGCCGTGCCAGATTGATTCCAGCGACGGTCAATCTGGACAGGGCCATGACGATACAAACGGCATTGAACCAAAGGCAAAAGGCGGCGGTGATCGTCCGCCTTCTTCTGGATGACGACGAGGCGTCGAGCCTGTCGCGCCTGGACAGCGAAAGCCAGACCCTTCTGGCCGAGGAAATGGCGGGGATGGAGCTGATAGACCGCCAGACCCGCGACGCGATCATCACCGAATTCTGCGACCGCCTGGAAGCGGTCGGCGTGACCTTTCCGGGCGATCTGGACGGCACGCTGGCGATGCTGGGTCAGCAGCTGTCCGAGGACAGCACCGACCGGTTGCGCCGCCGCGCGGTGATCCAGGGCCGGGGCGATCCCTGGATCCGCATCGCGGCCCTGCCCGCGCCCGCCATCCTGTCGCTTGCCAATTCCGAGGCGGTCGAGATGGTGGCCTTGATGCTGTCCAAGCTGCCGGTCGAACGCGCCTCCGAGGTGTTCGTGGGCCTGCCCCGCGAAAGGGCGCGGGCGGTGGCGCAGGCCATGTCCATGACGGCGGGGGTCACGCCCGAATCGCTGCACCGCGTCGGCCTGGTGCTGCTGCAAGCGGCCGAGGCCCTGCCCCGGCCGGCGCTGTCCACCCCCGCGACGGACCGGATGGGGGCGATCCTGAACTTCGCCACCGCCGACCTGCGCGACGACGTTCTGGACAGCCTGGACCGCCACGACGCCGAATTCGCGGGCAGCGTGCGCAAGGCGATCTTCATCTTCGCCCATATCCCCGCCCGCGTCCTGCCCCGCGACATCCCCCGCATCATCCGCGAGGTCGAGCAGCCCGTCCTGGTCCGCGCGCTTGCCGCCACCGGCGAAGCCGAGGCCGCGGCGGCCGAGTTCATCCTGGCGAACCTGTCGCAGCGCATGTCCGACGGCCTGCGGGAGGAACGCAACGACCTGGGCAAGCTGCGCTCCTCGGACATCGAGGAGGCGATGACCGAGGTCGTCTCGGCCATCCGCCGGCTGGAGGAAGCGGGCGAGATCACGTTGATCCTGCCTCAGGACGACGAGTAAGGATGCTTGCGCCGTCCCCGCGCCCGGCGGATAAGGCGGACATGACCAACGCCATCGCCATCGCGCTTTTGGTTCTGATCCTGGGGCTGTTCGCCGCCGACCAGTTGTGGCTTCAATGGCAGTTGCCGCTGATGGCCGCCCGCATGGCGGACGGATTGATCGAATATCTCAGCTTCTGGCGCTAACACGCCGCCGGCAGGCCGCGCGGCATTTGCATCAGCCGAAACAGCGCGATACGAGAGGCGCAACGTCACTTGGTCGGGAGAGAGAACCATGGCTGTCAAAGTTGCGATCAACGGTTTCGGGCGGATCGGCCGGAACGTCCTGCGCGCCGTCATCGAATCGGGCCGCACCGACATCGAGGTCGTCGCGATTAACGATCTGGGCCCCGTCGAAACCAACGCGCATCTGCTGCGCTATGACAGCGTGCATGGCCGCTTCCCGGCGGAAGTCAAGGTCAACGGCGATTCGATCGACGTGGGCCAGGGTCCGATCAAGGTCACGGCGATCCGCAACCCGGCCGAACTGCCCTGGGGCGACATCGACGTGATCATGGAATGCACAGGCATCTTCACGTCCAAGGACAAGGTTCAGCCGCATCTGTCAACCGGCGCCAAGCGCGTGCTGATCTCGGCTCCCGGGGACAATGCCGACAAGACCATCGTTTTCGGCGTGAACGACGACACGCTGACGGCCGAAGATCTGGTCGTGTCCAATGCAAGCTGCACCACCAACTGCCTGTCGCCCGTCGCCAAGGTGCTGAACGACAGCATCGGCATCGCCAAGGGCTTCATGACCACGATCCACAGCTATACCGGCGACCAGCCGACGCTGGACACCATGCACAAGGACCTGTACCGCGCCCGCGCCGCCGCCCTGTCGATGATCCCGACCTCGACCGGCGCCGCCAAGGCTGTCGGCCTGGTGCTGCCGGAACTGAAGGGCAAGCTGGACGGCGTGGCGATCCGCGTGCCGACGCCCAACGTCTCGGTCGTGGATCTGGTGTTCGAAGCCGGCCGCGACACCTCGGTCGAGGAAATCAACGCCGCGATCAAGGCGGCGGCCGACGGCCCGCTGAAAGGTATCCTCGGATATACCGAGGAAAAACTGGTGTCCTCGGACTTCAACCACGACCCGCATTCCTCGGTCTTCCACATGGACCAGACCAAGGTGATGGAGGGCCGCCTGTGCCGCATCCTGACCTGGTACGACAACGAATGGGGCTTCTCGAACCGCATGTCCGACACGGCGGTCGCGATGGGCAAGCTGATCTGATCGCCTGCCTTGAACCGTGGCGGCGGGGGAAAACCCCTCCGTCGCCTTACCGGACCCGGCCCAACCGACGCGAGTTGGCGCGGGTCCGCTTGCCGTAAGGCCGCAGGGCGGCGGCCATCATGCGCTCGGCGCTGTGCCCGCGGGCCGCGGCCTGGGCGATGGCGAACAGCGACTCGGTCGCGGCGGCCTGCTTTTCGGCGACCATGACAAAGGGTTCTCCCGGGGCCTGCGCCATGATGCCCATCATTCCCGCCGTCCGAAGGCCGATCACCATCTGCGCCTCGACGGCCATCCGGGCGAATTGCGTCCAAAGGCGGACGGGGTTCTTCGGCATCATCGGGAACATGGCGTCATCCTTTGGATCATCTGCTCAATCTGGCGTGACGCAAACGTCAGGACAAGGGCAAGCGTTGCACGGCTGCCTGCCATTTTGTGCATGACGCGCTTGGCAATGCCCGCCCGCGCTGTATAGAGGCAGCCCATGACCGACCGCATCACCCTTCGCCGCCCCGACGACTGGCACCTGCACCTGCGCGACGGCGCGATGCTGGCCGCCGTCGCCCCCCATTCCGCCCGTTTCGGCCGCGCGATCGTGATGCCGAACCTGGTGCCTCCGGTCGTCACCGGCGCCCAGGCCGCCGCCTATCGCGACCGCATCCTGGCAGCCCTGCCGGACGGCGCCGCATTGCAGCCGCAGATGACGCTTTATCTGACCGACGCGACCGATCCCGCCGATGTGGTGGCCGCCTTCCAGGACGGCATCATCCGCGCCGTGAAGCTTTACCCCGCCGGCGCCACGACCAATTCCGCCAGCGGCGTGACCGATTTCGACCGCGTTCAGCCCGTGCTGGAGGCGATGGCCGAGGCTGGCGTGACCCTTTGCGTCCACGGCGAAGTGACCGATCCGGCGGTGGACATCTTCGACCGCGAGGCCGTCTTCATCGACCGCGTGCTGGATCCGCTGCGCCGCCGCACCCCCGGCCTGCGCGTGGTGATGGAGCATATCACCACCAGCGACGGCGTGGCCTATGCCCGCGCTGGCGGAGACGACCTGGCCGCCACGATCACCACGCATCATCTGGTCATCAACCGCAATGCCATCCTCGCCGGCGGCATTCGCCCCCATTACTACTGCCTGCCGGTCGCCAAGCGCGAATCGCACCGCCTGGCGCTGCGCGAGGCCGCGACGGGCGGCGAGTCGCGGTTCTTCCTGGGCACCGACAGCGCCCCGCACGCCGACAGCGCCAAGCTGCAACCCTGCGGCTGCGCGGGCTGCTTCACGGCACCGAACACAATGTCGATCCTGGCCCAGGTCTTCGAGGACGAGGGCGCGCTGGACCGGCTGGAAGGCTTCGCCAGCCTGCACGGCGCCGCCTTCTATCGCCTGCCGCCGAACGAAAGCCGCGTCACGCTGATCAGGCGCGGCACCCCCGCCACCTATCCCGCGCAGATCGACGCGGGCGCCGAGACCGTCACCGTCTTCGATCCCGGCTTTCCCCTTTACTGGCATCTGGAGGACCGATGAGCCTGACCTTTCCCGCGCGCGAGGAGATCGCCCGGCTGTCCGCCCGGATGCTGCTGGAAATCAAGGCCGTCGATTTCAACGCCGAGACCCCCTTCACCTATGCCTCGGGGTTGAAGGGTCCGACCTATGTGGACTGCCGCCGCATCATCAGCTTTCCACGGGTGCGCCGCACGCTGATGGATTTCATGGCCGCGACCGTCATGCGGGACGCGGGGTTCGAGGCCTTCGACAACGTCGCGGGCGGCGAGACGGCGGGCATCCCCTTCGCCGCCATGGTCGCGGAACGGCTGGGCCTGCCGATGACCTATGTGCGCAAGAAGCCCAAGGGCTATGGCCGCAATGCCCGGATCGAGGGGGCGATGACCGAGGGCCAGCGCGTGTTGCTGGTCGAGGATCTGACCACCGACGGTGGCAGCAAGCTGTCCTTCGTGGACGCGATTCGCGACACCGGGGCGACCTGCGCGCACACGGCCGTGGTCTTCTATTACGGCATCTTCCCCGAAACGACGCAGCGTCTGGCCGATCATGGGGTTTCCCTGCATCACCTCTGCACCTGGTGGGACGTGCTGGCCGAGGCGAAGGCCCAGGCCGTCTTTGACGCGCAAACGCTGGCCGAGGTCGAGATCTTCCTGACCGATCCCCGCGCCTGGCAAGCCGCGAACGCCTGACTTATCCACAGTTGATCCACAGATCGGCCCCCCGAAATCGCGCCGCGCGGCGTTCCCCGCGCGGCGCATCGGGTGTAGAACGGGGGCAAGACCAAAGGGGGCAGCACATGACCAACCTGCGCGCCATCGTTCCGGGCCAGCCCGTCAGCGCCGAGGACACGCCGACGATCCCCTTTTCCCTTGAAGCCGAACAGCAGCTTCTGGGCGCGTTGCTGACCAACAACGACGTGTTCGACCGCGTCAGCCAGATCATCAAGCCCGATCATTTCTATCACCCGGTCCACGCCCGCATTTTCGAGATCTGCGCGGAACGCATCCGAAAGAACGCCCTTGCCAGCCCCGTCACCATCAAGGCGTTCCTGGAACATGACGAGGGGCTGAAGGAGCTGGGCGGCGCGCCCTATCTGGCGCGGATCGCGGGGGCGGCGATCAGCGCCTATGCCGCGCGCGACTATGCCCAGATGATTCGCGAATTCGCCCTGCGCCGGGAACTGATCCAGCTGGGCCAGGACATCTCGGCCCGCGCCGCCACGGTCGAGGTGGGCGACGAGGCCGAGGAGCAGATCAAGGCCGCCGAACAGACGCTGTACAAGCTGGGCGAGGCGGGCACGGCCGAGCGGGGCTTCCAGTCCTTTCTCAAGGCCGTGACGGGCGCGGTGCAGGCCGCGAACGCCGCCTATCAGCGCGACGGCAAGCTGTCGGGGATCTCGACCGGGCTGATCGACCTGGACGCCAAGATGGGCGGGCTGAACAATTCCGACCTGGTGATCCTGGCGGGACGCCCGTCGATGGGGAAAACCTCGCTGGCGACCAACATCGCCTTCAACATCGCCAAGGCCCACAAGACGGGCGAGCGCCCGGACGGGACGGTCGGCACGGTCGAAGGCGGCGTGGTGGGCTTTTTCAGCCTGGAGATGTCGGCCGAACAGCTTGCCGCGCGGATCCTGTCGGAAGCCGCCGAGGTGCCTTCGGAACGCATCCGCAGCGGCAACATGGACGAAGCCGAGTTCCGCCGCTTTGTCGAGGCCGCGCATGCCTTGCAGAACTGCCCGCTGTATATCGACGACACGCCCGCCCTGCCGATCAACCAGCTTGCCGCCCGCGCCCGCAAGCTGAAGCGGACGCATGGGCTGGACGTGCTGATGGTGGACTATCTGCAACTGCTGAAAGCCGCCTCGGCCAAGGACAGCCGCGTGAACGAGGTCAGCGAGATCACGCAGGGTCTCAAGGCCGTCGCCAAGGAGCTGAACATTCCCGTGATCGCCCTGTCGCAGCTGTCGCGGCAGGTGGAAAACCGCGACGACAAGCGCCCGCAACTGTCCGACCTGCGCGAGTCCGGGTCCATCGAGCAGGACGCCGACATCGTGATGTTCGTGTTCCGCGAGGAATATTACAAGGAACGCGAAAAGCCGTCGGACAGCGATCTGGACGCGATGGCGAAATGGCAGCAGGTCATGGAGCAATGCCACGGCAAGGCCGAGGTGATCCTGGGCAAGCAGCGCCACGGCCCTATCGGCACGGTCGAGCTGTCCTTTGAAGGCCAGTTCACCCGTTTCGGCAATCTGGCCAAGGACCGGCAGTCGCAATGGGACTAGCTGTTTGATCCCATGGTTTGATGGTGCGATCCTTTCTCAGGAATGGAAGGATGCCCTGGGGGACAAGTTCGTCACGAAAGCGCCACGACCACGCACGCTGTCAGAGCAGCAATACAACGATCGCAGGCTTAAACTGACCCCGATGCTCGGCCACAAACGCGTATCTCACTTTGCATCCCTGGCGAAATACGCGCTCGCCATTGTCCTCGGACCAATGGCGGACAATGGCGCGCCCGTTTTAAGGATGTCACGCTCCTCCGATACCCGGACCAGCTCTCGCTTCAGCCGACGGATCTCGGCATCCTTCACCGTATCACCCGACACTGCCTTTGCGAACCGGCGCTTCCAAGCATAGAGCGAATGCGTGCTGACACCGAGCCGCTCCGAAACCTCCTTCGCCGGATAGCCCCGCTAAACCCCGACTGCACAAACATAGCCCCCAGCCGGCAGCAGCTATGCTCCGAACAACATGTTATTCGGGGCATAGTTAGTGCCGAAGTCAAGGATTTTCCGTGCGAAAACAATGAGGTTAATACACCTAGGAGCAAAGGTTTTTGCAGTTTGGGACATAGTTTTCGTGGCGCTTCGAACCATGCGAAAGAAAAAGGGCCCGCATATACGGGCCCTGTGACAAGATTATCGAGTTGAACAAGAGTATTGCTAAGGCCGGTTGCCTACATGCCTCCCCGGTTGTCCTGCAGCCGCGAGCTCCGAGACGCTGACTTGAACAGCGTGAAGGCGGGTATCCCCTGGCAGGCGAAAGGCTTCGATTTTTCCTGCAAGCACAGCTTGCGTCAGATCCTCAGTTCGGCCGCCGTGACGTTGGCAGGCTTCTCCGATGGACAGAACCTTCTCACGCTGCGTATCATCAAACGGTGAGAGCTCCCCGATCCTCGAGAGCAGATCATCTAGGACGCGCCGTGCGAAAATGACCCTGCGCACGGCGCCCGGCGCGTCGGCCGGAATGACAGGTGGCAAGACCCCCGCGCGATACAAGGCCAATGTCTGGCTCTGCGTGCCGCCAATGTAGTCCGGCACCTGCGCAAGCGGGATCGCGGTCTCGTAATCCTTGATAAGCTGTTCCACCTCCTCAACGGGAAATACAAGGCGTCCGCTTTCACCGTCCGTAGCACCCTCGGGCACCAGTCCCAATTTCTGCAGCAGGCGGGACATGCGCCGGCGGTTGACTTTCAGCGTCATCGCAAGACTGATCACCGAGTGCAGGCGCCGTTTCCCCACCGGCTCGCCCAGGAGCCTCTCACCTGGCGCATACGCATCATGGTTCAGGATGTGCTCGCGCAGGATATCGCGCACAGGTCCCGGAGCGATCAGCTGCGACCGACGATCAAGCCAGTCGTAGAGGGCTCCATACATCGCCAAGGGTCCGGCATGAACGGCTGTGGCCGTGGCGCTCCTCCGTATCTCGTCGAGCGCCCCGTAGACCGCTCCGGCACCTTCCTCGTAGATTCGGAATCCAGTTGCCAACGCGGAACTCCTATCCCGCCGTGACAAGCGCCCGGGGCGGGCGCCTTGCCCGTGCTCCAGGACAATCCCGAGCATTTCCGATGCGTTCAGCACCTGCTCAATGCTTTGTCCATCCAGCCATCCGGGGCGATTCGACGACGACAGGCGCGCATGCAGCCAAGCAAGATGTCGTCCACCCTCAGCGTAAGACGTCGATGTCTCAGCCACATCAAGGCCTCCGACACATGCGACGGCATCGCGAATGTCGGCCGCGTCCCCAGGCGTAACCTCCACGAGGCTGGAACGGTGCCGCAGGCAGTCAGGTATTGGCAGAAAGCACCAGATGAGCCGATGGCGCCATTCGGCGGGCGGCCCATCCTCGCGCAAACAATGCGGGCAGAACTGCCGCACGTGGGTTGACAGAACATTCCTCGAGAAATCCTCCTCGCGGAAGGAATTATAGCGAGAGTATGTGCGGACTGTGCCAGCCTGGAGAGCACTGATTGTTGATTTCCACCCAGAACTGAGCCGGCATTTCCATCGAGAAGTGAGCCACCTCTGACTATGGATTTCCGGTCATTCAGTGGTCAAGGCGTGATCGTTCTCCTTCTTTTGGCGCGCTGCG